>OJOY01000003.1_pt1 | contig 385064 bp, 354 predicted proteins | sample 1598361 | NCBI WGS metagenome assembly OJOY01 (sample SAMN03922472, study PRJEB24848) | human gut metagenome | isolation source: stool sample | host: Homo sapiens | place: Germany | collected 2010-11 | reverse complement strand
CAATCGTTCCGATGTTGCAGTGTGGCTTACTGCGTTCAAACTTCTCTTTTGCCATGAATTTATACCCTAAAATATTGTGTTACGACGAGGCTGTTATTAAAGGAAATTTTGGAGCGGGTGAAGGGAATCGAACCCTCGTCATAAGCTTGGAAGGCTTCTGCTCTACCATTGAGCTACACCCGCTCAAACCAAAAACCTGAAACAAAAACCTATTATCTCGACGATTTTTAACTGGTGGAGGGGGATGGATTCGAACCATCGTAGACGAAAGTCGACGGATTTACAGTCCGTTGCATTTGACCGCTCTGCCACCCCTCCGCTAAAATCGTTTCTGCGAGGGAAAAAGAACAAATCTTTTAACCTGACAAGAGGAATAAAAACTTATTTTTGCGATAATGTCAACAAGTTTTTTTATTAATTCTTAAAGTTTTTTGGTTATCTTTTAATTATTCTGCAAAAAGAGGGAGATACCATGAAAAAAAACATCCTGACCGAACAGGGAAACCCTGCAACCCGCCGTATCGACCTGATGGGAACCGACGAAATAGTCGCAGCCATCAGCCATGAAGATATGAAAGTGGCACGAGCCGTTAAAAAGGCACTACCGGAAATTGCCCGGGCAGTTGACCTCATCGCCGGAGCCTTTTTCAAAGGCGGGCGGCTGGCATATTTCGGCGCCGGAACCAGCGGCAGGCTCGGCGTTTTGGACGCTGCCGAATGTATGCCGACATTTTCCGTTCCGGACACAATGGTACAGGCGTTTATCGCCGGAGGAAACGCAGCCCTGCGCCACGCCGTAGAAAATGCCGAAGACAGCCGGAAAAAAGCCCTTGCGGACATAAACGCCTTTTCTCCGCTGCCTGACGATGTCGTCGTCGGCATTTCCGCATCCGGCAATCCGGCCTATGTTTTGACTGTGCTTAAAGAGGCGCGTTGCCGCGGCGCCAATACCGTCGGCATAACCTGCAACCCGGAGGCCAAATTAAAGCCATTGTGCGACGTTTGCATTACGGCTCCGGTCGGTCCGGAAGTTATCGCCGGTTCCAGCCGCATGAAAGCGGGAACCGCCCAGAAAATGATTTTAAATATGCTTTCAACCGCCTCCATGATAAAAATCGGCAAAACTTACGGCAACTATATGATAGACGTTACCCCTGCCTGCGCCAAACTGATTGACCGCGGCAACCGCATAATCGCCGCTATCTGCAAGATTTCTGTTGCAAAAGCCGAAGAATATCGTATAAAAGCCGGAAACAACGTCAAAACTGCCTGCGTTATGTGCAAAAGGCAGTGTTCCCGGGAACAGGCCGAACAACTGTTAAAACAGCACAACGGCATTTTACGAAAGGTCATTGAATCATGAAAAAGTTTCACCAGCAGCGCAAAGGCAGCACCGACACTTCTAAAGACCAACTGATTATTTACGGCCGGCATGCCGTCATAAGCGCTTTGAAAAATCCGCGCCGTAAAATCCAAAAGCTGCTGATTTCGGCCGAAAATCGCATCGAAGTTGAAAAAGCGGCTCCACAGGTGCCTGCAACAGTAATTGATAAAAAGGATTTTGCCAAATTCCTCCCCGGTGATGCGGTTCACCAGGGCTTTGCCTTGTATTGTTCCCGGCTTGAAACTTGTGACATTTCCGATTTAATCGCCTTGGCGGAAAATAAAAAGCGCTGCTGCATTTTAATTCTTGACCAAGTAACCGACCCGCAGAACATCGGTGCGATTATCCGTTCCTGCGCCGCGTTCGAAACACTCGGCCTGATTGTCCAAGACAAGAATTCGCCGCTTGAATCCGGCGCCATGGACAAAGCAGCCGCAGGAACCGTCGAATTCGTCCCCGTCGCCCGCGTAACCAACCTCAGCCGCGCCATTGAAACTCTGAAAGAAAACAGTTTCTGGGTAATCGGTATGGACGGCTATGCCGATACGACAATCGATAAAATCAATAAGGACGGCAAAGTCGCCGTTGTTATGGGATCCGAAGGCAAAGGCCTGCGCCGTCTTGTTCAGGAAAACTGCGATTCGTCCGTCAAACTCCCTATATCGCCGCAGGTGGAAAGCCTGAACGTATCCACCGCAGCGGCAATAGCCTTATATGAACTAAACCGCAAATAACTGCACATCACCGTCTGAATACGGCAAAAGCTGCCGCATGGCAGCTTCTTGCAATCCGTTAGGCGTTGAATCCGCTGCTACCGTGTTTTCTTCTGCTTTTTTATTTGACAGAAATGCCATACAATGCTATGGTGATTTTAAACCAACATTTTAATTCAATGCCTAAAGTTTTACTTTAAATCAGAAGTTATATCTCACACCCAAGCCGCCTTCAATGCTGCTTTCTTTTTCCGCATTGTGCGACACTTCCGCCGCCACGGCAAAATCGCCGTCCCGATAAACCGCTTCTGCCGTCGTCTTCAAACGATTCTTGTCTTCATCATACGCCTTAATGCCGAAATCGACCGGAGAACCGTCCATACCTACTCGCAAATCCTTATACGGATCAAGAAATTCATGATAGTATTTCGCACCGAGGGCAAGCATCAGCGAGCGCTCTTTCGCCAGCTGAATCCTCTTACGCAATTTTAAGCCGACCCCAGCCTCCAACGATACTGAACTGTTGGAATCCAGATTAAGCCCGTCATCTTCTTCCGCCTTTGACATTGCCGCCCCCTGCAGATTGAGTTCGGCCTCCGTAACCAGTTCCGCCACTTTCACATCAATGCTGTACTCGGCATGGTTATACAAACCGTAATAGAAGTCCAGCGTATCCGCCTCGTATGTGCCGGACAAAGCACGGCGCTTGTAAGTTCCGTATCCTGCACCGACATTTGGCATGGTCAGGAATTTAAATCCGCCGTTCTGGTACAAAATCGGCATAAACGCCAGCAGTATCTTATTGTCGCGGCTGGACTTCGCTTCGTCATATTCCGCATCGGCATAAGCTGCCCGCAGCGTACCGCCGATGCTCCAGTTCCGGTTCAGCTTTTCGCCAAAACCGATATACGGGCTGTAAACGTTATCTGCATAACCGCTGAGCCCGTCCCGAGCATCTTTGCCCGTCCGATAATAGTCGGCGCCGATATAGCTCCCGTTAAGCCCGTCTTCCAGTATCCGGCTCTGCTCCTGTATATTCAGCCCGCGCAGCACCGCCATATTTTCCCGCGTCAGGTTGGCATAAAAATTCTTGCCCGTTTCCACTTCCGTCGCATAGTCAAACTCGCCTTTGTTGCCCGCACCTTTCAGCGCATCGAACAGCTTTTCGTTATTATGCAATCCGTAATTCGTCTCAAAAAAATCTGCAAGTTCTTTATCGTCAACGATTTCTTCAAACTCTTTGCGATTCAGCTCCACGTCCGTAACATCGCCGTTGTCTTTCAACTCTGCATCAAACATATACGAACCGGAACTTATATTCATTCCTTCATTTTTGCCGACAAACGAGTTTTCATTGACATAGGTATCCTCAAAACCGCCCATAACGATATCGCTGCCGGCAACAACATCGCCTTTAAAACTGTCGGCTTTATAAGTTCCCCCGTCCGCCACGACAAATTTTCCGTTTTCACCGGTTTTCATCGTATCAAAGTCTACTGCCGCCGCACCAAGGTCAACCGTACCGTTGTTTATAAACGTACCGTTTTCACCGACAATAATATAATCCGCACCGTTTCCGGCTGCCTTCAATTCTCCGGCTTCTTTCAGTTCTCCGCCCGCAAAAGCTGCATTGGCCGCCGAATTATAGGTAATCGTTCCCGAATTGGAAAATGTGCCGCCGTTTTCCACGACAAACGCTGCCCCGCTTCCGTTGACTGTAATTGTCCCTTTGCCGCTGTTATACCCCTTGGCGCCGCTCCCGTTGACATGAATTCCCGTTCCGCCGCCGTCAACCGTTATGGTCGATTCGTTATAGAACGTACCGCTGCCCGTAACATACGCTCCCGTACCTCCGGTTGTCATTATCGTCCCGTTGTTGGTAACGGTGCCGCCCTCGGCATAAACGCCATAATTTCCATAATCGTTTATATTTGAAGAATTAACAGCTGTACCGCCTTTTGTATAAATGCCGTATGTATTCCCGCTGATAGTACCGGAATTCTCAAATGTTCCCGCAACAACCTGCACGCCCTTTTCATTGCCGCTTATCGTGCCGCTGTTTTCCGCATCTCCTCCGGCAACCTGAATACCGACAATATTATCCCGGATATCCCCCTGATTCTCAGCGCCTCCCTGCGCATCCACGTAAATACCGTATTCCAGTCCGCTGATGCCGCCCGTTATACCGCTGCCGGTATTCGTAACCTGTCCGCTCTTGCCGGAATAAATGCCGATTGTCCCGCTTTTGCCGTCGCCCGAAATAATCCCCGAGTTGTTAACCGTACCGCTTAGCGCATAAACGCCGTATGTATAATTCTCCAAACTGCATGCATCACCGCTGCAATTGCTGTTTCCCTTAATTTCCAGCCGGCTTCCGGCTTCTGCCGAATAAGATGCGCCGCCCGCAATGGAAACGCCCTTGCTTCCGATTCCGCCAACTTCAATCGTTCCCGAATTGGTAACCGACGTTGCATCTCCGGAAATCAATTTTCCGGTAGCGTATATCCCCGTCCCCTGATTCACCGTAATATAAGCGGAATTGGAAACCGTCGATACTTTTTCAGACGTCGCCGCAGCCAAAATTCCGGTTCCCCCGCCATTCACAATCACCTCAGCATCTACTCCGACATTGACCGTACCGCCGGATGCCGCCGCTCCCGTGCTTGAAGCGTCTGCCACAGTAACCTTGGACGATGTTCCCTCAATGCGTACAACGCCTTCGTCTTCCGCCCGCAGTCCCGTCGCTCCGGCAGAAACGTAGACTTTACCGTAGTTATAAACGTTTGACCCGCTGCCGCTGGCTGCAAACAAACCGGAATTTTCCCCTTTGACATAAGCCGTCGACGAAGCGGACAGTGTCGCATTGCTCCCGCCCGTTGCCTTTGCCAGCATATAACCTTCTATTTCTACGCCGCCGGGATAGTCAAACGTTTTAGACGCCGCATTAGTCAACAGAAAATACGTCTGCCCGCTGTAAGACGGATCCGCATAAAAATTACCGTAGTCAAATGCCTGCGCGTCGGGACCGTCCAAAATAAAGGCCGTCGTATTGTTCCCTTTCAAAAAGATTGAACCGTAATTATACGCCGTCCCTTTGGCATACATGGCAGCCGAATTGTCGCCCATAACATAAATGGAGTTGGTACTTCCGGCCGGCGACGTATCCAGCCCGTTAAAAATATCCGCTCCGGCATCTGTCGACGCCATACCCGTTCCCGACTGCCCTGTCAGATAAATATCGCCGAAATTGATAGCCTTGGCGTGCTTGGTTGAATCGTTGCGAATAGCCGTCGAATTTGTCGCATCAACCGAAATCGACCCTTTATTGTGTACGTACGCCTCCGCCGTTGAAGCAGAATCAAGCCACATTCCGACGTTAAACTGTTTGGCGTCGGTAATATATTTTTTCAGCGAAATAGAGCCTTCGTTTATCGCCGATCCCTGCTGCGAAACCTGAACGGCAGCCGTACCGTATGTGCCGCCGTAATCGACATTGCCGTCAAACTCGCCGCCGATAATAATGTCGCCCGTATTGACAAACAGCTGCTTGGTCGTATCGCCGTCGCCGGAAACCTTGACGGCTGCCCCGGCAACAGATGCCGATGCGGTATAGCCCGCTTCGCTGTCCTTTTCATTCCGCTCGGGAGCCGCAAAGGAGTTGCTGTTGCCGACCTTGTAAAGGATTGAGCCGTTATTGTATGCCGATGAAAAATTACCGCCGAAAACCTGAGAATTGGTCGCTTTGTTGGAAAGGTAAATGTAACCGTCGTTCACCATTTCAACCGAACCGGAAAACGCATTGTAAATTGCCGTCGATTCTTCGGAATAAACATTGATTATTCCCTTATTTTGCAGCAAAACCTCATCCGTTTTGTCTTCGCCCGCTGCATAAAGGCCGTAATTGTTCTTATATCTGGACTGGCCGTTTTCAACGCCGAGATTGATAACGCCGTAGTTAACGACTTCGCCGCCCGCAAAAGAAGCCATGCCGTAAGCATTGCTTGCCTGCATATCTATCAGCCCGTAATTGTGAAGTTTCGGATCTTTCCAGTCATAAACGCGGGTCTGCGAACCTTCGCCTTTGGCAGCCAGCATACCGTACGATACGCCGCCGGAAGTCGCCTCGTTGACAACGCGGATTGTCCCGCCGGTTTCACTGCCAGTCCCGTTATAGATACTGTCCGCATTGCCGTTTGTCAGTTCTCCGCCATGCACGGAAAGCATACCCGCTGCCACGTCCGTCCCCGCCGCCATGGTCGTCGAAGTCAAATCTATCTTAATATTGCCCCTGTTTAACGCTTCGGTCGCCGCATCGGCGCGGATGCCGATTAAGCCGCCCTGCCCCATCTTCAGCGCCGTATCCGCCAGTTTATATGCCCCCTGGTACGACAGGTTGATATCCCCGTAATTGTTCAGTTTCATCTTTTCCGCAAATGCCGGATTGTTCTTGCCGTTTAAAAATTCGTCGTCAATATAGCTTCCCATGCCGACAAGGCTGACCGCTACGTCCGTCGCGCTGTTATAGCCGGCAGAAAGGTCGATAATGCCGCGGTTCTCAGCCGTAACCGTATTGTTGCTGAAATCGGTTCCGGTATAAAGGTCAAACAGCACCATGCCCAATATCGTGCCGGAATTATTTTGCGTTACCGTCTCATTGCCTTCGGTATCGTCAGCATCTGCCGAACCGTCCGTTTCTCCGGCATTCCCCGCACTGCCGGAATTTTCGGTTCCGCCGCCGTTTTCCGTTCCCGCTTCTCCGCCGGAAGGTGCCGAGGTCGTTCCCGTAATCCTGCCGGAATTGATAATTGTCGCCCCCGTATCGCCGTACATACCGGCAACAGCATGGCCTTCTCCGGTTCCCTTAAACGAAATGTCGATATTTCCGTACGCCGAATTCCCCGTTCCCTCCGGGCCGTTTATAATCTGGCCGCCGTTGCTCGCCGCCATGCCGATAGAACCGTTCTGCGCATCAATCAGAATATTGCCGTTATTCAGCGCTTTTGACCCGTCTCCGTAAACCGAAGCCCCGATTGTCGCATCGCCCAATTGCAGGCTGCCGCCCGCCAGATTATTGAAATAGGCACCGTTCGAGACCGTTACATACGACATCAGATAATCAACATTGTCCAACACATTCGGCAGTAATTGGATTTTTCCGGCATTAGCCGCCGCATCGGGATTTTCAAATCTCCGCGCAACGTTATTCTCCATTCCGCCGCTGTTGACCTTTTTCTCGGTGTTGGTAACCAGGCTTGCCAATCCGTATCCCGGATTCGTCGGCACAATCGTATCGTCTCCGGCCGGGGCGCTGCCGCCACCTCCGCCGCCGCTGAATGCCAGAATGGCGCCGCCCACGGCCGCTCCGCCCAAAAGCCACGGCCACCAGCTGCGTTCCTCTTCGTTATAATAAAGGGATTCCTCATTGCCGACGATTTTTTCCGTCCTTGCCGCCCGGCTGGATTCCAAAAACTCGCGGTACTCTTTGTTTATCTCATAAGTACAGGCATGGCGCGGATTGGCTCCGCTCATACGAAAAGAGTTGTAGGCAACATAATTTTTGCGCTTAATCGCAATGCACAGCCCCGTATCCCCGTTTGGATTCGTCGCGTCAATATTCAGCCCGCGATTGACGGCTTCGCGCAAAATGCCGATTTTTCCCTGGCTTGCCAGATAATACATTTTGTTAAAATCGCGTGGCGACAACCGGCCGCCAAACGCACAGGCGTTTTCCGAAACAGAAACGGCAGCAAAAAAGACTGCGGAAAAATATAAAGCGGCGCCAAACCTCATCTAACAAAACCATAAAAACAATTGCTTTGTATCGATTCTACGCCGGAGTTTCTTAAAAAAGAGTATAATTTATAAAATTATGCCGAAAATTAATATTCATCCTCTTCAGAGTAACTCTCGCCATAGCGGTAACCGTCTTGTCCGGTACGATAGTCATCCTGCCCGATACGATAACCGGCCTGTCCTGCCTGATAACCGTCCCCCGCCCGGGCACTCTTTTTCTGATAACTGTCCTGCTCTGTTTGGCCGCTTTGTTTTTGATAACCGTTCTGCGGCTGATAACCTACGGCATAAGCGTCTTTTCCTTCGACTTCAAGGCTGGGGTTAACGTATGCCGTCGCGCCTTTTTCATAAAAATAGAAATCGCGCCGGAGCCGCGCCTGATCGCGAATGGAAAGGGAATTCCATTCCGTTTCCGTCAAACCGTAAGGATAAGCCTCTTCTCCGCCGGCACAACCGGAAAGCAAAAACAGCGCCAGCAGCACACCCGCTTTTTTCATCTTAAAGTCTCCCGTACAATCAAAAACTTTTTATGCTACAGATTTGCGTTATAGGATATAATAATTTGTTTTTCAAGCAAAATCTTCCGCTGCACGTTTCCGCCGCCCCTCCTGCCGGCAAAAACGCCGCCCGGCCGCATTCCGCCACAACCGCCGCTGAATTTTCAGCAGTTCCTTAAAAAAACTGCCGCGCATAACCATTCTCTCAGTTTCCGCTTCGCCTATATCTTCAGCAGATTCTTTACAAAGGCCTCAACATAATCCTTCCTGCGGTTTTGGTAATCAAGATAGTAAGCGTGTTCCCAAACGTCCAGATTCAATATCGGCTTAAAGCCAAGCACCAGCGGCGTATCGCCGTTGCGCGTAGTCAGAACGTCAAGTTTCCCGCCTTTGCCCTCGGCAAGCCACACCCAGCCGCTGCCGAAAAGCTTAACCGCCTCGTCTGCCAGCTTTTCCCGCAATGCGTCGCGCGTTTCAAAACGCTCGGCAATGCGCTCCTGCATATCCGCGTCAAATTTTTCCCCGATACCGATTGAATTCCAATACACGTTATGGTTAAAAACCTGCCCCGCATTATTATACAAAACCTGATATTCCGGCTTGTCAAACGTCCTTTCGATAATTTCCTCCAGCGGCGTATCCTGAAACTCCGTTCCCGAAATCAGTTCGTTGACTTTATCCACATAGGCCTTATGGTGTTTTCCGTAATGGAATTGCACAGTTTCTTCCGAAACATATGGTGCCAAAGCGCTTTCTTTAAACGGCAGTTTCATCAGTTCTATCATTTTTTCCTCCTGAAATATTATAATCCAGCCTTTATAATAGCCTCTAAATATTTATTTTAAATAGGCGTTTTAATTTTGTTAATAATTATTAACAGCCCCATATCAAAGATTCACAAATAAAATTTATGTAGTATGATAACGATAACAATAAACAAAACGGAGAGGAAAAATGAGAGTTTTATTAATAGAAGATGACTATGCCGTTTCTCAAAGCGTCGAAACAATCCTCAAAAAAGAAGGCATGGTTGTCGATACCACCGATGACGGCGAAGACGGGCTGGACTGCGGCAAACTGTATGATTATGACATCATTATTCTGGATTTGAACCTGCCCGGCATGAACGGCTATGAAGTCTTAAAAAGCCTCCGCAACGCCAAAATCACCACTCCGGTTCTGATTTTGTCCGGCCTCTATGAACCGGATAAAAAAGTCAAGGGGCTGGGTTACGGTGCAGACGACTATCTGACCAAACCGTTTGACAAGAGCGAGCTTCTCGCCCGCATTCAGGCAATTGTCCGCCGCTCCAAAGGACATTCCAATTCGATTATTCAAACCGGGCTCGTCGAAGTCAATCTGGATACACAGACCGTCAGCGTCGCCGGCAAAGACCTGCACCTGACCGGCAAGGAATACGGTATTATGGAATTGCTTTCCCTGCGCAAAGGTTCAACCTTGAACAAGGAACAGTTCTTAAACCACCTCTACGGCGGCATTGACGAACCGGAATTAAAGATTATTGACGTCTTTATCTGCAAGCTGCGCAAAAAGCTGGAAAAAGCTTCCGGCGGCAAAAACTATATTGAAACTGTCTGGGGCCGGGGATATATCTTAAAAGACCCCGATGAACACAAATAGTTTCAATTGCAGGATTAAGAGGCGGTTGCTCCCACATTAAACCGCCTCTTAATTTTTTGTACCAGTCTTCGCTCGGAAAAGCAAGTTTAAAAACCCGAATACATACCCGATGTCGCAATCCTGCTATTCAAAAGTAAATACCAGCGTACAGTTTTCATAATCCAGACAAGTCTGGCAAAACGCCTGCATGTCTGTAAACGTTACCGATTGCAGGCATTTTCGGCCGCCGCTGCACCAGCCGCTTCCCCAAAAGCTTCCTGAAGAACCGCTCCCCTCGCCTTCTCCGTACCTGTGTATCCAGACCTTAAACAGCATATCCTGATATGGCAGCGCCACATGCTCAAACAACAGCCGGCAGTATTCCTCAAGCTGTACACCGGTCCAACCGCCGGCCTTTTTGTTTTTAAGCTCATAATTGACGGTTATGTACTTATTGCTTGCGGTTACCGTTGTCGTATGCAGGGTGCTGTCTACAATTCTGCCGCCGGAATACCTCCAGTTTTTAGGCAGAAATCCGGCATTGACCACCTGTGGCGTTAATCCGGCATATCCGCCCGACTGTCTGGCAATTCTGAGCCAGCTGTCACGAAACTCCGTCAAATCGCGGATAAATCCGGCATACTCGGTTGCTGCAGTCGTTAATCTGTGGGTGGTCATGGCCTTGCCGAAACCGGCAATAGCGCCAACCGATAAAATGCCGACAATAGCCAAAACCCCAAGCATTTCAATCATTGACCGCCCCGCATGGCTCCGATTGCTTTCCCTCATCTGACAAGTCCTTCCCGTTTGTCCGCAGCCCCTTTGCCGCGAAAACAAAAGTTCATAACAAAAAACCACCTGATTAAGGCGGTCGGAGAGTTCAACAATCATATCGCATAAAATGACTCTTTTAGCCTTTCAGCCGAAGCTTTGGACATACGCTAAAAGCTCCCCGACCTTTTACAGTCGGGGATATATCTATTGCCGGCAATAAAACCAATCGGCAATATAACGATGTTATATCCTAACACCGTATGCGATAAAGACCGTTGAAAGTCCCGCACCACCTCTGGCGCTGACAGGCAAAAGCCTGCTTAACCAAATACTAAATGCTTTTTTCTTAAAATAAAGTAAATGAACGTGCCGGAATTAAAAATTAACCTTAATACCCAGGCCAAACTCTTCATCGTCATGATAATCGGAATTAAACTTTTTATATCCAGCATACAGCATCACATCGCGCGTCAGCCCGTACCCTCCTTCCGCCGCATAGGTTTGACCGCGCGCCGTATCGCTGGTGGTAAAATTCTGCATCGCCTGCAAATTAAGGCGAACTCTTCCGCTGTTATAATAAATTCCGCCTTTCAGCCCGATTCCCAAATATCCGTTGTCATAAAGCCCGCCACCGTATGCCGCATTCGGAACGCTCATTGCATATAACAAGGTATGCTCTCCCAGCGCATAGCTTTGCCCCACGCCGGTTTCCAGCACCAAAGCCCCGCTGTCTTCACCCGACTTGGCATCAAACAATTCCCTGTAACCGACTTTAATATCGTATGACAACGGCGAAAACATCGCATCTGCCCCCGCCAGCGATTTAATCCCCAGCAAATTCAGTTCCTGCAACACCCATTTATCCCGTGCATCATAATGCCGGACTTTTCCTTCAAATAAATTGATTTCAGCTCCGTTTAACAAGCCATAGCTGTCTTCCAGCAGCGAGTTGTAAACCGGCTTGAAACTGACTTCCTGAAACGCCTCGCCGTTTCTCGCCCCAAACATTATGCCTGCCTGTTTTGCCTTATGCGCCAAAACCGGATTCTCGCCTTCTTTCAATTCGTCAAAATACTGTCGTTGATTGGCAATTTTACTGCGTTCGCGCAACAATGCCAGACTTTTCTTCCGATAGTCCGCAAGTTCCAAATCGCCGTCCACATAACGGTATTGCACATACTGGTACGCCGTTTCCAGCACATCGGCCTTTTCCTCTTCGTCAAGCGCAGATAAATCCGTCTTATCGCGGCGGATAATATCAATAAAAGCGTCATACTGACGGCTGTTCATCTGTGCCGCACGGTATTTCAGCTTAGACTGGCGGGAGGGACGGTAATTCGCTGCCGTCACCAGCCCCGAAACGTCATTCACCGCTTTCAGCGTCGCCAGCGGCACCGTATATCCGCCAAACCCGTCACTGATATCTAATTCCGGACGTGCCGCCTCCAGCATCAGCAACAGGACGTACGAACAGTTGCGCGATGCAAAGTAATAGCGGATTTTCGCCCGCTGCATCTCCCACATATGCGCCGTAAACAGTTCCAGCTCATCATCCGAAAGCCGCAGTTCATACTCCCAGATATCGCGATTCTCAATATTGTTGTACAGATTGATAACATCATAATACGGCTTGATGCCGAACGTTCCGTAATAACCGCCCCACAGGCCTTTCAGTGCATACAAAACGCCGGTTTCGTCGCCGGTATCCGCACCGAAATTCGCCCCATGCGCCAACAGTTGCGTCCCTTTGCGCTTCGTGTCAATCCGAAATAACGTATGCCCGAACAAGGACGACGGATTGCTCATATACGCATTCGTAAACAGCATGGTAACCGCTTTAGGCTGAACATCCGCCAGAAATTTCTGATAACCGGCACAACCGTCCAACGTTCCACGTACAGCCCCCTGCCGCTTCAGATAAATAAACCGCGCCGGAAAAGCACATTTTTTCAACTCGCCGCTGTTTTCCTCTTTTCCGGATGCCTTAGCCTCCTTTCCGAACGCCTTAATCTCCTCTCCGGACAACTTTGCCTCCGCATTAAATGCCGTAACCGCTGCCCGATATTCGGCTTCCGGATTCTCTCTTCCTCCCGACGTTAGAAAAAACTCCCCATTTTCCACTACGGACTCATAACCACTGCCGTTTTTTTCATAATGCAACAGTTTCAGCCAGCCTTTGTCAAAAGCTTCCGTTTCCGCACATGCACCCTGCACCGGAACCTCCACAATCGCCAACAATGCCAGCCAAACCCGTATTTTCATAATCGTCCGCAGATACAAAAAGGGCGCAGTTCCCCACGCCCTCAATCAAGAATCACGCCTGAGCCAATTCCATGATTTTCAAAGTCAAATCAACAGCTTCAACGTTTTCATCCGTAAACAGATACGCAAAATTCTGCTGTGCTCTAGCACCGAGTTCTTTGCTGTCGACTTCCAAAAGTCCGGCAATCGTATCAATTGTTTCGCCTCTTCCGGCCGAAGCGTCCATCGCAAACTGTTCCATATTGTTTTCAATCACGGCCAGAACCAGCTTGCCCGTACCACCGGTAACGCGCCCGTTCGGATCGCAACCGGAAGTTCCCAGTGTTACACCGATGGTATTCAGAAAAATGCCGTTGGTCGTCATAGCCAAAACCTGCGGAATAATACCGGACTGGCCTCTCCACGCCATAGAACCCAAACCGCAGCCACCGGTAGAGTCAATCGCCTTCGCCGGAGAAACGGCAAACAGGGCAGCCGCAAAAACAGCACCCAAAACTAAATTCTTTTTCATCAAAGTTCTCCTTGTACAATAAAACAGTTATAATCTAGCACTTCCTGCCTGGTTGTATAGCATAAAGTTTGACTAATCAACAGCTCCTCCGTTATATGTCCCGCTTCTCCATTACCGTATGTTCTGCCTTTTCGTTGCCGTATGCTCCCCCTTCCCGCCGTATACTCAGCCGCTTTGCCGCCGATACCGCCTCGTCGCCGTACGCCTGATTTCCCGCCGCCGTTTGCCATATCCCGCCGCCGCTCCCTTCCGCCATTTTGCTGCATGACAAGGCTTGCCCACACCACTTTAAAAATTTTACTTGATTTATTATTTGATTTGTGCTTATATTTATATACAGAAAATAACGGATACTGGCTGGCACCGCAAAGGTGGCAGTCAAATTTTTTCAAACTTTTCAATTAACGCACACATCCGCAGCCTTTTGCGGAAAACTTATTTTTAGGAGAAATAAAATGGATAAATTCCCACTGACCAAGAAAGGATTTTTACGGTTAGAGCAGGAACTCAAGACCTTAAAAGGTGTTGAGCGGCCCAATGTTATCGCCGCCATCGCCGAGGCACGTTCGCATGGCGATTTATCGGAAAATGCCGAATACTCGGCAGCTAAAGAAAAACAAGGCTTTATTGAAGGGCGGATTCAGGAGCTGGAAGCCGTCGTCAGCCGGGCACAAATTATTGACCCGGCAGAAATGAGCGGCGACGTCATCCGTTTCGGTGCAACTGTTTCCGTCGTTGACGTTGATACGGATACCGAAAACTGCTACCAAATTGTGGGCGACTATGAAGCCGACATAAACGACAACAAAATTTCTCTGTCCTCGCCGCTGGCAAAGGCTCTGATTGGCAAAGAAGTCGGCGACGAAGTTGTCTATATGGCTCCGGGTGGCAAAAAGACGTTTGAAGTACTAGAAGTTTCGTATATCTAAAAACTTCCGCGGTAAAACCTTATATCAAAGCCAGGACAAATTCCTGGCTTTTTTCATATTAAGGAGAATCGACAATGAACGATACGACAGAAACCGGCGACTGCCATTACGACTATGCCAACAAATGCGACTGTTCTGAAGACGATAAATGCGGCTGCACATTTCCCAATAATCTTGCCCACGATTACAGTCCCGGATGTTTTGAGGAAAAGGAACCGCTCCACCCCCATATGGAATTGACGGTAGGAATGGCGGCACCGGATTTTACTGCCCCGGCAGTCTTAAGCGACAACACGCTTGTTGAACATTTCAACTTTTACAAATACACCAGAGGAAAGCTTGCCGTTCTGTTCTTTTACCCTGAGGATTTCAGTTTCACCTGCCCGTCCGAACTGCTGATGCTTAATCGGGAACTTAATGCCTTCTCAAAACGCAACACTCGTGTTTTGGCCATTTCGACGGATTCAGTACACTCACATCTGGCTTGGAAAGAACTGCCGCCGGAAAAAGACGGCGTCTCGGACATAAACTTTCCTATGATTGCCGATCTTGATAAAAAAATTTCCGCCCATTACGGTATTTTAAGCAAAAAAGAAACCGCCCTGCGTGCCACTGTCATCATTGACGAAAAAAAGATAATCCGCCATATGAGTATTAACGACAACAAAATTTGGCGCAACCCGGAAGAAACCCTCCGTATTCTTGATATCTTAAACCAAAAAGACGATACGCTTACCTCATGCCCTAAAGGCTGGAAACAAAACTTTTTCTTTGAGCGTCCTGAACCCGAAAGTCTGACTGAAATGTTCAGCCATCGAGATAATTAACATTTCTTATGCCGCCACTTTTCTGCATCAATATATCTGGCTTCCGGCATACCTCTGGCGCAAAACCTGACTTTTCCCGCATTCCCGCCGGATACGAAAAAAGACGCCTTATCCAAGCGTCTTTTTAATCAAAATGGCGGACAGAGTGGGATTCGAACCCACGGTACCCTTTGGGGGTACACACGATTTCCAATCGTGCACCTTCGGCCTCTCGGTCATCTGTCCGTTGCACCGCTTTGTATAACCTTTTTTTATATTTGGCAAGCACTTTTTTTACTTGTGCGAAAAAAATCCCGGCGCAAACTCAAACCGCAATCGGCATCTAACTTTCAGGATAACCGATAACCTGATTCATAATCACAAACTCATCCCGATTCAAACGCAGTTTATCTTTAAGCTCATCTTTGTCAATATAACCGCGGACAATCGTATTCAATCCCTTACTCGTTGCATATAAATAAACATTCTGCGCAGCGGCACCGGCATGAAAAGGTGAATTTATCTGGTCGCTCCCGGCATAAATCAGATTAACCGGAGCGTTTTTAACAAAATCCTGCTTGGCAATATATCTGCTGATTTCTTCATCGCTGACTTTAATCAGCGAATTTGCCGCCGCATCGTATGCCCAGATAGAGTTTTGATAGACCACAAAAACTTTCAGGTTCTGCTCATTCTTTGCCGTCGGGATAGTCCTGGTTCCCTTTTTATTAATACCGAAAGATGCCCACAGCAAATCGCTAAGCGTCTGCTCGCTGATATCCTTGCTGCTGTATGAACGAGCCGACTGTCTGTTATCTATTAACTGCATCAATTCCGAACTTTTATCCGGCTGAGGCAGTTTTTTAACCTCTCCGGCAAAACATTCCAACGGCAAAATCAACGAAAACAAAAGCAAGCCCAGCCCGCGCATCATAACCATTCCCCTGTATGTTTTTTAAGAATAATTATGTATACGCCGCGTTTGCTTTAAATTCGGTTAATTTTGTTGTGATATTTGTTTTCCTGCCTGTTTTTGCGGCTGCATTCTAACGCGACCGCCGCTTTTTTACTACTCACATTTTCTACAGCCGCCGCCTTTCCCGTTATGCACATTTTCTGCAACAGCATTTTTATGAAAAAGGCCTACAGCATACTTCTTCAGGCAGATGCGCCTGCATTCTTCCCGGCTTACTCCCTGCTGCTACGTCCGAGATTAACGTTAATCGGAACATACTTCTCGTCACGAGAAGCCCTTTCCTGCCCGGCCTGCTGCTCTTCAAGCATTTTCTGCTTGCGCTCTTCTATATTTTTCTTTTGCTCTTCATTATAAGCCTTGCGTTCTTCTTCCAGCCGTTCGGCATGAAATGCCTTAGCCTTTTCAAAAATAACTTCGTCTTTCTCCTCCGGTTTTTTGGCTATAGTGTTTTTAATCTTCAAAAAAGCCTTGACAAGCTGATCCGTACTAATGCTGTTTTTAGTCAAATCAATCCAGCCCGTAAACCTCCCGTTACTCAGAAACTCGGAAAAATCAATATAAAAACGCTTGGCTTTTTTACGGTTTTTCGGCGCCAGAATCTTTTTAAGCTCATCGGCATTCGGAACCCGTCCCAACGCCTGTGCAATCTGTTGCGGCGTAATAATGCACTCGCTCAAATCCAATTCCATGATATTAACCCCGGTAAAGTCAAGCCCGGTAAAGTCAACGCCTCTGAGGCTGACCTGCCGCAGGTCAATTCGTTTCAAATCCAAAAGCGACAGGTTAATTCGGCGCAAATTAAGCTTATGCGGATAATACACTGCCAGATATTCCACCAATGCCTGCAATTCTTCTATCGCCAGTTCGTCCATCCGGATATCGATTAAAATCGCATCCTCAATGTCCGCATCGCGCAAAATGACGCCTTCCATGTTGGCGCCGGTAAAATTGGTGCCTTTCAGCTTAGCGCCGGCAAAAATAGAGTCGCTTAAATCCGCCCCGGACAAATCAGCCCCGGATAAATCCGCCCCGGTAAAGTCTGTTCCGGTCAATACCGCATCTTTAAAATTGGCATCTTGTAAATTCGCTGCAGAAAAATCGGCATGCGCCAAATTTTGCCCTGAAAAATCCATCCCGACCATATTTTGACCGACATGATATTCCCCGTCCGCCAGATTTTTGCGCCGCCCGTTCAAATCGTCATATTTGCTGATTTCATCGGCAATTGAGCGCCACGAATGGCTGAACTCATAAAGCTTGGCTTCAACCTCGCCTTCAACTGTAGAACCGGACAGAGCAGCCTCCAGCTCCTTTTCCATCATCTCCCGCGCCTGTCCGAGCTGCGCATAATATGCCCGGAGTTTTTCCATCCGCGGCGACGGTTTCTTTTCCTGCTTTACGGAAACATCCAAACCGACAGCACCGTTCTGAGAATCACGCTGTTCTTCAGCAGAACCGGCCGGCAAACCCTCTCTGCCGGAAATTTCCGCCGCCCCGCTTCCGCTCATCTCTGGCAACCTGTCATTTTCCGCAGAAAAACTGGCAACATTCCCCGGACGTATATCCGAAAACCCGGTTCCGCTGCCGGCGTCATTGTCCCCTGAATGGTCCATAAAGCACTACTCCCTTGTAACAACTGCCCTATCATACAATATTTTCCGGAAAAACTCAAGCCCAAATTCGCTATGCCGTTCGCTGTCCGGAAATTACACCCCTGCCAGATATTCCGGCTTTTTTTTATACAAATACAGACAGAGCAGCGTTCCCGGAACCGCCAGAGCGGCGCTTGCCAGAAAAAACGCCGGCCAGGATGTCTGGTCCAGAACCCAGCCGGACGTAGACGCAAACACGTCCCGCGCAAACCCCGGCAGCGATGACAGCAGGGCATATTGCGTTGCCGTATATCCTTTATCGCACAAAACTGACATAAAGGCGATTATCGCCGTCGTTGCCATTCCCGAAGACAAATTTTCCAGTGAAATGGTAAGCATCAAAAGCCAAACATTGTGCCCCGCATAATAAAGCGGAATATAAAGCGCCGTCGTCAGCCCCTGCACAACGGCAAATATAAGCAGCCCCTTTAACAGCCCGATTCGAGCTAAAACGCAGCCGCCCAGCAGCCCGCCGGCTATCGTCGCCCCCATGCCGTATAATTTGGAAATATATGCTATTTCAGCCTTGCTGAAACCAAGCTCGTCGTAAAAAGGATACGCCATCGGTGCAAAATACGCGTCGCTCAGCCGATAGCAAAAAACGACAAACAATGCAGCAACCCAATGCGGTCTCCGCATAAACCGGCAAAAAGGCTCTATCAGGGCATAACGCAAAATATCCCTGTTTTTCCTGCCGTCAGATGCGCCCCCGCAGTTTTTTTCCTTGCGCTCCTCCTTCGCTGCCGCATTTCCCCCGTTCTCCTCCCAGCTCTCACAGATTACTTCTTTGCAAACGCTTGTCTCCTCGTTTCTGTCCGCCGGCTCCCTTGCCGTTAAAACCGCAGCAATTCCTGCCGCAAGCAAAAGTGCGTTGATAAAATAAACCTGATTCCACGGCATAACCGCCGCCAGTCCGATGGCTCCCGCTCCGGAAACCACATTTCCCAGCCGATAGCCCAGAACATACATGGTAGCTCCGTTGATTTCCCCTTCCTGATTTGTCCGAAACAACTCCACCCGAAACGCATCAAGCACAATATCCTGCGTTGCCGAAAACAAACTGACGCAAAAAGCCGCGGCAGCCATTGCCAAAATGCTGTCCGCCGGGCTCAAAGCCGACAGCCAAACTAAACTGAACAGCAGTCCCAACTGAGATAGCAGTGCCCAGCCCCGCCTTTTCCCCAGCCGGCAAAATAACGGCAGCCTGTAAGTTTCAACCAACGGTGCCCACAGCCATTTGAACGAATAAGGCAGACGCAACAGCGAAAAAGCGCCGATGGTGCGGTATGCGATACTATAATCTTTCAGCCACAGCGACAGCGTTCCGAATACCAGCGCCAACGGCAAACCGCTTGAAAAGCCGAAGGCTACGGTTATCAGCATTTTCCGGGAAAAATATGCCGTTGCTTTACTCGTCATCGTCTAAATTAACCTTTTTCTCTACAATATACAACGGCCGGCGTTTAACCTCAATAAAAATACGGCCGATATATTCCCCGAGAATGCCGAGAATAATCATCTGCACGCCGCCCACCAGCAAAATAAATACCAGCAGCGAAGCATATCCCGGAACGTCAGCGCCGTACATAATCGTCCTGGCTATAATGTAAAGGGCATACAGCAGTCCCAGAAAAGACAGCATCGATCCAAGATACGTCCAGATTCTGAGCGGCAGCGTCGTCGATGCAGTAATGCCGTCCAAGGCAAAATTCCATAACCGCCAGTAATTCCATTTGCTGACGCCGGCCTGCCTCTTTTGCCGGACATATTTGATACCGCAGGACTTAAACCCTGTCCAGCCGAAAATGCCTTTCATAAAAATATTGCGCTCTTTCAATTCCAATATTGCATCAATGATTTTACGGTCAATCAGCCGGTAATCCCCGGCATTATACGGAATAGGCGATCTCGTCATCAGATTATACGCCTTATAAAAAAGTTTGGCCGTCCAACGCTTAAGCCACGAGTCGCTGCGCCGGTCGTTACGGATTCCGTAGACCATGTCATATCCTTCTTCCCACTTTTGGATAAACTGGAGAATTAATTCCGGCGGATCCTGCAAATCAACGTCAATCGGTACGGCCGCACGCCCGCGGCAATGTTTAAGCCCGGCCATCAATCCGTATTCCTTGCCGAAATTGCGGGAAAACTTAAGCACTTTTACCCGGAAATCCTCAGTGGCATACTGTTCCAGCAGATTATAGGTTCCGTCTGTCGAACCGTCGTCAATACAAATGATTTCATAAGTATATCCGTCCGCCCGTTCCATCGTTTTGCGGATTGTTTCAAAAAACAGCCCCAGACTTTCCTCTTCATTATAAACGGAAACGATAATCGAAATATCCGGATGCCCCGCTGCTGCCGTTATGACTTTGTTCATGTTTTCCTCTCTTTGGCCAACCGCTGTTTCCTGCCATTTTATCGGCCGCTGCTTTTCGGCCGTTTTTAAAAGAATTTACCTTTTTTAAGATAATACGCAATTTATTTGCCCTTTATTAACAGATTTAAAGTTAAGCTCTCCTTAAGAAACGAAATGATTTTTTAGGGAACTGCAACTTATGTCTTTTATCAAATCCATTGCCACCTTTGGCGGCTTTACGATGGTCAGCCGCGTAACCGGCTTTCTGCGCGATATGGTTATAGCCAATTTTCTCGGTGCCGGAAATGTTTCCGACGCCTTTCTGGTATCGTTCAAACTGCCGAATTTGTTCCGCAGCCTTTTCGCCGAAGGAGCCTTTACCTCAGCGTTCGTCCCGTTGTTTTCTTCCAAGCTGGTTGCCTCCGGACGTGACAAGTCGGTAGAATTTGCCGCCAAGGCCATATCTTTGTTGACATTTTTCCTCATCGTTTTCACCATTTTGTTTGAACTGTGCATGCCGCTGGTTGTCAGGGTTCTCGCCCCCGGTTTTATGGAAAGCCCCGAAAAAGTTGCCCTGACCGTCGACTTATGCCGCATAACGTTTCCTTTTTTGCTTTTTATTTCAATCGTTTCTTTTCAGGCAGGAATTCTGAACTCGTTTGACCGCTTCGCTGCTCCCGCCGCCGCACCGATAATTCTTAATCTCGGCATGATTGTTGCCGGGCTGGCCTCCGTCATCCTATTTGATATGCCGGTATACGGCATGGCTTGGGGTATTACCGTTTCCGGTTTCATCGAAGTCATCTGGCTCAAATATTTTCTTAACCGCGAAAGCATCCGTATCCGTCCGGATGTTCACATCCGTACGCTGATGCAGGATAAAGAAATACGCACCCTGTTCAAACGCATTGCCCCCGGAGTCGTCGGCGCCGGCATTTACCAGATTAATATGGTTGTAGATACAATACTTGTTTCGCTCGTTTCCGGCGGTGCCGTATCCTGGCTGTATTACGCCAACCGGCTGCAGCAGCTGCCGCTGGGCGTCATCGGCGCGGCAATCAGCGTCGCCCTGCTGCCGCTGCTCTCACGCAAACTGAAAGCCGGAGAAATCCGGGAAGCCGCCGCCGTACAGGATAAAGCCGTCATATACGGGCTGATGATGTCTCTGCCTGCCGCCGTGCTGTTTGTCTGTCTCGCCGATTCGCTGATTGAACTTCTGTTTGAACATGGGCGTTTCACCGCTTCCGACACATACAAAACCGCGTTGGCACTAAAAGCTTATGCCGTCGGACTGCCCTGTTACGTTATGGTCAAAGCGCTGATGCCGAATTTCTTCGCACGCGGCGACACGACAACACCGGTAAAATACAGTTTCGTCGTCTTCCTGACCAACCTTGCACTCAACTTGCTTCTGATGAAACCGTTCGGTCATGTCGGCATTGCCGCCGCGACTTCTGCCGCGGCATTCGTTTCGCTTTACCAATATGTCCGCGGCCTGAAAAAACGCGGTTTCTGGAGCTTTTCCGCCGAATTAAAACGCAAAATATTTGACATTTTCCTTTGCACTTTCGTTATGGGCATTCTCGTCTACGGAACACAGGCCGCGCTAAACCGCTGTTTTCCGACACCCCACATCGGAATTTTAATCCTCAAACTGGCAGCTATCGGCACAATAGGGCTTGCAACTTTTTTGATTGGCGCTAAAATAAGAGGCATACTGGATATTACCGCAATCGCCAAGAATCTGGTTTTAAGGAGAAAAAAAGCATGATGCAAGCCATTCTGACCAAGCTCAAAATAACGGCCAAACGCCTGCTTGGCAAATGCGTATACGCGTATGTTTATCTGAAAAACAGTATCTTGGAATTGCGCCGCACGCCAAACGCCGCCATACCGCCCTCCCGCAAAAAACATAAAAACAGCCTTTTTAACTTTATCGTCCTGTTTATCGAACGCTGGCGTTTCTTTACCATCGCCCTGTTCGGTTTCATTGCCGTCTACTATGGCCTGGGCGCCGCCGTCAGTTCTAAAATCAATAACGCGCTTGACGCGCCGCTGGCCATAAACGCATCTTCTCCCCGCTACACGGCGGCTGCGCTGCTCCACGTTTTAAAAACGCAGGTGGACGATTCCCCGTGGACCCCGGCACTTCCGGCTGTATTTCCGGCAGCCGTCCTTGACAACCTGCCCAATTTTCAGCTTGGAGCCAAAGACAGCGTCAGATATTTCGTAAAGAGAATGGCTCGTTTTTATGGTGATAAAAATCTGAAAGAAGCAGGAGAGCTGTTAGACTATCCGGCCGACATCTGGCTGTTTTCTCAAACCGGAGAAGACAGGCTTGCTCCCGGTTCTGCCAAACAATATCGCAAAGCTCTGGCCAAAATTTCAGATTTCGCCGCATCGGGAAACAATCTTCCCGCAATCGAAACCCGGGAAGCCGCATATATGCTCTCCGGCATTGAAAACCTGTTGGAAAGACAGCTTTCCGCCCTGCATAAACATGTCCTGGAGCATAACTCGGAATTGCTGGACTTTAAGGCCGATGACATATTTTACCGCACAAAAGGCTGCATCTATGCTGTTTATTATATGCTTTCAGCCCTCTCCAAAGACCATCAGGATTTGATTGTCGAAACCGGACAGTACGAAAATATTACCGCCGCCCTCAGTTTTCTGGGCGAAGCGTCCGCCCTCAGCCCGGCATCGGTAAAAAATGCCGCGCCCGGGGAAGTCTTCGCCGCAAACCACCTGCTATACCTCGGGTACTACCTTGCCCGAGCCCAAAATTACATTAAAACCGTACACAACAGCATCAACACATATGCCCGGAACCAAATGCAATGACCATAGAGCAAAAAAAACTTTCGGATACGGAATTCCTTTTGTTTTTTTCCCGTCCGTTTCCTTTTCGCGGAACATTTTATCTGACACCTGAAACCGCATCTGTTTCATCGGACGCAAATACCGTCGCACCGGAAATGAACGCCCAGCTTGCTCCGGATGCGGAACATTGCAGCTGCAGCCTGCCGCTGTCCGGCACAGCCCCTGCCGCCGCATCAAACAGCAATTTAGCTATGCAATCAGATAATACCCCGATATTCCTCACCGAATTAGCAACTTCCGGCTTTGCCTCCGAATTGCTTTTAACCGAAAGCTTTATGTATTTGCGCAGCACTGAACCCGGCACAGCGGAAGACCTAGAAACACTGGCGCTTGCCGAAATCGACGACTATGCGCCGCCGGCAGATGCAGTAATAACCGCTAAGGAAGATTACACTGAAACTAAAATAAAAATAATCCTGAAAACGATTATCGCCCCTTTTCTGCAAAAAGACGGCGGAGACATCGAGTTCCGGTCATTTGACAACGGAACCGCCGTCGTTCGCTTTCTCGGCAAATGTCAGGGCTGCCCCTATGCCCAGAGAACCTTAAAAGAGCGGGTTGAAAAAAATCTCATCCGCTGGCTGCCGCAGGTCAGAGAGGTCGTTTTACAATGAAAAAACAGATTCTAAAAACATTCTGGATTTTGCCTTTTTTACTTTGCAGTACCTCTTTTGCTGAAAATGCCGTCCAAACCGCCACAACAGCAAAAGCCCAGACTGCAACCATTCAAACTACAGCAGCAGAAAAAAAACAAACTGCCGCAACTCAAACCGTTGCATCGGCAAAAGCCGAAACCGCTGCTGTTTTCCCCCATGCATCGGCGACAGCCCAAACCGCCGCCGCTCCAACCGTACGCAGCCGAGAACCGCAAATGAAGACCTCCGAATTCGGCGGCATAATTTACGTTGAAAACGCCACCGTCCAAGAACTCGAAGATTTTTTTAAAATACACAAATATCAGAGGTTTCGCGCTTTGGACGGCGATGCGTATCCCGCCATTTTCGTCCGAACGCTGCCGCGGGATTTTCCGCAGATTAAATCTCAGAAATACCGCAACGAACTGTTTATCCGGATTCTTGCCCCGCTGGCTTTAAAAATCAATGAAGAAATATTAAATGAACGAAATACCGTATTGCGATTGGAGCGACACTTCAAAAGCAGCGGTTCTCTTTCTCCTGCCGATACCCGGAAGTTGGAAAACCTGGCCTTGAAATATGACTATTTTACCCGCTTGAAAGGCAGCGAACGCACTGCAGCCCAGCTGCAAAATCTCAAATTGCGCATTGACGCCGTACCACCCTCAATTCTGATTGCCGCTGCTGCCATGGAAAGCAACTGGGGCTTTTCCCGTGTAGCTCGCGAGGCCAACTCTTTGTACAAGGAAAAAGTCTGGTACACCGGAGAGGGCTTGGAACCTGCTGAAAATAAAGATGACGGTTATCGTTTCCGCATTTTCGACAGCCTGTTGGAAAGTATGCGGAGTTTTGCTCTGACCTTTAATTCCAACATCAATTACGAACACGTATGGAAAGCACGTGAAGGCTATGCCGACCGCCACGGTGTCGTTATCGGCGAAAGCATTGCCTACGCCCTGTCTAATGCATCCAATCTGCCAAACTTTGCCGGCATCCTTGATTACACCACTGCCTACTATGACTTGCTCGCTATCGACATCGGACATCTGGAAAGGATAAAAAAATGAAGTACGAAGTTACGCCTGTCTTGTGCAACGAAAAAAATATGGCCAACTACGCATACATCGTCCACACACCCAACAGGGAAACAACCATTGTCGTCGACGCCGCAGAAGCCAATCCGACAATTGCCGCGTTAGAAAGATTAAAATTGCACCCCTCATTTATCCTGACGACCCATCACCACTTTGACCATGTTGAAGGCAACCTGAAACTCAAGGAAAAATACGGAGCCCGAATAGTGGCTCCCGAAAAAGAATTTGCCAAAGTCCCCGGTGCGGACATTCCTGCTGCCGAAAACACCCCGCTGCTTCTGAATAACATGAAGTTTACCGTCATAAACGCGCCGGGACACACACTGGGGCATGTCTTGTATTACCTTCCTGGCGGAAAAATGCTTTTTACCGGAGACGTTTTGTTTAATCTTTGCATCGGCGGCCTGTTTGAAGGTACGCCGCAGCAAATGTTCGCCACCCTGCAAAAAATAAAAGCTCTGCCGGATGATACGGAAATTTTCCCCGGACACGAATATACGCGCGCATGCCTTTCCCCTCGCTTCAAGGAAACTCCCGATTTTGCCGCATATCTGCAAAAAATGGTTCAACGGGAACACGGAGAGAAGGCACCCGCCACCCTTGCCGAAGAAAAAAAGTTTAATCCCTATCTTCAGGCTGCAACTTTAGCCGGATTTATGGGCATGAAATAGGAGTTGCGTTATGTTTTTCAGCCTTAACAAAAAAATACTGCTGACAATTCTGACTTTCTTTCTGCTGAGTGCGGCAATTTTTGTCTTTTTCTTTGACAACACCATCGGCAAAAAAATCCGCAACGAACAAACCAATCTGATTACCCGCAACCAATACGTCATTGAACTCTTAAACGAAAATATCTCCCTGCGCCAAAAGCTGGAAAAGCTTCAGCCCGAAAACAAAATGCAGTCTGCGGCCAACCTCGACCAGAAAAAAGAAGAGCTCAGCCGGGAACGCAAACTCAATGAAGAACTGACCCAAAATTATGACGAAAGTTACGCCGCGATTCAGGAAAGTTTTCGCATCTTGGGGCTGAGCGCATTTCTAACCACGCTTTCGCTGATTATCCTGTGGATTTTATTAAAGAAATGGGTCGTTACGCCGGTCGACAGGCTGACATCCCTGTCCATTGATGTTGCCAACGGAGATTTCAGCAAACGCTTGGATATAAAAGAAAAACATTTTACCGATGAATTTAACACATTAATGCATACGGTAAATTTTATGTTAAACAACATTGAACACAATATCAATGAAATCAAAGAAAAGGAAATCTTTCTGCAAAATCTGATTGACGCTCTGCCCGACGCGGTCCGCATCATAGACGAAGACTACAATATCGTCCTGGCCAACAAAGCCTATGACGGATATATCAAAAAACAATATTTGTTCAAATCGGCAAAATGTTACGGGGCATACAACGGCGAAACTCAATGCCCTTGCAGTGCCAGCCTTTATCTTTGTCCGTTAAAAGAACTGCAAAAGTCCAAATCTTCGGGGATGAAAACCATACACAGCGTAAACAACCGGCCGCTGTCCGTAAACTCTGCACGCATCCACTTAAACGGAAAATTCGGCATTGTCGAATCTTTCCGCGATTTAAGCGACAACATAAATTACTCGCACCAGCAAAAAATATCCTCATTGGGCTTTCTGGCAACATCTCTGGCTCATGAAATGAAAAACAACCTCGGCGCCATAAATCTGATTTTGGACGGCATTCTCCAGAAATACTATTCCGCCCCTGATAATGAATCCGAAGAAAAAAAATACCTTAATATGATTTCCGGGCAGATAAAAGACTGCATAAAAGTTCCCGAACGGCTGCTGAAACTGTCTCGCAACACCGAACAGACAAATACGACATTCAACGTTATCGCGGAAATTACCGACATCTTGTCGCTTTTAGACTACGATATAAAAAGCAAAGGAATAGTCCTGACCCAAAATTTTTCTAATGTCAAAGAAGAAATCTACGGCAACGAAACGGATTTCAAAATGATAATCCTCAACCTTCTTCAAAATGCTATCCACGCAATGCCGGACGGCGGCACGCTTGAAATAAAAACCAATACCAACAAAGACGACCTGATTATCAGCATCAAAGACAGCGGCTGCGGCATTTCTAAAAATGCCCTAAAACATATATTTGAACCATTCTATTCTTCATCGCCGGATAATGAGAAAAAAGGAACAGGGCTCGGGTTGGCAATTGTCAAAGATTTGGTACTCAAACTAAACGCCAAAATTACCGTCAGCAGCACCGAAAACGTCGGTTCCTGCTTTGAAATCACAATTCCGCGCCACAAATCGCAAAAAATGCTTGTAAAATAAGATTTTGCAGTATATATAGCAGAAAAAAGAATTTATAAGGAATACTAAATGAGCAAAGAAGAACTGCTGGAATTCACGGGAGACGTCATTGAAAAGCTCCCAAACGCCATGTTCAGGGTAAGGCTGGAAAACGGCGTTGAAATCTTAGCCCATACCGCAGGAAAAATGCGTAAGTTCCGCATCCGCGTTATGGTTGGCGACAAGGTTGATATTGAAATGACCCCCTATGACTTAACCAAGGGGCGTATCACTTTCCGCCATAAAGATTAGCCGCTCTGCCGGTTGCCCTCCGGACAAGCTGTCTGCAGGCAGCGCATCCAACCGGCTGTCTATATCAGCAAACGGCGTTTCCGTTCAAGCCGAATATATCCGTCTGGTGAAACATTCGCCTTAAACGGAACGCGCACATTAAACAAATGTCTGCCGCTAATCGGCAGACATTTGCAATTAGTTAGCCAAAGTAAGAGATTTAACCTCAACCTTAAAACTGGTAAGGTCTTTATCAACTTTGCCATTGACTATAATTTTGTCTTTCGGGGTAACTTTCAGGCCTCGCCAGTCTTTGTCATCAATTTCAACCGTAACATTATTGGTTCCGTCTGTAAAATTGTACTCGTCATCAGAAAGCCTTTTGGTAATATACCCTTCCATCGTTACATAAGCATCATCGGAAAGTTTTTGAACCTCGGCTACGCTCAGCGGTTTCGCCGCCGCATCAACAAAGCCGCCCTGTCCGCCGGTCATCATCTTGCGCTCCATCTTAGCCCGGCAGTCGCTGCAATCACAGTCATGTTTGGCATAGGCACCACCGCAAAGCATTGTGCCGGCCATCAGCAAAAATAAAAATTTTTTCATATTTTCCTCCTGTTAATCTAACAACCCTAATATATTTTGACAGAAGGAAGATTCAATAGAACATTGTTTCATATCGGACGGTCGGGCATAACCCCGTCGCCCGTTGCAATTCCCGCAGCCGAGACATTTCCGCCGTTGATTTCCAAAACATAGCAAAACGGCTTTGAACTGCCGATTCTGCGAAGAGAGAGAGGTTTCGCATTCTCATAAATATCAACCACTTTCCAATCGCAGCCGATAAAAAGCATATCCAAAGGAATATATGTATTTTTCATCCACATGGAAGCTCCGGGATACTGCCGTAAGTCAAAAAGCATCCCCGCATTGTCTGAAAGACTGCGCACATTCATCAACCCTGTTCTCAATTCTTCCGCCGTCTTTGCCGCCTTAACCGTATATGACGCCTTATCCGCAATATGAATTTCCATATTTTGCATACCGTTCCGCACCGCTTCCGGACTTTTATTTTTCAGCCCCCTATAATTTCCGCACCACCCGGGTTCAGCCGCCATCAAAACACAAACAAGCACGGCTTTGACGACACCCCTTTTTTTTCTGCATTGGTTCCAAACCCGGCACATTCCTGTATTCACAAACATTTCATTCCTCTTCCGGCAGTGGCTTCCAGGCGCAAAAGCTCACGGCAAAATCTTCCCGAATATTTACCATATCTTATACTTTTCCCCGCTAAAGTGTCAACACAATAACATTAACCATGAAACCGCAAAACAACAGAATGCAACAGTCCGTACCCGCAAATTCATTATTTTCTTTCTCTCCCGGACGGTATGTCCCCGCCATAACCGCTTTCGGTCTGTTATGCCTGTGTTTTTCGCCGCTTTTAGTAAACTTTATATGGGGAAATCACGACTGGCTGCCGCTTATACACGGCAACCCCCTGTTGTCCGGACTGATTGAAGGGCGCTTTTCGCAATACATTCTTCTAAACCTGCTTCTGGGCGGAAAAATTCTTCCCGTCCTGAACATCCTGCTGGGATTCATTTTTTACACGGCGGCATTGTTCCTGCTGTACCGACACTTCTTCGCCTTTTCTGTACGGCCGACCATTGCCGCGCTGTTCCTGTCTGCCGCCGCGGGGCTGCCCTTCGCCGCAGAACTGCTGTATTTTCATTTCATAACTTTCAGCCTGTTGTCCTGGCCGTTAATAATAGCCTTATCCCTGCTGTGCTGCCAAAAAGCGTCCGGCTCTCATCCTGTCATTTTCACGCTCTGCGGCACACTCCTGCTATTATTCGCGCTGGGAGGATATCCTGCTTCAGTCAACCTGTTTGTTATCTCCGCAGCCTGTTTTACCATACTTAGCCTGACGGCACAGCCGGCCAGCGGACGCACCATAATACGGCAGACTTTGCCGTTCGCCGTCTGTCTGCTGCTTTCGATGGCCGGACTAAAACTGGCATTTTCCTTTTTACAGGAACATCACTATATGATGCAATTGTATAACAGCCAGGCATCCACCGTACCTGAATTAACCGTTAAACTGCCAAAAATATTAAAAAGCGCCTTTGAAGATTTTTTTCAGCCGCGGCCATTTCTTTCTCCGTTTTTTAAAATGCTGATTTCATCAATTACTCTAACAGCAAGCGCAACCTTCTGTTTTTTTGCCTTTGCAAAATCAGCACCTTCCGCCGATGCACCTGATTACTCCCGGCTTTGCATATGGAAAAAGGTTCTTGCCCTCTTATTAATTGCCTCCCTTCCGCTATGTCTGAAATTTTCCGCCTGGCTTGCCAAATCTGCTCCGGATGCTCCTTTTGCCATGGAAGACCCGGCTGCCTATATGGCACGAACAGACTTTTACGGCTATCCGGTTCTCATCCTTTTCTGCCTTTTCTATCTGCACCGCTTCGGCTCGCAAGTGCTCAAAAATTTTGCCTATTTATCCGCCGTTTTGTTGCTTATCATCAGTATTAACCTGAACCTCAATTTTGCCAAAACCCATTTCTTCGGCTTTTCCGCCGAAAACAAACTTTTGGAGCGTCTGACTGCCCGTATCCAAAGCCATCAGGATTTTTCCCGCACAAGCCAGTACACCGTCATTCAGGCCGGAGAAATCCCCCTGCGTTCCCGTTACTATCTGCCGTCTGCAAACGAAAAATACGGCTACTATATGCTGCAGGCGCCATATACCCGCCATTGGATTGCCTTTGAATATTATAATTTCTACGCTCCGTACAACTATGTCCGCGAAGGCACCGCCATCCGTCCCGAAGAAATAACGCCGCAAATGGCTGATTTTCTCACCAAACGTGTCAAAACATGGCCTTCTGCCGATTCGGTATATGTCGATAAAAACTACGCTGTCATTGCCCTCACCCAACGCGGCAAAGAATTGCTTACCCGTCAGTTTGAACTTCTTTCCCGCCAATTGCCTGTCTCCGCATCCCCCGACGCCAATAGAAAATTCTCCTCGCAAAGTTCCGAACCGCAGATACCGTCACAGACGCCGCGCCACAACCCAGAAACCCCTCGCCAAACTGTTAATGGAAATATGCCATGAAAAAGCTATTGCAGAAATTCCGCCTTTACCCCGACACATTGGACGGCAAAGCAGTGCTGATAAGTTTCCTTATCATCAATTTTGCTTTTCTGTTCCATACTTTAAACTTTATGTGGGGAAACCACGACGTCAAATTCATCAAAGAGGAATTGCTGTTCTCTTCGGGGCTGTTTGAAGGCCGATTCACGCAGTTTATCCCTTACCGGCTGCTAACCGGCGGACAAATTCTCCCCCTCCTCAACAACCTGTTAGGTTTTGCCTTTTTAACAGCAGCGCTGTGGCTGCTGGCAAAATACTGGAATATAAAAAAGTCTCTGGCCGGATACATTGTGTTCATCAGTTTTTTTGCCACCCAGCCCTACACGCTGTCATGGATGTACTTCACGTTTATCACTATCAGCTGTATGCTTTGGGCTTTTCTGGCGGCTCTTGGGCTTTACCTTTCGGGCTGGGTCTGTGCTGTCCGGCACAAAATACTCCTGTGTCTTGGTTCCGTCGCTTGTTTTTATCTGGCGCTCGGCGGATATCCTCCCGTAATTAATATGTTCTTCGTCTGTCTCGGCGGCAGGTTGGTCATAGCATACGTATTTGAACAAAAAACACTGAAAGACCTCTTCGCTGTTTATAAATACACGCTGCTCAATATTCTCATCGCCGCCGTACTGTTTAAGCTCACCTTAAAAATCATCGCCCCCGGCAACGTATATAATCTTGAAACCGAACCGCTTTCCAACCTCCCGCTGAAATTCTTCACCGTTATAAAAATAGCATTCGGCCAGTTTTGGATAACCGTGCCGTTTATGGAACGGGGATATAAAATTATTTTGGCGCTGATGTCCTTTTGTGCCGTTACCGGAATTCTTCTTTACACACCAAACTGGCGGCGGCGTACCGTTGCTGCGGTTCTAATTTGCGGCACGGTTTGGGCCACGGCGCTGACAACGTTTCTTGTTGTCCCCCATACGGAATTCGTTTCCCGCATAGATTTCTATGGCTTCGCTTTTCTTTATGCCTTTTTCCTCGGGCTCTTGCTGACAATTCCTGCCAAATTGTCATCCAGCCTTGCCGCTGCTTTTGCCGTCGTACTTTTCCCGCTTAACATTTTAAACGACTACACTGCTTTGAAAGTTTGGAAACAGGGTTTTGACGCCGAAATGCAAATTCTTGACAACATTTCCGAACGGATTGAAAATCACCCGGATTTCTCCCCTGACGGACAATACCGTTTCTATCAGGCCGGAGATATTTCCCTGCGCCCGAATTACTACCGCGGAAGCTACGATAAAGATGACGTTTTTCTGCTTTCCCTGCCCTATCTTGCCATGTGGCAGGGTGCAAACCTGCTGGAATTTTACAGCCCTTTTGATTACATCGACCGAACTCTTCCTCTCCTTCCCGACGACATAACACCGGACGTTTATGACTTTTTCATGAATCAGGCTCGTCCCTGGCCGCATCCGAATTCCGTTTATGTAAATTCCGATATCATCATCGTTGTTTATAATCAGGCCGGGCTGGAAGACTTTCGCCGCCGCCTGCAAATGCTGCCCAAACCGTAACCGACATCAATTAATTTTGCCGCTCATTTCGACAATGACGTTCATTCCGATATTACCGTTCGTTCCTGTAATAGCATTCGTTCCGGTAATGACATTCGTTCCGCAACGACGTTCATTCCGATATTGCCGTTCGTCCCGATAACATAATATTCCCGTCGTTAATAAAAAAATTACGCTTTTATGTTATAACAACGGCATACCCGGTTCAATTATCATCGTCAGGTGGCATAAAATGAAAAAAATCCCCGAATTAGCCGTTATCGTTCCCTGTTATAACGAAGAAGAAGCCTTGCCGCAAAGCATAAAAACTTTGTCCGGCACCCTGAATAATTTGATTAAATCCGGATTAATCCGTGAGAGCAGCCGTTTGGTCTTCGTTAACGACGGTTCAAAAGATTCGACATGGAAAATTATCGAAAACGCACACAAAAAATCACCGCGTGTCAAAGGCATTTCCCTCTCCCGCAATTTTGGGCACCAGGAAGCGTTGCTTGCGGGATTGTATAATACCGATGCCGATATTTACATAACCATAGACGCCGATCTGCAGGACGACGTTTCCGCCATAAAGCAGATGATACAATGCTACGACAAAGGTTGTGAAATCGTTTACGGTGTCAGAAACCGCCGCGACACGGACAGTTTTTTCAAACGCAACACCGCCCTGTGGTTTTATAAACTGATGAAACTCCTCGGCGTTGAACTTGTCGCCAATCACGCGGATTTTCGGCTGTTAAGCCGTCGTGCCGTCGCAGCCATGGCTGAATTTAAAGAAAAAAACCTTTTTCTCCGCGCTATCGTACCGTTAGTCGGTTTCAAATCCTGCTGTGTCTGCTACGACCGCAAAAAACGTCAGGCCGGAACGACAAAATACCCCCTAAAAAAAATGCTTTTGTTCGCGCTGAAAGGTATCTCCAGCTTTTCCGCCATGCCGTTGCATTTGATAACATTTTCCGGCATCGTTATTTCCGTCTTGAGTTTTATTCTCATGCTTTGGACGGTCTACGCTTATTTTTCAGGTTCGACAATCGTCGGCTGGGCTTCGCTGATGTCTGTCATAACCTTTTTCAGCGGCATTACCATCCTGTTTATGGGCATCATCGGCGAATACATTGCCAGCATTTTCGTTGAGGTTAAAAACCGCCCGACTTATATAATCGACCAAACCTTGGATTAAACCATGGATAACGCCGCGCAGAAATCATACCTTTTTTTGCCATCCGGCTTTTACGGACGCATCTGGCTAAAGCTTTGGATTGCAACGTTACTTGTATTTTTGCCTTTTTTGTTCAATTTTCTCTGGGGTAATCACGACTGGGAATGGATACGCAAAGGTACGCCGTTGTTTAGCGGCGTATTTGAAGGGAGGTTTTCACAATTTATTCTTCAAAACTTCCTCTTTGAAGGGCGAATTCTTCCTGTCTTCAGCATAGCGGCAGCCTTTGCTTTCTATTCCGGCGCGGCAGTGCTGTTGTTTCGGCTTTGGAACCTGCCGCCCCAAAAGTGCATATATCTTCTGCCGGGACTGTGCTTGGCATCGTCTCCGTACGCCATATCCTGGCTCTATTTCGCCTTTATCACCTTAAGTTCGCTATCCTGGGTCCTCGTCATCGCCGCTGCGTTTTACAACCTTGAAAATCTACCCCGGACACATCATCCAAAACTCTCTTTTCTTGCCGCTGTTCTGTTGTTCGCTCTGGCTCTCGGCGGCTACCCTCCCGTCATCAACCTGATGGGCGTTGTCTTTTTCTCTCTGATTTTGCAATCCCTCTGTCTGCAAAGGCTTTCTGTCCCGACTCTTTTCCGTCATTTTATTCCGCACTGCATTGCCTTGTTTTTCGGCATCGCCATTTTTCTCTTTGCTCAATATTTGTTGAAAAAATACCATTTACAACATGATACATACAACACCGCGGGTATCGGTTTCGCCGAGCTTCCGGACAAACTGCTGCTCTGCCTGCAGGCTGCCGTCGGACAGTTCTTCAAAAGCGGCGGTTTTATTACCACATCTTACAAATACATAGGCCTCTGCCTGTTTCTCCTTGCCATCTTTCGCCTCTGGCACCAACTCCCAAAACGCCCGGCAAACATCACCTTGTTTTTTCTCTCTGTCGCCGGAATACTTTTCGCCACCGTTGCCACACTGCTCGTTGCCCGGGACATTAACCAAGTGCTGTATCAGCCGCGTATCGACTTTTTCAGCCTCCCATTTATATATGCTTTCTCATCAGCAGTCTTGTTGGCATCGGACGACAGACTTATTCGCAACATAACCGCTTTTGCCCTGTCTGCCTTGATTGCCGGAAACATTAACACAACCGCAGCCGCCGCCAAAATATGGTCGCAGGGATTTAAAGCCGAAATGTCCTTCGCTGAACGCATCCTGACCCGGCTGGAAGATACCTCCGGCTTTTCCCCATATCGTAAATACGCATTTGTACAAGGCGGAACGCTGGATTTCCGCAGCCGTTTTCTTATTCCCGGCGACAGTATTACAGCCGCAGACGGCTACACCGTAACCGCCCCCTACATACCATGGCATTTGCCGTCCAAAGCCTACCTTTTTTATTATCCGCATAATTTTGTAGCCGCCGATTTTGACGTATACTGGAGCTATGTTGACCCGAATCAAATATCCCTTACCCCCGGATTAATCTCTTACCTGCAAGATAAAGCCGCCCCCTGGCCGGATACCGCCGCCGTCTACACATCTCCCCGGACTATTGTCCTGACCGTCAGCCAAGACGGCGAAAAACGCGCCCGCCTCTGGCTGCAAAAAGAGCTGTCGGCTGCCCCCGCCGCATCGTCTCAATCTCCGGCACCAGCTTTATCGATGCCCCCGGCTCCTGCCTCAGCAGCATCTCCCCGGTTTCCGGTATCCGCACCATCCCGGCATCCTGCCTCCGTTCCCGGCTTGAACTTCCGTTTCCCCTAAAGCTCGGAAATTATCCTCATATCCGAAAATTTGCTTGTCAAAACAATCCGTTTCTCCTACAATTCCGCCATTAAGCAAAGGACAGAAGATGAACGAAACAGAAGATTGCGACCTTTCTCTCGGCGGAAACGTCTGGAACGTCGCCCAAACCGATGAACGTCGCACCGAGCAAATGTGCCGGCGATTGGAAATTTCGTCATCAATGGCGAAACTCCTTATTCTGCGCGGAATTACAGAAGATAACGCGCCGCTTTTCCTCAATCCGAAATTATCGACTTCCATGCCTGACCCCAGCGTCTTAAAAGATATGGATAAAGCCGCCGCCCGAATTGCCGAAGCAATAATCAATCATCAAAAAATCGGCATTATTGGCGACTACGATGTTGACGGGGCAACTTCCACATCCGTCCTGCGCCTGTTTTTGACCTACCTGGGAATTGAAACCGCCGTCCATATCCCCGAAAGGGAAGAAGGCTACGGCCCGAGTACGCTGGCTTTTCAGGAGTTTGCAGATTTTGGCGCCGACCTTGTCATAACCGTCGACTGCGGTACTTCTGCTTTTGAAGTTCTTGACACCGCTGCCGAAAAATTCGCAATTATCGTTCTGGATCACCACGAAGCCGAAACCCGCTTACCGAAGGTCTATGCCGTTGTCAATCCCAAACGCCTGGATGAAAACAACAACCATCCCGATTTGGCCTATATGGCAGCCGTCGGCGTCGTCTTTATGACCGTAGTAGCCATAAACCGGATTTTGCGCCAAAAAGGATTTTACACCTCTGCCCTGCCCGAGCCTAACCTGATGCAGTGGCTGGATTTGGTGGCACTCGGCACCGTTTGCGATGTCGTCACGCTGTTGGGTATAAACCGCTCATTTGTAACGCAGGGGCTCAAGATTATGTCTTCGCGCCAAAACCTCGGACTAAGAACACTTGCCGACGCCGCCAACATCAACGAAAAGCCGGACGCCTACCATCTGGGATTTGTGCTCGGTCCCCGTATCAATGCCGGCGGGCGTGTCGGCAAAGCAAGCATCGGCAGCAGGCTCCTCTGCTCCGTCAACCCGATGGAAGCCAAACAATTGGCCGACGAACTCAACGGTTTTAATCAGGAACGTAAAGACATTGAGGGTTTTGTTTTAGAGCAATCCATAGAAATGCTGGAAGGTACGCCGCAAAGCTGGCCTATGGCTTTTGTTTACAACAAAGGCTGGCACCAGGGCGTCATCGGCATCGTCGCCGGCAAACTAAAGGAACGTTACAATCTGCCCGCTTTTGTCATGAGCATTGAAGACGACGAAGTCAAAGGCTCCGCCCGGTCAATTCCCGGCGTAGATTTGGGTGCGTTGATTATCGCCGCCAAAGAAAAAGGCGTCCTGACCAAAGGCGGCGGGCACACGATGGCTGCCGGCTTTTCCCTGACCGAAACGCAAATTCCCGCCTTTCGCACATTTGCCGGCGAATATATTGCCCGCAGCCTGAACAATACCCGGCCGCACCCCGTCATTAACATCGACCTGAGCCTCAGCCTCCCTGCCGCCAATGCCGGGTTATGCAGCGAGTTGGAACGGCTGAAGCCTTTCGGCACCGGCAACCCTGAACCTCTTCTCCTGCTGCGCGGCGTATATTTTCAACGCCCCTGCATCATCGGCGCCGGACATGTTAAATGCGAATTGGCAACCATATCCGGGGAAAAACTCCCCGCCATCGCTTTCCGTATTGCCGACAGCGAAATCGGCAAAGAAATATTAAGCCGCCGCCATGACTGCTATGACGTCGTCGGCAATCTGCGTTTTAACCGCTGGAACAACTCTGTTTCGCTCCAGTTTATCCTGACGGATATTAAAAAGTCAAAATGAGGTCAAAATGAAAAAAGCCCAAATCAGAAAACTGCGCCAAACCGTTAAAAACCGGCAGAAGAAACCCGGGTTTTTCGGCTATGTCATTTCCAAACTGAAAACCTACCTGTTTACGGGCATTCTGGTAACCATGCCCGTAACAATCACCTTTTACATGGCTTACGAATTGTTCGTCTGGATGGACAAATGGACGCGCTCGCTGATTCCGCCGCAGGTTGCCGCCCACGAGTTTGTCCCTTATATTCCCGGCATAGGCGTTGTAATGCTGATTATAGTGCTCATTCTCATCGGTATGTTCACCACCGGTTTTATCGGCAGGTTTTTCGTCCGTCTCGGCGACTTCATCGTCTCTAAAATGCCGCTTATTTCCAGCATTTATTCGCTGTTGAAACAACTGTTTGAAACGGTATTTTCGCAAAAATCAAAATCCTTTAAGGAGGCCGTCCTTCTGGAATACCCGCGCAAAGGCATCTGGATTATCGGCTTTCTGGCCGGCGAAACGACCGGCGAGCTGGCACATAAGCTGCACAACCGGAAAATGCTCAGCATTTTCGTCCCCACAACGCCAAACCCGACTTCCGGTTTTCTCATAATCGTTCCGTCCGAAGATGTTATTAAATTAAAAATGAGCGTTGAAGACGCGCTTAAATACGTCGTTTCCTGCGGTATTGTCGTTCCTGAAGAAGAAAAAGAAAAACTGCCGCGCAAAAACGGTTAAAATACGGCTCAAATTACACCATTCCCCGCAATCGCTCCGGCAAAAACGGTTAACAACCGTTTCCTGCGATTGACAAAGACGACGCCGGAGAGTTTAATTATAAGCGAAAACAACAGCGTTGTTGTTTTGTGTGGATTTAACCGACTTGTCCGACACCTGATAGGACTAAAAAGGAGAACTGTTATGAACAAAACCGCCGAATATGTGTCTCTCGGACACCCGGATAAAATTGCCGACTATATTTCAAGTGCACTGCTTGACGAATGTATAAAACAGGATTCCGGCATACGTTACGCCGTAGAAGTTATGGTAAAAAACAATCATATAATCTTGGGCGGCGAAATCTCGGGCAACATTAAACTGCACAACCTGCCGGACTGCATCAGGCAGGCTTTGCGCGACATAGGCTATGATGAAGAATACAGCCAGATATGGCAACAAAACGCAATTGATATCAACCAGATTGAAATCACCAACCTTATCAGCGCCCAATCCTGCGAGATAAGAAGGGGTGTAGAAGCCGATGGCTGGGGCGACCAAGGCGTTTTCGTCGGTTATGCCCAAAAAGGGGACGGGCTGATTAACCGCGAGCTTTATCTTGCTCGCAAGCTTAACTGCGCCCTGTATGAAAAAGCCCGGGTTTCCGACAATCTCGGACTGGACATCAAAACACAGATAACTCTTAATACCGAGGGAAAAATCCTTACCGCCGTTGCCGCCATCCCAATGCAAAAACCTGAAAGCCTGTCTGCATTCATCGCCGAAACATTGGAACAAGTACCTGAAAACCTTATTGTCAACGGCACCGGAGCCTATACCTGCCATTCGTCAATTGCCGACTGCGGCATAACCGGACGCAAACTTGCCTGTGATTTTTATTCGGCGGCCTGCCCGATAGGCGGCGGTTCGCCATGGACCAAAGACCCCAGCAAAGCGGACCTGACCCTCAATCTGTATGCCCGCAAACTGGCCATACAATATCTTGAAGATAATGACGAATGTTTCGTTTATCTCTCTTCGTGCATCGGCAAATCCCGTTTGCCAAGCGCTGTCGTCAAAACCCTGCGCAACGGCAATGAAAAAATTTTCGACATTTGCCCGGATTGCAGCCCGCAGATTCTGATTAATGAATTACGGCTCAGACGTCCCATATACAAAAAGCTCTGCCGCCGCGGATTAATGGCTTATTTTGACGACAACGGAAACCCCGCTTTTTAACCATATACAAAAAAGGAGCTGCACAAGGCAGCTCCTCTCTTTTTTAACCAAGTTACTACTTCTTTTTTCCTTTGTTGTCAGCTTCGGGCTTTTGAACACCGGCATTGGAAGATGTACCGGCAATCGGCTTATCTGCTGCATCGTTTCCGGCATTGCAGATTTTGCCAAGAAGCTGCTGTCCAAGTTCGGTTCCGGCAAAGGCTTCAAGCATAGAGTTCATTGCTTGTCCTCCTTTGGCGGAAAACAGCTGCATAACGGAACTTACGCCCTCTTGCACATTGCTTCCCGCATTGGCAATAATCTTGATATCGGCGTTTCCGAGATTCTTTGCCTGTTCGATTCCGACGGCCTGTAAAGCATCGACTTTCTTAATTTCAATAAGATAAGTCTGATACCCTTGATTGTTTCCAATCTCGTGAGCCAGCGTAATCTGCGGCGCAACTTCGGCCTGTCCGAGTTTTTCCTTTGCCAAGGCTTCTGCAGCACCTTTGGCCTCAATACCCAAAGCCTCGTTTTTAGCTTTGACCAAATCGGCCTCGGCATCTTTCGTTTTTTGGATAAAGGCAGCACCGGCATCATGCTCGGCAACAAGCTTGTTTTGTGCAGCAACCAACACATCGGCTTCAGCTTCAATCCGCTGTTTTTCCTTACCGGCTTCAGCGTCAATGACAACTTTCTTCTTATCAATTTCCGCCTGACGGGTAGTCCCGACTTCAACAACAAGCATTTCTTTTTCTTTGGTCAGCTTTTCCTGATCTTTCACTTCCTGCTTGGATTTTTCGTCCGCGATGCCGACCGCTTGTTCGCGTTCAGCCCTGCGTTTGCCAACCTTTTCCTCTTTCTCTTCCTTCTTCAGGGCAATTTCCTGTTCGGATAAGATTTCGGCTTCTTCCGCCTCTTGTCTGTTTTTAGCCACTTCCTTGCGCGATTCCATGTCGATAAAAGATTTTTTCTTTTCCATAATATTGGAAATAACCTTCTCTCCCATTTTGTCACGCACATCCATCAGCTCAATGCTCTTGACCGGTACGATACCCCACTCCTTAAGGTTGTCATTTACTTCTTTGGTAAATTCCTCCCCGTAAACGGAACGTTGGGTCATAATCTTTTCCAGCGTATCATTCGCCAAAATAGAACGCACGGCACTCTGTACAATACTTGTCAGATGTTCCTGCAAGGTATCATTGTCTGAAATACGCGAAGCCGCCTGACGATAATCGGCAATACGGAAAAACGCCGTAACATCTACCACAAACGGCAGCTTGTCCTTATCGTACGCTTCATACCCGTCCAAATCTACCGAAAAGTTATGCAGCGGCAAAATCTGTACCTCCACACCCCAAACCGGGACCCATGACGGAATTTGATAATAGACATTTCCGGCCGTCTCGTCTGCCCGGGAAATTCCTCCGCCGGCATTGCTTCCAGCACCAGAATCTATCGGCTTGATACTGCCGTAGATTTCCGTTACCTTGCTGCGCCGAACGACATGAACTTCCGAAGGTTTGACAACTCTTCTCAGAGACAAAATCCATCTCACTAAAAGAACCAACACTACAACCACGATGGCAACGCCAATCCATGGAAGATAATTCATAACTTGTTCCATAAAACCTAAAAATTTAAAGTAAATAAAAATAAAATTATCATTGTCCTATTACATGACTTTTTTATTTTTGTCAATAGGTTTGTCAAAAAAATAAAATCTCTCGTTTTTTCGGAATTTTTCCCGAAACGGTTTCATTTTTTCCAACTGTTTTGCGGCAGCGGCCAAGTTTCTTAAAATTTTTAAAAAAATTGTATTTTTTCACCGCCCGTCTATTGCTTCCGTCAAAACGCCTCCCTATATAAGGTAACAGAAAGATTTCATAACGTAAAAAAGGATTTGAGATATGAGCAATAAAGTATTGGGTATTGACTTGGGTACGACAAACTCCTGTTTTGCCATCATGGAAGGCGGGGAACCGAAAGTACTTGAGAATTCCGAAGGCGCAAGAACAACTCCGTCTATGGTTGCGTTTACGGATACGGAAACGCTGGTCGGCTATCCGGCAAAGCGTCAGGCCGTTACCAACCCGGAAAATACGCTGTTTGCAATTAAGCGTTTGATTGGTCGTCGTTTCGACTCACCTGAAGTCGCCAAAGACAAAGAACTGGTTCCGTTCAAAATTATTGCCGGTGACAATGGCGATGCGTGGGTAGAAGCTAAGGGCAAAAAATATGCCCCGTCGCAAATTTCGGCAATCGTCTTGCAGAAAATCAAAGAATATGCCGAAAGCTATCTCGGCGAAAAAATTGAAAAAGCCGTCATTACCGTTCCTGCATATTTTAACGACTCACAGCGTCAGGCAACCAAAGACGCCGGCAAGATTGCAGGCCTTGACGTCCTGCGTATCATCAACGAACCTACTGCAGCAGCGCTTGCCTATGGTATGGACAAGAAAGCGTCCGGCACCATTGCGGTTTATGATCTGGGCGGCGGTACGTTCGATATTTCCATTTTGGAAATCGGCGACGGCGTTTTCGAAGTAAAGTCAACAAACGGCGATACTTTCCTCGGCGGTGAAGATTTTGACCAGCGTCTGGTAAATTATCTGGCCGACGAATTCAAAAAAGAAAACAACATTGACCTGAAGGCTGACCGGCTGGCTCTGCAACGTCTGAAAGAAGCTGCTGAAAAAGCCAAAATTGAATTGTCTTCAACAACGCAGACCGAAATCAACCTGCCGTTCATTACTGCTGATATGAGCACCGGTACCCCGATTCCGAAGCACCTGAATATGAAATTAACCCGTGCGAAACTGGAATCCATTGTTGACGACCTGATTGAAAAGACCGTTGAACCCTGCAAAAAGGCTATGGCTGACGCCGGAGTCAAAGCGTCCGACATTAGCGAAGTCATTCTGGTCGGCGGTATGACCCGTATGCCGAAAGTACAGGAAAAAGTAAAGGAAATCTTCGGCAAAGAGCCGCACAAAGGCGTTAACCCGGACGAAGTTGTTGCCGTCGGTGCCGCTATTCAGGGCGGCGTTTTGATGGGCGATGTCAAAGACGTTCTGTTGCTCGACGTTACCCCGCTGTCGCTGGGTATTGAAACGCTGGGCGGCGTCTTCACCCGCTTGATTGACCGCAATACGACAATCCCGACCCGCAAGTCGCAGGTATTCTCCACCGCCGAAGACGGACAGACAGCCGTAACTATTCGCGTCTTCCAGGGCGAACGCGAAATGGCTGCCGACAACAAACTGCTGGGTCAGTTCGACTTGGTCGGCATTCCGCCGGCACCGCGCGGCATGCCGCAGATTGAGGTTACTTTTGATATTGACGCCAACGGCATCGTTAACGTTTCCGCCAAAGATAAAGCGACCAACAAAGAACAGGCTATCCGTATTCAGGCCTCCGGCGGTTTGTCTGATGCCGATATTGAAAAAATGGTCAAAGACGCCGAAGCGAATGCCGAAGCCGACAAGAAGAAAAAAGAATTGATTGAAGCCAAGAATCAGGCCGAAAGCCTCATCCACACAACGGAAAAGACTTTGAAGGAAAACGCTGATAAAGTTTCCTCCGCTGACAAAGAGGCTATCGAATCTGCAATTACGGCCCTAAAAGGCGTAATTGAAGGCGATGACGCAGCGGCAATCAAAGAAAAATCAGACGCTCTCATGCAGGCTTCCCTGAAACTGGGCGAAGCTATGTACAAAGCTCAGGGTGCAGCTGCCGGTGCCGGTAATGCACAGGGAGCTGAACAGGGCGCGCCTGAAGCCGAACCTAAAAAAGACGACAACGTTGTTGACGCCGATTTTGAAGAAGTTAAATAAACAAACTTCAACCTCAAAAGCCGCAGGCACAAAACCTGCGGCTTTTTTATTCCCCTTACTTCGCTGTCTTGATAACGGCTTCATCACCGTTGTACGGCCTCCGGTCGCATAGCGCCTCTATTCGCCCTGGTTCAGCCGTGCAAACTCCTGTTTCTGTTCATCCGTCAGCATATTCCAGAATTCGCCGAAATACTTTTTTTCAATCTCAACAATCCGTTGTCTGCCACTCTCAACTTCTTCCCAAATCGGCTGTACTTCAGCTTTAAGGTTCTCCTTCATCTCTCGCAGTTTCTGATTTTGTCCGGGAGTCAATTGCAACGCTTCCGCACTGATTTCCGCCGCCCCGGCGTTAAAACTCAGTCCCAGGCAGACAATCGCCGCCAAAACAGGTATTTTTATCACTTCATATCTCCTTGAACATCAAAACTAAACGCTTATATTTGAAAAAAGTTCGCATCTAAAAATACTTAAATAAAGTCTGTCTAACATAGCTCACATAATAGGAAACAACACGGTAAAGTTCATCTAACAAGGATATATTAGCGCCATGCAAAAAAACTTCAACGGATATTTATTCGCCCTGTTTGCAATTTTCTTCTGGAGTTTCAACGTCATCTATTCCAAATATTTATCCGGCAAGCTCACTCCGTTTGAAATTTCGTTTATCCGCTGGCTGATACCCAGTCTGCTTTTTCTTCCCTTTGTCGGCAAAACTGTTTGGACATACCGCCGGAAATACCTTAAAGTCTGGCCCCTCATACTGGCTATGTCATTCACCGGTTTGGGTTTTCAAAACACTTTTGTATATTATGCCGGACACACGTCCAATGCGGTCGATATGGCATTAATCGGCGCCTCAAGCCCGGTATTTCTGCTTATTTTCTCAGCCCTTCTCTTGCACAAGAGAATTACCTTTTTCCAGATTATCGGCATAATATGCGCATTAGCCGGCGTTGCCGCCGTCATCCTTGATGGTAGCTTTACCGATTTAAGCAGAATAACCCTCACCACCGGCGATTTCTGGATGCTCTGCGCCGCCGTATCTTTTGCCGTCTACGCCATAGTTCAGAAAAAGATTCCGCCGGAGTTGCCGCCTATCGCCACGTTTACTCTGGCAATCTGTATTTCTACCATACTGTTCCTGCCGCTCGCAGCTTTTGATTTCACTAACGTTCCTCTCTCCCCTCTGACCAAAACAGACATTCTGATTTTAATTGTTCTTGCCGTATTCAACTCCGGTATCGCCTACCTCTCCTGGAACAAAGCCCTCCGTCTTATCGGAACGGTCAAAACCGGAACTCTGTATTATCTGATGCCGGTATTTTCCACCATTGAAGCTTACGTTCTGTTAAATGAACAAATATATTCAAGCCAGATTTACGGAGCCGTTTTGGTTATCGCCGGAATTGTCATCAGCAACATTTCCCCTTCTTCCCGCGTAAATGCCGTCGCGCAGTCCGCTCCGTTTCAGTCCGCCCTCCCCCAAAAAACACCGCGGTCATAACATTTTCAAATGCGGACGATTATAAACACCGCTATTTTAACGCTTGCAAATCTCCCACAATCTTTTAACATAGACCTGCTGAACATTTAGGGAGATTTATAATGAAAATAACAGTTATCGGCACCGGATATGTCGGCCTCCCGACCGGTGTAGGCTTAGCCGAATTGGGCAACGAAGTCGTCTGCCTTGATATTGACGAAAAAAAAATCAATACGTTAAAATCCGGAAAAGTAACCATTTTTGAAGAAGGGCTGGAAGAACTTTTCCAAAAAAACACCGCCAACGGAAAAGTCCGGTTTTCTACGTCCTTTGCCGAAAGCATTCCCGCTGCGGATTTGGTTATTCTCGCCGTCGGCACCCCGCCAAACCCGATAACCAAAGAAGCGGACATGAAATATATCAAAGCCGCCGCCGAAGAACTCGCGCACCACCTTCAGGGATATACAGTAATCGCAGTTAAGTCCACCGTCCCCGTCAATACCGGCGACGCTGTAGAAAGTATTATTCGCCGCGAAAACCCGACAGCCGAATTTGATGTAATTTCCCTGCCGGAATTTCTGCGTGAAGGCTTCGCCGTACACGACTTCTTCCATCCGGACCGGATTATCGTCGGCGCAAATTCCGAACGAGCCAAGAATCTCATCGCCGAACTTTATGCCCCATTTAAAGACAAATGCACTATTCTCTATGTGTCGCGCCAGTCTTCCGAAACGATAAAATACGCTTCAAACGCCTTTCTCGCCATGAAAATCCAATATATTAACGAGATGGCCGACTTTTGCGAAACATCGGGCGCAGACATTTATGAAGTCGCCCAGGGCATGGGACTGGACAGCCGTATCGGTGCCAAATTCCTCGTTCCCGGCCCCGGCTACGGCGGTTTCTGCTTCCCGAAGGATACGAACGCCATGGCTTATATGGGTAAATTCAACGGCGTTGACCTGTCGCTGATTGAAACCACCATAAAAAGCAACGAACGCCGTAAAATCAATATGGCCAAACGCATACTTGATATGGTCTCGGACAAGAAAAATCCGACAATAGCCGTCCTCGGCAGCGCTTTTAAGGGCGGAACCGACGACTGCCGGGAATCTCCCGCCTTGCAGATTATTGAAATTATGCTTGCGCACGATGTCAGCATCAGGCTCTACGATCCTGAAGCTATGCCGAACACCAAAGCAGTCCTCGGCAATATGGTAACCTACTGCAATTCGGCTTATGAAGCTATCGGCGGCGCCGACGCGCTCGCCGTTCTGACCGACTGGCAGGAATTTAAAGAGCTGGATTTGGAAAAGATTAAAATGCTGCTGACCCGTCCGCAAATTGCCGACTATCGCAACGTCTTTGACTGCCGGCTGGCCAAAGAACTCGGATTTGAAATAAAAAGTCTTGGCCGCAGACTGTAATTTTAAATCCCCGCAATCAGCAAAAAGGCACCTAAAAGGTGCCTTTTCTGATATTCAAAAGCAAATATACCGCCATTTCCCTCCAAGCGTATCTCTTAACCTTCAGCTTTTCTCTCACATTTTCAGAGATATTTCATAACATCGAACCTGTAACGAAATTCACCATAAAAATTAATATGCTTCATTAATCAGTTTCAATTCTTCCTCAGACATCAAAACCGGATCTTTGCCATGGTTAAGGCTGTATCCTTTAATCGCCTCATCTTTATTAAACAGGACTTTCGCCATCAGCGTCCCGTCTTCGTTATACGCATCAAGCATACCGTGTTTTTTGCCCTTTTCATACGTAACTTCGCCCATCAGTTCGCCACCCGGATAGTATCGTTTAACTTTACCTTCTTTGCGGTTATTGACATACGGAATTTCATACGACAGATTGCCTGCCGTATCATATACCAGCGTAAGCCCTTCCAAAATGCCGTTCACATAACTCGCCGTAGACTTAACTTTGCCGTCTTCATAAAATTCCTTGTATTCGCCGTCAAGCACGTCTTTTACATAATTGCTCTCGGCAACAAGGCGGCCGTTTTTATCATAATCCTTCTGCGTCCCGTCTTTTTTCCCGTCCTTATAATTCGCCTCAGCCGAAAGTTTACCGTCCTGGTCATAAAATTTGGCCGTTCCGTTGGCAACTGCATCAACATACGTCATCTCCATTTTGAGCCCCGACGTCTCATAATATTCTCGGCCGACGCCGTTGACTATCCCGTCCACATAAGGCATTTCCGTCTTAACTGCTCCGCTCTCAAAATACTCGGTTTCGGTTCCGTTCTTCAAATCATTCTGATAATTGGCCGCCAGTTTGACTTTGCCGTCAGGATAATAGGCCTTCGCGGCTCCGTCCCGGATGCTGTCTTTATAATTTACCGTCAGGTCAAGCGTTCCGTCTTCTTTATAAAAAGCGCCTTCCCCCTCTATTTTATCATCTTTATACGGAATAACCGCCGCCAGCTTGCCATCTTCGTAATAATTTTGCATATTGCCGTTTTTCCGGCCGAATTCATAAAGGATACGCGACTTCAAATTGCCGCTTTTATAATAAACGTTCCTTTCGCCGACGATAATATCTCCGCTGTACCGCAGCTCCTCAGCAACACTGCCGTCATAAAAATAAACCGTGGCAGCCCCCTCTTTCTTCCCGTCGGCATAAGCATAAACTTCCTTCAAACTGCCGTCTTCGTAATAAGATTTAGCCGGACCGCTGCGAACGTCAGCATCATACGATATCCTTTCTTTGACATTGCCATTCTCAAAAAAAGTCCGCATCACGCCGTTTATCTTTCCGTTCCGATACGGAATTTTCTCTTTCAGACGCCCGTCTTCATAATATACCAGAGCAATCCCTTCCGCTTTGCCGTCAACAAACGGCATATCCGCTTCTTTTACGCCTTTCTCGTTATATAGGGAACCTACACCGTTTAATATCCCGTTCACGTAAGGCATCAGGCTTTTGCGAATATTGTTTTCATAAAAAACTTCGTATGTTCCGGTTACCGGATCGCCGTTAATGTCATATAAAACGCCGTTCACCAAACGTGTATCGTCTTCCTTATAGGTATAACCGGCCAGAACCGGATTGGTTCCCAACAGCACAAAGCCCAACAACAAACAAAACGGCCGCAAATTCATGGAAGTACCCCTGCTTAAACTTACTTTTAGCTGAATTCTAAACCATAGCCCGGCGTATAATCAAGGCAAAAAGACGTTTTGACCACATCATAAAAGGATAGAAAACTTAAATATCCTCCGTAGCAGTGCCGACAGTCTATTCCCCAGGCAGGATGCTGTCATTTTTGCTGTCCTCTGGCTGCATCTTATATAAAACAAGCAAGACAACTGCCACTATTATGATAAACGTATGCCAACCGGTCAGGCCAAATCCCGTCCCGACAAAGTATGACCCCAACTCCGTCACCGCGGCCGTCATCGCGCTCAGGCGCATTAATCCGCTCATATTAAGCATTTCCGGCTTTTTCATCACTTTAAGAGCAACCCGGCCGAGAAGTGCCGCCAGCCATGTTTTCAAGAGCAGCGTCAAGAAGTACATCGCCACTAAAATCATAGCTGCAAAAGAAGAAACGTAACCAACAACTCCGTCCATTATTTCGGCAAAATTTTCCTTGGTCAAAACACCGTCCTGCTGCGTCTGCAAATTTAACCGGCGGATTTGGTCTGCCGTAACGGCATAAACCGTATCGGTTGTAATAAATAAGCCTTGCGGTTCCGTCGGCACCGAAGAAACCTCATTTCTTGTATCCAGAACTACCGGAAACAAATCCTTTTTTTCTCCTTTGCCGCCAAAATCAAGCTCAATGCGTTTATACGCATTGGCAGGTTCGACGATTTTTCCGCCCTTGACCGTAATCGGCAGAAATTCATTCGCCACCAGCACCACCTCTGGCTTTATTTCCGTATAGGCGCTTTTCAGCGAAATCATCAAAAACATCGTTGCCAAAACGGCAGAGGCCAACAGGAACAAAAGCCCGATGCCCTTTCCCCGCCTTATATACAATTTGATTTTTTCCATCTGGATACTCCTTAACGTCAACCTGTGCAGATTAAATACAACTTTTTATTTAAAGATACAAGCTCTAATTAAAATTTGTACTGCATACCTGCATCAATCAACAAAGCGTCACTACCTCCGGCTTCCTGTTCAATATTGCCGTAAAGCATGATATCTTTGTAATTATAGTTGACCCGTGCGGAAAAGACCGTCCTGTTGTCATCAGAAACATTGCGGAGTTTATACTTGCCGTTAAGCCCGTTCAGCGAGATATCTGTTCCGTCATCCGGATCCATAAACTCGACATAATAAACGCCTCCGATTTGAATTCCCAGACGGCTGTCTTCGGAAAACTTGATTTCCTTGGTCAGATACGCGCCCAGCCCGCCTTCCAGCGACAGAGCGTTCCCGCTGTCGGAATGCAAGGCACCTTCGGCATTGCCCTCATCGTATCCGTCCTGATAAATGCCCAGGAAATTCAATTCTGCCAACGGTTCAAACGTAAACCCGTATCCCAGATTCATGCTGTGCCGGACTTCATTGCTCAAACCGTACTGATATTCCGTAAAGTCGGAAGAAAATTTGCCCAGCGCTGTCAGGCGGTCATACGAACCGTCGGCATACCCAGCATACAGCTTGGAATACCAGCGGGTTCCGTTGCCGAAGTCATATCCCAGCGGCATCCAAAGGCCGAAAATATTGCTCTTGCGGCTGGAACCGTTGTCATAATCGCTTTTCAAATTGGCAATGCTCGCTCCCATTCCGTATACCAGCCCATTGCCTGCCTGTCCTTTCAGCATGCCGTATGCCGCATGAACCTCGCCGTCGCTGCCTTCCAGCGTTCCGTCGGAATCCGTCGAAATGTCAATATGTTTATAGCCGCCGATATAATTTTCATCAGGACGGTTAAACAGATTGTCGTTAAACTGCCTGCTCAGGCTCCGATAAACCAAAGCGTCTTCGCGGCGGAAATTCGGCAGCACGTCTTTGCCGAAAAGATTGTCCGATGCTCCCTGCAAATCCGCTTTCGTCCCTGCTTGTTTCAAACTGTCAAAAATAGCGCTTCCGTTTTCATCGGCATAATTGTTTTCCAGAAGCTCCGCCATTTCGCCGTCAGTTAAAAGTTCGTTAAAATCCTTCCGATTCAGGACAACGTCATATCCGCCGTTCTCATTCTTCTGCGAGTTCGCTTCAAACATCGCCGATTTAGATTTCAAGTTCAAATCATTTATATTTTCCGCCTGCAGCGAACCGGACAAAACGTATTCATCGCCAAAACTGCCCATAACCGTTTTTTCCGAAACGCTCATATCTCCGGACAACGCATCGGCAAAAAAGCGTCCGCCCTGCCCCAGAATTATCTCGCCGCCCATATCGTTCAAATCAACAGACGCCCTGTTGGTACCTTCTCCATAAATATCTACTGCGGAACCGTCTTCGACAATGGCATCCGATGTGCCGTTAAAGCTGATGTTGCCCGTATTTTCAAGCGAAGCGCCTTTTTCCAGATAAATGCCCGTCCCTTTTTCGGCACCCGTGATTGTTATGTCGCCGCTGTTAATCACTTGCGCGCCGCTTTCGGCATAAATACCGTACGCCGTCCCGCCCGTAGCGCCGTCGGAATTATGTACCGTTCCGTCTTCCGCATCGGTATGCGCCTGACGATATATGTTGATTTTTCCGCGGTTGAGAATGTTAGACCCGGCGCCGCCGTATATGCCGACTGCCGTTCCGTCGCCCAGATTGTTTATATTGATTTCTCCCGTATTTTCAATATGGCTCCTTTGCCCGCCGCGTAATCCGGTCGTCACACCGCTGCCGGTATTAACCAGATTAATCACTGACTGGGCACCGTTATCCGAGTTGTTGGCAATAATCGGCTGCTGTTCGCCTTCGGCTCCGTCATAAGCCTCCGGCGTATACATTCCGTAAACGTTTCCGTTGCCGTAATTGGCTATGTTTATCGTTCCCTTGGCTTTGCCGTCCGGATTTCCCTCTTCGTCCTGTCCGCCGTAAGACATGGCGTTAAACAGCTGTTCTCCGCCGTACATGCCATAAACGTCGCCGTCTCCCTCATTTTTGATGTTAATAGTCCCTTCAACGTTGTCTCCGCCGCCGGAAGCATAAGCGTTAAACGCAAACCAGTTGGCAAGTTTCTGCCCCGTATCCGGCTGTCCTACGCCCGGAATATCGTCTTTGCTTATCATCATGCCGTAAACGTCGCCGTTTCCTTTGCTGTACAAATCAATCACGCCTGTAACATTATGCCCCAAAAATGCCGAAACTGCATTCGTTGCCGTCGAATATCCGCTGAGGCCGTATATGTTTCCGTCACCGCGTATGGTAATGGAACCGTATGCATTCCCGCCGTAATCAGCCCGTGCATTATAAGCGCGGACATCGCCGAATATGCCGAAAGTGCTGCCGCCGCCGGTATGCGTAATGTCAATGTTGCCGATGGCCGTTCCCTGATAAAAAGCCCGCGCATTATACCCTTCTTTTAATTCAGTTACATCATCCACCCTGGAAAATACGCCATAGACGGAACCACTGCCTTCATCGGTAATGGTTATGTTTCCCGTTCCTTCTTTTTTGGGATTTTGTTTGCCTTCATACTCGCCGATAACATAAGAGTTATATACATTGCCAAAACCATAAACGCCATACACATTCCCATTGCCCTTGTTCTTCAAAACAATCGACGCTTCATCATCAGGATATTTGGGCGAAGAATACAGGTTAAATACGTCCTCTTCTTCCGAATAAATGCCGTACATATCATCATCGTTTTCATTATCTACAACAACATCGCCGTCAGCGACGCACAAATTCCCCTGCAAATGGGTATTCGGCGGACAAACTATCGGCACGCACTGGCCGTCTACCATCTTCTGTCCCGTCGGGCACTCTCCGTCTACCACACATTCGTTGCCCACCAGATGGCTGCCTTCCGGACATTCTATCGGCCGGCATTCCCCGTCTACAAACTCTTCCCCCGTGCCGCAGGGATTTCCCCCGCCGGAAGAACTCCCCCCGTCATCATCAGCCCACAAAGCCACCGCTGTAGCCGCTCCTGCTACCGCTGCCCCGGCTGCAACATATTTCATCGTATCGTCCGAACCGCCTGCAAACGCTGTCCGTCCTGAATTTGCAGCAACGGCATCATATCTTTGCACCAAATCTGCCGCATTGTCGGCATTGACGCGATGCATACAACTGTGTGTTTCGTCCGCCCCTAAATTACGTATCCGGCTGTAAGCCCTGTAATCATTATTATCAACGGCAAAACATAACGCCGTATAGCCATTGGGACTGACTGCGTCAATACTGTATCCTCTGCGCAAATAATTCTTAATTCCCGCAATATTGCCTGTCTTGGCATTCTGATACACATAGTCGGCAAAAGAAGCAGCCTCAGCGCTGCCGGCTGCACATAAAAACGCCATTGCCAATAAGCCCAAACCGAATATACGCGTACTTAGTCTCATATTTTTATACCTTATTGATAAAACCGTTGTCTTACACATTGTTTATAAAACCGCTCTTTTATGTTCAGCCTGCAAAAACGCTGTCTTGCAGGCAGCTTACATAACCGTCATTTTAATTATAAAGAAAAAATCATTAACATTCGGTTTACCAACACCAAAAATCCCGCCCCGCTTTTCATCTTTTCATAAAAATCCCATCTGCCATCCGCCATTGCGCACCACAAAAAAACAGCCGGAAATATTCCGGCTGTTTCTCTGTTCCGCCAGGCAGTATGCCCGGTTGAAAACCTGTGGCTCCTGTCCTGCCCAGTTAGAAGCCCATAGCGCCCGCGCCGCCCGGCATTCCGCCGTGCCCGCCGCAGCTGCATTCTTTGGGTTCAGGAAGTTCCGTAACCATGGCTTCTGTCGTAATCAACAGGCTGGCAACCGAAGCCGCATCCTGCAACGCCGTTCTGACCACTTTGGTCGGGTCAACGATACCGGCTTTAATCATATCGGTATATTCGTCGGCCGCCGCATTATAACCGTAGTTATAATCCGTACCTTCCAGCAGCTTTCCGGCAACAACAGCCCCGTCAACACCGGCATTTTCGGCAATCTGACGGATAGGAGCCTGCAAAGCGCGGCGAATGATATCCACGCCGACGCGCTGATCCTGATTGGACGGCTGAACCTTTTCCAAAGCCTTGGTCGCATACAGCAGAGCCGTGCCGCCGCCGGCAACGACGCCTTCCTTGACCGCGGCGCGCGTAGCATTCAACGCGTCGTCAATACGGTCTTTCTTTTCCTTGACTTCAACTTCGGACGAACCGCCGACTTTCAGCACGGCAACCCCGCCGGACAACTTGCCCAGACGTTCCTGCAGCTTCTCGCGGTCATAATCGGAAGTCGTCTTTTCGATTTCTTTCTTAATCTGCGTCTTGCGTGCTTCAATCGCCGCTTTGTCGCCGGCACCGTCAATAATCGTCGTATCATCTTTGGTAACGACAACCCTCTTGGCCGTACCCAGCATATCAACTGTCGTATTCTCAAGCTTCATACCCAGCTCTTCGGAAATAACCTGTCCGCCGGTCAGGATTGCCAAATCCTGCAAAATAGCCTTTCTTCTGTCGCCAAAGCCCGGAGCCTTAACCGCGCAGACTTTCAGGCCGCTTCTGATACGGTTGACAACCAGCGTCGCCAAAGCTTCGCCGTCAATATCTTCCGCTACGATAAGCAATGCGCGGCCGGACTGCAAAACAGCTTCCAATACCGGCAGAATAGCCTGCAGATTCGAAATTTTCTGGTCATAGAGCAAAACGTACGGCGCTTCGTATTCGGCCGTCATCTTGTCCGCATCGGTTACGAAATACGGCGACAGATAACCGCGGTCAAACTGCATACCCTCTACAACGTCCAGTTCGGTCTCCAGACCTTTGGCGTCTTCAACCGTAATCACGCCGTCATTGCCGACCTTTTCCATAGCGCGCGCCAGATATTCGCCGATGCTCGTATCGCCGTTGGCGGAAATCGTGCCGACCTGGGCAATTTCTTCCGAGGTTTTGATTTCTTTGGAACGGGACTTGACATCTTCAACCACAGCTTCTACCGCCATATCAATGCCGCGTTTCAAATCCATCGGGTTCATACCCGCAGCAACCGCCTTGCAGCCTTCTTTAATGATAGCCTCGGCCAGAACCGTCGCTGTTGTTGTACCGTCTCCGGCCTTGTCCGCCGTTTTTTGTGCAACTTCCTTGACCAGCTGGGCGCCCATATTTTCAAACTTGTCGCTCAAAACGACTTCTTTGGCAACCGAAACGCCGTCCTTGGTAATCTTCGGTGCACCGTAAGACTTGTCCAGCATAACGTTGCGCCCTTTCGGCCCCAGCGTTACCTTGACTGTTTTTGCCAGTACTTCTACGCCTCTGAGCATTTTCGCCCGTGCGTCTGTTCCGAATTTAATATCCTTTGCAGCCATAATTCAAAATCCTTTCCTTATCTTTCAACAATCGCCAAAATATCGCCTTCTTTGATAATCAAATGCGGCTCGCCGTCAATTTTGACTTCCGTTCCCGACCACTTGCTGAACAGAATATGGTCGCCGGCCTTGACGCTCATCGGCAGCGTTTTGCCGTCCGGGGTTCTCGGTCCCTCGCCTGCGGCGATAACAATGCCTTCGCTCGGCTTTTCTTTGGCTGTATCCGGCAGGATAATGCCGCCCGCCGTCTTGTTTTCTTCTTCAACACGCTTGATTAAAACGTTTTCACGTAAAGGCTTTACTTGCATTTACATTGCTCCTGTAAAATAAGTTAAATTAAAACTAATACTTTAGTTAGTGTCGCTCCGCGGCAAAATCAAGCATTTCGCCAAAGATTTTTCTCATTTTTTGATATTTTTAAAAATGCCGTCAAAAATCTGCGCCGCTTTATCCGCCGTAAAACGCTCCAGCGTGATTTGCCGTGCCCGCTGCGCCATTTCCGCCCGGACTTCCGGATGTGCCAGATAATACTCCAGTTTTTCCTTAAAATCGTAATAATCCTTATAAGTCGCCACACTGTCGCCATAAGCTTCTTCAATCTCCGGCAGATAATCGGTCAGGACAAACCCGCCCGACGCGGTAACGTCATAAACACGATTGGAAACAAAGCCGTAATAGCGCATATCGTCGCGATGGTCGTTCAAAACAATATCCGCATTGGCGTAATAGCGGTATAAATCGTCGTTTTCAATAAAATTGCCTTTCAGCACCTCCGGCCGCAGCGTTTTTGCCCAAAATTTCCCGAATACGCTCAAATCCGCCCCGGCCAAAACCGCATAGTCGACGCTTTTCCGCCCGAACCCGCTGTGGTCAGAACCGACAAACAGCACCGGATAAGCCTTGTCGGCTTCTTTGTCCGCCGGCTTGAACCGTTCCGGGTTGGTAAACTGTGGCACATAAACCGCCTGCGCCCCCGCCGGCTCCGCCACTTCGCTGATAAATTTCTTTGAGGCGCTCGCCACAACATCCGCCTCCTGCAAAATCTCCTGATGCAAACCTTCTACATAATAAAGATACAATATACGTTTGCGCCCGTCGTCCCGGTCTTCCGCCCCCGGCAGCCGTTTAAAATCATAATATCCCTTGAAATAAAGCACATTTCCGGCATTGCCCAACTTTATATCATCATAATCTTCGCGAAACCGGTATTCCACCGTATAACCGAGCTTTTCCAAACCTTTGCGCAAATCCTGCGCCAAAAAGAAATCGCCGTCTTTTTTATAATAGTACGGCGACGACGCCCTCTCCGAAGACGGCAGGACAAAAACAATCTTTTTATAATCATACCCGGCCGCAAAAAACCACGCCGCAGCCCCGAAAATCACCGCAATTCCTAAAAACAACCAAATTTTCTTCATCACACTGCCTTAATTTAAATATTGACAAAAAACTATTTTTGTGCTATTTTCGCCGCACTAAGCCGCTCTTGGCCGACAGCAAAACAAACTATTATAAGATATTACTAATGACTATTACCCGACTTATCTTAAAAAATCTTAAAAAATGCCGCAAACTGTTTATTCTTTTTTGTCTGGCATTCCTCCTCACCTGCATTATCCTCCCGTTGGAGGGGTGGATTGTCAGCCGTCTCGTCGGCTGTTTTGAAATCGAAGATAAAATGCAGGCATTGCAAAATTGCCTGATAATTATGCAAACGATTATCGCTTACTATCTGTTGCGCGCCCTCATTAACGGCTTCTTCGCCTCCTATATCAAAGAGGCCTTTTCCTATACTTTTATTTCCTATCTGATAGCAGACATTTTCGCCAGTGTGCATGCCCACTCCGTCCGTTATTTTGACGACGAAATGAGCGGTCGGATATCCGCCGCGGTAAACGGTTTTGCCCGCGGACTGGTTTCTGCATTTACGAACACCTGTTATATGCTGATACGCCCGCTCTGCACGCTGATTGTATCGTTTGCCATTATCGCCGCGTTCAGTCCGGCATTAAGCCTTTCCCTGCTGGCGCTAAACATCCCGTACTTCTTTGCTGTTTATAAGGTCAACCGCCGCTTCTTCACCCTCAGTAACGACAGAACAAAAGCCGAAAACAAAGCCAGCGGCATACTGGTAGACAGCATTGCCAACGCCAGTCTTGTCAAATATTCCGGTTCATTCTTTACCGAACAGCTGTATTTCTACAAACATCTCAAACAGGCATACCGCCTGCACGCCGCACAGGGAAAATACCAGACTTTTTCCCGTTTTGCCTTTCATGCCGCAGATACGGTATTCCTGAGCGTCAGTATCCTTCTCATCCTCTTTTTTGCCAAACGCGACAATATCGCGCTTGATAACCTTTTCTATGTCTATACTACGCTTTCCGGCATGGTGCTCTCAATTATGTTGATTAATAATTTCAGCCAGTTCAGCGCCAGCCTGTTCGGCAGCCTGAAAGCCAATTTTGACATCATAAACCTACCGCCGGACATTTCCGAAAAAGAAAACGCCAAAACCCTGCACGCTTCAAAAGCGTCAATCACATTCCAAAACGTCAGTTTCTCCTATGTCAAAGACCGCCCCGTATTCCAAAACCTTAACCTGAAGATAGAACCCGGACAGAAAATCGGCCTTGTCGGACATTCAGGCTCCGGCAAATCCACCCTCGTCAACCTGCTCCTGCGCTCCTATGACGTTACCGCCGGCAAAATCCTCATTAACCACACCGACATTCGGGATTTGAAGCTCCGCTCCCTGCATCAGAACGTCGCCGTCGTTCCGCAGGACACATCGCTGCTCAACCGTTCCATAACTGAAAACCTGCGTATCGCCAACCCCAAAGCCACAACCGGACAAATCCACAATGCTGCCCGTCTCGCCTGCATTCACGATACGATTATGAAACTTCCCCAAGGATACGACAGCGTCGTCGGCGAACGCGGCATTTTGCTTTCCGGCGGCGAAAGGCAGCGTATTGCGATTGCCCGCGCCATTTTGCAAAACGCGCCCGTGCTCATTCTGGACGAAGCAACCTCCGCACTTGACAGCCAGTCTGAATCCCTGATTGAAAAAGCCCTGCAAAACCTGATTAAGGACAAAACCGTCATCGCCGTCGCCCACCGCCTTTCCACCCTGCACCACATGAACCGGATTATCGTTCTTGACAACGGAAAAATTGCCGAAGACGGCTCTCCCGCCGAACTCCTCAACCGCCCGGACGGCATCTTCCGCAAACTTTGCCAAATGCAAAACAACGGCTACCTGACCTATGGAGAAAACCAATGACCGCCGCCAAATTCATCTTCCGCAGCCTATGGAAAGTAAAATACTATACGCTTGTCACTTTCGGGCTTTTTGCCCTTTCCCGCGTTTTCATTTATCTGGACAATTACTGCATCGCTGCCTTGTTCGGATACGTCGGCACGCACCCCGAACAGGCTTTTTCCTCTGCTGCCCTGTCCTGGCTTGCCGTCTACGCCGCGCTCCATTTTGGCTCAAACATTGCCGACGGCGTTCGCACCTTTTTTGAATATCGTATGGACATCCGGCTCAAAAAAAATCTCCTTGTCAGCCTGTTCCGGCAAACGCACAAACATTCCCCAGCCTATTTTGCAGCCGAAATGTCCGGAACCGTATCCGATAAAATCCTCAGTCTGGAAAACAGCACGCGCACCATCGTCTGGAGGCTCAAAGGTTTTCTGGAAGGCGTCATCGTTCCCTATGCCGTGGCTTTCCCGATTCTGTTTCAGATTAACGGCAGCCTGACGCTTACTCTGTTCGTTTTCTGCATCGCCGTGTCAATTATAGACTATGCCCATTGCCGGAAACTTAAACCGGTTTCCCGCGACGCTGCCAAGCTCGAATCCGCCGTTTCCGGAATTATGGTAGACAGCATAGCCAACGCCCGCCTGGTCAAAAACTGTGCCGCTTTCCCACACGAACGTGCCTGCCTCGCCAAAGCCGTCAATAAATGGGTTCGCAGCTGCATTCAAAGGGGAAAGGAAATGGGTATTTCTTTTTGCTATAATAATACGTTACTAATGGCACTTCATATAACTTCCTTATCAATCCTTATTTATTACTGGCAGATAAAAGATTTAAATCTGACCCAGACATTGATTGCCCTGACTTATATCAATCTATTAAAGACTCCTTGCTCATTCTTTGGCGAAGCTTCTATCCAATTCCAAAAAGATCTTGGTGCTGTAGAAGACGCGCTCAACCTCCTGTACAAACCGCTTGAAATAACCGACGCCCCGTACGCCCGCCGGCTTGTCCTTAAACGCTTCCCTGCGGACAAATCCGGTACCGCCGCTCCTGCTACAAACACTCTCCATCCCGCAACCGGCACCGCCGCTCCTGCCGTAAATATATCTCTCCCCGCAACCGACACTGCTGTCCCGGCCGCAACCCCCGCACTCCGGACCACGCCCCCTTCCATATCTTTCCAAAACGTAACTTTCTCTTACACGCCGGATAAGCCGCTATTCTCCAATCTGAACCTGAACATTGCCGCCGGAGAAAAAGTTGGTATCGTCGGCCTTTCCGGCGCCGGAAAATCAACCCTTATCAACCTGTTGCTCCGCGCTTATGATTTGCAAAACGGCAAGATTCTCATTGCCGGACAGGATATCGCCGGCATAACCTTGTTCTCACTGCACCAAAACATTTCTCTCATCGCGCAGGAGCCAGCTTTGTTTAACCGTTCAATCTTGGAAAACATCCGTTTCGCCCGCCCCAAAGCTGCTGATGAAGAAGTCCGCACCGCCGCGCGGCTGGCCTGCATTCACGACACGATTATGCGGCTGCCTAAAGGGTACGGCAGTATCGTCGGCGACCGCGGCGTCAAACTTTCCGGCGGCGAACGCCAGCGCATCGCCATTGCTTCTGCAATCTTAAAAAACGCGCCGCTTCTTATTCTGGACGAAGCCACCTCCGCACTGGACAGCGAATCTGAAGCCGCCATCCAGCAGGCGCTGCAAAACATTATGCAGCACAAAACCGTCATCGCCATCGCCCATCGTCTTTCCACACTTAAAAATATGGACCGGATAATTGTTCTTGACAACGGCAAAATTATCGAAGACGGAACGCCTCACAAACTTCTCAAAAACAAAAGCGGCCTCTTTTGCCGCCTCTATAACCTGCAAATATCCGGTACTTTGCCCGTGTAATCTGAAACAACAGCCACGTTCTCAACACTCGTATCCTTAGAACCGCCGCATTTCCGCCCATTAAAAACCGCCATTCCGTTTCTGGCTTCTGATTCGGAAATCGCCTGTTCCCGCGGTCAGGCCATACCATCTCTCCGCTTTGGTTGCCAAACACTGCCTCTCAATAAAAAAATCACATTTCCGCCCCGCCCTTAACAGGCACGGCCGGCACCGGCTGCAAAGGCTGGCGTTCTTTTTTCTCCGGCAAATCCTTTCCCGTTTTAACGCGTTCGCTCTTAAGCGCATTTTTACGCACACCGACATACGCCCGCTTATGCGCTTCCAAGAGTCTGCGTTTTTCTGCCCTTTCGGCATCGCTCAAAATTCTGCCGCCAGCTTCCCCGTTCAAAAGCTCGGCCGCTTCCTGCATCGGATTGGCTCCATTGATGCTCATATTATATAACCGGCGTTTGGTTTTAATATCCTCTTTGGTCAGGAACGAACGCAGAAACTCATTTGATTTTATTAAATCCTGCGGTTTCCCGTCCGCTGAGATTTTCCCTTTTTCCACCACGACCACCCGGTCGGAAAGAGCTACTTCCGCCGGATTATGCGTAACCATAATGACCGTTTTTTCCTTTGCCATATCTTTCAACGCTTGCATAACTTTCAGGCTGAGCTGCCCGTCAAGTCCTGTCGTCGGTTCGTCCATAATAACAATCGGCTTGTCTGTCAAAAAAGCGCGCGCCAAAGCCAGACGCTGCTGCTGCCCGCCCGAAAGTTTAGCTCCGTCTTGTCCGATTCTATGCGAGAGGCCGTCTTTAAACTTTTCGACGTCTTTGTCAAACCCGGCTTTGCGGCAAGCTTCCATCAGTTCTTCTTCCGTCGCTCCGGGCTTAAAATATTTAAGGTTATACCCCACCGTATCGTCAAAGAAGTGAACCTTCTGGTCAACAAACGTTATCTGTGCGTTCAGCTCCCGGTCGGAAAGTTCGCGTATTTCTTTGTCGCCGATAAATATTTTCCCCTCCTGCACATCATAATCATGCCGTATCAGGCTCATCAGCGTTGATTTTCCGTTGCCGGAAGTTCCGACCACTGCCGTCAAACCGCCTTTGTCAAACTCAACACTCATATTTTTGAGGACATTCTCCGTCCGCCTGATTTCGCCGTTTCTGTCCATTGCCTCAACCAGACTCATATCCGTAACGTCCTTAATCAGCGGATACGCAAAACTGACATTCTGTACGCTGATTTTAGTATCTCGTTCCGACAGTTTCTCATTGCCTGTAACGCGTTCCAGTTCTTTTGGCGTAATCAGCTTTTTAGATGCGTCAATCAAGCGGTGCGTTCCGGCCTGCATTTCATTCCACAGCTCAGACAGCATACTGCCCGACATCATCATCTGCCAGGATGCCGAGCTGATAAGGGCAAACCGCCCGATATCCCCGGTCTTGACCACATCGGCAAACGCCGCCGCCATAATCAGCCCCTCCATTCCGATACTGATTGCTGTCTGCATTTTCAGATACGCCTTGCTTTTTTCATAAGTGATTTTCTGCGTAATCCCTGAAGAATGGTCAAGCCTGCTGCGCATCAGCCGCGTTTCCTCCTCAACCCGGTTTGTATCCTGAACCAGCGGCGTATTTTTAATTGAATCGCTGTTGTCTTTCCTGATACGGTTGCCAAACGAACGCATTTTGCTGTTTAATTTCCGGTAGGCATTATTCATAAACCCGCCGAATTCCGCAGTTACTGCCGTTACGCCGAGAACACCCGCCGCCAGCATCGGATCAACAGCCAGCAGGCTGGCGGAACTGATACCGAATATGACCGCTTTTGACAAACACTCAACCGAGGTATTCAAAAGCGTATTCTTCGCCGAAGCAATTTCCCCGGTAATTCCGCCTAACGCCGCCGGAGCATTGTCTTTAAAATACGGGCGCGGCTTATGCAAAATATTTTCATAAATGGAACTGGACGCAGCATTGGCGTGCGTATCATTCAAAACAATCGACGCCATTTTTGCCTTAAACCGGCAAAAGTTAGACAGCCTTTTGCGAGTAATCTCCAAAACCGCAGCGCCAAAAAACTTTGCCGCCGCGCCGCCCGTACCATTGACCAGCCCCGGCAGCGAACCGAACAGCAGATTCTGGCAATAAGGATTTAACCCGGCAAAAACCGACTCTCCCATCTTAAACCCGACTGACTTCTTGAAATCCTTTCCGGTTTTGTTCCAGGCCTCCTGAAAAACGCCCCATACCGTTTTAAGCGTTCCCTGTTCTTTGGCTTTTTTCTCCGCGTCATCCAAAACGTCTCCGGCATTTCCCTCTGTTCTGTTCCCGGACTCTTCAGTTTTTTTCAGTTTCAGCACTGCTTCGCGCGCTTGTCTGACCAGTTCCAGCAGCCGTTTCCGTTCATACTCCGCGAAATTGGGAATTTTATTGTCTTTGTCTTTTTCTTTTGCCATTGCCAAATCTCCGTTTTCCCATACAAAAATGATACCATAAAATTTGCACGGTGTCCAGCATAAATCTTTACGCCGAAAGCACGCCATACCCGGCACTTCTCCGGTTTAAAAACCGTACCGTGCCCATACAGCCCCGTCAATATTTATCATAGTTAATATGACTTTTCCTGTTCATTGCTTGTTTACGGAGATAATACAAAAAAACGGCGCCGACGCCGCAAAAAATCACCAATAAATCGGAGGCAGGGCTGTCATTCTGCCGACTGTCCCATCGACAACGCCGGCTCGCGAATTACGATAACCGCTGCGCAATGCCCGCTGCTCCACAAAATACATATCCGTTCCGCAGTTATGACCGAATGTGCTCTCTTTATAAACACAGGGTCGGATTGACTGGTAATACAACATACTGCGCCGCCTTAAATGCTTTGCATCCAACAAGTCTGACCTGTCTAACATATCTCCTCCTCTAGAATAAATTCTAAAAAAATTAACATATCGATTACATCTTATACTAAAAATTGAATAAATCAATAAATATTTTATTTAAAATAAAAAATCACCTAATTTTATCGCCTTTTTTAGAAATTCCACACCGCCTAAACCATAAAAATAAGGGACGACTTTCGTCATCCCTTATCATACGTTCCTGTTTACATCTCATCGCCGTGGCCTTCCTTCGGTTCCTCATCTTTTACAAAGCTTTTAAGAGAAAGTGCATTCTCTTTGATTTTGCTTTGTAAAATAGCCAGGTACTGCTCGCGGGTCAAACCCCATTTACGGGCATAAGCACCGACCAGTTCAAACAAGTTTCCCTTGTCATCGCTGTATTTAAACTCCTTATTAAGCATATACAAAAATGTTGCATCCGCAATTTTGTATTTGTCAATATAAAGAAGTTTATACTTTTGGCAGCGAAAATCCAACGAAAACAACACGCCTTCGGCCGCCGGGCACAGATGGTACTCTACGGCAGTAAAAGCATCTGCCCGAACTGCCGCAATCTGCGCTCTGGCTTCCATAATGTCAGCCGCGGCTTTTTGCAAAACATGCGTCAGCTCATTCAACCGTTGTACCGGAATCATATCACCGCTGGCCAGAACGGCAAGCGCATTTTTCGCCAGCTTTTCATCCCAGCCCGCAAACGGAAATTGATTCCGCAAAAACGTCGATACGCCGCACTCCACCAACTTCTCACGAAGCTTTGTCCGATATGCCTCCTCACCGCAATTCATCAATATGTCAACATCATGCGCCAATTTAACATTATCAGCCATTAAGCCAAACAACTGACTGTAAGCCTCAGAAGACAACAGTTTTTTCAACTGCGCCAAAGAAGATAGGATACAACCGTATATCCGTGCATCACTTAACCGGCAGACACCGATTGAGAGCCACGCATACGCGTCGGCATAATCGTCCAAATTTCCGCTTAGTGCTACCCCATAAAGGTTTTTCACTTCGGCATGACCGCCCAGATGCTTGCGCAGCTGTGGAAACATCATGCAAAAATACGCTGAAAAATCACTATACAGATAGTAATTTTCTCGCACTTTCGCATATAATTCGGGAAAGAACACCGCCATATACGGCATCAATTCCGCAATATCTTCCTTTGCTTCAAATGCCCGGTTGAAAAAGAGTTCAAAATACTCCCTTCCAATCTCGCCCAGCTTTTGCGGAACAATCTTTCGCAACTCAAGCATAAACTTGGGCGCCCAAGAAGATTTCGCACAAACAAGAGCTTCCGCAAACGCCCAGCGTCTGTCATCGGCAACCGGAGCAGCTTCTTTTTCTCCAACGCCAAGAACTTCCCACGGCGCCAGAGAATCAAAAGCTGACGGCACAGCCTTAACCAAATCCAGTGCTTCCAGCCCGTATTGGTGCAGCAAACGAAGCATACCCACCTTGTTTGGCGTATAATACTTCATTGCTTGCGCCACACGGTTGATATCCACCGAAGCAGCAATGGTTTCAAACTCGCGTTCCGTACGGATTTCTGCCAACAAAGCGTACTCTCCCTTCCGGAAAAGCTCAATCTTCGTATCCAAAGACCAAACTCTTTCGCGAAGTTCGTCTGCACTCAACCCCAGCTTGTCAATTAACTGAAGTTGCTTTTGAACACTGGGAAGATACAATTCAGCATTTGAATTGATCTTCTTTGTAAAACACTTTACCGCAAAACGCGGGAAAAAATTTCTCACAATTGCAGCAAATAACTGCAAAAAAATGTTTGTTCTCATAAATAAAAAAAATTTAAATTAAGAAATACATTAAGAAGATTTTCCCCTTAACGGCTCACCAGATTAAAGTGCCAAAACCCGAATTTTCCCCAAAGCAAAGAGCTCTAAAGAACGGTATTCAAATCTATAGGAACAATAATATGGTAAACAAGATAAATATACCATATTTTTCACCTCTAGTCAACCCCGATTCGTTTAAAAGATTCTGCCGGTCTCACAGGTAACACCGAAACCGAAAACCCCGGCTTTAATCTCTTTTCAAACCCTTTGGCTCACTTGCCGCCAGTTCGGTTCAATAGTCCGGCACCTGGCTTTAATCTCCTTCCAAACCCTTTGGCTCACCTCCGCGCCGCTATTTCGTACGTTGTATGCCGAAATTTTCTCTCCGACACTAAACGCCTTATCCTCCCTCGCCGCTATTTCGTGCGTTCCAGATAATCCTCCAGATACGCCTGCCATTCCGGCACCCGTACCTCGGCAAAAAACTCTTGCAAAAATTCTGCCATAAACGCATGGCGCCTTTCCGCCTCGCGTTTTCCTGCCGCCGTCCGCATCGCTCCTTTAAGTTTCAGCAGCTTGTCGAAAAAATGGTTTATGGAATGGTTGCCTGCACGGCTTTTGTCTTTATATTCCGCCGCCGTCAGATTTTCTTTCGGAAATTCCGCTTCATCAAAAAGTTTTCTTCCCGTCGCCGCCGAATACATAACTGTCCGGCAGACGCCGACCGCTCCCATTGCATCTAGTTTGTCCGCATCGGAAACGACCGCTTGTTCAATCATCTCAAATTGCGGCCTGCTGCCCGACTTTGAAAAACCGATGGCGTTTGTAACCGCCAAAACCTTTTCCCGTACATCGTCCGCAGCACCGGCTTCCCGCAGAAAATTATCCGCCCTCGCTTCTCCGTTATTCAGTTTATAATCGTCAACATCATGCAAGATTGCCGCCAGCCGCACAATCTCAACATCAGCCTCCGGCGTTTCCGCCGCTATCTTCTCCGCATTTGTCAAAACCCGCCGGATATGTTCAAAATCATGTCCGGAACTGTCGCCGTCATGGCACACCTTTGCAAATATTAAAGCCTTTTCCACAATTCCGGACATTTGATTCTCCTTTATATCAAAAAATACTAAAAAAGATTAGGCTGTTTTCCGACAATGCGCAACAAATAATTCCTTTTTGCTCAATATATCCTGCCTTGTCATCGCTGATTTCAGGAAGCCCGTATTCTCTATTAAATTAAGCGGTTCTCCGTCTGCAACAATATGCTTGCCTTTAATAATCAGTACCCTGTCTGCCAATGCAATTTCCGTCGGATTATGCGTAACCAATAACACAGTTTTGTCTTTAGCCAGTTCTTTCAAAGCCTTCATTATCTGGAAACTCATAACCTGATCCAGCCCCGTCGTCGGTTCATCCATAATCACAATCGGGCGATTTGTTAAAAATGTCCGAGCCAATGCCAACCTCTGCCGCTGCCCGCCCGAAAGCTTATTTCCGTTAATGCCGATTTTATAATCAAGTCCGCCCTCAAAGTGAGCAATATCTTCCGTCAATCCCGCAGCGTCCAATACCTCTCTTATCCGCTTTTCATCTGTAACATCGCTAAAATAAGTCAAATTGCGCCGAACAGAGGTATCAAAAAAGCGGACATTCTGACCGATAAAGGCAATATGTCTGTTGATTTCCTCATCCGGCAAATCACAAACATTTTGTGTTCCGATAAAAACTTCGCCCTGTTGCACATCATAATCGTGCCGAATAAGCCTCATCAACGTCGATTTACCTTGTCCAGACGTGCCGGCAACAACTGTTACCCCGCCGGCTCGCACGTCAAGAGTTACATTTTCCAAAACCGTATTTCCATATTTAACCTCAGTCAAAAAGCCGGCATCTTCCAGACGTTTAAGCGCAGGATATGCAAAACTGACATTTTCCAGACGAATAAAATTATCTGCCGCGCTTAGCCGATTATTCCCCGTAACCCTTTCTAAAACTTTGGGAAGCTGCATGCGTTTTCTAATATCGGCAATCTTATTTTTATACTCATCAATGCTAAGGTAAGAACGAAGCAATGTCTCGCAACGTATTTTCATTTGCACTGCCGCGCCGGAAATTAAGGCCAATCGTCCGATATCGCCGGTTTTAATAATATCGGCAATCGCCACATAACAAACTGCAACTGCCCCAACAGCTTCCAAAACCAGATAAAAGCTTTTTTCCCCTATCCGTCTGTTACAATACTTCAGTCTTTTTAAAGCAGAACTTTTCATAAGCTTGGCATAAATCCGCCCACTTTCTTTTTCTACTTTGTTTGCGCTTTGCACTAAAGAAGCCTGCCCGCTGACATCTCCTGTCTCCCGGGAAATTTTCTGCGAAAATAATCTAAACCTTTCGTCAACCGTTCTGAAAAACTTATTGTTATAGAGAACAAACTCCATGGAAATAAGCTGTAACAACACCATAAACAAAGCCAGCTGCGGAACAATGGCAAACAAACTAAACGTACAGATAACAAAAGTTATTGCTTCTCTAAAACATTGCAACAATTCATTTAAAACAGAACGTTTATATTGAAAAATTTCCTTTGCAAAAGACAACATTGACTCAACACTGTTAACCACAAACAGTGCCCTCGGTTTATGCAAAATCTCAACATAGTTTTTCGCCTGTAAAGCATTATCATACAAATCCGTCATTTCACTTTTGAAAAATCCCGAGTACATGAAAAAAACAGACCACAAATACCCGTTAATTTCACTTAATGCCATAAATATGGAAAAAATAACAATCGCTTCTGTCGTTCCACTCAAAAGTTCAGGCAGCTCTCCCATATAAAGCATTCGCAAATAAGGGGCTATCCCACTTGAAATGCCACATACCGCAGATACCAATAATAACTTCTTTAACGGTTTAAGCGCATATATTTTAAGTTCACTCAAAATCTCTCCGATAGTCTCCCGTATCGAAACATCATCACTATTCTTCCGCTCTGCCGTTTCCTTTCTCCCCCCCAATAAAGATTTAATTCTCAGAACTTCAAACTTAACAAAATTATACTTTTCACGAAAAACAGCCTGTTCTTGCATAAAAAAGTCCTCCAAAATTTGCGAGAACCTTAAAATACGCAAAAATAAACAGAAAAATCAATAACTTATTTTAACAAAACTGCGAATAAAAAACTTGACAAAAAAATATACTTCTTTATAATAAAAGACATAAAGCAAGGGAGCGGTACTTCGCTCCCTTTTTGTGTGCCTCAACACCAGTTCTGAGCGTATTTTCTACTTCAAAACCTTCTGCAAGTTAACTTCCAATGCCTGATACCCGTTTCGTTCATAAAACCCGATAGCCCGCCGGTTAAAACAGAACACGCTCAGCTCTATTGCTTCAACGCCCCTGTCTCGCAAAAAAACTTCCGCTTTTTTCAACAAAAGCGAACCAACTCCCTGCCCCCGGCACATCTCATCAACGCCGAAATTATAAATATAGCCGATTTTTGAATGTACATATCCGTTTCGCGGTGTCTCCTGTATAAAAAGACAAATAAAGCCGCAGATTTTTCCGTCATAAACAGCCTTAAGCAAAAACATATTATCATCCGCCATCATTTTGCGGACAATTACCAGATGTTCCTCTTCCGTCGTCGGCTTAAAATAATCCGGAAGTGCCTCATCATGCATCTTCCCGACCTGGTACGACAGCCGCGCAATATCTTTCGCATCTTCCGCCGCTGCAATCAAAATTTCAGCATTTTTATTCATTTCATCAAATCTCCGCAAATCAGGGAGAGGCTTTACGCCTCTCCCGTACATATTAACCCCGCAGTGCCGTAACCAGCTGCCGAGGATTGACAATCACGCCGATACCGTCACGAAAATCGCCGGTTTCCAGCCCGATACGCCAAAATTCCTCCGCCGTCAAATCCGGCTTAACGCTCCGCGCCAGCACAAACAGCCCGCATTCATAAGGCTTAAGCGAAAAACCCGGCGCCGAAAACCGATACGCATCCAACCGGACAGAACCGGCAACCGTTCTTCCGCCGCCCGGAAAACACAGAGTATTCCTTACCAGTTCCGGAAACTTTGCCATATCAAGCTGATTCGGCATAACCGTATAATCGTCAGGATTATCCAAGTCTCCGTCTGCTTTGCAACACACCCGGCTTTCACGCCACAGTTTATTCCCGGCAAAATCTAGATGCCCGGAGTTAACCCAGATTCCCAAATCCGCCGCACGTTTCACGGCAGCCTGCATTTCCGCCGCCCCGTCGTCATTTTGAAACAATTCGCTCACTATGCCCCACAAGATACACACGACATCAATGCCGCTTTTGCCCTCTTTCAGCCGTTCTTCATGCAAATCGCATATTTTTTCCAGAGCTTGCGCATAATACCGCTGCGTCCGCTGCTTGTTTTCCGTCTGCAAAGCCGAAAAATAATATATGTCTGCTTTTGGCGCTACGCCGCATGTTTTCCCGGCTAATGCAGAAACAAGTTCCCCGCCGGAAACTCCATGCCGTGGTTCACCGGAATCCACCCGTTCATACCACTTCAAGTTGTCATGATATTCCAAATGGTCACATAGCAAAAAACCGTCAATCACCGCCGCTGCCCGGTTTCTGCCGTCAATTCCCTGCTTATGCAGGGCTCTGATACCTAAACCGGGATTTTTCCTTTTTTCCAAAAATTCCGCCGGCTCAAAACCTTCCGGCCTCTTGGCTGCTTCTGCCGGCCACAACGTATAGTCGTCATAATCTGCCCGTAAAACATTAAGCTTTGACAAATCATACTGCGACAAATCCATCGCATCCAAAGGCAAATACGGAGACGTTGAACCGTTTGCATATATCCTCTGAAAATTGACTAAATCCACGCCTTCACGTTCCCGTCTCAACCCGACGGTACCTTTCCCGTCAGCAAACGGATACATTGCGCCCTTGCGCCCGTCTACAGAAAGCGGCGTATGCAGCATTTTATTTTTCGTCGCAATCAAAGCTTCCGCCAACTGCCAGCGCTCTGCCTTAACCAGTTCATTCCAACTGTCAAACCCGTACTCTTTGGCAACAACGTGCTGCATATTCATCAACGACAAATCCTGCCTGTCGCCAAACACCCTTTCGCATCTGGCAACTGCCTCTTTTTCATGTTTCTGGAAATTTTTTAACAAAGATTTTGCTTCCACCCGGAAGACTTCAACATATTCGCTCATGGCAATTCCTTTCCGACAACTTACCTTATCGCCTGCCCGATGGGCTGAATAAGCCGTCTCAAGAAATCTATGTAAAAAAACGTTATGGCAATGAACCCTTTGGCGGACATTCCGAGCGTTTGCCAAGCTCAAAAACAAAATATCAGGCCGGCCTCGGCCTGTCAAGCAATTTCTTTACCAAGTTATTACCCGCCCTGCAAAAAAAACTTGCACAAAACTCAATACCCGGTAATATACAAACAGCAGATGGCAACGTCTGCAAGTGCCGGAGACGGTGCGGGCTGTCGCAAGCTCTTTACACAACTCGGTGTTCAGGATATAACATCGTAAAATTACCAGCCTGAAATCGGCTGATAATTGATTATATCCCCGACTGTAAAAGGTCGGGGAGCTTTAAGTATATGTCCAGAAGTTCCTGACTTTAAAAACTTAAAGGATCATCTTAGTTGTGTATGATTTGCGAACTTCCCGACCACCTCTCAGGTGGTTTTTCTGTATTCAGGACATTTAAAGCAAAAAGGGCTATTCGCATGAAAAAACACAACTGTATATTCCTCATCATAACTCTCTGTCTGCTTCCCGTTTTTTCACGGCCGGCAATTTCCATGGAAAAAATTTCCGAAGACGATGTCATATCATGCTACACACTGATTCAGACTTTCCCCGAATGGCAAAAGAAAAAAATCAGTGACTCTTTAATTCAGCCCGCTCAAGCCCCATACATCTGTCCCAAACTTCCCTATAAAATATATGAAGGCAGAGCATATAAATGGAAAAGAAAAAATACCGCGGCCCAGGCTTATCCATATTTATGTATCAAAGACCGACAAAACCCCAATCGTTTCAGTTTTATTCTGCTGACAGAACGTAATGCTAAACTTCTTAATTCTTTCAGCTTGGGTGAAAACTTTTGCAGCCGATTAAACACGCTGCTCAATATGCCGCAATGGACGACTTTCGCCGAATAGATTGCTTTCCTTTTCGTTCACGCTCCCACCGTCAACCGTCCCTCCTGAAACGGCTACCAATATTTGACTCCCAAACGTCCCCAAAATCTATCCGAAACAACGTCCTAAAGGCCTAAAATCCATCTTTTCAAATTTATTTTCCAAATAACAGCCTATACTTTTTCACAAAAAAAGGCAGGCTACTCAGCCTGCCTTCGCTTTCTTTTATACCCGGTTAGGCATTAACGGTAACTTTGCCGCCGGCTTTTTCAACCGCTGCAACAGCCGCTTTAGATGCAGAATCTACCGTAATATTGATAGATGCCGTCAACGCGCCTCTTGCCAACAGGCGGATACCGTCCAACTCTTTGGAAATCAGGTTGGAAGCAACCAAACTTTCCTTATTGATGTCATTGGCATTTAATTTGCCGGCATCAATAGCCTTCTGGATTGTATCCAGATTAATAACGGCAAAAGTCTTCGCGAACGGATTCTTAAAACCGCGTTTCGGCAATCTGCGGTAAATCGGCATCTGACCGCCTTCAAAACCGTGAATAGAAACACCGGAACGAGATTTCTGACCTTTAACGCCGCGGCCGCCGGTTTTACCCTTGCCGCTGCCGATGCCGCGGCCAACGCGGATACGGCTCTTTGTGGCGCCTTCGTTATCTCTTAATTCATTCAGTTTCATTTTTTTCACCTTTTCTTCAACTCAACTTAAAATCAAAAATTTCTTGTTCGGGACACCCTCAGCCTCAAAACCGTTAGGGCCGGGCAGATTTACACCTGCCCGTTGCTGCCCCAGAACAATTATTCTTCAACTTTAATGAGGTGAGCTACCTTATTAATCATTCCTCTAACGGCCGGAGTATCTTCCAAAACGGAAGTTCTGCCGACTTTATTCAAGCCCAAACCTTTCAAAGTAGCAATCTGCTCTTTGCCGTGGCCGATGGAACTTCTTACCTGAGTAACCTTAACTGTCTTTTTATTAGCCATGATTAAGCCTCCTCTTTGTCCATCTTAACGTTAGAAGTATTTTCGCGACGGCTTACAATATCACCGACTTTCTTGCCGCGCTTCGCCGCAACCATGCGTGGGCTGTTGATAGCCTGCAAAGCCGCAAACGTTGCCTTAATCATATTGTAAGGATTGTTTGAACCGAGTGATTTTGCAACAACATCCTGCACGCCCAGTACTTCAAATACTGCACGCATCGGACCGCCGGCAATAACGCCGGTACCGGCCGGAGCTGTTCTCAAAACGACTTTTCCGGCGCCAAATCTGCCGCTGATGTCGTGATGCAGTGTTCTGCCTTCGCGAAGCGGAATGCGAATCATATTCTTTTTCGCTTCGTTCGTAGCTTTAACAATAGCTTCCGGAACTTCAGCAGCTTTGCCGGAACCAAAACCGATACGGCCTTTCTGGTCACCGACAACTACCAAAGCAGCAAAAGACATTGTGCGGCCGCCTTTTACGGTCTTGGCTACGCGGTTGACGAAAACCAGTTTTTCAACCAGTTCTTCTTTTTTATCCGTCTTATTATGACGATCTAAAGATTGTGCCATCATAACCTCCTAAAACTTCAATCCGGCTTCGCGGGCAGAATCTGCCAAAGCCTTCACCCGGCCATGATATACATAACCGCCGCGGTCAAACACAACTTCGCTGACACCGTTTTTAACGGCGCGCTCAGCAACTACTTTGCCGACATACTGCGCAGCTTCAATATTCGAAGATTTCGCAATATTGTCTCTTACTTCCTTATCCAAGGTAGAAGCAGAAGCAACTGTAGCACCTTTTGCATCGTCAATAATCTGCGCATAAATATGCTTTCCGCTGCGAAATACAGACAATCTCATCTTTCCATTCGCGGCAGCTTTCAAAGCCGTTCTAACACGTGCTTTTCTTTTTTCATATAACTTTCTTGGTGTATTCATTGCTTTACATCCTATTTCTTCTTGCCTTCTTTACGACGTACATATTCGCCGTCTACGCGAATGCCTTTTCCTTTATAAGGTTCAGGCTTTCTGTATTTGCGAATTTCAGCCGCAACCTGACCTACCAGCTGCTTGTCAACGCCGCTGACCTTAAGGGTCGTCTGGCTTTCGCAGACAATGGTAATGCCTTTCGGGGTTTCAAACGGTACATCGTGCGAAAAGCCCAGCGTCAAAACCAGATTTTTTCCGTCCATACGGGCTTTGTAACCAACGCCGTTCAGTTCAATGCTCTTGCTGTAACCGGCGCTGACGCCTTTTACCAGAGAATTAATCTGGGCTCTGGTCGTGCCCCACAATGTCCGGGCCGTACGGCTCTGAGAATGCGGAGTAACCACAATTTTACCATCATTAATTTCTACATTTACATGAGAATCATCATAAGCAAAGCTTAATTCACCCAATTTTCCTTTAACGTTAACAACATTGCCGTTAACAGATGCGCTAACGCCTTCCGGGATAATTACAGGATATTTTCCAACTCTTGACATCCGCTATCTCCCTAGAAAACCTGGCACAAGATTTCGCCGCCGACGTTTGCTTTTCTGGCTTCGTTATCGCTCATAACGCCTTTCGGGGTTGAAACGATGGAAATACCGAGGCCGTTGTAAACTCTAGGCAGGTCTCTTACACTGGAATATACGCGGCGTCCCGGAGTGGAAACGCGGTAAATTTCAGTAATAACACTTGTACCCTCATGATACTTTAATTGAATACGAAGTTCATCAACACCCGGACGTACATTGGCCTTTTCATAACCGGCAATGTAGCCTTCTCTTTTCAGAACTTCCAAAACATTTTCACGCAGGCGAGAGGCCGGTGATACAACATCACTTTTCTTCGCTCTTTGTGCGTTTCTAATGCGTGTGAGCATATCGCCCAAAGGATCAGTCATAGACATAATATCATCTCCTTACCAGCTTGATTTTACCAAACCAGGAATTTCGCCAAAGCTTGCCATCTGTCTTAATTCAACACGGCTTACTCCGAACTTCCTGCTAACACTACGAGAGCGTCCCGTAATTCTGCAACGGTTTCTTACTCTGACCTTTGAAGAATTGCGCGGTAACGCCGCCAATTTCAAATTCGCCTGAAATCTCTCTTCTTCAGGAGCGTTTTTGTCATCGGCAATGGCCTTTAACTTGGAGCGGATGTTCGCATATTTTGCAACCATCTTCACTCTTTTCAAGTTTCTGTATACTGAACTTGTTTTTGACATAGTAAAATCTCCGCTTATTTCTTATATGGTAAGTTGAAAGATGTCAGAAGAAACTTGGCTTCTTCGTCTGTCTTGGCCGAAGTGCAGATAACAATATCCATACCTCTGACCTGTTCAACCTTTTCATAGTTAATTTCAGGGAAAATAATCTGCTCTTTAATGCCAAAAGCAAAGTTCCCTCTTCCGTCAAAGTTCTTTCCCGAAATGCCGTGAAAGTCTCTGATACGAGGAAGAGCCATATTAACCAAGCGCTCAAGGAATTCATACATTCTGTCTGAACGCAGCGTAACTTTGCAGCCAATCGGCATACCTTCTCTCAGCTTAAAGGTCGCAATTGATTTTCTGGCGGAAGTAATCACCGGTTTCTGACCGGCAATCATCGCCATTTCTTCAACGGCATTATTCAGCTTTTTCTTGTCCGTAATGGCATCGCCGACGCCCATGTTCAGAACAATCTTTGTCAACTTCGGAATCTCATGCGGGTTCTTGTAACCGAACTTTTCCACAAGAGCTTTCTTAATGACATCATTATACAATGTTTCAAAATTTGTCATCAAATTATCTCCTAATTATCGATTACTTCACCGGATTTCCGGGCAACACGCTTCTTAACACCGTCAACAACCTTATAGCCAACCTTTGAGGGTTTGCCTTCAGCCGTTACAGCTGCCACATTAGAAACTTGAATAGCCGCTTCTTTGGTAACAATACCGCCGGGGTTGGTCTGGCTCGGCTTCGTATGTCTTTTAACCAGGTTAACACCTTGAACGACAACTTTGCCTTCTTTCGGCATAGCCTTTAAGACTTCGCCGGTTTTGCCCTTGTCATCACCCGCAATAACGATTACTTTATCACCTTTTTTGATTTTCATTTTGCTCATTACAAAACCTCCGGCGCTAAAGAAATTATCTTCATAAATTTTTTCGCACGCAGCTCTCTGGTAACCGGGCCAAAGATACGGGTGCCGATAGGCTCGCCGTCTTTGTTGACCAGAACCGCCGCATTGCTGTCAAAACGGATAACGCTTCCGTCTTTGCGTCTGATGTCGCTTGCCGTTCTGACGATAACAGCACGCTGAACATCGCCTTTCTTTACACGCCCTTTAGGCATTGCATCTTTTACGGAAACGATAATAATGTCACCGACTGAAGCATGCATTCTCTTGGAACCGCCAAGAACTTTAATGCACTGCACCTGACGTGCTCCAGAATTATCCGCAACATCTAGGTTGGTTTGCATCTGTATCATAATTCATTCCTTCCTAATTAGGCATTTTCATTATTACTGATTACAGTCCAAGTCTTGGTTTTGGAATAAGGTTTGGATTCAATAATCGAAACCTGATCCCCTTCTTTGAACTGGTTGTTTTCGTCATGAGCGGCAAACTTCTTGCTTCTCTTAACGATCTTCTTGTAAACAGGATGCATAACCTGACGCTCAACGCTGACAACGACGGTTTTATCCTGTTTGGCGCTTACAACAACGCCCTGAAGAATTCTTTTAGGCATCTGTTTTTCTCCTAACTATTCTTCTTACGCTCTGTTAAAAGCGTATTGATTTGAGCTACTTCCTTACGAACTTTAGAGATAGCCGACGGGTTCTGCAGCTGACCGGTAGCCTGCTGAATGCGCAAACTCAGTTGCTCTTTCTTGCACTCTACGAGTCTTGCTTCGAGCTCGTCAACGCTCATAGCTCTCAAATCTTTAATTTTCACCATTATGCTTCTCCATTATCAGAATTCAAGCGTTTAACAAATTTGCTCTTTACGGGCAATTTTGCTGCACCCAGTGCAAATGCTCTGCGCGCGGTATCTTCATCAACCTCGCCGATTTCAAACATAATGCGTCCGGGTTTAACTCTTGCTACCCAAAATTCAGGAGCACCTTTACCTTTACCCATACGAACCTCGGCAGGCTTGTCTGACACAGGAACATCCGGGAAAATTCTGATCCATAAACGGCCGGCTCTTTTCATTTCACGGGTGATAGCGCGGCGGGCAGCCTCAATCTGGCGTGCGGTAACGCGCTCCGGTGAAAGAGCTTTCAATCCGTATGAACCGAAACTCAATTCAGCACCGCCTTTGGCAACGCCGTGAATACGGCCTTTATGCTGCTTGCGGAACTTTACACGTTTTGGACTTAACATCTTAAAACCTCATTCTTACTTTTGTTCAGCCAATTTCTTGTCTTGTGCCATTGGATCGTGAGCCATAATCTCACCTTTGTAAATCCAAACCTTAACGCCGCAGGCACCATAGGTGGTGTGAGCAGTTGAAGTAGCATAGTCAATATCGGCGCGGAGAGTGTGCAAAGGCACTCTGCCTTCACGGTAATATTCGGTTCTTGCAATTTCGGCACCGCCGAGACGACCCGAACAGCAAACCTTAATACCTTCGGCGCCCAGACGCAGAGCAGACTGCATAACTCTCTTCATTGCACGGCGGAAAGCAACACGTCTTTCCAACTGCTGCGCAACGGAATCTGCAACCAACTGTGCATCCAGTTCCGGCTTTCTGACTTCCAGAATGTTTAACTGGACTTCGGAATCGGTCAACTTTTGAATGTCTTTTCTCAACAACTCAATGTCTTGACCTTTCTTCCCAATTACAACACCCGGTCTTGCCGAATGAATAGTAACTCTGGCTTTCTTGGCAGGGCGCTCAATGACAACCTTGCTGATACCGGCCTGAGCCAGCTTTTCTTTCAAAAACTTTCTGATCTTCAGATCTTCGTGGAGGTAGTCCGTGAACTTCTCATCTGCATACCAGCGAGAGTCCCAAGTGCGGTTAACGCCTAAACGAAGACTGATCGGATTAACTTTCTGTCCCATTTAACTTACTCCCCACGTTCTGCAACGACGATGGTCAGCTTCGAGAAAGGCTTCAAAACCCTTGCGCCTCTGCCGCGACCGCGTGCATGCATACGTTTCATAACAATGCCATTGCCGGTATAAGCTTCGGCAACAACAAGCTTGTCAATGTTGAGCTTGTGGTTGTTTTCAGCATTGGCAATAGCCGATTTCAACACTTCTAAAGCAACTTTTGCAATTCTCTTCTTAGAAAAGCTAAGTTCTGCAACAGCTTTCTCGGCGCTTAAGCCTCTGATTGTCTGAGCAACAAGGTTTAATTTACGAGAGCTGGAACGGATAGAATTGCACACAGCCATCGCCTGGTTGTCGGCAAGTCTTCTTGTATCTTTAGTTTTTCCCATAATTAACCTCTCTTAACTTTTTTATCTGCAGCGTGACCATAGAAGGTACGTGTCGGAGCAAATTCGCCAAACTTGTGGCCAACCATTTCCTCGGTAACCAATACCGGGATAAACTTGTGGCCGTTGTGCACACCGAATGTCAGACCGACAAACTGCGGCAGCATCGTCGAACGGCGAGACCAGATTTTAATCACTTCATTACGAGTAGATGCTCTTGCTGCATCAGCTTTCTTAAGAAGATAACCATCTACAAAAGGTCCTTTCCATACGGAACGAGTCATCTGTTTACCTCCTTATTTCTTTTTGTTTTCATGACGAGATCTCATAATAAAGCGATCTGTCTTCTTGTTAGAACGAGTTTTTGCACCCTTGGTTGGCTTGCCCCACGGCGTAACCGGATGACGTCCGCCGGAAGTACGGCCTTCACCACCACCATGCGGGTGGTCAACAGGGTTCATAGCAACACCGCGGGATACCGGACGTGCGCCCAGCCATCTTGCGCGGCCGGCCTTACCCAGAGAAACGTTCTGGTTATCCGGATTGGAAACAGCTCCAACCGTAGCCAGACATTCTTCGCGGACGATTCTCAACTCGCCGGAAGAAAGTTTCAACTGTGCATAGCCAGCATCTTTACCGACAACCTGAGCATAACAACCGGCAGAACGAACCAACTGTCCGCCTTTGCCAACTTTCAGCTCAACATTGTGTACAATCGTACCAACCGGCATACTCTTCAAAGGCATTGCATTACCCGGCTTAATATCGGCCTTTTCCGAAGAAATAACCTTATCGCCGGCTTTCAGTCTTTGCGGAGCCAAGATATAAGCCTTTTCGCCGTCCTCATAATTGATTAATGCAATGAAAGACGTGCGGTTAGGATCATATTCGATTCTCTCGACGGTTGCTTCACAATCAAATTTATTACGCTTAAAGTCGATAACACGGTACTTGCGTTTATGTCCGCCGCCGATTCTCCGACTTGTGACGTGTCCGAAATTATCACGCCCGCCGCTTTTGGTCAGACCAACGGTCAGACTCTTTTCCGGATTGCCTTTATAAAGCTCACTTCTGTCAACAATAATCAGCTGACGAAGACCCGGAGTGGCAGGTTTATATGTTTTCAAAGCCATGGCTAAATTCCTGCTGTAACATCAATATTTTGACCTTCGGCAAGCGTAATAACGGCCTTTTTGTAATCAGAACGGACGCCCTGAAAACCTCTGAAACGTTTTACCTTACCGGCTTGTTTCACGGTATTTACCTTGTTTACCTTTACGTTAAAGATAGCTTCAACAGCCGCTTTAACATCTTCTTTCGTAGCAGACAGCGGAACCATAAAGACCACCTTGCCGTTTTCGGAAGACATCATCGACTTTTCGGTAATTACCGGACGAAGTAATGTATCATACATAGCTGCAGTTACATTGTTTGCATTATCTGATTTTTTCATTGTAATCTTTCCTCCAAGCAAGCAACAGCCTCTTTAGTTAATACCAACTTCTCTTTCTTCAAAATATCGTACACATTGGCACCGATTGTCGGCAGTACGTCAACTCCGGCAATATTGCGGCTTGCCAATGCGAAATTAACATCAACTTCCTTACCGTCAATAAACAGGCAGTTTTTCAAACCGCAGACGTTCAATTTAGCCAGTAAATCTTTCGTCTTTGCGTTTTCAAGCTTTGCCTCGTCAATAACGATCAGGTTTCCTTCTTTGGCTTTTGCCGAAAGAGCTGTCTTCAGACCAAGTTTTCTGAACTTTTTCGTCAGGTCATGAGAATGATCTCTGACAACCGGCCCGAACACGATACCACCTTTTCTGAACTGGGTACCTTTGCGGCTGCCCTGACGTGCGTTGCCGGAACCCTTTTGCTTAAACGGCTTCGCAGGCGTCAAAGCAACGTCGGAACGCCCTTTGGTCTGGTGGTTGCCGCACTGGCGCATGGCAAGCTGCCAATTAACCACGCGGTGTAAAACATCGGCACGGACTTCAAGCCCGAAAATAGCATCGTTCAGCTCAATGCTTCCGACATTTTCATTATTTAAATTTAAGATGTCCTGTTTCATATTCAAAATTCCTTAATCTCTTATGCATTATCAGCTGTTTCTTCAGCTTTAACTGCAACAGGTTCATCAACCTTTTTTAAACCGGCAGGCATCGGCAATTTGACGTCGGCAGTTTTTTTGATGGCATCGGTAACGCGAACCCATGCATTTTCAGCACCAGGTACGCCGCCTTTTACCATAATTAAACCGCGGGAAGCGTCAACCGAAACAACCTTCAGGTTCTGAACGGTTACGCGTTCATCGCCCATATGTCCGGCCATTTTCTTGCCTTTAAATACCTTGCCCGGATCCTGTCTTTGTCCCGTAGAACCGTGCGAACGGTGCGTCAGAGAAACGCCGTGCGTCGCTTCCAAACCGGCAAAGTTATGACGCTTCATAACACCGGCAAATCCTTTACCGATGGAATTAGCACATACATCAACATATTGCCCCGGCACAAAATGTTCGGCAGACAATTCGTCGCCAACCGACAACAGACAGTCTTCGGAAACCCTGAATTCAGCCATTTTCTTCTTCGGCTCAACATTAGCCTTGGTAAAGTAGCCTTTCAGCGGCTTCGACAAATTTTTCGCTTTCACAGCCCCTGTTCCAAGCTGAACAGCGCTGTATCCGTCTTTTTCGTTTGTTCTGACATTAACGACTTTCAAGCCTTCGACCGCCAGAACCGTTACCGGAACATGAGTGCCGTCAGCTTCAAAAATCCTTGTCATTCCAAGTTTTTTTGCGATAAGACCAGTACGCATTATTATTTTTTCCTTTTCAATAGGTTGATTTTATCTTTCAAAAACCAACATTAAAATTATAACTTAATTTCTACGTTTACGCCGGCCGCCAAGTCTAATTTCATCAGAGCATCAACGGTCTGCGGTGTAGGATCTACAATGTCAAGAAGTCTTTTGTGAGTACGGATTTCAAACTGCTCGCGCGACTTTTTATTAACGTGAGGAGAACGGTTTACCGTAAACTTCTCGATTTTAGTCGGAAGAGGGATAGGCCCTCTGACATTTGCCCCGGTTCTTTTAGCCGTATGAACAATCTCCTTTGTCGACAGGTCGAGCAGGCGATGGTCAAAAGCCTTGAGGCGAATTCTTATGTTTTGTGTATCCATCATTTTAACACTTTTCCTATAACTAAATGGCAAATAACACCGCTATGGGCCTTGCCATTTAAAAAATTACTGCAGACTTTTGCAACAACCGGTCTGCATTATGGGTTATATTTGTTTCGCAAGAAAGTTAATACTTCCTTAACATTTGTTGCGTTGCCTTTGTAACATTTAAATTTTATAATTGCAATAAAAAAATGCACAAAAAATCAAAAAAATTCATTTATTTTTGCTTTTAAACCCCGCACAAAGATTCGGTTCACGCACATTTAGACAAAATACATGATTTTCTGTTTTTAGCCGTTGATTGTCAAAACCCACTTTATTTTAAAACGGCAGCTATTATTTATTATGCAGCATCAAACTGCATAGACCGGGGGTTTCATATGTTGACAATTCTTTTAACTTCAATCGTTCTTACCGCCGCTCCGGGCGAACCGACCGAAATAATCGGAACAGCTGCAACGCCGAACGGCGGACGCGACGAAATCACCGTCGAACAGCCCCAAAATGCGCCAAACCCTTTTGGTTATGTCGCTCCCTCGCCAAATTCGCAATTTCGGCCGCCTGCGGCAAATTCCGTTCCCTCTGCCACCCCTCCTGCTATTCCAAATATTTCGGAACCAAGCTCGGATACGGCTGAAATTCCGTTGGTTAGCCAGTCCTCATCCGTCAATCCGCATAATATGAACCCTTTGGATTATCAGAACAAAATCGAAAATACAATCTATCAGGAAGGAGACCGTTTAATTGACGTCCAGTCAATTCCGCTCAAAGATATCAGCTCGGCCGTACAACCTAACCTCCAGCCCACCATTACCGACTATCCGTCATTCTAGTTTTCTGATTTCAACCAAACCCAACGCTTTTCTTATAAATATAGCGCATGACTTTATTAAACCAGCTGCGCCGGCCCAGCTCAAGTTTCAATACAGGAACTTCATAGTCCTCTCCGTATTTATACAAAAGATAGCAGGAACGATGCTGTCCGTCTTTCACAACCCCGTCAAAGTCCGTAATAATCACAAATTTTGCATCAAAACCGTCATTTTCAATGCTTTTTATAAGAGCATCATACTTTTCCGGTACCATTTCTTCATAATGAAGCACTTGCCTGTGCATACGGCAATAGTTGTCATAGCCGGCTGTATCGCCCAGCAAATATTTAAAAGGAGAAACTTCATTCAACGAACGCCCTGTTGCTCCGGAACCGTATTTTATATTTCCGACTCTCATCATCCCCAGTTCATAACGTTTCAACGTACGAAATTTAAGCCGGCGATTAAAAAACAATTCATCAATGACAAATCTCCTGTCCTTTAGCAGCATATCCGTACTGCCTAAAAAGAAACATCTTATTTTTTCATACAACCGCATGGCAAACCCCATCCCCAAAAAGTCCCGCACCGGCACTTCGTACCGGTGAAAATATACTTAACTATAGTTAAGTAATAGTATTTGTCAAGATGATTTATGATAGCCGTCATGAAAATACGCGAAGCCCAGACATTTAGTGATGAAGTAGTTGATTTGCTTGTTCAGGAAAGAATAAGGCAAAACATCAGCCGTTATCGGCTGGCCAAAGAATGCGGCATCACTGAAGCGGCACTGAGTTACATAGAGCGGCACGAACGCAGGCCGACGCTTTACACGCTGAAAATGATTGCAGACACTTTGAACATCCAACTGGCCGACATTATCAAAAACATAGAAAGAGAAAATGACACATAAACTCGCCGGCCCCAAATCCATATGCCGGTTCTGCCATATCCTATAAAGCCAATATCGATAAACAAAATAAAAAAGGCATCTTATACCAAGATGCCTTCTACAATGGGGCGGACGATCGGGCTCGAACCGACGACAACCGGTACCACAAACCGGGGCTCTACCAACTGAGCTACGTCCGCCATCAACTTTGCTTTGGAACTTTTACATACAATTATTTATAAAGTCAAGCTAAAAAAACACAATTTTTTTTTATTCATAACATAAAATTAACAATTTATTTTCTTTTTCATCTCTATTATATAGAAAGTCATGATAAGGAAAGGATTCGCCATAAAATGAACGCATTAAAAACGTTATGTATAGCTCTGTTGTCTTTGGGATGTGCAACCGCAGCAAATGCAGCCGGAGGCACGTCTTCAATTGTTATTGACGCCCAAAGCGGAAACATCCTGTATGCCGACAAGGCTGAAGAGCTTCGTTACCCGGCATCTCTGACCAAATTGATGACTCTCTATATAACGTTTAACGCGCTGGAAACCGGAAAGCTGAAATTTTCCGACAAATTAAAAGTATCTTCCACCGCTGCATCCCGCTCGCCGTCAAAACTCGGAATGCCCGCCGGTTCATACATCGACGTTAAGACAGCCGTTGAAGCGCTGATTGTCAAATCAGCCAACGACTGTGCCACAGTATTGGCGGAAGCCCTGAGCCCCAGCGAAGCCGAATTCGCCAAACTGATGACCAAAACGGCACGCAAACTCGGCATGTACCGCACAACATTCAAAAACGCCTCCGGTCTGCCGAATTCCGCTCAAAAAACAACCGCCAAAGATCTTGCCATCCTCGGCGCCGCCGTATACCACCACTTCCCGCAGTACTATCACCTCTTTTCCTTAAACGAATTTCAATACAACGGCATGACATACAAAACCCACAACTATCTCTTAAACGATTCGCTGGGAACGGACGGAATGAAAACGGGCTACACCGCCGCTTCCGGATTTAACATTTTGACCTCTGCCCGGCAGGGAAACTATCGCGTCATCGCCGTTACGCTGGGACATAAAAAAGTCAAAGAGAGGGACGAAAACATTTCTAAAATGATGGAAATATCATTAAATTACATGCAAAAGAATCCCAATATCAATACGGCAAGCCTGCGCAGCGCTATTAACAGTTCTCTGCGTGGCGAAAAAACCAAAACTGCATACAACCACGCTTCGGCAGGATATCGCCGTTAATCAGTCATGAGCGAACATATTCCGTACATTGTCGTCATAAACGGTGAAAAGGACACCGGACGTAAGACTGTATGTTTGGAATTGGCTTTGGTGTTGCTCTACAACCGGCAGAAAACTGCTGTCCTGCTGAACGAAGATTCGTCTCTGCGCCAGACATTCAATAACCGCCAGCAAAAATTTCCAACCCTGCCTCAGCCGGACATACTGGAACGAAACAGTTTCCCCCTCGCCGCTGCGCCGTATGATGCCGTAATAATCCCGGAAATATCTGCAACCGATGAATTGGCGGATAATGCGGCAACATTTATCACCCTGCTGCGCCATAGCCGAAGCGGTATTAAAAAATTTCAACAAAACAAAGCATACCTCAACGAGGTTTGGGAGTTAAAAAAACGCATAGCAGCCACCCGGGGACACAGCCTGAATTGGGTTGTCTGCGAAAACAATCCTGACAGTTCTCTGCCTCTCCGACAATCGGCAGAGCTGGCACAAATGTCCCGCCTCTATGGATTTCGTGCCGCACCGCCGCTGAATTTCCGCCACCCTTACCAAAACGCCGTTTCCGGCATATCCGCACAGGACAAAGCCCTCTCTCCCGAATTTTTTCCAGAGCTGGCAAAACAGCTGACTTATGAAGATATATGTGCCAAACGGGAAATTTTAAAACTTGCAGAATTTATTTTCAGCTAATAAATAATCTTTACAAGCGGTGCTTTTTGTTTTATCGTGGGCACCGAAATTTGACATTTTTTAACGCAAAGGCAGCCAAATGATAAAAATTGTTTCCACCTCTCCGTATACCGACCAAAAAATGGGTACCGCAGGCCTGCGGAAAAAGACCCGGATTGCTATGCAGGAAAACTATATTGAAAATTTTCTGCAAAGTATTTTCAATACGATTCCCAACTTGTCGGAAAAATCTTTTCTGGTCGGCGGCGACGGACGTTACCTGAATAAAGCCGCAATCCAAAAAATTATCAAAATAGCGGCAGCCAACAACGTTAAAAAGCTGTATGTCGGACAAAACGGCCTGGTATCAACTCCTGCCGGCTCCCACATTATCCTGAAAAACAAACTTGACGGAGGGCTTATCCTGACCGCCTCGCACAATCCGGGCGGCATAGACGGAGACTTTGGCATTAAATATGCCACGGCTACGGGCGGACAATGCCAGCCGGCAGAGAGTCAGGCTATTCAGGAGCAAACGCTGTCCATCAGGGAATACAGGATTTCCGACTGTCCGGACATAGACTTGTCAACCGTCAGAACAGCCCGCTGCGAAAATACGGAAGTTGAAATCATTGACCCTTTTGCCGACTATATTGAAATGATGAAAGGAATTTTTGATTTCGCCAAATTGAAAGAACTGCTGACATCGGATTTCCGTTTTGTCTTTGACGCTATGAACGGCGTTACCGGTCCCTACGGCAAAAAAATTTTTGAAGAAATCCTCGGCGCGCCTGCCGGCTCGGTTATCAATGCCGTTCCGCTGGAGGATTTTGGAGGCCTGCACCCCGACCCCAACCTCATTTATGCCAAACACCTCGTTGACCTGATGTATTCGGAAGCGGCACCTGACTTTGCCGCGGCCAATGACGGAGACGGCGACCGCAATATGATTCTCGGTTCCGGTTTCTTTGTCAGCCCCAGCGACTGCCTGGCTATTTTAACCGATAACTATAAGCTCATTCCCGCATATAAAAACGGCATTTACGGCGTTGCAAAATCCGCCGCAACGTCAATGGCGGTCAAAAGGGTCGCCGATGCTTTGAAAATCGGCTACTACGAAGTTCCGACCGGCTGGAAATACTTTATTCACCTGATGGATTCCAACCGCATTACTTTCTGCGGAGAAGAAAGTTTCGGTGCCGGAGCCGCCCATATCCGTGAAAAAGACGGCATTTGGGCTACCCTGTTCTGGCTCAGCATAATTGCTGAAACCGGAAAATCCGTAAAGGAAATTGCATTGGATCACTGGCGGAAATATGGCAGAAGCTACTATCTCCGCAACGATTTTGAAGGCATCCCGCAGGAAACCGCCGACAAGCTTATGGCTGATTTGAAAGCCAAACTGCCTGCCCTCTCTGGAAAATCTTTCGGAAATTTCATTGTTTCCGACGCTTATCCGTTCGTCTATAATGACCCCGTTGACCATACTTCAACCCAAAATGGACTGATTGTACACTTCACCGATGGTTCGCGCATTGTCTATCGCCTGTCCGGAACCGGAACCAACGGCGCTACGCTGCGCACCTATATTGAACGCTATGTTACCGATAAGCTTGAGGAAAACCCCGAAGATATGCTCCGGGAACTCTGCCGCGTTTCAAGGGAAATTTCCGAAATAACTTCACGCACCGGCAAAGAGCAGCCGGACATCGTTACCTGACAGCAGGCAAAATAATTTTTCAGAAAAAGGCAGGCTTATGTTCAAAAACGACCAGGATATCCGCCCGGACAAAATTTTGGAAGAACGTCTTCTTCTTCTCGTCTTTATGCTTACTGCAACCATTGTAAGCATAGGCTTTTTATTTGCCTATCCGGCATATCTCCGTCCGGTAATTCTAGCCGTATTTATCTTTATAATCCTGAGTATTTATATTGCCATTACGATTCTCCAGTCAGGCGAAACAGCAATTCTTTATGGCGGTTTGGCCAACGAAATCCTCAAAAACCGTAAAATATGCTATACAATCGTCAATGCCGACGGCAAAACCGTCTTACAAAACGAGCTGGCTAAAAACTTTCTGCAAGGGCTTCCCGTTCTGGACTTTTTGGAAATGCACCTCGTCAATGACGAAAACAACCGCCAAAAGCTGAAACAGCTTCGCACGTCCGCCGAACATTTGAAGGAAGACCGTCTGGAAGTAACGCTTAAATTTGATACCTCCACGATCTTCTCCGGGCAGGAATGGTATCGGGTCAGCCTCCGCCCCATCAGCCTCAATGCCGACGGCGGCGAAGAAATGGACCGTGCTTCGGGATTCGACCTCAAATACAACATTTATCTCCTGTGGAGCCTCGAAAACATCACTTCGGAAAAAACCATGGACGCCATTTTTCAGGAAGAACGGCGCGCTTTTTATAATTTTCTGAATTTCATGCCCATCGGATTGTATGTCCTCAACGCCAAAGGCAAAGTCGAATATGTCAATAAAACATTAAGCCGTATGTTAAATACGTCCAAAGAAAATATTCTCGGAAAAGGCATCACGGATTTTCTGCCGCAAAGCGCCGAAGGCGAACAGCGCCTGAACAACGCCTGTTCCCAATACACAGCATATGTCCGCAGTACTGACGGCGGCATTAGTGAATACCTTGTAAAGGTCGACCGCTTTAAACAGGGAAGCGAAGTCCAAACCCGCGGCGCAGTTATCGGCAGTATCCCGACCGATGCAAGCCTGAAACAGGCATACGAAGAGGCCGTTTCCGAAACCAACAGCATTTTTAACCTTTCCCCTTTCGGAATGATGCTGCTTGACACCGAGCTGGTTATCAAGCGCATCAACCAGCGATTTATGGACATTCTCGGCATCCCCTCGTCCTCCCAGCCGTTAGATAACTACCTGTCAAACTATCTGGACGAAGACAGCATCGGAAAAATAAAAAAACAGTTGGCCGCATTTGTTTCCGAAACCGATAAGTTGCAACCTGCTTATTTTGACCTTAACCTCAAAGAAAAAAACAAAAACCGGATACTCCGTTTATACATCTGCCCGCTTTTTTCTTCTCCGGTTCAAATTCGGGAAAACATCCGCGGCATTATTCTTTTCTGCCTGGACACGACTGAACAGAAGAATCTTGAAACTCAGTTTGCACAAGCTCAGAAGATGCAGGCAATGGGACAGCTGGCCGGCGGCATAGCCCATGACTTCAACAATCTTCTGACCGCAATGATAGGTTTCTGCGATTTGCTGTTGCAAAAGCACAGCATCGGTGATTCGTCATTTGCCGACATCATCCAGATTAAGCAAAATGCCAACTGCGCCGCTGAACTTGTACGACAATTGCTGCAGTTTTCGCGCAAGCAGCCTTTGCAGCCGGAACTGAGCGACATAACCGACATTCTCGTCAACTACACGCCGCTGCTGAAAAGAACCGTCGGCGAACAAATCGAATTAAAATTCCGCCACGGCGAAAACCTCGACTGCATCAAAGTTGACAAAGTCCAGTTTCTTCAGGTCGTCCTGAACCTCTGCGTCAATGCCAAAGACGCAATGAACAAAAAGGGCGCGCTTACCATCTCCACTCAGAAAGAAACATTGCTTGAACCATACCGTTTCGGCGCCGAGACGATAGAAAGCGGCAGTTTCATCCGCATGGACGTTACCGACTCCGGCTGCGGCATCCCCTTGGAAAATATGTCGCGCATTTTTGAACCCTTCTTCTCCACCAAACAAAATGTCGTCGGTTCCGGAACCGGGCTCGGCCTGGCCACCGTCTACGGTATCGTCCGCCAAATGGAAGGTTTTATCAAAGTAAAAAGCACTGTTAACGTCGGCACCACCTTTTCGGTCTACCTGCCCGCTTACCCGGCCGAAACAGCCCCGCGCAAAGTTGACGCAGCCCTCACCCGCCGCGTTTTAAACGACAAGCGCGGCCGCGCCGTCCTGACCCCTGCAGAAATCAAATCGCCGCAAACCGACAGCGATAAAGTCATTTTAGGGCTCAGCCTGTCCGCCGCCGACGACTTGGCACAGATGCCGGAAAACATTGAAAATACCCGTATCCTGCTGGTTGATGACGAAAACTCTGTCCGGACATTTGCCCTGCGGGCGCTCCGCAAAAAAGGCTACGACGTCGTCGGTTGCAGTTCTGCTGAAAATGCACTCGAAACACTTGAAAACGATAAGAATTTTCAGCTTCTGATTACAGATATGGTCATGCCCGGACAAAACGGCATCGAGTTGTCGCGTCAGGTCTTGGAAATGCTGCCTGACATAAAGATAATTCTTGCATCCGGCTACTCGGAAGACATTTTAAAAGGCGAATTTACCGACATCGACAATTTGTCTTTTATCCCCAAACCTTTCAGCTTAAGCGATTTAACCCAAAAAGTATATGAGGTCATGAAATCATAATGGACAACCGCTTCAACCATAAAACCGGACAATATATGCTCAAGTTTTCTCCCCGAAATTATCTCGGCGAAGAAGATTTTATGGTGGCCGCCTGCAATGAAACAGCCTACCGCGCCGTCAAAATTTGGCCGTACTGGCAGCACTTTTCCCTATGTGTTTACGGCCCCCGGAGCTGCGGCAAATCCCATCTGGCACATATCTGGGTTGACCGGATACAAAAAAGCCTGCCCCGCCCGATACCTATTCCGATACTTCCCGCCCACCGCGTCAATATGAAAAACATTAACAAACTCGCCAATGAAAATGATTTTTTGGTTATTGAAGATATGGATGCCGAAATTAACGAAGAAGCATTCTTTCACCTTTATAATTTCTATAATGTCCCCGGAAAATACGTTCTGTTCACTGCCGAACAGCCTTTGGCCAAACTGCCGCTCCGCCTGCCGGATTTGAAATCGCGCCTGAATATCGTTCCCTGCATCGAAATTATGCAGCCCGACGACGAAATGCTGACTGCGTTGATAGCCAAGCTGTTCAACGACCGCCAGATTATTATCAGTCAGGAAATCCTTGACTATATCCTAAAACATACCGAACGCTCTTTTGAATTCGTATCGCGTCTGATTGCGGAAATCGATGACATTTCATGGACCAACGGACGCGCCGTATCCGTACCGATTATCAGAGAAGCCCTGAAAAACCTGACCCGCAACCAGCAAATGGAATTATTTATATGAGTTCGCACTATAATCAAAACGTCAACGGCTGGATTGTTTTGGACAAACCGCAAGGAATGAGTTCCAATCAGGCTCTGCGCAAAATCCAATATATGTTGCATGCCAAAAAAGCCGGACACATCGGAACGCTGGACCCATTCGCCACCGGCGTCTTGCCCATGGCCTTCGGCGAAGCAACCAAATTAATTCCTTATCTGGAAGGAAGCGAAAAAACTTACGAATTTACCCTGAAATTCGGCACGGGTACAACCACAGACGACACCGAAGGCGAAATCTGCGCCGTTTCCTCGCACTTGCCCGACGCCGTAGCTGTCAACGGCATAATTTCCCGTTTCACCGGAACAATCAACCAAATTCCGCCCAAATTTTCCGCCATACATATCAACGGACAGAGAGCTTACGAACTTGCCCGCAGCGGCAAAGAATTTACCGTTCCCGCACGACAAATAACCATAAGAGAATTAAAATGTCTGGCATACCGCCCCGCTATGGCAGAAGCAGATTTCTCCGTAACCTGCTCCAAAGGCACCTACGTCCGCACGCTCGGCCATGATATTGCCGAATCTTTGGGCACTTGCGGCCACCTGACTGCACTCCGGCGCACTCAAAACGGATTTTTTAACCTCTCGGATACGATTTTGCTGGATAATTTAAAAAATATGTTATATAGAGATAACGGAGTTTTTCCTCTGTTACCTGTTGAAACATTTCTGTGCGGCATCACGGTTATTGCTTTGACAGCAGAGGATGCTCTTAAGCTTAAAAACGGGCAAACCCTTCCAGTGCAAGGGGTTCCCCCTTTTGCCGGTATTGCGGCAGCCTGTTTGGAAAATAAGCTTATCGCCCTTATCGAAAATAAAGAAAACATAATTTCTCCGATTCGGGTTTTTAATCTTTAAACGTTATTAATAAGGAAAAACAGATGTCGATTACAAATGAAAAAAAACAGGAAATTATTGCACAATACGGTACCAAACCGGGTGATACGGGTTCTCCGGAAGTTCAGATTGCAATTTGGACCTACCGCATCAACTCTTTGATTGAGCACTTTAACACCCACAAAAAAGACCTGCACTCCCGTCTGGGTCTGATGAAGATGGTAAGCCGTCGTCGCCACTTGCTCGACCACTTGCGGGCAACCAGCGAAGAAAGATATCAGACATTGATTAAGAAGTTAGACTTGCGTAAGTAATGTTTGAAAACAAATAGCGGGGCAATGGGGCTCCGCTATTTGCAAAAATCCCGGTATTCTGCCGGGTGAGGTATTTTATAGGAAAGGTAAAAAATATGGTCAATTGGAATGTGTGCCGCAAAGAAATGGAATGGGGCGGCCGCAAATTAGTTTTAGAAACAGGTAAAATCGCAAAACAGGCAACCGGTGCCGTTTATGCAAGTTATGGAGATACGGTAGTTGTTGCCACGGTTGTCGCTGCAAAAGAAGCAAAAGCAGACCAGGATTTTTTCCCTTTAACTGTTAACTATCAGGAAAAATATTATGCTACCGGCAAAATCCCCGGCGGCTTTATGAAACGCGAAGGCAAACCGTCCGAACATGAAGTTCTGGTTTCCCGCCTGATTGACAGGCCGATTCGCCCGCTGTTTCCTGATGCATTCAAAAACGAAGTTCAAATTATCTGCACCACCGTTGCTCACGACAAGAAAACGGATTCGGACATTTTGGCAATGGTTGCGGCCTCAGCCGCACTCGCCGTTTCCGGTATTCCGTTCCTGGGGCCGATTGGGGCTGCCAAAGTTGGCTACATCAACGGGCAGTATGTTTTGAACCCGACAGTTGAAGAGTTGAGAAATTCCGAGTTGGAATTAACCGTAGCCGGAACAAAAGAAGGCGTTCTGATGGTTGAATCCGAAGCTAACGAACTTTCGGAAGAAACGATGCTGAACGCCGTCATGTTCGGTTTTGATAATTTCCAAGGCGTTATTGATATGATTAACGAACTCAAAGCCGAAGCAGGCAAAGAGCCTTGGGAAGCGCCGGTATTTCCGCCGGAATTTGATGAACTCTACAGCCGGATTGAAAAAGGTTTCCGCTCTAAATACGAAGAGGCTTTCAACGAGGTTGACAAACAGAAGCGCTCTACCCGTCTTGGAGAGCTGAGTGCGGAAGTCAACGCCACTATCGATCAGGAAAACGAGCTTGAAGTCCGCTACGCTCTGGATGCAATTGAAAAACTGATGCATTCGGTTATGCGCGAAAAGGTATTGTCAACCGGCAAACGTATTGATGGCCGCGATACCAAAACTGTCCGCCCGATTACCTGTGAAGTCGGTCTCTTGCCGACAACGCATGGTTCCGCCCTGTTTACCCGCGGCGAAACGCAGGCATTGGTTGTTACAACATTGGGTACGGCAGAAGATTCGCAGATTATTGACGGCCTGATGGATGAAGAACGTCAGGAGTTTATGCTAAACTACAACTTCCCGCCGTTTTCCGTTGGCGAATGCGGCAGGCTCGGTTCTCCGGGGCGTCGTGAAATCGGACACGGAAAACTGGCATGGCGCGCCATTCATCCGATGATGCCGAAAGAAAAAAGCGAATTTCCGTACACCGTACGTGTCGTATCCGACATTATGGAATCCAACGGTTCCTCGTCCATGGCCACAGTCTGCGGTTCGGTTCTTTCCTTGATGGATGCCGGTGTGCCGCTTAAGAAGCCCGTTGCCGGTATTGCCATGGGGCTGATAAAAGAAGATGACGGCAGAGTCGCCATTTTGACCGATATTCTCGGCGATGAAGACCACCTCGGCGATATGGACTTCAAAGTAGCCGGAACAAAAGACGGCGTTACCGCTTTGCAGATGGATATTAAAATAACCTCCATCACCAAAGAAATTATGAAAAACGCCCTGTCGCAGGCACATGAAGGCCGTATTCACATTTTAGGCGAAATGGCCAAAGCGTTGCCTGCACCGCGCGAAGAAATTTCTCCGCGTGCACCGCGTATTATTTCTATCAAAATTCCGGTAGACAAGATTCGTGAAGTCATCGGCACCGGCGGAAAAGTTATCCGTGAAATCATTGAAAAAACCAATACCAAAATTGATATTGACGATGACGGAACGGTAAATGTTGCCGCTGTTGACAAGAAAGACGCAGACGCAGCCATTGAAATTATCAACGGTATCGTCGCCGTACCCGAAGAGGGCAAAAACTATCACGGAACCATTACCAAAATTATGGATTTCGGAGCATTTGTCCGCTTTTTAGGCTCAACGGAAGGTCTGGTTCACATCTCAGAAATCAAAAACGAGCGTATTGCCTCTGTTTGCGACTTCTACAAAGAAGGCGACCAGATTTGGGTTAAATGTTTAGGAACGGACAACCGCGGCAAAATCCGCCTGTCCGCCAAACGCGTCAATCAGGAAACCGGAGAAGACGCATAACCCGGCTTCAAACACGTTTAAATACAGTGTTCAAATCACCCCCGGTTAAATAAAGCCGGGGGTTTTAATTATAAATATCTGCTGTTTTCCCTAACTGACTGCAAAATCCCTGCTGCAACATACATCAACAGGTTAGATGCAAAGAGGATTTTGGCACATATGCTGAACCGTCTTGTCAATATAATCTTCAAAATCATTCCGCCCCAGATAAAAACCCTTAAAAGCCGGAATATACGGATTGAGCTGTACATAATCGCCAAATCCCGCATCAACGTTCAGCCCGAGAATTTCGCCGAGGATAAGCAGCGCCGTCAGCTCCGATATTCCCCACACCGTCTTATCACAGACAATCTCCGCCGGATACCTGCGTCGGATAATTTGAAAAGTTTGCGATAGAATCGTTTCCCACAAAACGATTCTGATATGCTCGGACTTATCGGCATAAAGATAACAAAACGCATTGACGGCTATATTAGCACCGTTCCAATCCGATATACCGCCCAGCTGAACCGACAGCCTGACTTTATAATCCGGAAAACAAATCTGCATAATTTTTTCCGCTGTTTCAACATAACAGCGGCCGTCATTATCCCAAAACCTTGTATGAAATTTCAATGACAGTTCCAGTTCCGCAGCATACAAAACATATTTTTCATGCAGAAAATCTTTCAATCGCTGCGAAACGTCTTTTTCCCGACCGCATAAAGCTGCCACGTCAGCAGGAATGCCATACTGCTTTGCCCTGGACTCAACAGAAACGCCGCTCCATTTAGAAAGCATTTCCTGTAAGACTGCCGCTTCCTCATTTTCATCACAATAAAACAAAAATTTCATAACACACCCTTCTCGGTTTTCCCACGCTTAAAACCGGCAGTATCGCAGCATTCCGAACTTCCCCGTTCCCGAAAAAATCACCGCAAATACTTTGCATTCGCTTCCAGAAATTCTCTGGCAATTTCTTCCCCTTCGGCCGTCCCTTCATACCAGAAAAAATTGTTTCCTTCGTTTTTAAGTTCAATAACCGCCGGCTTGGTCATTTCTTCATATTCGGCAAGACGCTCCGGCAAAACCTCGTCATCTTTGCGCTTTATCAGCCGTCCGCCGCAGGGACAGGCACCATCACCGATATCATGAGCCATGCCGCATTTCTCGCAAATTCTCCGGTTCTTCACCCGTTCAAGAATCAAATCAACCGGCGTATCACGAAAGATAACGGCACTGTTGTATTTTGCCACCAACTTGTCAAATTCCTTAACTTGCCCAACAGTCCGCGGATATCCGTCCAAAATCAATATCTTTGCTTTTATATTTTCAAGCGTATCACTTAACATCTCATTGACAATGCTGTCCGGAGCCAAACCGCCCTCTTTCATATTCGCTGCCAGTTTCTGTCCCAGCGGCGTCTGGCTTTTGAGCTCTTGGCGAATCATTGCGCCTACAGATATCGCGGCAATATCGCTTTCCTCAAAACCATAGTCGTCCTTCAACCTTTTAATCAGCGATGCTGCAATGTACCCTTTGCCCGATGCCGGTGCCCCGATAAGTGAAATCACGAATTTTTTATTCATTATTACCTCTTGCCTAGTCTGTCATACTTTCCTTTAACCCGCAAAAAAGCTCCAAACCCATATTTGAAGCTTTTTTTATGATAAAACATAATCCTTAAAATTTATTTGATATATTCGTCCAAATCATCAACATAAATCTCTTCAAATTTCGGTTCATATTCCTCGCTGTTTACCTCATACGGCCGCAGTTCCTGAGGTTCTTCGGGTTTCAAAATAACCCTGTCCGACTTTACAATCGTATCCGGAGTAATACGTATCGGCTGAGCTGCATTGGCATTCTGCCTGACGCTGGAATTCTCAAACGTTTTTTCCGCTGGTCTTGCCGCAGCCCTTTCATTGTCCGCGACAGTCTCATCCGAAAGTTTCAGCTTTTCACGCGGCGCAGACGCTTCCACACCGCTTTGTTCTTTTGCCATACCGGATGCAACAGTTTCCCGGTCCGTGCCCTGCCCGCCATCTAAAGCGCCTTCTGCCGCCACATTCGTTTTTTCCTCCGCCCGGACTTTCAAAGCTTCGGCATTAACCTGCGGCTTAACGGATTGTTTAGGCGCTGCGGCATTTTCCGGCTCGTTCTGATTCATCAATTCCGGATTCAGCGGATGCGCGTCTTTAGGCAGGCGGATAAGCCCATACCCCGAACCGCCGCCGTTTGCAGGTCCCGACAGCCCGATTGAATAATATCCGCCGATATACCCGTAGTCTAAATCAATATAATCTATATCAAACATAACCCGGATAGTTGTCGTTCCGACACTGGTCATTTCACATTTAAACCCGTTGCCGTTCAAAACAACGTCGTTATTGCTCTTAACATACATCATTGCCGTATCCGGTTTGCAAACCGTCGGCGTCTGCCCGTTATAACTCAAATTATACCCAAGCGCCAGATTAAGCGCCGTTTTACCTTTAACAACCGACGCGTCGACAACCTTTACACCGTCAAAAAAGACATACGCCGGCGTTACGCCGACCTTTGCCGGAACCGTCAGATACGGATTCGTACAAACGTGCGCCTGGGGATTTGCCTCGCACAGCAAGGCCGTAGCGTCAAGATTATTATCCACGATGTGTGCCAAAGCATTAAAAATATACTCGCGGGACATGGACAACTCCGCCGGAGCGCATTGTTTTGCACGGCAGACTATCAGCGAATTAAGCGGCGGCACCCGTTTGTTATAAACACGCGCGGCCTCGCCGGGATTCTCTGCCAGAAACCGGGCATCGGCAGCTGACATATACTGCCCGTCAAACATACTGTCATTGACTTCCGTCGTATATTCGTATTCGCCGTCATTCCACCACGATGACGTATTGGAACAGGAAGCCAGAGCAATCACCCCTGCCGCCAGATACAGCTCCAAAAATATTTTCTTCCGCACGCTAACTAACCTTTAAACAAATTATAAGTATATGCTGTTTAAGGAAAATTTATATTGAAAGTCCGGCAATGAAAAGAAAATTGTCAAAAATATGCACATCCTGTCTGCAGCCGACACACCTGTTTGCGGCAATTATTCTGCTGCTGGCCTCAGCCGTACCGGTGCAGAAAGTATACGCAGCTCCGTCACATGGCAAAGCCGCCCCTGCTGGCACCTCCGTTTCCGGACAATCCCCGCTTTCTGCCGCAAGAAACGAAAAAATTGTTTCATCCCCTGCAGCTCCGGCAATCGCTGTTGACGGCGACAGTCTGGAAATCGGCTCCCGACGCATCCGCCTGATGGGAATTGATGCCCCTGAATACGACCAGTTTTGCAAAAAGAACAATGGGGAACTTTATCCATGCGGACAACTGGCAGCTGATTATCTCAAAACGCTAATCGCGGGAAAAAACATAACCTGCCGGATACACAAACAGGACAAATACAAACGCGACCTCTGCACCTGTTATGCCGAAACCACAGACTTGAATGCCGAGATGATTCGCGCAGGCTACGCCGTTGTTTATCTGGAGAGCGCCTATGCCGGACAAGAGGCCGAAGCCCGCCGCAGCCGAAACGGCATCTGGAACGGCATATTTATGCATCCCCGCCTGTTCCGCCTGCTGAAATACCATCAGAAAAAGCAAAAGCGGCCAAATTAATTTAAATTTGCCGCAGATTCTTATTGACACCTTTAAAAAGTTATGTATAGTGCACAAAAAAGTTATGTTTAAATTCAATAAAAAACAGGTGATTTAAAATGTATGCAGTAATTAAAACAGGCGGCAAGCAATACAAAGTAGCGTCCAATGACGTTATCAAAATTGAGAAGATTGCTGGCGAAGCCGGAAGCGAAATAATTTTTAACGAAGTACTGGCTATGGGTGAAACCGTCGGAACGCCTTTGGTAGCCGGTGCTACCGTAAAAGGTACGATTGTTAAACAGGCAAAAGACGCTAAAGTTATCGTTTTCAAAAAGAAAAGAAGACAGAACTATCGTCGTAAAAACGGTCACAGACAAAACATCACAATCGTCAAAATTACCGATTTGTGTAAATAAGAATAACTAGGAGATTTAAAAATGGCACATAAGAAATCAGGCGGTAGCTCGTCAAACGGACGCGATTCTATCGGACGTCGTCTGGGTGTAAAAAAATTCGGCGGTGAATCCGTAATCTCCGGCAACATTATTATCCGTCAGCGCGGAACAAAATTCCACCCGGGCGAAAATGTTGGCATGGGTAAGGACCACACCATTTTTGCAACTGCCGAAGGCAAAGTTGAGTTTAAGACCAAAGCCAATGACAGAACCTATGTTTCTGTAGTCCCGGCTGAATAATTAAACTAACATAAAAAAGAATAACGGGGGTGGCAATCATCCCCTTTATTTTTCAAAAAAGCAGGATACATACAATTCTCGGCAGTTTTCCGGAAAATACCAAACAACAGGCAGGCATAAATGAAATTTCTCGACCAGGCAAAAATATACTTAAAATCAGGAGACGGCGGACGCGGATGCGTTTCTTTCCGCCGCGAAAAGTATATTGAATTCGGCGGCCCGAACGGAGGAGACGGCGGCAAAGGAGGCAGCGTTTATTTCGTCGCGGTTGAAAACCTGAATACGCTGATAGATTTCCGCTACCGGCAGCATTTCAAAGCCCAAAACGGCCAACACGGCATGGGTTCGGAAATGAGCGGCGCCAAAGGCGAAGACCTCATCATCAAAGTTCCGGTCGGTACCGAAATCGTCGCCGACGACGGAGAAACTGTTCTCGCCGATATGGTTGAAGCCGGACAGACTTTTATGATTGCCAAAGGCGGCGACGGCGGCCGTGGCAATACCCGTTTCAAGACCTCGACCAATCAGGCGCCGCGCTATGCGGAACCGGGATGGCCGGGAGTCGAGATGTGGGTATGGCTGCGCCTGAAAATCATTGCCGACGTCGGACTTATCGGACTGCCAAACGCAGGAAAGTCAACATTTCTGACAGCTGTAACCAAAGCCCGTCCCAAAATTGCAGATTATCCGTTTACTACGCTTCATCCCAACCTGGGAGTCGCCTGGATTGATGGCAAAGAATTGGTTTTAGCCGATATTCCTGGCTTGATTGAAGGAGCACACGAAGGAACAGGATTGGGCGATCGATTTCTAAAACACGTCGAACGGTGTTCTGTCTTTTTGCACTTGATAGACGCCACCTCCGATGATGTTGTCCGCGACTATAAAACAATCCGCCGCGAACTTGAACTCTATAAAGCGAAACTTGCAGACAAACCCGAAGTCATCGCCTTAAACAAAACAGATTCGCTTCCTGCTGAAGAAATAAGCAAAAAGCTGAAGGCTCTGTCCAAAGCAACGCCTTCTCCAATCTTTGCCATTTCTGCCATTGCCGGAACAAACACCGCCGATTGCCTGCGCGAAATTTCCCGTTTCGTTCCTGCAAGAAAAAAGAAAAATTCCCCCGATCAGCCAAATGATTCGGAACAAAATGCCGTAACCGGCGAAGAACACCGCGCACCAGCCAAAACTTGGTCGCCGCTGGACTAAATTTAAGGAGCATATAATGAACGCCAACGACACAACACTGCTTGAACTTGTTACCAAAGTTCTGGACGATAACAAAGCTGAAAATATCGTCACAATAGACCTCAAAGGCAAAACTTCCATCGCCAACTATATGGTTATTGCCAGCGGAACATCAAACCGCCATGTCGCCTCCCTTGCGGACAAGTTAAAATATGAACTCAAACAAAAAGGCTTCCCTGCATCGTCGGAAGGCGAAGAAAAAGCTAACTGGGTACTGATAGACGCTTTCGACGTCATTATACACATTTTCTGCCCGGAAGTTCGCGAATTCTATAATCTGGAAAAGATGTGGAATTCTGTCGCAGAAATGCGCAAAAACTAAAAAAGAGCTGCTTTTTCTCTAAGCAGGTTGCAAAAACGGTTTTATTTTATTGACAGATATAAAAAATACTTGATTTATTGTTTCTAAACGTGTATCAAGGTTGAAGTAAACGAAACAAAGCCGTTTTTAATAGGGGTGTAGTTCAGTTGGTAGAGCGTCGGTCTCCAAAACCGAATGTCGAGGGTTCGAATCCTTCCGCCCCTGCCAGTTTTTATCAATGTTATTGAAATGGTTGAGCTATGGGAAATACAAGTCCGATACAATTTTTTAGACAAGTTAAGCAAGAAGTAAAAAAAGTTACCTGGCCGTCTAAAAAAGAAGTAATGCGCGCAACGATTATGGTGATGGTAATTGTTGCAATTGCCTCGACGTTTTTCTTCTTTGTCGACATGATTTTTGCCGCCATAGTCAGTTCAATCTTCAAATATTAGGAGTTACCCATGACCGCTCGTTGGTATGTCGTAAATGTATATTCCGGTTCAGAGAATAAAGTTGCTGAATCCATTCGTGAGCAAGCTGTTTTGAAAAAGATGGACGACCGCATCCTTGAGGTTTTGGTTCCTACCGAACAGGTTGTCGAAGTTCGAAAAGGTACGAAAGTAAACGCCACGCATAAGTTCTTCCCCGGTTACATCTTGGTCAAAATGGAAATGAGCGATGACGCATGGCACATTGTAAAAGACACGCCGCGTGTCAGCGGCTTTCTCGGCAGCCATAACAAGCCTCAGGCTATAAGCGAAGCTGAAGTAAAACGCATCATGACGCAGATAGAAGAAGGCGTTGAGCGTCCTTCGACGGAAGTATATTTTGAAGTTGGCGAACAGATTCGCGTTACGGACGGACCTTTTGCTTCATTTGTCGGCGTTGTTGAAGAAGTTGATAATGAAAAATCGCGCCTGAAAGTTTCCGTTTCTATTTTCGGACGCTATACGCCGGTAGAACTGGAATTCGGGCAAGTTGAAAAAATAGCCTGATAAAGCGACGAAAGCACTACAAGTATAACAGCCCTCTAAGAGGGCTTTATTTTATGCCATTTTACAGAAAAAATCTCCCGTTAACACATCCCGTAAAGCACAAAAAAAGGAGCCCCCGAACAGAGCCCCTTCTTAATCAAAACAGCAGGATTAGAATCCTTCAGTATCTAAGCGCTTACGCAACTGTTTTCTTGCTCTTCTGACAGCCTCAGCCTGACGACGGGCTTTCTTCTCAGAATTCTTTTCATGGCAGCGTCTGAGTTTCATCTCGCGAAAAATACCTTCGCGCTGCATCTTTTTCTTCAAAATCTTCAAAGATTGAGCAACATCATTGCCGATAACAGTAACCTGAACCACTTAAATCACCTCTTTTCTATTTCTCTGTCGGTTAATATTTTAGAGCCTTATACCACATTTTTTTTAGATTGCAACAAAAAACATACATCATTTTTAGATTCGTAACCGATTTTTAAGAACTTTCGCCCTACACTCGTTACAGATAATGCTGTAAAGGATATAATAATGACTGAAACATCGCAACCTGAAAAACAGGATCCGCAAAATGTTTACGAATTGATGGAAAACGACGACGGAGAAGTTATGGTTTTGCTTTTTGCCGGGGAAGGAACTCCGCAGAATCCGTCTTTTACCTTGGACGAAACAAACCGGTTGATAGAACTGTCGCGCAGTAAGAACGACATTGTGCTTATTGAGGGGCTTCTTCCCGATGCCGTTGAAAAATTAAAAAAGCTCAGCGTCCTGTATGTTTGTGAAATGAAATACAATGAAAACCCCGAAGCTGAAAATGAGATTCTGCACGCCTACGCCGCGGCGTTAAAAAAAAAAGAGCAGCCGCAGCAAAACGCCAACGCAAAACCGGCGGCGCAGGAAAGCCTCTCCGAAAAAGCCCGCAAAGCAAGAGAAAACGTCCTGAACAAAAAGGCAGCTCCGAATAAATCTTAAAAAAGCTCCCGCAACAGGGAGCTTTTTCCTTTTTTTCAAACATCATACACACTCAAAAACCGCCGAAAACGGCCCTTTTCAAACGTTGCAATGTCCGACCGGCGATTGCTCTGGCCTTTTCTGCACCGGCCGCTAGAATTTTTTCAACCTCATCAAAGTGGTTCATATAATAATTATAAACCTCCCGTTCCTGCCCGGTTTTCTCAATAATGGCTTCCAACAGCATATTTTTAACGTGTCCGTATCCAAGCTTACCGTTTTTAAGTCCTTCGGCCATTTCCTGAACTTTGTCCGCCGGAGCTACCGCTTTGTAAATTTCATAAACTAAAACCTCGTCGGGATTTTTCGGCTCTTCAATCGGCTTAGAGTCGGTCTTAACCGAAAACACTGCCTTTTTCAGCGTCTTGTCATCCTCAAACATCGGAATGACATTACCGTATGACTTACTCATTTTACGCCCGTCAATTCCCGGTATTACCGCAATGTTGTCATCAAACGCGGCTTTCGGCTGCACCAGAATTTCTTCGCCGTAAAAAGCGTTAATGGCCCCGGCAATATCTCTGGCAATTTCCACATGCTGCACCTGGTCTTTTCCGACCGGCACGATATCCGTGTCAAAAGAAAGAATATCCGCTGCCATTAAAATCGGATACGTATACAGCCCCATATTAATCCCGTCGTCATGCGGTTTCTCTGCGGCAACATTCCTGTCAACCGCCGCTTTGTACGCATGCGCCTTATTCATAAACCCCTTCGGCGTAAATGCCGTTAAAATCGTCGTTATTTCAAAAATTTCCGGCACATCGGACTGGCGATAAAAAATGCTCTTGTCCGGATTAAGCCCTGCCGCCAGATAAATGCATGCTATTTCTTTTATTTCTTTGTTCAGAATTTCCACATTTTTCTCGGCATTAATCGCATGATAATCGGCAATAAACATAATGTGCTGCTTTGCCGTGTTCCCCATTTCAATCGCCGGCTTGATTGCCCCCAGATAATTTCCCAAATGCGGCTTGCCGGTCGGCTTAACTCCGGTCAGAACCCTTTTTCCCTCTATCATTTTGTGTTTGCCTTTCAAATTTGTGTTGTTTTTAATTTTAAATATTGATAATCTTGTTTTCAGATTTTTGCAAATAATTTTATATAAAAAAGGATAATCAGCAATGTTGGATATTAAATTCATTATCGACAACCCGGAATTGGTCAAAGAAGGCCTTGCCAAAAAAGGCTACACGCCTGAACAGATTGATATAGACGCCCTGATTGCTCTGCACAAAGACGTCAACAAATTAAAAACCTCCACCCAGGCACTGGCAGAAGAAAAAAACCGCCTGAGCAATTCCATCAAATCCGCATCGGCTGACGAACGCCCCGCCATTATCGCCAAGAGTCGGGAAATCGGTGAAGAATTGAAAAAAGAACAGGAACAGCTGACCGAAGAACAGCAGAAATATGACAGCATAATGTGGCGTATGCCTAATCTCCCGAGTCCGGAATCACCCGTCGCCCCGGACGAGTCCGGCAATGTCGTCATCAAAAAAGTCGGCGAACCGACAAAATTTGATTTCACGCCCAAAGACCATGTAGAACTGATGGAACTAAATGACTGGTCGGAAATGGAACGCATCACTAAAGTTTCCGGTGCCAGAACTTATGCTATCAAAAACGAACTTTCCCGACTGGAACTCGCTATGCATATGCTGGTGCTGGACAAACTGGCTGCGCATGGTTTCACCACGATTACCGTTCCATCTCTTTCCAAACAAAAACCGTTATATGGAATGGGCTATCTGCCGTTTTCTCAGGACGAAGTCTATTATATGCCGGCCGATGACCTTTACCTCTCCGGCACGGCCGAACTGGTGCTCAATTCGCTGCGCGCCGATGAAATTCTTTCCGAAAATGACCTGCCGGTGCTCTACGCCGGATTCTCCCCCTGTTTTCGCCGCGAAGCAGGAGCCGCCGGCAAAGATACGCGCGGTTTGGTTCGCGTCCATCAGTTTCTGAAAACCGAACAGTTCGTTATTTGCAAAAATGACATTGCCGAAAGCGAAAAATGGCACAAAACCTTGCTGGCTATTTCTGAAGAAGTATTGCAGGATTTGGAATTGCCTTATCAGGTATTGGAAATCTGCACCGGCGATATGGGCGCACCCAAATACCGCCAGTATGATTTGGAAGCGTGGACACCGTCGCAGAACTGCTACCGCGAAACCCACTCCTGCTCCAACATCACCGAGTGGCAGGCTCGTCGCACCAATCTGAGATACCGCGACAACAAAGACGGCAAAGTCAAATTTGCCCATACGCTGAACAATACCGGCATCGCCACACCGCGTATCCTGGCTCCGTTTATAGAAAACCATCAGCAGGCTGACTTTACCGTTCGTATTCCGGAAAAACTCCAGCCTTATATGAACGGCAAAAAATTCATCGGCAAAAATGTCCGCTGATTTCCCCGTCGTCCCGGCCGGAGTCCCAAAGCTCCGGCCTTTGGAAATCTTAACTCCGGCACTCTAAGCACCGTAGTTTCGGCATCTGGAAATATACTGTAACCGGTCTAAATTTTTTGAAAAATTATGAAAAGAATTGAAAAAATCATCAGTTTTATGCGGGCATTGGAAGAAGTCTGCATCGTAAAAAGGGACGTACTGCTGTATGAAGGCTCAACCGAAAATGATGCCATGCATATTTTCAAACTCTCGTTTCTTGTTATGCTCATTGCGCCTTATCTGAAAAGCAAAGTAGATTATACCAGAATGCTGGAAATGGCTCTGGTTCACGATATAGCTGAAGGCAAGGTCGGAGACTACACCGCCGCTAACCAGATTGTCAATCCCGAACTGAAAAAAGAAAAAAAGCAGAAAGAAGAAGCAGCAATAAAAGAACTGAAAAGCCTGCTTCCGCCACCGTTGAACCATAAAATCTATGACTTATATCAGGAATACGAAAAGAAAGAAACGTTGGAGGCAAAAATCGTTTCCGCTTTAGATAAACTGGAAGCCAATCTCCAGGCCAACCAATACAAAGACGGCGATGTTCGATATTGGAAGCTTTGCGAAAACGGCGCAGAATACTATAAAATGGCACTGCAAAAGAAACCGTTGATTGCCGAAATAGGCGAAAAAATTCTATCGGATTTGGAAAATGCCATTATTGCCCTCTCGCGTGAAAATATGAAAAAATGCCGGGTTCGTATAAAAAAATAGCCGATATTTAAGGAGCTGCCATGCTGTTATATATAGACAAGAAAAAACAAAAACGGCGGAGAATTAAAATTGCTGCGCTAACGGTAGCAGCCGTTTTGTTCGTCATATTAAATTGCACACACTTTTCAACAGCACTGCACCAGACAGACAAAACTCTCCTGACTTATCATCCCCGCCCGTCCATGGCCGAAGAATATGAACACTCGGCACCGGTTACCTTGTTCACGTTTACATCCGCTTCCGCTGCCGATTCCGCACCGGCAGTTATTCTCATTCCTTCTGTTGCAAACCGACAAAATTTTATAACCACAGCACAGGCCTTTTCCCAAATCGCGCCAGACACGACAGAAGTGCAGTTTACACCTGAGATAAAGGAAACCTCGGCTCTTTTGTCCCTGATACAAATTTTCGCCCCCGCCTGCCGCATAACCGAAAGCAGCCATACCGCAGTAAACCAGCCGGACACGATACCATCGGATACCGAACCTTCCTCCTCCCGCTCAATTATCGTTTCATCAGACATCAATGCCGTAAAAGCTGTCATATCTGCACAAAATCTCTACCCGCATACCATTAATTATACCGCCGCACTCAAAAAATTTAAAACATTAGAGGCCTTCTCTTCGGTAAAACCATTGCTTGACCGTCTATTTCCCCTCGCCCCAAAAACGCAGGGAAAACTTGCCGCTGAACAGAACGCCCTCCGCAGCTTTGCTTCTGAACATAAAAAAGAACTGCTCGCTGCATTTTACCTTGAAGATCTCTCACCGACGACATTTCCTCAAGTTGCTTCCCCCGCCCGGCTTTCAACCGACAATCTGCTGCTGCAAAATGCTCCGCTTTGCCTGACCACCCGTGAAAAAACCGCTTGCAGTCTTGATTTAAACGCATCATTGGAAAAGAATCTTAAAACCGCTCTGCACCGGCTGTCCCCCGGCCAAACGCCGTTCCGATTAAGCCTGCTGACGTCAGCCATTGAAATAACTCCGCAAACAATATTGATGCCTGACGAGGGGCTGATGTTTCGTTTTGGTTCCCGTGAGAACCTGCTTCTTCCTCAGGAAATTGCCGCCTTTCGCAAAAGCCTCGCTGCCCGGAACCGCCAACCGGTTCCGGCTTCTGCCGACAATGCCGAAATTTTCCGCTTTTTGCAATTGCGGTCAGGATTAAACCCGGATTATCATAACGATCAGATGAAATTTTACAAATTTAAAACAGTGGAGATAAATTTAAATGACAACATATAACGGATTCGCATTAAATTATTCAACTGACGAACTAAAAAAAATGACCACCGAAGAAATGACCGACATTACGCTGCTGTCAGAAACCTCTCCTGCATGGCAGGCTCTTTCCGAAGGAGACCGCAAAGCTCTGCAGCACCTGGTTCAGGCCGCCAAGATACTGAACAACGTCTGCCTGCAACAGGACAACCCGCACAATATTTCTTTGAAACAGGCGCTTGAGCAAGCTGCAAAAAACGATGAACAAGCTGCATTGACTTTAAAAATGTTTAATTCCCTGAATGGCGTATCCGGCTTAAACGGAATTGACCCTGCCCCAATCTGCCTGTTCAAAGGCCTGACAACATCAGCCGGAAAAAATTTTTATCCGCAAGACTTAACCGTCGACGAATTTCATCAAATCCTGTTAAACATGTTCGCTGGCGGAGAATCCGAAGAAATTGCCCGCATTTTGTCCGCCCGAACCATGGTTGTCCGCAACGGTTCAAAATTAAAGGCCGTTGATTACACCGAATACTTCAAAAAAGAATTCTCCGCTATGGCAAACGAGCTGGAAGTCGCCGCCCACTACTGCTCTGACGATTTGTTCCGGGAATTTTTGTCATGGCAGGCACAAGCCTTACTGCAAAATAACGAAGATATGGATATGCTGGCCGATAAACACTGGGCCATGATGCAGGATTCGCCTCTTGAATTTACCATCAGCCGCGAAAACTATGATGATGAAATGACACCGACAGTCTTGGAAAATCAGCAGCTTGCCGCTTTGATTAAACAGCATAATATTGATGTTATCGCCAAAGATATGCTTGGCGCCCGGGTCGGCATCGTCAACAGAGAGGGAACCAAACTGCTGCTGCAATTCAGGGATATGATGCCCAAATTGAGCGCCCTTATGCCTTATGCCGGTAAATACGCACAAAACATCAACGCCGATGCAGGTTTAAAGCAAACCATGGTTGACGTTGACTTAATCAGCCTGACCGGAGATTACGCCCAATGCCGCGGCGGTATTACCGTTGCTCAAAATCTGCCCAACAACGACAAACTCGCCATCAAAACCGGAGGCGGACGGCGCAACGTCTATCATCGGCAGGTACGCCAGGGACACGACCCCGAACGGACGCAAAAGATGCTGGACGTTTTTCTTCACCCCGATTTTCACAAATATTACGACTTGGAAACCGACCACCTGTTTGTTATCGGGCACGAAAACGGACATTCTTTAGGACCGAACAGCGAATATCAGAACTCCCCGGGTATTTGCAAATCCATTATTGAAGAAAACAAAGCCGACACGATTTCAATCGCTTTCATGCCGGAATACGTCAAGCAGGGCATTCTCAGCGAGGAAAGGTTAAAACAAATCTACACCACTTGGATTTTTCGCCTCCTGCTGCGCGCCAAACCGATATTCCCGACCGAAACCTACAAAATAGTCGACTTAATAGAATTTAACACTCTTTTGAAACACGGAGCCATAACATTCGACGCTAACATGCTGTTGCATATCGACTTTGCCAAAGTAAGCCCGGCTATGTATGAGCTGCTGGCTAAAGTTATTGACATTCAGCTCTCTAAATCCCCGCAAAAAGCGCGGCAATACATCGAAGAAAACACATCATGGGGCGAACTTCATGAATATATCGCCGCTGCCCACAAACAACTCGGATTAAAGAAATATAAGAATATTGTAAGTTTCTTCTAAAAAGCGGTTGCATGCCGCAAAGCGATACGATATAAATACGACAGATACTTTTTAAGGAGATTGATTGATGTTCGGACGTTTTTTTTACGGACAATGCTCTTTAGCCGAAGCATTTTGGAAATTTTCATTTTTGGGTCTTGCCGTTTCCGGTTTTGTTACCCGTCTTTTAATGATATTCCTGAAGCAGTCGGCAGGATACGAAACCCGTTATCTGCAGGTTCTATGGAACAACATTTCCCTTCTGAGCATGAATCCGGCTGCTTTTACCTGGCTGTGCTTTTATACCGCAGCATTTTTGGCCGTACTGACCTATTCCGTCGTTTGTATCGTCGGAATGTGGAACACGTACAAAGAATACGAAAAGAGCAAAGTCCTCGCTTTTATCTGTATGCTTCTGGTCTGGGTAATGGTTTATTTTGCCGTTAAATTCTCCATTTACTAATCTTTCAACCTGCTAATCGCTCCGTATGTTATTATCTGATAAAAACTCCTGAAATCAGGAGTTTTTATTTTTCCGGTTTCTTTTCTCCGTTTTTCCACTTTCCATCAAAAAAGGGAGCCAGCTGCTCCCTCTTAACCGTACAATTCAAAATAAACCGGCTAAATATCCAGATTGACCACATTAAGGGCGTTTTCCTGAATAAAGTCTTTACGAGGCTCAACCACATCGCCCATCAAAGTAGAAAAGACCTCATCAGCCTCCTCCATCTGGTCGATTTTGACCTGCAACAGCGAACGAGCTTCCGGATCCAGTGTCGTTTCCCATAACTGCTCAGGATTCATTTCGCCCAAACCTTTATAGCGCTGCAAGGTAATTCCCTTCTTCCCGGCAGCCATAACAGCATCAACCAGCGTAACCGGCCCGGCAATCACCGTTTCGCCGCCGGTTTTAGACACCAGCTTTAACGGCTGGGAAAAATTCTCCGCCAAAAATTCTTTCATAGTATTCAGCATCTTTGCCTCGCCGCTTTCCAAAATCGAAGCGCCGACAATATGTTCTTCCCGAACGCCGCGCAATGTGCGATAGAAAGAGATGCTGCCGTTTTCCAAAATATCCGCTTTCCAGCCGCGGTCATATTCCGCTTCCAAATTATCCAACCGCGCCGTCAGGTTGTCCAGAGCTGGCTTCAGTCGATTCGCATCAGCCAAAATCTCCTTGTCAAACAACCCGCTGATAGCCATCTGCTCCACAATATGCTCAGGAGCTTTGACACTCAACATGGAAACAAGGTTCCGCGCTTTCTTTGTACTTTCGACATACGCCACCAAATCCTGTCCGAGGATTCGCTCACCATCGACTTTTTCCAAATAAGCGTCATCGCATCCACCGTTAATCAGATAATCTTCCATCTCGCGGTCATCTTTCAGATAAATAATCGAATTCCCGCGTTTGGCCTTATACAGCGGCGGTTGGGCAATATACACGTACCCGCGTTCAATAAGCTCCGGCATCTGCCGATAGAAGAACGTCAGCAACAGCGTCCTGATGTGTGCGCCGTCGACATCCGCATCGGTCATAATTACAATCTTGTGATAGCGGCATTTGTCGGGATTAAAGTCATCACGGCCGATTCCCGTCCCGAGCGCCGTAATAATCGTTCCGATTTCCGCCGAATTCAGCATCTTGTCAAAACGTGCCCTTTCAACATTCAGGATTTTACCGCGCAACGGCATAATCGCCTGATTCTTTCTGTCACGCCCCTGCTTCGCCGACCCGCCCGCAGAGTCTCCCTCAACAATAAACACTTCCGACAAAGCCGGATCTTTTTCCTGACAGTCTGCCAGTTTTCCCGGCAGGGAAGAAATATCAAGCACGCCTTTGCGCCGCGTCAATTCGCGAGCTTTGCGCGCCGCCTCGCGCGCCGTTGCAGCTTCAACAATCTTGCCAACGATAATCTTGGCTTCTGCCGGATGCTCGTCCAGCCATTCCTTAAGCTTATCGCCCATAATGCTTTCTACAACCGGTCGTACCTCGGAAGAAACCAGTTTATCCTTAGTCTGGGACGAAAATTTCGGATCCGGTACCTTAACTGACAAAACGCAGGTCAGCCCTTCGCGCATATCGTCACCGGTAATAGCCGTTTTATCCTTTTTCAAAAGCCCGTTTTCCAAAATATAGTTATTGACTGTTCTTGTAAGTGCTCCCCGGAAACCGGCCAGATGCGTTCCGCCGTCCTTTTGCGGCACATTGTTGGTAAAGCACAACATACTTTCGTTATATGCTTCCGTCCACTGCATAGCAACATCGACCTGCATACCGTTCTGTTCGCCGGAAATGCTGATAATACTTTCATGCAGCGGAGCTTTCGCTTTATTCAGGTGCGTAACAAACGCCTTCAATCCGCCTTCATAATGAAAAACCGTTTCCTTAGGCTCATTGCCGCGATTATCAATCAATTTCAAATAAACGCCGGAGTTCAAAAAAGCCTTCTCGCGGATAGAACGTTCCAAAACGTCATAGCTGAATTCCGTCTGTGTAAATGTTTCAGGAGACGGCAAAAAAGAAACTTCTGTCCCGTGGCGTCCCGGCGTCGAGCCGGTAACATGAATATGCTCCACGACATTACCGTTTGCAAATTCGGCTTCATACTGCTGGTCATTGCGCCAAATCTTCAGCCTCAGCCATGTAGACAAGGCATTGACTACCGACACCCCCACCCCGTGCAGACCGCCGGAAACCTTATATGAATTATTGTCAAACTTGCCGCCGGAATGCAACTCGGTCATAATGACTTCCGCCGCCGAAACGCCCTCTTCCTTATGCATATCAACCGGCATGCCGCGGCCGTTGTCGCGAACAGTTGCCGAACCGTCAGGATTTAAAATAACCTCGGTTTTATCGCAATATCCTGCCAACGCTTCGTCAATTGCATTGTCAAGAACCTCATAAATCATATGATGCAGGCCGGATCCGTCATCGGTATCACCGATATACATACCCGGACGTTTCCGCACGGCATCCAAACCTTTCAACACTTTGATTGAATCTGCGTTATATTCTTGTTCGCCCTTAATAATTTCATCTTCCGTAAATTCAGCCATTATAAACCTCTGTTTTCGTAAATCTTCAAGTCTTGTTTAATATAGCATACCTGAAGATTTTACCAAGCAAAATTTACAAAAACATCAGGGTTATCAACAAAAAACATCCCCCTCAACCGGAGTCGCACAGCTGTCTGAAACAGAAAAAACAAATTCCGTCTACACATTCTATCTTGACGGACAAGCATGTTTAATGGTATCATCAATCTATAACTATACACAAAAAGAAGGAACGGCCATGACCGACAACAATCTTATGGATAATATGTGGGAAATTTTTAAAATCAGAGTGGAAGCTCTGCAAAATATCAACCCCAAAATGTTCGTCGACAATCAAAAACCTGTATCATTTTTATCAAATCTTGAAAAAGACGGCCCCAAAGACGCCCTGATTAAAGCCTCTCTGGTAGCCCAAGCATATATAACCACCAAAAAACCTCAACTGTCAGACAAGTTTGACCATGCATACGGCGAAGCGCTTGTAGACCGTAACATTCACGCTGATATCAACCGTTTTTTAATACCGAGTCTGGTTAACGCCTATCTGCAGGATAAACAAAACGGCATAATCGATGAAAACGGAAAATTAACCGGCAACCTGAAAAAATCAAAAATTATACAGATTCCCCATAATGACTCCCAATACGGCATTCCGGCACAAGCGCGGGATGTTATAAACAAATATTCCAACACTTCAAAACTGGCAGAACTGCGCAGCAAAATTGCCCAAACGGCAGACAAATGCCTGAATACAAATTTGGAAAAAAAGAAGTTGCCAAAAACGCTTAAAAATATTGAAACAATAATATCCGACAATCTATTCGACAGATAATCGCTGCCAGAACAAAACAGCAATACTTGTTTTGTTCACTTCCAACGGGGCTCCTCTCATATTTTTTCAGAAAGTTCCTCAAAAAGCAACAAAACTCCAAAATCAAACGTGGCGTTTTTCTGGCATCGCACTTCCTGCCCCACCAATACCCCCGCAAATATGCGTACGAAAACTCTCGTCAAAGCTTAAATATCTCCCCTCCGCTGTTCCTGCGTCTAGAAATGTCTTTTGACATTTCCGCAAATGGTTTTACTTAATGTTGCACCTAAATAAATACCTGCTAAACAGCAAACACCTAAAACGAGTAACGGAGTCCCAGAGACATCTCCATAATGTTTTTAACATAATCATTGCTGCCGGTCATCGTAACATAATGTGCCATCGCCCGAACAGCCCAGTTCCTGTTCAAATTAAACTGCAGTCCCAATCCGGTACGCATGCCAAACGACTCTTCTTTAACGTTGCCATTAACGCTATATCCCAATACATTTGCTGCAAGATTTATATCAAAATCATAATACGCGCCACCCAATGACATCAAAATATCCAATTGCTTGTCTATCGGCTGATAAAATAAAAAATCCACCCCGTACGCCGCATATTTTACACCGACATCAATGTTATTGCCATTAAAACGTGTCCCTTTATTCTCTTTTCCCGCCTGCTGATAAAAAAGTTCCATTCCGACTTTCTTATTAAAGCGAAATCCCAGCGTCGGCTTAAAAAAGTTATATTCAGTTTCAGCTATACTCTTATACTTAAAATTTCCTTCCTTCTCCAAATCAAGATGATTTCTGCCGACATCCAGCCCCAATGTATAGCGCGGATGCTGCGTTTCCTTCCTCGGCAACGGGCGCACATAATTCGCCGTCACTGTTCGAGAAACAACGCGCGTTCCAGGCTGACGATAATACTCCGCCCGCGCAGAGCCGCAAATTAAACCGAAAAAGACTCCGGACAAGAGTAAGAACTTTCTCATATCACACTTCCCTTTTTTCCCAATGGTTAAAGAAAAAGCCATCTTGACTAGAAGATGACTGGAAGTTGAAAGTCTGCTAATGAACAGTGCGGTATATTCACCGCTGAGGCTTATTTTACCGCCTTCCAGTCCACGACTGAAGGCATGTAAAGTTTCGCCTTTACATAGTGCGTCATTAGAGAGGCTTTCAAACCCCGAAATGTCCTCCGGACATTCCGACTTGAGACTAAAGCACCCTCGCTTAACATTTAGTAAATATCATTATGTAAAGAATAATATGTTATATACTTTTGCAAATTAAAACCGATATTACGCAAAAACGATTCCACATATTACGCCAAAAATAACGCTGCCGAATCACCTTCCCGGCAGCGTTGACATTCAATTTTTAACAAAAAGATTAAAAAACTTTTCCGCAATTCAAAACGAAGTTTCCCTTATTTTCGCACATCAAAAACGTCAAAGCATCCCTGCAAATACGCCAGCAGTGCAGTGTCTTCCACCAATGCCAGACATTGACTCTCCGTCGTATCCGTATCGGAAGGGACTTTTCGGTATTTCTGTAAATAATATTCCTTAACGCCAAGCCCCTTCAAAGTATCTGCAATCGTATAAATATCTTTAACCGAAAGAAAGCGCGGATCACAAGTCGTCCGGCATTCAAACGGTACCCCTGAATTAATCAGCAGATGCAGGCTTTCCCGAACCTTCTCCACATCTGCGATTCCCCCGGTAACATCTTTATACCGTTCGGCCTCCAACGGCGCTTTAATATCAAATCCGACCCAATCGGTTTTGGACAAAACCTCTTTAAGATGTGCCGGACGATATCCTCCGGTATGGAGTCCGATTTGATATCCCAAAGCTTTCACTTCGTCCATTGCCGCCCCCAGGGTATCCTGAACCAAAGGTTCTCCGCCTGAAAAAACCACAGCATCAAGCATTCCTTTTCTCTGCTCAAGAAAATCCATAAACTTCTTCCAGACGATATTCGTCTCGGCATTCACATCCTGAAGATGCGTATTATGACAGAAAGGACAACGCCAAGGACACCCCTGCATAAAGACAACAGCAGACATCCGGTTAGGAAAATCGACGATACTGAATTTCTCAATACCGCCGATTCTAATAGCACTCATCAACAGACCGCTAAACTGGTTAAACCCCGTTTAACCGCTTACTCGGCAGCCAAAGCCATCGTATTGTCTCTGCAGACGCATTCACGGGCTTCGCATCCCATAACGGCCTTCTCTTCGCAGAAACACAAGCGGGATTTATATTCGCCTTTCTTGCCGACATTAAATTCCGTCGTCGGGCGGATATATCCCATAACTCTGGTATAGACTTCGCAACGCTGTCTTTCAGAATCGTCTAATTTAACATCATCAATATTAATAATATTGCTCATCTTTCTCCCTTTCACTAGTATAATATTCTACGCTACTTCTTGCTTTTTTGCAAGCATTTTTAACTTTTCTGCCTTCTTTTCCTGATCGCAAATCGGACAGAACTCATGTTCCCCGGCAATATAACCGTGTTTCGGACATACGGAAAACGTCGGAGTAATCGTGATATACGGAAGGCGGTAATTTGCCAAAACCTTCTTGATGAAATCACGACAAACTTTTGCGGACGAAATACGCTGGTTCATATAAAGGTGAAGCACCGTACCGCCGGTATATTTGGACTGCAGGCGCGCCTGCAAATCCAGCGCTTCAAACGGATCATCGGTATAACCGACCGGAAGCTGTGAAGAATTCGTATAAAACGGAGCATCGGGCGTACCGGCTTGAATAATACCGATATAGCGCTTCTTATCCTCTCTGGCAAATCTGGTTGTCGCACCTTCCGCCGGAGTCGCTTCCAGATTATACATATGCCCGGTTTCTTCCTGAAATTTTACCAGCCTGTCACGGACAAAATCCAAAAACTTCTCGGCAAATGCCTGTCCCCATGTATCGGCAATGTTATGCTCGTCATTGGTAAAATTCCGTATCATCTCGTTCATGCCGTTGACGCCAATGGTCGAGAAGTGATTGCGCAGCGTACCCAGATATCTCTTGGTAAACGGGAACAGCCCGTTATCAATCAGGCGCTGAATAACCTTACGCTTGATTTCCAGCGAAGAGCGCGCAATGTTCATTAACTCGTCAACCCGCGCAAACAACCCGGCTTCATTGCCTTTGTAAACATATCCGAGTCGCGCGCAGTTAATCGTAACCACGCCGACAGATCCCGTCTGCTCGGCAGAACCGAATAATCCGTTTCCTCTGGCTAAAAGCTCTCTCAAATCCAGCTGCAAACGGCAGCACATTGAACGAATCTGTCCCGGTTTCAACGACGAGTTCAGGAAATTCTGAAAATAAGGCAAACCATACTTGGCCGTCATTTCAAACAGCAATTCCGTATTCTCGTCTTCCCACGGAAAATCCCACGTCATATTGTAAGTCGGAATCGGAAACGTAAACGGCCGCCCTTTAACATCGCCGCCCATCATAACATTGATATAGGCTTTGTTAATCATTGCCATTTCTTCGCCCAAATCGCCGTACGTATAATCCTGTTCCACACCGGCAATAATCGGATGCTGATCGCGCAAATCTTCCGGGCAGACCCAATCGAAAGTAAAGTTCGTAAACGGAGTCTGCGAGCCCCAGCGGGACGGAACATTCAGATTGTAAATCAGTTCCTGCATACTCTGTTCAACCTGCTCGTATGTCAGCTTGTCATTCCGGACATAAGGAGCCAGATATGTATCGACCGAAGAAAACGCCTGCGCACCGGCCCATTCGTTCTGCAACGTTCCCATAAAATTGACCATTTGGCCGACTGCCGAAGACAAATGCTTCGGAGCTCCGGCCTCAACTTTTCCCGGTACGCCGTTAAATCCTTCGCGCAGCAGGTTCTTCAGCGACCACCCGGCACAGTATGCTGCCAGCATACTTAAATCGTGGATATGGATATCGCCGTTTCTGTGTGCTTCGCCGACCTCCGCCGGATAAACGTGCGACAACCAGTAATTGGCCGTAACCTTGCCGGAAACGTTTAAAATCAATCCACCGTTGGAATACCCCTGATTCGCATTTTCTTTAATGCGCCAGTCCAAATTCTCCAGATATTCGTTAATTGAACTTTCCACGTCAATAACGGTTTTGCCGTCGCCGCGCAGTCTGTTTCTCTTATCGCGATACAAAATATAGGATTTCGCCGTCTTAAAATAGTTGGAAGAAATAAGCACCTGTTCAACAACATCCTGAATATCTTCTACCGAAGGCAGGGATTCGTCAAACTTATGCGATAAAATTTTCATCACCTGAGCTGTCAAAAGCCACGCATCGTCGCCGTCAAATTCAGAAGTAATCTCGCCGGCCCGCAATATTGCATTATAAATTTTATCGCCGTCAAAATCAGCGAGGGTTCCGTCTCTTTTTGTTATGCTTTTAAACGGCATTTTATATTTTTTTGCCGTCGGCATCTGCAACTCGTTATTTGCCATTTTATTATTCTTCCCTTCTCTTTATTTAGTAAGTTTATGGGGTTTCGCCCTTAGCAGCACCCTACTACATATAGTATTAACAAACCGTAAAGATATACAAGATGTAGTAAAAATACTCTTTAAAGCGCCAACGCTTCAACTGTCCCTATCTTAAAAAAAACACTCCTTTTGACAAGTCGTCATCCCCCGTTTTTTTTTAAATTTGTATATCCCCCTAAAATTAAAACACTTTTTTTTTTTTAAAGGGTCTATAACCGCGCTGCCAAAAATTTTAAACCTGTTACTAACAGCTTTTTAAAATTTTAATTTCTGCCAAAACGATTTTTTTAACACAAAAAGATTGACCTTGCTTTTATACGCCTATATTATATTTGACGGATTAAATTTCAGGGAGAGATAAAGTTGCGCAAAACCATAATTTGGGATCTGGACAATACCCTTTATTTTGAAACGGAAGAATATAAAAACAAACTTAATGAAGCCACGGCCGCAGCCGCCATCAAAGAGTTCAACGTTCCGCTTGACTTTAAGGAAGCTACGGAAAAAGTAAAAGAATCTTACGCGACATACCGGGACGGATTGGAAATATTTTCCCGTGAATATGGCATTCCGCACAAAGACCTGTACGTTTCCTACCACAATTACAAAAGCGAACTGGTAAAAACCATTGCTCCGTATGAAGGATTGCTTGAAAACCTGAAGAGCCTTCAGTGTCCGCAGTACGTCTTTTCCACATCTTCCAAAGATATCTGCGAAAAAATTCTGAAGCATATCGGGCTGTATGATTTCTTTGCCGGCAGATTCTATTCCGTAGAAGATTTTGACGTGTATAAGAAGAACGAAAGCCCTGACGTATACGCCCGGCTGTGCCAGACCATAGGCGTTAATCCTCAGGAATGCATTTTTGTAGACGACAGCTATTCCAATTTGGATTTTGCCAAACAATGCGGCATGACCACAATCCGCATTTATTACGGCAATAATTCAGCTAAGGATATGCCCTTCATCGATTCGGCATACAAAGGAATTGAAGAATGCATTGCCGGCCTGAAAAAAGATTACGGCTGTTAATCCTCCCAATAATATCCCCTAAGCGGCACAGCCTGATAGCAGCTGCTCGACATGAGCAGACGCCGCCGCTCTGCCGGATTTTGCTTAAGATTTAAGACCCAAGCAAATCCGCCGGTTTCCGCTACTCGGAAGCCGGCTTATCCTTCCCTTCACAAAGTTTACTCTCCAAAATATAATTTTGCGGCGTATCAAACTTCATCTGCTCCTGTTCAACTTCTCTGCGCCAGTGTTCCACTTTCTCTTTCATATCATTAAGATAAGCTTCGTTAAGCTCCCGCGCCGCATCGTCCGCCGATTCGCCCGGTCCGACAACGCGCACGCCAATCCTGTCAAACTGCCCGACGGCCGCTTTTTTAAACTCCGGCAGAAAATAGTCCAACGCCTCAATATAAATTTGCATATGTGTCTTCTCATGGCGCAGAGCCACTTCATACAGGCAAGTACCTTTCTGTAAATCCTTCAAAATATAAATTGTCGGAACATAATACCCCAAATGCGCGTTAATTTCCTGCGGATAAAGGCACGAATACCCGTGGCTGATTTCTATATGTCCCACCGTCATGTTAAAGTCAAACCCGTCCCTGACTTTAGTCAAACCGACCGGTACCAGGTCTTGCGGCATCTGCTGCCCCGATTCCTGATATTTTCTCTCCGTTTCCCGGCGCAGATAAGCTCCGTCTTTATCAAAATTATATTTCAGTTTTCCGTAAGATGACGTAACCACAACCGTTGGCCGTCCAATAACGGAGAGGCATTCCTCAACATACCTTTCCCTCCCGTCATCTCCCTGCGCAGAATTAACACCCGCCAGCCCTAAAATTAATGCAAAAAAAACTTTTTTCATCTATAATACTCTCCAGATAAACATCTTTGGCACGGAGGCTCCCCATGAACTATCTGTATATTATCTGTCTGGCCTTGTCCAGCCTTTTTACATATAAGCCTTTATCTGCGGAAACCCATCCTTTGCAATATGCTTTTTTTATCCCGGGAGGTGCCTTTCAACAAAATACACGTGTCCAGGATATCCGTTTAATGAAACCCAGATATGCCAAACCGGACGAAGAGTCAGAATCCTCCGCCGCCGTTTCATTCTCCAAACGTCGCAGCACAGCTGATTTTTCTTCCAATTCCGTCTCTTCTTCCGATTCTATTCCATCTTCCGCTACCGCCAAAACTTTCGCGGAAAGTCCTTCTGTAACGTCATCTTCTACACTCTCTACCCCTAAGGCATCTGAACCGCAATACACCTTGCCCGTCGTCGAAAAGAAAATTGTTACCATCAAAAAAATCTCCGCCAATCCTGTTGCAAAAGCCGATATGCCAAACTCATCTCCGGCAAAAAACGAAACCGCTGCGGATACCCGGCTTCCCTCTCCCGACAGCACCGAAATTGCATCTAAACTGCAAAAATATAAACTTGATGAAAATATAACGGTTCAGGCAGCAACGCCCGAACCTGCCGTTGCTGCCGCACCAGACGCATCACCGCTGGAGCAGTTGCACCGCAAAAGCCTGAATGAACTGCTTCAGGCAATTCCATATCCGGACGCCAAACTGCCAAAATTTAAACAACGATACGCTCTCTACGGCCTGGAAATGCGCGTTCTTCAACGCCGAGGCAAATTTCCGGCCAATCCCGAACAGGAAGAAGCACTAGCCAAAGCCGACTCACTGCGACGTTTTGAAGTAAAATAAACATCTTTAAATAAACATTTTTGTCTGCGCTGAATTTTCTTCTGACTGCCAGGCGACTGTCCGACGCCCCGGCAAAAGGCAGCCGAACACGCTTTATTCTCCCGAAACATTGCCCACGGACACATTCCAAATATGCAACGGGGATTCCGCTTTGACAAGTTGCCTTTTACGAGGGCAAAACATTAGTCATCGCCGATTCGCAACGCTTCAATAAACGCCGACTGCGGCACCTCCACCTTGCCAAACTGGCGCATTCTTTGCTTGCCTTTCTTTTGCTTGTCCAGCAACTTGCGTTTACGGGTAACATCGCCGCCATAACATTTCGCCGTAACATCCTTGCGCATGGCCGAAATCGTCTCCCGCGCCACAACGCGCCCGCCGATAGCCGCTTGTATCGGAATCTTAAACAAATGCCTCGGAATTAAATCTTTCAAACGCTCGCAAATCTGCCGTCCCCTCGATTCCGCCTCGCTTCTGTGGCATAAAAATGCCAGCGCGTCAACAGGTTCTTCATTAATTAAAATCTGAACCTTGACCAAATCTGACTGTTCATATCCTGTCAGTTCATAGTCAAAACTCGCATATCCGCTCGTAATGGATTTCAACCGGTCATAAAAATCAAACACGATTTCATTAAGCGGAATCTGATACACAACCATTGCCCGCGACCCGACATAGGTCAATTCCTGCTGTACGCCGCGACGCTCCGTGCAAAGTTTCAACACGGCACCAAGATAAGTATCCGGCACCAGAATTGTCGCCCTGACCATCGGTTCCTCAATTGAAGCTACCGTCGACAGGTCAGGCATATCCGCCGGGTTATGCAGCATTATCGTTTCACCTTTGGTCAAATTGATTTTATACGCCACGGACGGTGCCGTTGTAATAATGTCCAAATCAAATTCGCGCCCGATTCGCTCCTGTATGATTTCCATATGCAGCAATCCGAGGAACCCACAGCGAAAGCCGAGTCCCAACGCTGCCGAATTTTCATTTTGATAGTCTATGCTCGCATCATTGAGTTTTAACTTTGCCAGAGCGTCTTTCAACGCTTCGTACTGGCTGCTGTCTACCGGAAAGATTGAACAGAAGACAACCGGAATAGAAGGTTTAAATCCGGGAAGAGCTTCCGTGCAAGGACGCTTGTTATCCGTAATCGTATCGCCGACCCGGCAATCGCCGACGCTTTTAATGCTGGCGGTAATATAGCCGACTTCCCCAGCAGACAATTCTTCAACTTCTTGCATTTTAGGCGTAAACACGCCGATTCGGTCAACCGTATAAACAGCATTGCTGCTCATCATCCGGATAGCCTGCTTTTTGCGCAAAGTCCCATCCTTAATCCTGACAAGGATAACCACCCCCAAATACGAGTCATACCAGCTGTCAATCAGCAGGGCTTTCAACGGTGCACCGGCATCTCCCTGCGGTGCCGGCAGCTGATGCACGATTGCCTCCAACAACTCGCTTATTCCCTGTCCTGTTTTACCCGAAGTTTCCACCGCACCGCTTGCATCAATTCCGATAACATCTTCAATCTGAGCTTTAACTTTTTCCACATCTGCCGACGGCAAATCCACCTTATTAAGCGCCGGTACAATCTCATGGTTATTGTCAATCGCCAGATAAACGTTGGCCAGCGTCTGCGCTTCCACTCCCTGCGTTGCATCCACAACCAGAACCGATCCTTCGCAGGCCGCCAAAGAACGCGAAACCTCATAAGAAAAATCCACATGTCCCGGCGTATCAATCAGGTTCAACAGATATTCCTGCCCGTCCCGCGCCTTGTATTTAAGCCGCACCGTTTGCGCCTTAATCGTTATTCCCCGTTCGCGCTCAATATCCATCGAATCCAAAACCTGTTCCGACATCTCCCGGCGTTCAAGTCCGCCGCAGGTTTCGATAATACGGTCGGCAATCGTCGATTTGCCGTGGTCAATATGGGCAATAATCGCAAAATTTCTGATTTTGGCCAAATCCTGCATCTATTTAACTTTCCTTATAACATTTTCCAGACTTATTACTTCCGAACCGATTAACCGCACACCGGACAAATTTAACCGCCGGCCAACCTGCCTCACGACATGTCAGACATACCTTCCCCTCCATTACGACGGGCACACATCCTACATAAACGAATTTTTGCCGGAACGCAACAGATTTTATACTTTCCTGTTGCAACTCTTATAAAACTGTGCTTAAATATAAGGCATAAAATTATTTTGCTCATTACGGAGGCTGTTATGATTAAGTTTATTGATGTCGAATTCGGCTCCGGCCGTTATCAGGAACTGTTGGATTTGCGCTACAGAATTCTGCTGCAGCCCCTCGGGTTAAAATTTCTTGACTCTTTCCGCGAACAAGAAGCAGGCTTTCTCCACATCGGATGCATAGATTCCGTCAGCGACAAGCTCATTGGCGGCTTGATTATGGTTCCGGTCGACAATGAAGAAATCCGCATCATGCAGGTTGCCGTGGACGATACGCGCCAAGGCGAAGGCATCGGCAAAAAACTGATTGAATATGCCGAAAAGACAGCCAAAGAAATCGGCTATTCCCGTATGGTTATGCACGCCATGCTCTCCGTCGTCGGCTTTTACGAAAAGCTTGGCTTCAGACAAGACAGCGATTTGTTTGAAGAAAAAGGCATTAACTTTATCCGTATGGTTAAAAACCTTTAAACCGACAGGTTCCATACATTACCTGCAAAAACACCTGTACAGTTGTCCGTTTTTACTTACACTGCTCGCATATTCGGCCTGCAGACACAGGAAAATGCCGCTCTAGCCGTTTTCCTGCGTCTGCAGAACTGTTTGCATGAATAAAAAGCTTATTACTCCAAATAAAGCGAACTCTGCTTGTAGCGTTTAATCATATTTCTGACCAGAACGCCGATAATTGCCGCAACCGGAACGGCCAGCATCAAACCGAGGAAACCCAGCAAAACACCGCCGGCCAACAGGGCAAACATAACCCATACCGGATGCAGCCCGACACTGTCGCCCACCAGTTTCGGCGTCAGAAAATTGCCTTCAAGAAACTGCCCGCTGAGGAAAACCGCCACCACATACATAACGTGTGTCACATCGCCAAACTGGGCAAAAGCCAAAATAATTCCCAGTACAAATCCGGTAATTGACCCGACATACGGGATAAACGAGATAACACCGGCAATAAAGCCGACCAGCAGCCCCAGTTCCAGCCCGACCAGCTTCAGCCCGATGGAGTAATATAGCCCCAAAATCAGGCATACGCTCAGCTGACCGCGGATAAATCCGGCAATAATGACATTAATTTCTTTCATACTTTCCATAATGCCTTTTTTCGACTTTTTCGGCAGCAGCCCCTCAAACTTACGGACAAAGGTATCCCAGTCCCGCAGCATATAAAAAGTAACGATAGGCGTAATCAAAATCAATGAAATCAGGTTAATAAAAGCAAATCCGTTGGCAATCAGCCCTTTGAGCAGTGCTCCGGCAAACTTGACACCATTGCCGATATTGCCTTTTATCATCTCTTCCAAATTCCCGCCAATCAGTCCGGGGAACCGTTCTGCCAGCCTTTGCAAAGCCGGCCGGGCCTTTTCCAGAACCAGTGCCAGATACTTTGGCGTAGCCTGTACCAAAAGGGTAACTTGGCTTTCAACCATCCCTAAAAATAAAAATATTGCCGGCAGAACGATTAAAATCATCAAAAAGCAGACCAGCACCGTAGCCCATGTCCGTGACATCTTGCACTTTTGCAGTTTCAAAGTCAGCGGATCCAAAAGATACGCCAGCAAAATGCCAGCAACAAAAGGCATCAGCACCGAACGCAACAGATACAGCAAAAAGAAAAACACAAAGAAAATGACAAACCACATATACGGATTAACGTAAAAACGGCTCTGTGCCTTAATAGATGGCATAATACCCTCCTTCTTTCCTCAATTTGTACCCGCTCAGCCCCAAATTGGCCTGAAGTTTCTCAATAACGCCGCTGTAAAGAAAATTAAAGTGCACCTTTCCGTTCGCCATGGAAACGACTTTTACCTCCTTTACCTGAGGGTATCCTTCCAACAGCCGTTTTAATGCCATCCATTGCCCCAATTTCGGGTAAGAATAAACCGCTTCGATTTTTTCTTCGGCAAAAGTTTCCGGCAGTGTTTCCCCGACAGCTTTCTTGACATCTTTAAAAAACGGCAGCACTTTGTCTATAGCAGCCGCAGGTTCCAACCCGGCAACATCTGCCACGCTGACTTCCCGCCCCGGAAAAGACCTGACATAAACCTTGCCGTCCTTCAGCGAATACTTCAAGACATATATCCCCGTAACATTGTTAAAATCCGCCAGTTCATTATATTCGCCGTCAGTCATGTCATAAATCCGATTGGCTTCAACCGCGGTAATATTGCCCAGATTTTTCTCAATATCGCGAATAACCAGATTACCCTTGCGGATATCTCGTCTCTGCTGAAAAGCCTGCCTCCAGATATTTTCATCGCTCCATAAATCCAGCGTCCCGTCTTCTTTTTCCAACAACGGGACTGCCAAGACATCTTGCTCTTCCCCTGCCACCAGCGGCATATTGTTTTCAGCCAGATAAGCCTTCAAAATATCCTCATTCACGCTGATGCGCAAATCTGCAATATAGCGGACATCCGACGATTTTTCCATCAGAACCATAATCCCTGAAACAAAATGCTGCAGCTGGTTATCGTTTAGTTTGTTAATTTCATCAGCACTTTGCGCCGTGCTGATACTCAAAACAACTTCATTCAAACCGTCGCGCACCGCTTTGGCCATTGCCTGCTTTTTGGCTTCCGTAACCGTAGCCGCCGTAACGTCGACGTTAACATCAGCCTCATAACGGGGATCTGCCGCCGCAGGAATTGCAAACAACACCATCGCCGCAAATTTCAAAACCAGTTTTCTCACGTTTGTCAAGCTCCCTGTATCCTCTTTATTTTTCTGTAACCCGGTCATTTTCCGTTCTTATTCCGATTGTTTTCTATTCTTATAACCTAAAAGCACAAAAATCAAACTTTTTTATTGCCTTTTAAATGCTTATGATATTAACTGAAGAAAATTTTTTGATATTGTTTTATTTCATATAAAAGGAACTTAAAATGAAAATGACCAAATTTCTTGACAGCCTCTTGGAGCGCGCCTCTAAAGAGCCGAAAACGATAGTATTGCCGGAAGGCGAAGACGAACGTATCCTGCAGGCTGCACACGCCGTTGCCGCAAGAAAAGCCGCAAAGCTCATCATTCTTGGCAATCCGGAAGAAATTAAAGCTTATTTTGCCCAAAATAACTGGGATATGGAAGGCATTGAACTGATACAGCCGGAAACCTCAGAAAAACTGGAATCCTATGCAAACCTTTTATATGAACTGCGCAAAGCCAAAGGTATGACCCCGAATGATGCCCGCAAGCTGGCTTTAAACTACAACTATTTCGGCACATTGATGATAAAGTCCGGCGACGCTGACGGTATGGTGTCTGGAGCCAACCATTCGACGGCGGATACCGTCCGTCCTGCACTGCAGATTATCAAATCTGCCCACAAAGAGCGCAGCGTTTCTTCGGCTCTGATTTTGGTCGCCAATGACAAACCGTACATTTTTTCCGACTGCGCCATTATCATCAACCCCAGCGAACAGGAACTCGCCGACATGGCGCTGGCAAGCTCCGAAACTGCATTAAAGTTCGGCATTGAACCCAAAGTTGCCATGCTTTCCTATTCAACCCGCGGTTCCGGATCCGGAGGAATGGTCGATAAAGTACGCAACGCGACCAAACTGGCGCAGGAGATGCTTCAATCTGAAGAATACAAAAACCTGCCGATAATGATTGACGGCGAAATGCAGGCTGACGCCGCGTTGGATTCGGTTGTCGCCAGAAAAAAAGCGCCGGATTCGCAAGTCGCCGGTCAGGCAAACGTCCTGATTTTCCCCTGTTTGGAAGTCGGCAACATCAGCTACAAGCTGCTGCAGCGTCTCTGCGGATGCGAAGCCTACGGTCCGATGCTGCAGGGCTTAAATGCACCGGTCAATGACCTTTCCCGCGGCGCCCTGACTGAAGATATCGTCGGAATGATTGCAATTACCGCCATTCAGGCTGCCAAATAACCCGTTTAACTTAAGTAAGGAACTCCACAATGAAAAAAATTCTTGTTTTAAATTCGGGCTCTTCTTCGCTGAAGTACCAGTTGTTTAATGTTGACGGCGACAAATACAACGTTGTAGCCAAAGGCAAGGCTGACCGTATCGGCATTCACGGCTCTTTCGTCGAAATCAAAATTACCAATGGTGAAAAAAGAACCCGCGAAGTAGCTCTGCCGACGCATAACGAAGCAATTGAAGAAGTTACTAAAGAGCTCCTCAACGGTGCCCTCGCCTCAATGGAGGAAATCGACGCCGTCGGCCATCGTATCGTTCAAGGCGGCGATATTTTCAAAAATTCGGTTCTCGTAACCGATACTGTTATCGAACAAATAGAAGAATTGTCCGAACTGGCTCCGTTGCACAACCACGCTCACGTTTTAGGCATTAAAGCCGTTCAGAAACTTTTGCCGAACGTGCCGCAAACTGTTGTTTTCGATACGGCATTCCACCAGACTATGCCCAAAGAGGCATTCCTTTATGCCCTGCCGATGGAACAATACACCAAACATAAAATCCGCCGCTACGGATTTCACGGCACCTCGCACGCCTATGTATCGCAGAAAGCTGCCGAACTGATTGGCAAAAGAGGAAAAATCATAACCTGCCACCTCGGCAACGGCGCATCTATTTCTGCCGTCGATAACGGCATCTGCTTGGATACATCCATGGGATTTACCCCTCTGGCCGGCTTGGTTATGGGCACCCGCTGCGGCGACATTGACCCGTACATTCCGCTCTATATTTGCAAAACCCAAAACAAAACGCCGGACGAAGTCAACGAAATCCTGAACAAAAAAAGCGGTATGTTCGGCCTCTGCGGCTATTCCGATAACCGCGATATTGAAACGCTTTACGGCGTCGAAGAATGTGCTACTGACGCCCTGAATGCCTATATTCACAGCATTATCCGCTTTATCGGCGCCTATATCGCCGTCCTTGGCGGCGTCGACGCTATTGTCTTTACTGCCGGCATCGGCGAAAACGGCTCTCTGGTCAGAAAACTTGTCATCGAGCGCCTTGCCTATCTGGGCATTACCCTTGATGAAGAGGCCAACAGCAAACGCGGTGACATTACCGAAATCTCAACCAAAGATTCCAAAGTTCGCGTCTTCGTTATCCCTACCGATGAAGAATATATGATTGCCAAAGACACGATGAACATCGTTTTTGGCGCATAAAGGCTAAAGCCACATTGCTGAAATTCTGACATTTTATTGCTAAAAACAAGCAAAATGCAGTTATAAAAATCCCCCGGAATATAATTCCGGGGGATTTTTATACCACGAACAGCCCAACTGGCAGAAAGGCTGTCCTTCTGTCTGCCAACTTACTGCCTGTTAATCAGGACAATCTCAACGCGGCGGTTCTGTTCTCTGCCGGCCGCTGTCGCATTGGACGCAATCGGATTTGAAGAACCATAACCGTTTGAAACGATTCTGTTACCGTTAACACCCCTTAAACGCAGATAATTCGAAATAGAGTTTGCACGCATCAGCGACAATGAATTATTTGTTGCCGCACTGCCGGTGCTGTCCGTATAGCCGTTAACCTGAACCATCGTCTTGCTGTATTCGTTAATCACTTTGGCAATCGAATTCAAAACCGGCTGAAAAGCTGGCTTAATATTGGCATCGTTACTGTCAAACGTAATATTTCCCGGCATAATCAGATAAATCTGCCCGTTAGCTTCCTGAACCTGAACGCCCGTATTCAACAGCTCCTGTCTCAGTTTGCGTGCCTGCACATCCATATACGCCCCTGTTCCGGCGCCTGCTGCAGCACCGACGCCCGCTCCGATTAAAGCGCCTTTTTCACCGCCGGCCAGCGCTCCGATTCCCGCTCCGGCCAACGCTCCGATTCCCGTTCCCCATGCCGTTTTGGAAACCTTGCTTTCCCCTGTATAGGGATCCGTCGCACACGCTGTCAGCATAGAAACGGCTAACAAGCTGCAAATAAATGTTTTTTTCATAAAATCACCTCATGTCAAAAAGTTATTTTCTTTTTGATTATATAGGCGCGACTGCTTAAAATACTCTTAACGTTTAATCAGCTTTTTGACCACATACCGGATAATAAGCAGCAGATACAAAGCTCCAAGCCCCCAAATCAGCCAAGTCTTCAATTCCCTGTCGCTGATAGCTTTGGTGATTTCATTCACATTCAAAGCGCTTCCCGCAACTTTAATGCCGTCCGTCGGTTTTTCGTGCAAAATATTAACCACATACTGATAATCCGGATTCAAAAAATCAAAATTAAGAATCAAATCTTTTCCATACGGCACAACTTTTGCCGTTATGGCATTAGTCGTTTCATCATTGTCAAGATTATAATGTTGCATAAGCGCCTCTTTCGGAACTTCAATCCGGATAGGATCATGCCCGATATGAGAAACGTCAGTTCCTGACAAGGCCTGTTCTCCCTGATTATACAAATAGACCTTTGTCAAATACAGGTCTTTGTATTTTTTTCCCTTTACGTCAACAGCATATTCATTGGTATTGCTGGAAGAAATCAGTTTGACCGTATTGGTTTCATAACGCAAAATCGGCCGGCTGATATAAAACTGGTAATACCCCAAGGCAATCGCCGAAACGGCAAGGATAAACGCCCCGGTCGGGCTGGTCCAAAAATTCCAGATGCTCTCAAACGTATCCCTGAAAAAACGGCGTTCCTTAACTTTCTCCTGATGCGTAAACATAAAGCCTCCTTCCATACATCTCCACAAATATATGCTCAAAACCGCATATTTAAAGCACCGGAAGCCCGCTTTCGCTGCCCCTGGCATCAACCGGCCTATCCAACCGCCGTTAGCTGATACTGATGCCGCCGACAAAAACAATGCCGCTTTCTCTATAGAAAGCGGCATTGTTACCTGCACAATAGAATATTACAAAGCTTCGTTCCGGGAACGCTTGCGCAAAATCGGATCCAGAATCTTTTTGCGCAACCGCAGCGACTTCGGTGTAACTTCAAGCAGTTCGTCCTGCTGAATATAAGATAACGCCTGCTCCAGAGAAAGTTTCCGCGGCGGAATCAAGTCAATCGCCTCATCCTTCCCCGCCGCCCGAATATTCGTCAGCTGTTTCGACTTGGTCGGATTAACTTCCAAATCATTGGACTTCGTATGCTCGCCGATAATCATACCGACATAAACCGGGCTGTTGTGCTCAATAAACATCGGTCCGCGATCTTGCAGTTTCCACAGAGAATAGGCTACGGCCGTACCGTTTTCGCTCGAAATTAAAACACCGTTGCGATGGCTTTCAATCTCGCCTTTATACGGTTCATACGCAAAGAAAATCCTGTTCATGACGCCGGTACCCCGCGTATCTGTCAAAAACTCGGAATGATAGCCGATAAGCCCTCTTGACGGCGCATGAAAAATCAAACGCGTTTTATTGCCGACCTGCGACGGAATCATTTCCAAAAGTTCCGCTTTACGCTGGCTCAGTTTTTCGACCACCGTGCCGGAAAACTCATCATCAACGTCAATAACGACTTCTTCAACCGGCTCCAGCAAATTGCCGCTTTCATCTTTATGAAACAGAACCTTCGGCCGGGAAATAGACAATTCAAACCCTTCACGGCGCATCGTTTCAATCAAAACGCCGAGCTGTAACTCGCCGCGCCCGGCTACTTCAAATGCGTCGGTGGTTTCCGTACGAGAAATTTTCAGCGCAATATTGCACTCTGCTTCTTTCTGCAGTCTATCCCAAATCATACGCGACGTAACCTTGTCGCCCTCGCGCCCGGCCAGCGGCGAATCATTAACCGAAAAAGTCATTGCCAGCGTCGGCGGGTCAATCGGCTGCGCCTCAATCGCTTCCGTAACTTCCGGCGCGCAAATCGTATCGGCAACGGTGCCTTTGACAATGCCGGCCACCGCCACGATATCACCCGCATGCGCTTCGTTCAAAGCAACTCTCTCCAGCCCCTTATAAGCCATAATCTTCGTAATACGTGTTCTTTCGACCTCGCCGCTATCGTTAATAACCTTAACCGCATCATTAACTTTCAAAATGCCGCTGTGAATCTTACCTGTCAGAATACGTCCCACAAACTTGTCCGCCTCCAGTGTCGTCGCAAGCATTGAAAACGGCTTGTCTTTTTCACAGACCGGCTCGGGCACATAAGACAAAATCAGTTCAAACAACGGCGTCAGGTCTTTTTTCTCGTCGCTCAGTTCTTTTACCGCCCAGCCGTTGCGCCCCGATGCATACAATACCGGAAAATCAAGCTGCGCATCATTCGCATCCAAACTGACAAACAAATCAAAAATTTCATCCAAGACTTCATCGGGGCGCGCATCCTGTTTATCCGCCTTATTAATGACGACAATCGGCTTCAACCCGATTTTCAGAGCTTTTCCCAAAACAAATTTCGTTTGCGGCATCGGCCCTTCCGAAGCGTCAACCAACAGAACAACCCCGTCCACCATCGACAGGATACGCTCGACCTCGCCGCCGAAATCCGCGTGTCCGGGAGTATCGACAATGTTAATATGCGTTCCGTTCCAATCCACGGCCGTACATTTAGAAAGGATGGTAATTCCTCTTTCCCTTTCCAAATCATTGCTGTCCATAACGCAGTCTGCAACTTTCTGATTGTCCCGGAATGTCCCGCTCTGGCGCAATAGCCCGTCAACAAGCGTCGTCTTGCCATGGTCAACGTGGGCAATAATGGCAATATTTCTAATATTCATGCTCTGTTTGTTCCTTAAAAAAAGCCCCTAAAACAAGCTTAAAGGCAAATTCTTGCTATAAATTTCCCTCTTTATAGCAAAAAAAATTTAAATAGCAACCCCCTGCCGCAAAAAAAACTGTCGCAGATTGCCTCTGTCGATATGCATCGTCTCAATCTCCCCCTGTCAGAAACGCCCATCATATCTCTGGTACTTATGCCCGTCTTCTATCCTGCATTTCCTCCCGCAACAGCCGTATCGGCGCATCAACGGTTAAGGTTTTCTTCCCCGTCATAGTAAAATATGTCGCCTATGTCTGCGTTTTTCTTCGTTTCAGCAATATTTCCCGCCGAATATAACATTGTCTGTACCCTTTTTTCCCTGATTTTCCGGACATTCTCCGCATGGATGCGGGCAAACTCCAAATTCATCGTTACCAGCCTGTAACCCTTTTCCAAAACCAGTTCAAAATCTTTGTTATTTTGAATATTATATGCAATATAAGGAAATCCTTCTTTCTCCGCCTGACTATATTTTTCCGGAGAAAACACTTCCACCACCATACGATTTTTCACAGGAGCAAACATCTTCGCCAAAAGCCCAAAATCATCAATTTTATCCGTAACCAGATAAACTCCAGGGTGTTTAGCAAAAAAAGCAAGAATATCCATATCTGCCAAAAAAGTATGAATACCCCCCCCGGTATATAAGGACGATATACTGCTTAAATCCAGCTTAGACAATCCCGGATTTGGACTTGCCCCGGCCAATTCTGCCAGACGAAACCAGTCATGAGCGGCAACAATTCTGTCATCAGCCGTCTTCAGCAAATCCAACTCTATATATTTATATCCTCTCTCTACCGAAGCGGTTATCGCCTCAAGAGTGTTAAGATAACGTTCTCCTTTAACTTTTCCCCCTGCGTGCGCAATCAGCTTTTCCCGCAGCGGCACCTTAAGCAGGCTCAGCCCGTTGCTGAAAGGCGACGGCAACATTTTCTCTTTCTGCCACAATTTCTGATAAAAGCGGTCTATTTTGGAAAACGTTTCTTCCTGCTGTTCATAAGTCTGCCTTTCGGCCAAAGTCTTGTCTGTCCCGAACAATGACGTTCCCATCCCCGCTTTTCGCCGCGGCAAATCAAAACCGGCTATTTCCAGCACCGTCGGAAATACATCCGTCTGATTAAAGCTTCTATTTAAATTTATGCCGTTCAGCAAATGTGTCGGAAGGTTAAAAAACGCATTATACAACCCGCCGCCTGCCTCCACCCCGGCTCCCATCCGCTTATGGTCAGCCAAAATTACCAGCGTGGTATTGTCATAAAAGTCCTGTTTTTTAAACCATGCAATAAAATCGTTGATATTGGCAACCGTCGCTTCCCTGATTTCGGCATCGTCCCGATAAAAAGGATTATCTCCGCGATGTAAATCAAGCGTAAACATCACCGCCAAAAATGGAGTTCCCTTATCCAGTCCGGCAATTTTTTCCTTAAACAGTTCAAATACCGGCTTATCGTTCACGCCCCACCAATACTTTCCCCGTTCATACGCAGGCGTACCCTTGAATGCGTCCAAATCATAAACGTTTTCTTTCTTAAAGCCATGTTCATACAAAAACTTTGCCGTTCCCGAAAAATCCAGTCCGCCGCCTTGGACAAACAAATTTTGATAACCGTTTTCTGCCGTCATATCGCCTAAAAAGCGTATATTCGGCGTCAAAAAATCAAAATCCTGCCCGGCATAATTTGAAATCATTAATATCCGGTCTTTCTTTTCGTTATATTTCAGCTTGTCAAACAAAGCATAGCGGAAAAAGTCAGACAAATAATGAATATGCGTCCCCGTAAATGCGGAAAACAAGGCGCCCTGCGTCCATCGCTGAGCATACCCTTCCGTAAAATCTGCAAATTTAACCGCATCTTTATCGTCAATATATACCCCCCCCTGTACACCAGGTGTTACAAACTTTTTTTCCAGCGATTCTCCGAAAACGATAATCACGTTCCGCCTCTTTTCCGGTTTCAATTCAGGATTGCCGACATAGACATATTCCCGGGCATAAAAATCCGTTTCCTGAAAATCAAAGCCGGACATAACCAGCCGTTCACACCCGTTAACGCGAATAACGATAAAGACCACCGGCAAAAATAACAGCAGCGTAAAAGTAACTGCCGCACGGCTGAAATTGCGCCACTGGTTCAGCAGATAAAAAGCAAACAAGATAATATAAAGGACATACTGTTCATCGGTTTTTAACGGCAGGCAGTAATTGATAACGCCCCATAATCCTGCCAGATATAGCGCAAAAAATAACCGGTTGCAAAACAGCACTTTCGCTTTGGCATATTTCTTAACCGCATACAGCAGCAGCCAGGTTAAAGCAATGGGCAGCGCAAGGCAATATCCGACAATTTCAAATATCAGCCTTTGCTCAATTCCGTCGGCTGTCCCCGACTGCGCAAAAAATATCAGTTGCGGAAGACTGACCGTTCCCCAGGTATGTTTGGTATACAGACAGCAACTGATAACAAAAAGAACCGCCCAAAGAAACACTGCATTAAAAACCGCCCCTAGGGCATTGCCGCTTTTACGCATATAGTCCAGCAGTTTCATACCGTTTTAAGCCCTCTTTCCGTACTGTACCAATTTATTGCGGACAAATCCGCGCAGGGAAACTTCCGGCCTTGCACCGTAGTGCCCGATAATCTCCGATGCGGCAATGCTGCCGATAATGGCACACGTTCCAAGGCTTCGTCCTTTGGACATCCCGTACAGAAAACCTGCCGCATATAAATCCCCGGCTCCCGTCGAATCAACAACCTCATCGATTTTTTCCGCCTCGACAAATATCTTTATACGGTTCTTGACGATGACGGAACCGCGGGAATCCCGCGTAATAGCAGAAAGCTCCACAATATCCTTCAACTGCTCCAACGTCTTCATAAAATCAGTCTGATTAAACAGGGTCAATATCTCCTCCTCATTTGCAAAAAGGATATCGACATGAGTTTTAACCATATCCATCAATTCCTCCCGGTGTCGTTTGACACACGCCGCGTCAGACAGGGTAAATGCTACCTGCCGGTTATAGCGGTGCGCAATATCCGCCGCTTTTTTTACCGCCTCTTTCGACTGTTCGTCATCCCACAAATACCCCTCAATAAAAATAACGTTTGCCGAACGGATTAAACTCTCGTCAATATCATCAACCGTCAGCCGGCTGGAGGCCCCGAGGTAAGTAAACATGGAACGCGTTGCATCCGGCGTTACCAGAACAATGCTGCGCCCTGTCGCCGGCCCTTCAAACAACGGTTCCGTAAAATAATCGATTCCCGCCGCAGCCACCTGACGTTTGAAAACCTGTCCCAGTTCATCGTCATGTACCTTGCCGATAAAAGCACAATCCGCCCCCAGCGAAGCCAGACCGGCAACTGTATTTGCCGCCGAACCGCCGGAAACTTCCCCTTCGGGAATAATGTCCCGGTATATTTCGCCCGCTTCCCTTGCGCCCAACAGCGTCATGCTGCCTTTGTTCAAACCCCGCTCCGTCAAAAAACCGTCGCCGACTTTTGCCAGCACATCGACAATTGCATTCCCAATTCCCAGAACATCATAAATAATTTCATCTTTTTGCATAATTTCCTCTGTCGCATATTTTCCCTGTTACACGTTTTCCTGCCGCGCGTTTTCCTGCCGTACCGGCAAATTTCGATATATTATAACAAATATTTCTTACAAATGCCTTAAAGTTTTAAGGCTACTCCTAAAACGGCCGCAAGAATAATATAAAAAATCGGGCTTCTCTTATAAAAATAAACCATCGCAAAAAACACCGCCGCAAAAACCCCGGAAACATAATTCGTAACGCTGAGTTTAAACAGTTCTGCCCCTGCCAGCAAAATCAAAGCTACAACAGCCGGACGTATTGCCGCCATAATTTCGCAAACCAGCGGATTCTGTGCACAGCGCTTCAAAAGTTTGGAAATCCAGATAACAATGACCATAGACGGCAGCGCCAAACCAAACGTGGCTATAATGCCGCCCCAAACGCCCGCGGCCTGGAACCCCGCATACGTAGCCATATTGACGCCGACCGGCCCCGGCGTCGACTGGGAAACGGCTATCATGTTCGTCAGTTCTTCTGCCGTAAACCAATCAAACTTTCTCGTCAGGTCAAATAAAAACGGAATGGTAACCATCCCTCCGCCGACGGCAAACAGGCCAATCTTAAAAAACTCCCAAAAAAGCACACCGTATGTCAACATTTGCTCCTCCGGTATTTCAGTATGCCGGCACCTGCCGCCAGCAGCACAACTGCAACGGCAGAAAGGTGCAGCCAAAACAGCAGCGCCAAAACCGTAACAAAAATAACTGCCTGAAACTGCGTTGCCACCGCTTTTCTGAAAAGCAGGACAACCTCATTCAGGATTAACGCGATAACGCCGATTCTAATTCCCGCAAAAGCATGAGACACTATCTGATTCTCAGACAAGGTATTTAAAATCCCCGCCAATGCCATAATAATCACCAGCGACGGCAGATTAACCGCCAGCGTTGCGGCAATCGCTCCGCTGACACCCTGAACTTTATACCCGGTAAACGTCGCCACGTTAATGGCAATAACACCGGGAAGACACTGCCCGACCGAATAATAGTCTATCAGTTCGTTTTCGCTGATGTAACCGCGGCGCTCGATGAGTTCTCTTCTGAACAAAGGCATCATCGCATACCCGCCGCCAAAGGTGAACAGGCCGATTTTAAAAAACGAAACAAAAATTTTCCCGCATTCTGACATTGATATTCTTTTGCTGCTGGTTATATATCAAACCGATAATAATGTATAATTTCTTAAAATAAAGGTTTTTTTATGATTATCGGCTCAATAAAAGAACAAAATGCTGACGAAACCAGAGTTACCCTCGTTCCTTCCGTCGTAAAAAAACTGACGGCAGGCGGTTTCACCGTATTGCTCGAAAACGGATTCGGGCAAAAAGCCGGATTTACCGACAAGGAATATATTTCCGCTGGAGCAAATATACGCAGCACCCCCGAAGAAATATATGCCGAAAGCCTGTTGTTGTTGCAAATTCGGCCTCCATCGGCCGATTTTCTTGCCATGCTCACCCCAAAACAGCTGATTGCCGCCGATTTTCGCAATGCCGAACTTTCAGAACTGCCGCAAAATATAACCATTCTGCGTTTGGAGCGTGTACCACGGACATCAGTTGCCCAAAGTATTGATATTCTCAGTGCCCAGAACACCGTCCGCGGATACGCTGCCGCCTTATACGCTCTGGCACATTCCTCGCGTATCGCCCCGCAGCTTATGACGGCAGCAGCCTCGCTCAAAGCGGCTTCGGCACTTGTCATCGGTGCCGGCGTAACCGGCCTGCAAGCCGCCTCCATATTCAAACGCCAAGGCTGTCGTGTCACAATCCTGGACATAAGCCCCCATGCCGAAGAGCTCGCCAAATCCGTCGGAGCTGGTTTCTCCATGGCTCAAAGCCGGGACGAGCTTGCTGCCCTTTTAAATGGCAAAAGTTTCATCCTTACCGCAGCCGCAGCACCGGACGGAAATTCGCCGCAAATTATTTCCAAAGACCTGCTTCCATCGCTGCAATCCGGAACCGTCATTGTAGACACCACTGAAAACAATGTAGAAATTCAGGAAAATCGCAAAACAACCGCAGCATACCGTTTTTATCGCAATCCCCTGGCCGAACGTCTGATGCCTCTTACCGCTTCTGAATTATGGGCCAATAATATGTATAACCTGATTAGCACCATCGCCGCACCGGGAGATTCTTTCAGCCTTAATGCCGATTATATCGTTCCGATGCTCGACCAGTCCTTGCCGACAGCCCGTTCCGATTCAGGCAAGGACGCTCGCCGAGCTTCGCCTCAAATCCAAACGCCGGTTGGCATCTCCGCCGTGCAGACATCAGATAAAACGGCCAACATCCCCGCCGGGTTATAGGAGAAAAACAATGTACCTGCTTGATATCCTCGTTCTGTCATGTTTCATCGGTTATTTCGCCATCTGGCATGTTACCCCCGTTTTGCATTCGCCGCTGATGAGCGTCACCAATGCCGTATCGGGAATTGTAATTGTCGGAGCTTTCCAAGCGCTGCGCGACATTGTCCATCCCGCCGAACCATATATTCTGTTTCTCGCCGTCTTTCTTGCATCCGTCAACATTTTCGGCGGATTTTACGTTTCCGCCCGTATGCTGAATATGTTTAAACAAAAGGGCAAAAAACATGATTAGCTTTTTGGAAATAATTATTTACTCGCTGTTCATTCTTTCTGTCAACAGCCTGTCTGAACCCAAAAAAGCATACCGGGGAAACCTGATGGCCATAGCGGCAATGGCTGCAGCCGTAACTATCGGCTTATGGGGGCTGGAAACAAAATATCTGATTCTTGCCTTTTCCGCTTTAGGATTGGGAGCAATAACGGGAATCATCGCCGCCCGTAAAATCAATATGCCGGACTTGCCGCAGATGGTTGCCCTCCTGAATGGCTTCGGCGGTATGGCCTCCGGGCTCATTGGCATTGCCGAAACCACAAGCACAACTCACCCTCCGTTACTGTTAATATGCATTATCGGCATAGGTTTCATGACTTTCAGCGGGTCTTGCGCAGCGTTTCTGAAACTGGCCGGTTCCCGGCTGTTCTCCGACCGTGAAACGATAAGAGCCGTAAGCTTGATTATCTTCATCACGGCAATAATCAGCGGATTTTATGCCTACAGCGGCGGTTTTGAATATGTTTTGGGGTTTGCTCTGTTAATGTGCTTATGGGGGTTCTTCTTTACTCTGCCGATAGGCGGTGCCGATATGCCGATAATCATCTCCGTGTTGAATTCCCTGTCAGGATGGTGCACGGTTTTAGTTGGTTTCAGCCGCGACAATACTCTGCTGATTATCGTCGGAACACTGGTCGGCGCCAGCGGAACAATCCTCTCATATATTATGACCAAGGCGATGAACCGCAATCTGCTTAAAGTAATTTTTACTCCGCCCGAAAATACCGCCGAAGATGCAGAAAAATCTGTCAGAGCCATTCATCAGGGAACTGCCCGCGACGCCGCGTTTCTCATGGAAAATGCTGCCAAAGTCATCATCGTCCCCGGATACGGCATGGCCGCGGCTGGCGCTCAACACGAACTGGCCAACATGGCAAAAATATTAAAAATAAAATATCAGGTTGATGTAAAGTTTGCAATACACCCCGTTGCCGGACGCATGCCGGGGCACATGAATGTGCTGCTGGCTGAAGCTGACGTCAACCCTGATGATGTTTTTGAACTCAAAGACATTAACCAGGAATTCCAAACCGCCGACGTTGCTTATGTCATCGGCGCCAACGACACAACCAACCCGCTGGCAAAAACCAAAACCGACAGCCCGATTTATCAGATGCCGATTTTGGAAGTCGGACAGGCCAAAAAAGTCCTGTTTGTAAAAAGGTCGCTGGCTCCGGGATATGCCGGTATAGACAATCCCCTGTTTTATGCTGATAATACCATTATGCTGTTAGGCGACGCCAAAGATGTAACCAAACAAATAGTTGCAGACTTGGAATAAAGCCGCCTCTCCCGGATACTAATCTTTCCCCAAGTACGAAAGTCCGGCAAGATAAGTGTTAAACAAGACGCGCATCACATATTTTTTTTCCAGCCGGGCAAAGTCTTTTTCCGTCGTCAACAGGGAACTGAGAGCAAATACGGTTATGAACAAAACCTCCGCCGAAACTTTTCGTTCTTTGTCAGGAACATCGGCAAAAAGCTTATGCAGATTGTTTTCCAGCAATTGGACAATTTTAATAATACGCCTCAAATAAAAAACCTCATACGTTTCTATCGTATTCTGAAAATGGGCATTATAAAGCGTAAACCACAGATTTTTATTGCCCAAAACATAATCCACAAATTTTTCCAGGAGCTTATTCAGATTTTTATAAGCATCAGATCCCATATCTGCAGTTGTCAGCGCACCGTACAGCTCATCCAATGTCTGACAGTTCTCCCAGACAATCAGGTTATCCATACTTTTAAACTGATTATAAATTGTTCCCACCGAGTATCCGGAATAATCGGAAAGTTTTCGCGCCGTCAAAAAATCAAGTCCCTTGTCTACAAGCAACTCCCTTGCCTTGACAATCAAATCAACTCTTATTTCCTCTTTTGTCTTCGCCATTTCAACCCGTCTGTTATAAAATTCAGTTCATTGCCGTAAAATCCGGTTCATTCGCAGTAAAGCCGTACACCGGCATTTTACTACATTTTAACTGTTAACAGAATAACCCATTTTTGAACACTGTTCAAGCACTTTTTTATACAAAAGTTAACCTTTCCGCTTTAAAATCGTTTCAAACAACAAACGCACCCGCAAGGATGCCCTCTTTTCATAAGGACGAAAAATATGGCAAAAGTAGGTTTTTGCGCCGTTTCCGGCAGCGGCATGAGCGCATTGGCGCAGATTTCAAAATATATGGGAAACGACGTTTACGGTTCCGACCGCAGCTTTGACCAGGGCAAAGACCAACACAATAAGCTGGCGCTCGAAAACGTCGGCATAAAAATCTTTCCGCAGGACGGTTCCATGCTGGATAGCGATTTTGACGTTCTTTATGCATCTACGGCCGTAGAAGACACCATTCCCGACATAAAAAAAGCCCGCGAATTAAATATCCCCGTTAAGCGCCGCTCCGACCTGCTGGCCGAAATTTTTGCCTCCTATCCTCACAACATTGCCGTCGGCGGAACCAGCGGGAAATCCACCGTAACCGCCATGATTGGCTATATTCTTGACTGCGCCGGAAAAAATCCCCTTGTTATCAACGGCGCTTTGTTAAAAAACTACGAAAAACGTCCCGGAATTCCTAACGTTGTTCTGAACAACGGCCGCTGCTGCGTTATTGAAGCTGATGAAAGCGATGGTTCCATTGAAAAATATACGCCGTACATTGCCGTCATAAACAACATTTCTCTGGACCATAAGCCCATCAATGAATTGCAGACACTTTTCGGAGATTTTGCCCGCCGTGCCGTCAAAGGAGCCATCATCAACCTGGATAATATAAACAGTCGGAATCTTCCGGGACTTGCCCCCAAAACTGTTACTTTCGGCATAACAGACCCGAACGCCGATTTATTTGCCGAAAATATCACCGCCGTATCCGACGGAACCGCCTACGTCTTCCGCGGTAAAAATTACAAATTAAACCTGATTGGCACATTCAATGTCGCCAACGCCATGTGCGCCGCCGCCGCCTGCTCGCTGCTTGACATTCAACCTGAAGTTTCCTGCAAAATCCTTGAAGGTTTCCTAGGCACCAAACGCCGCCTTGAAGTCTTAGGACAGGCCAGTAACATTACGGTTATTGACGATTTTGCTCACAATCCGGACAAAGTCAACGCTTCCATGTCCGCCCTGAAAAGTTATTCCGGGCGTCTCCTGATTATGTTCCAGCCGCACGGTTTCTCGCCGATGCGTATGATGGGCAAGGAAATCATGGACGCTTTTGCAAGCCATATGGATAAAGAAGACATACTCATGCTTCCGGAAATTTTCTTTGCGGGAGGAACTGTCAAACGCGACATCTCTTCATTAGACTTGGTAAAATATGCTCAAACTGCCGGAGCCGGCGCATTATACTTTTCAACCCGGTCAGAGCTGAAAGAACACCTGTTAAAAAGCGCCCGCCCCGGAGACCGCATCGTTCTTATGGGCGCCCGGGACAATTCCATAACTGATTTAGGGTACGAAATTTTGGAGAAATTAAAATGAGCTTATTGCAACCGGGAGACACCGTCGGTTTTGTCGCCACCTCTTCAGGACTTGAAGGCCGGGATATCGCGCCAGCCGTAAACTACTTTGAACAAAAACTGCATCTTAAGGTCAAACTGGCACCGAACTTGTCATACGCATACCGCTATATGGCCGGAACCGACGTAGAACGCGGAAAGTGTCTTACCGAAATGTACCGCAACCCTGAAGTCAAAGCCCTCTTTGCCATTCGCGGTGCCGGAGGATCTTCCCGCATGCTGAATTTTTTGGATTATGATATCATTGCCCGGCATTCAAAACCCCTGTTCGGTTTAAGTGACGTTACCGCGGTACAAAATGCCCTGGTTGCCCGTGCATCAACACCTGCATACACCGGTTTTCTGCCTGTTTACGATATAAAAAACGATTCCCTTAACTCGGGACTGGAAACCTCGCTCAAAAACATCCTTTTCGCTCCGGTTCACTGTTTGAAAAGCGGAACATCACTGTATCCGGGCAAAGCAGAAGGACAAATCATCGGCGGTTGTCTGACGTCCTTCCTTTATCTGGCCGGAACAAACTATATGCCTGACCTTGCCGGGAAAATCCTTCTTATCGAAGATACCGATGAAAAGACCTATAAGCTTGATTTGATGTTCAGCCAGTTAAAACAGTTGAAAAATTTTGATAAATTGCACGGCATCATCCTCGGCGCTTTTTCCGATTGCATTGTTATTGACAGTTTTGACGGTGATGTCGATACCTGTATCAAGGACTTTACTGAAGGGCTGAACATTCCTGTCATCTCCGGTTTCAATTACGGGCACATACCTGACCGCAGCATTGTACCCTTAGGCATCCCCGTCAAAATGACTTCTGCCGCAGCAGGCTGCTCCATAAGTTGGTAATCCCGTCTCCTGTCTGCTTCGCCCCTAAGACTGTAAATCATATGTATGCCCCGCCAACATCAACCGATGAAATAGCTCATAATTTCGGTAATATTTCGCATATTCAGCTTACAAACTGCCGTAACATATTTTTCAACGCTGAGCCACCCGCCGTTGTTAAAAGCCAGTACTGCCGAACATGCAAACAAATTTGCCCCAGGCAGAAACAGCCAGCAAAACGGAAAACCGACCTCCTGAAAATCCGGTTGCTCCCCATGAATTTGCACCAGAATACTTTCCAGATGATACGCAAAAAAATAACCGAAAACACCGTTAACCATCAGGCTGTCGGGAATTTTGCTTGAAAAAAAGGTAACTGCCAGCATCATAAAAAACAAAAACAACGGAAAAAAATATGGTGCGATTGTAATCAGCCAGTTACCTTTGCCTTTAAATCCCATCGCACCGCCGGACTCGTCCATATTCAGATGAATATGCACAACCTTATGAAACGTCAGCAGAGCAAAAAAAGTATGCGTCAGCTCATGTGCCAAAATCTGCATGGAAATATTTGACCGAGCCGCCGCAATAATTTTTAGCGCCAAATACAAAAAAGCACCGCCCGCAAAAGCAAAAAAACGCAGATTTCCCAGTTGCAGATAGTGCAGAGCCTGCACCAGTGCCGGCAAAGACAAAACTGCCAGCAGCGCCGCCGGCCATTTAGCCAGCCCCAGCAGCAAATCCATCAGGCGCGCCATTTTGTCCCCTTTCCTTACGCAAAAACAAGACAGGCAGAATACAAAGTGCCAGCTCTGTCTTCCTTCTTTAATAAACCCATCGCTGATTGTAAGGTCTGTATTTATTTTTGCAAACAAAAATTGCCCCTACTGGAAAAATGCCGTTCCGTGATTATATAAAAAACACCCTAAAAAGAGGAGAAAACTTACATGTTCATATTTTGGAAAGGTAAAACGATGGTAGATTACAGAGATGACAACGCCAAATACGGCAACGAAGAAACCAATCGCGAAAACGGATATGGCGAAAACAAATACGGCGAAAACGGCCACAACGGCTGCGGTTCAAACTGCGGCTGCGAATGCTGCCAATGCAAAAGAATTTTTATGATGCTGGTTGTTCTGATTCTGGTTTTCATTGCCGGTATCATGGTCGGCAATTGCGGACGCTGCCGCTATGCGGACAATTATTACTACGGTCCGATGTTTGCCCGGCACCATAACAATATGTCCAAACCAAAGAAATTTCACCGTGGAATGCAGGAAATAGCGCCGACAGCAGATAATGTTGCCGCAAAAAACCGCCAGGGAAAACAGCCCGGTGCCAAACGTCAGGGATATCCGGACGGTCAGGCATACCAAAACGGCCAGATGTATCCGAATGGACAGACCTACCCGAATGGGCAGCCTTATCCCGGAAATCAGGCTTATCCGGACGGGCAAATTGGCGGATTTATCATAGAAGTCGACCAAGGATACTAATCCCGCATCATACTTTCGCAGGCAGAAAAATCTGCCTGTTTTTTTATACCCTCTGAGCACCGCTCGCCCCCATTTTAACCGTCTGCGTTATTGACTGCCAGAATATTTTCCTGCGCTTGCTGTTTCGCTCATGTGCACACTTAATAATTATCCACGCATGCTTTTAACGTCTCCTGTTATTAGAGTTCCAAACACCCTGCAATTTTTGCACAAAAAACTCTTGACAAAAAAACAAATATATGACATATTTTGCAAAGTTAAAATTTAAGAATTAGATAAATGGCTGTTTTAATTATACATATTGCCCTGCGTCTGCGCAGATTGACATTGCGACGATGACTTGTCTTTCGCATACAGATAAGTTAGTCGCAAGATTTGAGCTTTCTCAAATCTTTTTTTATTGCAGATTTCAAAAACGCAGAGGTATTTTTAATGAACAAGAAACATTTAATCGTAAAAAAACTGGATGGCAGCAATTTGCAGGACGTCATGAACCTGCAGCAAAAAATTATCAGCGGTTTACACCCCGATGAACAGCATTTCATTTTACACAGAACAGAAGCCGACTATATGAAATCATTAAACGGCCAAAGTTCAAACATGCTGGGCGTCTTTGACGGAGACGAATTGATTGCCCAAACGGTGTACGGCATGCCGCACAACGGCGAAGAAAGAGATATGCCCGAATTTCGGCCGGACCTGCCCAACGAAGACCTCGTTTTATATGAAGCAATTTTGGTCGACCCGGCTTACAGAGGCTCCAGCCTGATGAAAAGAATGCTGGAATACATTGAAGGGCACGCTATCGATAACGGCAGAAAACACGCTATCATCCAAATTGCCGTTGACAACCCTGCCAGCTGGATAAATGCCCTGCACCACGGAATGTCCATCACCAAAGTCGACCAAGATCCTTCCGACGGCGTTAAGGTTTTATATCTGGAAAAAAAGATAACACACAAAAATGAAGAGGATAAATCCCTGCCAGCCTTATCTAAGACCTACAGTCTGTACCTCGGAGAAAACATCCACGCCAGAATTCCCGCTCTGTTTAACAAAATGCAGTACTTAATTCGCAGCGGATATCATGGCGTCAGCCTGAACAAGGAAACGCAAAGCCTGATTTGGCAGAAACAAGATACGCAAAAAACAAATATTCTGAATTTCAGCAACCTGTTGCAACAAAAGAAAGTCAGTTCATTCTGAAACACAATCAAGGCGCCTATAAATGGCGCCGTATTTTTACCCGTCTTTTCATACTGTACGGCTTTATATAGCCGAACCAAGATAATACCACTCTGTTCCTAAATCGGCTTCCAGATTAGGCAGAAGGATATATCCGTCATCAGGTGCATACAAAGCCTCCCCGTCATCATAAACGGCCAGCCTCTCGCCCTTGCTTATTTTATCCAGATGTTTATAAGCACGGCACAATTTTCCCTCACGTTCCTTAATAACAAAACTGTCCATTCTGATACGCTGTTTACGGCATGAAAACGGCAACTCTCCGTCTGTCATGCCAAATGCGGCCAGTGTTCCGACAATCGCACGGTAAGCCAATTCGGCAGCTTCGGGCGCCTTATGATATCCGCACTCCAGCGTTGTCGCTGTTTTTCCATAGACATGGGCGCAATGCTCCGTCGAATAATCCGTTATCTGCTGCTGTCTGCCGTATATTTCCGGCCATCCTTCCAATACATATTCCACATCAAGCGCATTAATGAGCGTCTGGTTATATTTATCAGGATAATCGCAAAAAGCAAAAGGAACGTCGCCGGGACAATGCGTCGAATGCAAATCAAGCGTTACCCGGCTGCGCTTAATTAACGGACAAATTTCATTAGCCAAACGTTGTTCATATGTTTGAGGATTTTCATGAAACGTCATAACCCGGTTCAGATTCTCTTCCACACACCGAACATCTTTGCGATATGCCTCGGGATTGCAAACCGGAACAATGGTCAAAAAGCCTTTTTTAAGTGTAACCATTCCGCTGTTTAATTCTGCCATAAGCCTGTTGCAGGCTTTCGTTCCCGCTGTTTCATTGCCATGCACCGCCGCCAGAATTAAAAGTTTTATCCCTTCTTCCGGCGCTTCAAATTCATATTTCGTAATCAACGACATCAATATCCTCCGTATGTCTGATTATTCCACGATTTCAATAAACTTTTTATATCTTTCGGCATACTGCCCCTCATATTTTCCGGCAATCTCAACCAAAGACTTCTGTTCACGAAAACGGTTTAATAAAACCTCATCTGTTCTTACCGTCAAAATTTCCGCTTTCTCATCATAATCCAGTTTCAGACGGATAAGCTGAGCCTTCAGCGGAAACGCCGTTATTTCATCATAATAACTCTTAGCCAGTTTAAACCGTACCGCAATATCGGCAGACTCGCCGGACAGGCATCTTGCAACCGTCGTCTGACGAATAAACTCCATAATCAAAATCGGAGAAAACGGAACTGTGTCATTGTTATTGTCCATCACACCCTTCTTTCATCTGCCTAATGCCCGGCAGTTTTTGAAAACACATTAACCACAACTACTCCGGCAATAATTAATGATAATCCAATACACGCGGGGACATCAAGACTTTGCTTAAAAACAAAAAAGCCGACTAATGAAATCAGCACAATACCCAAACCGCTCCATATTGCATATGCAATACCTATCGGCAGCGTCCTTAGCGTAAGCGAAAGAAAATAAAATGCAGCTGCATATCCAGCAGCCATAGCCAACGTCGGCCATAGCCGCGTAAATTGTTCAGACTGTTTCAGACATGAAGTAGCAATAACCTCACAAACAATAGCCAAAAACAAATTCATATATGCCGCAGCCATACAGTCCTCCTAAAATTTAAATACAAATAAGCATATAATTTTCAACAACACTTTGCAATAAAAAACTTTTTCATCAAAAAACAAGAACAGTATTTTTGCCTTCTTTTTCCCACAAACAATAACTTGCCATATTTATCCAACCATAACAAATGAAGCGACGAACATGTATTGTATTAATCATAGTTGCATTAATAATTTCGAAGAAATACCCAAAATGACATTTTCAAATTTACAACATTAGAACTCAGCTAAGCTCTTGATTTATAAAAGAAAAACAGCAGTTTTATACCTGCCGTTTGAATTGGTGATCCCAACGGGATTCGAACCCGTGTTGCAGCCTTGAGAGGGCCGCGTCCTAGGCCTCTAGACGATGGGACCATCTAAAAGCAAGTTACTTGATAGTACAAATATTTTTAGAATGCAAGCTTTTTCTGCTTTTTACAAAAAATATACATAACCGTACTTTACAATATAATCAGACTATTGCCAAACAATTCATTCAATATAAAAAGGACGGCTCCGATTAGCCGCCCTTTATCTCCTGCCCTATTCCTGAGTTTCCCGTTTATTACGATCAACAATCGTCTGTATCATTATATACAGAAGCGGAATAACGACCAACCCGCACAATGTTCCGACAAGCATTCCGGCAAACACAGGAACACCCACCGCTACACGCGAACCGGAACAAGCGCCGGTAGCCCATACCAAAGGTACGACACCCAGAATAAAAGTCAGCGCCGTCATCAGAACCGCTCTAAACCGCTCTTTCGTACCAGTTACGGCAGAATCCACAATAGAAGCCCCTTTTTCATGTTCCTCTTTTGCAAATTCAACAATCAGAATAGCGTTCTTCGCCGCCAGACCTACCAGCAAAACTAAACCCAACTGGGCATAAATGCTAAGCGGCAAGCCTGTCACAAACATTCCGACAAATGCGCCAAGCATTGCTGTCATAACCGAAAGGATAACAGACAACGGAATCGTCCAGCTTTCATATTGAGCCACCAAAAACAGATACGCAAACAAAATAGCCAACGCGACCAAATACCCGATTTGCCCTTGGTTGCGCTTTTCCTGCAAACTCATACCAGACCATTCATAAGCATACTTATTGGACAGCACTTCGTCTGCAAGTTTCTCGACTGCCTCCATGGCCGCACCGGAACTGGAACCTTCTGCTGCCATGATGTTAATTGTTGCTGCCGCATATTGGTTATAACGGTCGATTGCACGCGGCAAAGTAACGCGCCGGATTTCAATAAGGCTGCCCAAAGGCACCATGTTTCCCGTATTGCTCTGAACATACAAGTTTTTAATGCTCTCCAGATTTTTACGGTACTTCCAATCTGCCATAACCATAACCTTATTCGCCTGCGTTCCGATATTAACGTCATTGACATACAGCGAACCAAGATATGTCTGCAATGTCGAATAAATATTGCCGATAGATACATCCAGAAGCTCTGCTTTTTCACGGTTGATATCTAAATAAGCATGAGGCGTTTTTGACGTAAATGTTGAATATGCCATTGCAACTTCCGGCAGCTTATTCAGCTTGACCAAAAACTCGTTAAGCGTCTTTTCCAGTGCCGTCATATCCGAATTTTCAATCGACTGCAGACGCAAATCCATACTGTTGCTGTTACCCAGCCCCGGAATGGCCGGCATTTCAAACAGCATAATATTGGCTTCGGTAATTCCTTGCAATGCAGCATTCAGACGGGCTCTGATATTGGAAGAATAATCAATAATATCTTTTCGCTGCGCCCACGGTTTCAAAGCAATAACGTTAAACCCGACATTTTCACCCTGTCCGGCCAAGATACTGAAACCGCGCAAATTCATTACCGATTCGATTTTGTCTTCGGTTTTCATAATGTCACGGGTCTTGTCAATAACATCAAGCGTCCTTTGCCCTGCAGCACCTTCGGGCAACTGAATGTTAGCCATAATCATGCCCTGATCTTCATCAGGAAGGAACGACGATTTGATGTGAGTTATCGAAAAGAGATTCAAGGCAGCCAAAGCCAAAACCAAAGCAACGATAATTGCCATTTTCCGTCCCAGCCAGGCGACCGTTTTAATATATTTGTTTTTCGTCGAATTAATAAACCGTTCAAATCTGAATAACAATCCCGATGTCCTGGGCTGAATTGGCTTTAACAAAGTAGCGCACAGAGCCGGGCTGAGCGTCAAGGCATTAACCCCGGAAAACAGAACTGCAAAAGAAATAGCTATTGCAAATTGCTGATAGATACGACCGGTAACCCCGCCCATAAACGCAATCGGCACAAAAATAGCCAACAACACCAGGGTCGTCGCCACAACGGCCGATGACACCTGCTCCATCGCCTTTTCGGAAGCCGGTTTCGGTTCCAGATTCTCCGTCTGCATCAAATAAAGCACACGCTCAACAACCACGATAGCATCATCCACCACCAGACCGATAGCCAAAATCAAACCGAATAACGTCAGAATATTCAGGTTATATCCCAACGCCAGCATAACGGCAAATGTCGCCAAGATTGAAACCGGAATAGCAATAGATGGAATCAATGTCGCCCGCCAATCTTGTAAAAAGATGTAGCAGACAAAAATAACCAGCAGGAACGTCAAAAACAGTGTAAAGACAACTTCTTCAATAGATACCCGGATAAATTCGGTCGCATCAAAGAAAATTTTTACCTCAAAATCTTCCGGATAGTACTTGGAAAGCCTTGCCAGTTCAGTATTAACCGCCTCCATCGCCTTTAGGGCATTTGCACCGGAAAGTTTGTTTAACATAATGGCAACGTTTGGCTGCCCGTCGACATCGGAAACCGTCAGATAACTTTCCGGCCCAATTTCAACTTTGGCAATATCTTTCAAACGAACCAAACCGCCCTCTGCTTCTGTCCTGACAATGATATTCTCAAAATCTTTTGCCTCGTTCAAACGGCCTTTCGTTTCCAGAGAAAATACGATTTTGCTGGTTCCGTCATTCGGTTCTGCGCCGACTGACCCCAGCGATGGCTGATAGTTTTGACTTGTAATCGCAGACTGCACCGCGCTGATGGGAAGATTCAACGCCGCCATTTTATCCGCATCAAGCCAAACACGCATGCTCAAATCGGAGCCCATAACATGGACGTCGCCGACGCCGTACTGGCGGCCGAGGTTATTTTTAATGTTATTGGTAACATAATTGTTCAAAAAATTACGGTCATGCGTTCCGTTTGGCGAAACGGCCTGCAGGAACGCCAAAATTTCAGAAGACCGTCTGGCAACATTCACGCCGCGTTCCTGAACTTCGTCCGGCAAACTGTTTAAAGCCTTTTCAACGCGGTTTTGCACCTTAACCTGCGCCAAGTCCGGATCCGTTCCGATTTCAAAACTGATAGTCAGTTCATAATTTCCTGAATTATATGAAGAAGATTCCATATACATCATATTGTCAACGCCGTTGACTTCCTTTTCAATCGGAATAGCCACGGTATTGGCTACCGTTTCCGCACTCGCGCCGGTATAATCGGCGGTAACGGAAACCGTCGGCGGCGTAATTTCCGGATACATCGCCACCGGCAGGGTAAAAATCGCAATCAAACCGGCCAGACTCATAACAATGGCAATAACCACTGCAAAACGCGGCCTGTCAATAAAGAACTTAGAAAACATACTCCGTTCCCCTCTAACTATTTCGCTTCAACAATGTTAACCGCGGCACCGGACCTCATCATTCTGTTCTGCTGGCCGCTGACAACAACCTTTTCCCCGGCCTTAAGCCCGTTTACAACAACCTGCTTGCCGTCAAAAGCATCTCCGAGGGTAACATTTCTGAGAACAGCCGTATTGTCAGCATTGACAACATATACCTGTGAAACTTCATCATTTTGCATAACCGCTACTTCTGGAACAACAATGCCTTTTTTCGGATTCGCCGAAGTAATGAACATCTTAACGTATGCACCCGGTTTCAAAAGCCCCTTGTCATTGTTGATATCGGCATAAACGGCAACTGTCGCCGTACCTTGGTTAATTTCATTGCTGGCAAAAACCTTGCTCAGTTTTTCCTTAAAGATTCCGCCGTCTGCCAACTCAATATTAACAACAAAATCGCTCAAATCCTTATCGCCTACGGCCTGCATTTCCAAAAATTCCTTGTCGGTCAGGGAAAACGCTATTCTGATTGGATTAATTTGCACAACTCTGGCAAGAGGTTCGGCCGACGCATTAACATAGTTTCCGACCGTAACTTTCGTCTTGCCGATATATCCGTCAATATAGGCTTTTACTTCCGTATTGTCCAAGTCGATTTTTGCCAGGTCAAGCTGCGCCTGAGCCTGTGAAACCGATGCCTTTGCCTGCAGATAAGCACTCTCTGCCGTATCGTATGTCGCTTTGGACGCAATATTTTTGGCGCTCAACTGTTTTTGGCGGTTATAATCGCGCTCGGTTTTCGTCAGATTCGCCTTCGCGCTTTCAAGCTGCGCTTTTGCCAGATTATAATTCGCCTGATACGTATCCTTGTCTATGATAAACAACGGGTCGTCTTTCTTCACAAAACCGCCTTCGGTAAAGTTTACCTTGTCCAAACTGCCGCTGACCTTCGCCACGACGTCAACGCTGTTAATCGCCTCCACCAGCGCCACATACGTTTTCGGATTGTTTATAACCTCTTCTTTTGCCTCAGCAACGGTAACGTTAACCGCCGGCATTCCGGTTCCTTCCCCTTTCTGTCCGTAAAAATGGCATCCGGCAACAACCGCAAGCAAAGCGACCGCCCCGGCAAACAAATAACTTTTCTTCATAATTTTTATCCCCTCTGATTTCTCTGTCTTAATTATTTCTGCAACTTTTTTCATCTGTAATTCGACCCTTACCCTTATTTCCTTTTTATGCTTTCAAACAACAGACCCAGTCCGGCACGAACCATATCTGCTACATTATAATCAGCTCTTTTGCTCAAAGTCGAAAAAACGATTCCCATATAGGTCGCCACAATAATGTGCTGAATCATATTAATGTCCAAATCGTCTCTCAACTCATTTTTTGCTTTTAATTCTACCAAAACCTGGTTAACTTTTTCTAAATGAAAATTCTTCGTCAGAGCTAAGGCTCTGTCAACACGGTCAATTACAGCCTCCGACCATTCCATCTGGCACATTATAAACCGGTTGAACCGGGAAAAGCGCAAGTCTTTTTCTCCGGCGTCGGCCCATAACACAAAATATTCAAGCAGATTCTCCAACGTATTGCCTTCCGGTACATTCGGCATAAGTTCTTCGCGTTTGCGCCCGACATACTCAATAATCAGCGCCGCAACCAAATCCGCTTTGTTTCTGAAATACCAATATACCGCCCCTTTTGTAAATCCGGCTCGGGCGGCTATTTCGTCAAACGTTGCTTTAGCATATCCTTTTTCTGAAAAAACATCCAATGCCGATTCCAGAACTGCCTGTCTGGTTTTTTCGGCATCTTCCTTGCATTTTCTTGCCATATCACCCTCAAAGAAATAAATACCAACTAAAATGTATGTTAAAATCAGAAAACAAAAGACACTATATTTAAAAAATTGTCAAGAGGATATTTTTTATTTTTTTACAGATATTTTTATATTTTGCTAAATCGCAGATTCGCTTGCAGCCACTCGAAATTCTTACAATTGAAACAAAACATTTGCCCCAAAATCGGTTCTGCCCCTACGCCCCAAGATTCAGCCCCGAAAGTTCAGCGCAAAAATTGTCGCCGCTCGGAGCCGCTATATACGCTCCCACCTTGACTTCCTCATAACTTTGCAGATAAAACATTCTCGCTTTGGCAAAAGCGATGCCGTCAAGCGAATAAGAAAATATGTAATCGTCACCCACCCGGTTCAGCCGATACCAAATATCATGAACCTCCCGACCAAGGTTTATGCCTGCCCAGTCGGAATGTCCGCCGGATGTAACCGAAGACGCCAGAACATTGTTTTCCGGATTCTCATTCATTAACGACGCCTTAAACCAATTGCGTTCATCAATCCGCAGCATAATGCCGCATTGCGAAAATTTTTCAAGCCTGTCAAAATGCCACTTCAACGTCAGAAAAAAATCGCCCTCCTGCCGGCAAAAGAAAAAATGACCGTCATCCTTTTTAAATCCCCGATGCACACTCTGCCAAAAATCCGTCCCCTGCCGGGCATAAATAATCATTGCATCATTTTCAAAACGTACATTTTCGGGATCATTATACCATTCAAAATTTTCCAACGCCTCAAAATGCATTAAAAGCTCCTCAGCTGCTCGTCAGGCAGATTATTCAACGCAGCTTCCAACCCCGCATCTTTCGCTTTCGGCGCCATAATAACGAGATTGATGATTTCATCGCCGGCACTGTCTCCTGTTTTAATTCCTTTGCCTTTCAGGCGCAGTTTCTCCCCGCTGGAAGAATAAGCAGGTATTTTCACGCTGACTTTGCCGCTTATCGTCGGAACAATCACCTTGGCCCCCAAAACCGCTTCTTTCATCGACACCGGCAAATCCATAACTATATTCTTCCCTTCTGCCCTGAAATACGGATGCGAACGCACATTAATCGTAATCAAGGCATCACCGTCAGTACCTCCGTTGACGCCGGCAAACCCCTGCCCTTTCAAGCGCAAGACTTGTCCGGACGCCGTTCCTGCCGGAATTTTGACATTTAGACGTTTGCCGTTCATCATAATACTTTTTTCAGCACCTTTGGCCGCATCAAGAAAGTCCACATCCAGCGAATATGCAGCATCCTGTCCTTTCTGCGCACGGTATGCACCGCGCCCGGCACTGCCAAATCCCGTTCCGCCGCCGTTGCTGAATTGGCTGAAAATATCCTCTCCGAACAATGACGAAAAATCAAAGCCGCCGTTTTGTGCCCCTCCGAAACCGCCTGCCGTATAGGTTCTGTATGTCCCTCCGCCGGGGTTAAATCCGCCGTTGCCAAAACCTCCCGCGCCAAAACCGCCGGAACCAAACCCTCCGGCTCCGAACCCGGTTGGTTTGCCTTCCGCGTCAATTTCATTATTGTCATATTTTTGACGTTTGTCCTTATCGCCCAAAATATCATACGCCGCTGAAATTTCTTTGAACTTTTCCGCGGCGCCTTTATCGTCCTTATTCAAATCGGGATGATATTTGCGCGCTAATTTGCGGTACTGCGATTTAATTTCAGCTTCCGTTGCCGTTTTGGCAACGCCCAATATGTCATACAGATTTTTTGCCATAATATATTCCCTTCAAATACAATATAGGGAATGGTATTTTAGATTGCAAGGCTGACGCAGTCAAACGTAGCCCGCATAAAACCGTTATGGTACATGCTGACTTCACGAAGGTACGGCGAACCTCCGTACGCGATATCGGCGCAATACATGGAAGCCAAAGGCGAAATTTCATCAACTCTGACATTTTTGTATTGATAGGTTACAAAATCAGCCCCTTCGCCGACAACAAAAACATCGTTAGCCGTAATATATTCAGCCAGTTCCATATTTTCAACGCCGGATGTTCCCTCTGTATTTTCGGTATAATATCCGCTTTCAACCGGATTTGCATTTTCATCCATCAGAATATATTCCGTCGTGCATGCATTTAACAGCAAAAAAGCTGTCATACCCAGTATCTTTTTCATAAGCCCCCCCTACTTTAATTCATTATAAACTTCTTTGCCCGCTCTTTCCAAAATACGCATGATTTTTTGGTTTTTAGCGCTGTTCGGGCGGGAATTGTCCAGCTTTCCGAGCATCTTAATCAATTCTTTCTTAAAACGCTCATTCTCACGCAGCCTGTCAACATCCGGCTCCAAATCCGCATCTTTCATCTTATGGTCGGTTACAACTTTCAGCGTCGTAATATATTTTGCCTCGTCAAGCGCCGCTATCTGGGCTTCTGCCGAAACCGCAAAAGCCGCCATTGCCGCCAGACCGAAAACTAAACTCTTTATCATCGCTCACACTCATTAATAAATAAAATTCTGCTTGCATATATGCCATTATCATATATAACTTAATAAAACCTAAAAATATCGTTTTCACCGGACAAAAAGATTAAATTTATGAAAAAAAACATATGGATTTTGCTGGATAACCGCATTGGCAGCCGCCATCAGGCTGAAGGAATTGCCGACTGCCTTGATAAAACCCGGTTTACCATTACAGAAAAAACGCTGGAGTATAACCGTTGGGCGGCACTGCCCAACTTTATTCGCGGAACAACTTTGCTCGGCTTGGTTCCCGAAAGCAAAAATACAATCAGCGCCCCATATCCCGACATTGTTTTGTCCCCTACCAGAAGAACTGCGCCAATTGCCCGTTATATCAAAAAAAAGCATCCCGAAACAAAGCTTGTGCAACTCGGGCATATCGGCCGCACCGGCATCAAAGACTTTACATTTATATTCGCCCCTGAACATGACAAGAATAAATTTAATGCCCCTAACATTCACTATACTGTTGGCTGTCCGCATTTTGTCACTCGTGAAAAACTTGATAGTGCATACCAAAAATGGCATGACAAATTTTCAACTCTGCCGCATCCGGTTACGGCGGTAATCATCGGCGGCGCAATCAAAAAGCACCCGTTCTCGCTTGAGAATGCCGAACAGCTAGCTTTTGCAGTCAAAAACCTTAAGAAAAAGGAGGGCGGTTCGCTCTTGATAACAACATCTCGCAGGACCGGTACTGCTGCCGAAGAAAAAATCATGTCCACCCTGAATGCTTTTCCGCATTATGCATATCTCTGGGGCACAAAAGACGAAAACCCCTATCTTGGATTTCTGGCATGCGCCGACAACATCGTTGTTACGGGAGATTCTGTTTCAATGTGCAGCGAAGCCACCGCCACCGGAAAAACATTGAGAATATTCACCGGATCTGACTGGCTGACGCCGAAACATCTGCGCTTTGTTCAATCTCTTTGCTCCAAAGGATATGCCGCAGACATAGCAAACGAAGACTATACGCGGCAGCAGCCCCCCGATACCCCTCTGAACACGGCTCAAGAAATAGCGGCAGTCATTGCAACTTTATAAATCCGGGGTTCCGCAATACTGTAAAATCCCCCGTTCATAATAAGTCGTAATTTTAAATGGCTAAAAGACTATCCGCCGCCTGAAAATTTCTCCAGCAACCGCACAATTTTAACCGGAGGCGCATTCTCTTCCAGCAAATTAAGAATTTCATTAAATATCTTTGCTATAATCGAAAAACCAGGTTGTTGCCTTTGCTCGCAATATGAACTGGCCGCCTGTAAATCCCGGTAAGGGTTCTCATCTTCGCCCCATTCCAAAAACACCGCCGACTGTCCGAAATCAATATAAACGGGATTTTTTTGCATAATGTCGAATACGTCATATTTAACAAATTTATTGCCATCAAGCCTCCAACTGTGATAATATGCCCTTTCGCACGCCCAGTTTATCTCTTTTTCGCTCCATTGCTCCGCACCGGTTCCTATATTTGGAGATTTTCTATACAAACCGCGGTTTCTTTTCCAGCCGTATTTCTGCTCAGAGTCGTTTCCGTCGTAATCCTCCGGCTCGAACAAAGTTTCATCTTTTTTACCCGCAACACTTTCAAGCAGCTTAAAGCTGACTTTTATGATGTTTTCATAAATTAAGGCATCTCGTTCTATAGCATGCTTAAAATATCCGGCAATACATTTGACTTTGATTTTATCGCACAGCTGCCTCAAATACAAAATTTCTTCACTAACGACAATTTGTTTATTCATTTTACCACCATCTCATATCTTTATGGCAATACTATACAATTATTTTTTAATAAAAATCAAGAGTTCGCGTAATAATTATTTAAACAGAAAGCGGCCGCTGCCGCGAACTGATTTTCAAATAACCCCTCAAAATTTAAACATCAAAATAATCATTAACCCCACAAAAACAAAATTCCTGCACGAACTTTTACTTTATATATGGATAGAAAATGCCTGATTTCATACGTTTATAAATGTCGCATTGGAACAATCTATAAAAAAGGTAACAAAATAAATAAAACAAATATAGGTTGCATATTAAATTTTAGTTTTATATAATCCCAAAAGAGAACAACTTTAGAGGAAACAAATATGGCTTCATTATCTAATCGCGTTATATCTATCTATAACCGCAAAACCAGCATGAGACTTGCCCCGGCCGAATGGGAAGCTATTGATACAATCTGTCGGAGAGAAAACATTAAGCGCAAGAAATTATTTGAACTGATTGATGCAAACAAAGATGAAAAAATGGGGCTGACATCTTCTGTCCGCTTATTTTCCCTGATATATTACCGAAAATCATTTCTAAGCCAAATGACTTCCGATTCCAGCCGTTCCAGCCCAATATTCGAGGCGATAAAGGGAATAGTTTAGCCTTTTCCCGACAACAATATCACCTGCATTTCAATATACGGCATACGGACATATTTATTACAAAATCCTTTGCTCTGCCTGTCTGGCAAGATTAAAACAATACCGCCTCGGAAACATTACTTTCAGAAAGGGATTTATCTTTTAAATCATTTCGGAGAATGAAATCCCCGCGTTGATTTTTATCCTCATACCAAGCTGGGGTACCGTTCTTTTTTTCTCTGACATACACGGTTCCTGTCTTTTGAAAATCCTCTTTCCCCGCCGTTTCTGCTGCCTCAGCGCGCCCTTTAACGTAAACGCCGATAATATCACCCTCGTTAACCATAAATATAAACGGCCTGTTTGCTCGAAATTCCTTTACATCTTTTCCCGAAAGTCCCGTAACCACCGACGGCTTAACTGTTTCCGCTGCCCCGTTTCCGCCGGCACCGCCGCTACGAACCCTCGTTTCTCTTACCCTTATTTTAGTTTGCAAAGCAACCTCTTCAACATAAGCCGGAAAATCATAATTTATCATTTTGGCAAAATCATAATTGTCCGGCAAAAATATTTTCTGCACACCAAACAACGCATACAGGCTTCGAAAATCGGAAATTTTATAAAACAACTCAAATTGCGGCAGGCTGACTTCAACCCGTTCTCTGTTAAATTCAGGCTTGAGCCGACGCTCACCGATATTTGCCGCAAACTTATTAAAATCAGAAGCTGCCCGGGGCAGAAAAACAGTCAGATAATCCCCGGATGCAAAGTACAACCGCACAGCCTGCATCATCGCATCTTCATAATAATCGGTTACAAGCTCTTGCGACATCATCATAACTTTGCCGATGCTGCCATCCATATTATAAAAATTCAACAGCTTTGTGTTTTCCTCTTCAAACGGAAACTTCCATTCACCATCAAAATAAGCAGCTCCCGCCAAAAACAAAGCCCCTTCCGGCACAGGCCTGATTTCAACTGCATTATTAAACGCACCTCCTGTCTTTTCCTTTAACCAGACATTAATTGGTGCAGTATCTTCCTGTAGGCTCCAGATTTCCGTCCCCAGCATATTGTTCATCTGTTCCCGGTAACGTTTACTGAACACCTTCCCCCACAAGGAATTAACCAACATTATCCCTTCATTCTGAGATTTAAGATATTCGGCAAGTTTCGCATCGACATCGCGAATGCGCAAAACAGGAAACATTTTAGAAAATTCCAACAGAGACTCATCCACTACGCCGTTGGCAATTAAAACTGACAAAATATAAAAAGACAGCGGGGAAAGGACAAAATTCTTTCCTTCGGCCTTCGGCATCTCCTGTTTCAACCATACTGCCGCCAATCGAAGATTCTGATTATTTAACGAAAAATTCTCCCGAAAATGCCCCGTACCGGCAGGTTTCTCATCAGCCGGATGCTTCATATGCTCTTTTCCCGACAAGGAAACACAAGATTCTTCTGCTCCCAAAACAATATCAGCTTCAGGTTCTTCTACTTTATCCGCACCATGCTTTTCTTCTTCAAAATTTCCGTCGGCACCTTCAACTTTATCGACCACAAACCAGCCCGGACGCACATATTGCGCAGCAGCAGGCAAACCGAAAAAGTTGATACACATCAGACAACACATCAGAATTACCATTTTTTTCATAAACATTCTCCCGGCTGAAAAGCTGGGTTTATAATCGCACAAATTACTTAATTTTAAATTACCGAAACAATCCAAGTCCAAATCCTGAACGTTCGCCACAACATCTCCATTTATTAGATATAAAAAAATAAAACCCTTATAAAACGAATATAGCTCAGTAAAAAATCAATTAATTATTGCAAAATTAAAACTTAATACTATACTTTCAAAAAAAATCAACAGGAGAACGATTATGACTGAATTGTCAAGCAAAGTTATTTTCATTGATAAACGTAAAACAAGTATGCGCCTGGCTAATGCGGAATGGGAGGCTATTGACAGTATTTGCAAGCGCGAAAACATAAAAAGAAACAATTTACTTGAAATGATTAATGCCCGCAAAGACGCCAAAATGGGACTTACCTGCTCCGTCCGTCTTTTTTCACTAATATACTATTATCGTTTGTTGACCAAAGAACCCATGCCCAGAGCCGGCAGTTCTGCTGACGCCTCCTCTCCGATTTTTGAAGCCATCAAAGGCATTATCTGAAAGAGCAAAACATTCGCCGACGCCGCGCTCCAACACAATCAAACCAGCTTTCCTGCAAATTTTAAAAGCTGTACTCTGTTTCTGCGCCGCATGCTTATATCAATTAACAGACTCGCAAATATCCGATATTCCGCTATCAGACAAATGCAGACTACCCGTTGCTTGCACTTAAATATCTGCGTTCTGTCTGCACCTTATTACTTACGTCTGAACGCCTGCTTCTGTCGTCTGTATCCTGTTATTTGTGCCCGAATAAGCGTTCCCGTTCCGCAGCCAGGCATTTGTTCCGTTTATAAATGTCTACACTGCCGTTAGCTACGGCCTCTGTATAGTAAGCAATTTTAAAATCAATTTTTTCCATATATTGCCGGAAAACAGCCATCTGCTGCTCCAGCTTTTCTTTTTGCCGCTTAAACAATTCCAGCCGTTCGCCAACTGTTGCATCGCCCTGCTGGCACAAGTCCATATATTTTTTAATATCTTTCAGCTGCATCCCCGTCCCTTTCAGGCACTCAATGATAATCAGCCAGTCAACATCCTCGTCCTCAAAAACCCTGGCGCCTGAAGATCCTTTTCTGACAAAAGGAAGCAGCCCTTCCTTGTCATAATAGCGCAGCGTATGAGCCGTCAGCCCGAGTTTCTTCGCTACTTGTCCTATTGAATAACGCATAATTTGCTCCTTTTTTTATTATTGTGGCCGCAAATACGCGCAATGTCAATTAAAACATTAGGGATAAAGCAAACTCTAATCCATATTATTTTCTGCATATTTCATAAAAGTACGCCCTAAACACTCAAAAATACACCTTACTTATAAAAAATATCTTGACTTAGAGCAAACTCTAAAAATTATGCTTAAGCAAGGTCGAGTCGTTTTCTGCTGCGAAACAGTATAATCAAACAGCTGTATCCCTGCATTAACCCCTCCTGAACCTATATAAATAAAAGCAGAAACCGTTATCAGCAAAAAGGAGAGAAACTTATGAAACTTTCCCCAACTTTCACTTTCATAACGGCCATCGCCGTTTCTTTATTGGCTTTAACAAATTCCACAGGAGCTGTTGAAATGAAAAAAGCACCAATTGACACCATTTTCCCGCAGGGAGAGCCAAACCCTTATGGGAAATTTTTTACCGGTCAAACTTATCTCAGCCGGCTAAGCGCCAAAGACGACGTCTTCAACGCGCCCCTCGCCAATGTAACGTTTGAACCCGGAGCCCGAACCAACTGGCATAAACATAGCGGAGGCCAGATACTTCTTGTTCTATCCGGAGAAGGACGCTATCAGGAAAAAGGCGGAAAACTGAACATCCTGCATAGAGGAGATATCGTCCGCATTGCTCCGAACATAGAGCATTGGCATGGCGCTGCTCCTGATTCATGGTTTACCCACATTTCACTTGAAACCAATGTGCCAAACAATTCTACCGAGTGGCTTAACCCCGTAACTGATAAGGAGTACAAATAATGAACAAACAAATCTTAGTTCTGTCTGCCAGTTTCCGTAAAGGCGGAAATTCGGACACGCTTTGCGACCAATTCATCAAAGGAGCCGTTGAAGCAGGAAACCGTGTGGAAAAAATATATCTTAACGACTGCAAAATAAACTTTTGCCGCGGCTGTGGAGTTTGTAATACCACTCACAAATGCGTACAACACGACGATATGGCCGAAATACTGGACAAGATGGTTAAAGCCGACGTTATCGTAATGGCAACCCCCGTTTACTTTTACAGCATGAACGGCCAAATGAAAACTTTGATAGATCGGACAGTTCCGCGGTATGAAGAAATTCGTAACAAAGATTTTTATTTCATCGTTGCCGCTGCAGACACCAGTACGGCCAATATGCAAAAAACCATTCAGGGTTTTAAAGGGTTTACTGAAGACTGCCTCGACGGAGCCAGAGAAAAAGGGATTATATACGGAACCGGCGCATGGCAGATTGGGGACATTAAAAATTCTCCCGCCATGAACGAAGCTTATGAAATGGGAAAAAATGCATAAAGGATTGTCTTCCATATCTCAAAACAAAACCGCCGTTCAGGCCGGACAGCAGCCGGATTTTCCGGCTGCTGTCTAATCTCAGCTGTTTAAATATAGGCTCATAACCGTTAAAACTTCTTGATTAACGTCAGACAAAAAGCTATTCTGTACAAGAACTCTTTGAAAGAAAGACAGATAACATGCTCCGTCCGAAACCTCTTCAAAAAATCAGAATAACTGCAGCGCTGATAGTCGCAATATTATGTATCGCCGGATTTCTGGGACTTTTTTATCCCGTAAAAATTTTCAATTTCAATTTAGTCCCCTTAATCCAGAAAATAATTATTGATTTCACTGTAGTCTCCGGGATTCTTCTGCTACTGCTGATTGCAATTACACTTATATTCGGAAGAATTTACTGCTCCACAATATGCCCGTTGGGATTGCTTCAGGAATTCTTTTTGCTGTTGTTCCGCCGCAAAAAACTTCCCGCGCAAAAAAATACGCCCTTCAAATACTTTTTGGTAGCCTTAACCTTCGGTTCCCTGCTCGGCGGAACTGCCGTACTGATGCGGCTGATTGACCCCTACTCCGTGTCCGGAACTGCCGCCGGAGGAGCTCTGTACGGAATATGCATTCTCACAGCTATAGCTCTGTTGACTTGGCTAAAGGGACGTTTCTTTTGCACTAATATTTGCCCGGTCGGAGCTGTTCTGGGACTCATGTCCCGATTTTCGCTCAATAAAATCAACATAAACCCCGACGCCTGCGTAGCCTGCGGGCTATGCGCCCAGAAATGCCCCTCTGGCTGCATTGACTTCAAAAATAAAACCGTCGACAACGAAACATGTATAAAATGTTTTAAATGCCTGAGCTTATGTCATAACCACGGAATCTTCTACGGTTCAACGCCCAAACACCGCAATTCCCAGCCTTTTAATCCCGGGCGCCGCCGTTTTATTGCCGGAACCGCAGCCATGGTTCTCTTCGCAACCGCTTTTAAAGGAGGGCTAAACTTAAGCAAAGGCATAGCCCGCAAAGTTAAAAACATAATCGTCCCTCCCGGAGCGGTTTCCGCAGACAGACTCGCCGAAAAATGCCTGAACTGCAATCTCTGCGTAACAAACTGCCCAATGAAAATCATAAAAAAAGCTGACAATGAATTTCCCGCTGTGCATATAAAATACCAAAAAAGTTTTTGTGATTACAATTGCAATAAATGCTCGGAAGTCTGCCCTTCCGGCGCAATCAGAAGCATATCTCTCCCCGAAAAACAAAAAACGCAAATCGGGCTGGCTGCCGTCAATGAAGATTCCTGTATTCAATGCGGACTGTGCGTTATGGAATGTCCCCGTTCGGCAATCACCAAACCGCAGGGGGAATTTCCGCAAATAAACCCCGGCGAATGCATTGGTTGCGGCGCCTGTCAGGCTGTTTGCCCGGTTTCCGCAATCAAAGTCGGAACCGTTAACCGGCAAAAAATCCTCAATCATAAACAAGATGGCAGACTCCCTTCTGCCCCAACCCAAGGAGATTAATATGTCAATAGGTTTAAGCGAATTAGTACTGATTTTAGTCGTCGTCCTGCTGCTGTTTGGCGGCAAAAGGATTCCTGAATTGGCGAAAGCATTAGGCAAAGCTTCCTACGAATACAAAAAAGCCAAAGAAGCGCTTGAAAATGAAGCAGCCAGCTTCAAAGAAACCATAGAAAAAAGTATTGAACAGGAAAATGACGACAAAAAAAACAACAAATAACGCAACGCATATTGCAACGGATTCCGAAGGAGAGCTGATAACGCATTTGGAGGCTTTGCGCACTACGCTGATGCGATGTCTGTTGGCATTGGGCATTATGCTTTTTCCGTCATTTCTGTTTACGCCTGCCTGTCTTGATTTTCTGGTAAAAATATTGCTTTCGGGACAGCAGGTAACGCTAAACTTCTTTTCTCCCGCGGAAGTGTTTATCCTGCAAATTAAACTGGCGCTGGTATTGGATATCTTAATCTGCTTTCCGTACATAGCCCGGCAGATTTGGAATTTTGTCCTTCCCGCATTGTATGAAAACGAACGCAGGTTTATCAAATCAATTATATTCTCTTCCAGTCTGATGTTTATTTTAGGCGTCATATTCTGCCTCATCTTTATTCTGCCGCTTATCATTAAATTTGGCCTAAGTTTCCGCACCGCTGATATAAAAGCCGTTCTGGGAATTTCAAATGTCATCGGATTAAGCCTGCAGCTTGCTGTAATCTTTGGCCTGATGTTTCAATTTCCGCTGATAACCTATATGCTTATCCGTTCCGGCATAACATCTTATGCCGCCGTCGCAGCAAAAAGGCCCTATATCTTTACGGCCATTCTGATTATCGCGGCAATTTTAACGCCGCCCGACATCGTCAGCCAGTTAATGCTGGCAGTTCCCACTTATATTTTGTTTGAACTGGGATTATATTGTTCCCGCAAGTTTGCTCCCTGACTGCTCTTCATTCCCAAATACTATGCACAGCCAAAATAACAGTTATCGCCCAAAACAATGCAACACTATCTGAAAACAGCACATTTTTTACCATACCAGCCTCAAATATTTTTTTTACCCACAGCCATAAAAAACCATTGACTTAGAGTTAACTCTAAAAACTATATTACCTTACGGAACAAACAAAAGGAGATACACATTATGAAATTTAAACTACTCACATTCATTGCCGTATTAGCAGCATCTGCTGCGGCTTTAACTGCATTCAACAGCTGCAACGCACAGGAAAAAAAGGAAAATATCATGCCAAACGACAAAAAAGTTTTGATTGCTTATTATTCTTTGTCCGGCAACACCAAAGACGTTGCCGAAGCAATCCGCAGTAAAACCGGCGGAGACATCTTTCGCATTGAAACCGTTCAATCCTATCCGGAAGAATATCGGGCAACAACGGCACAGGCCAAAAGGGAGATCAACGAAGGTTTCCGCCCTGAATTGAAAGGAAAAATCGACAACATCGCACAATACGATATTATTTTTATCGGTTCGCCGAACTGGTGGGGAACAATTGCGCCCGCCGTCAGCAGTTTTCTTGCCGATTATGACCTGAAGGGCAAAACCGTTATCCCGTTCATTACGCACGGGGGCGGCGGTGTCCAAAATACAATTACCGATTTAACTGCCCAATGCAATGGCTGCTCAGTCAAACAAAACGGCTGGGTCGGTTATGGCAGCCGAACATTGGGCGTTTCCGGCTGGCTTGAAGATATGGGGTTCAAAAAATAGCGGATATCACCAGAATATTAGGCAAAAGTTCTGCCAAAGTGCAGAACTTTTTTTTATAAAAAATCCTTTACCTATTGCCAAATTTAACATAAAGATTACATTAACGTATAGTCATTTTTTGAAAGGAAAAAATAATGTCAAAAGTAATCGCCTCCATTTTTCTTGCACTCGGCCTTGTTATCGGCGGATTTTTCCCGGGATACTACTACTATCAGGCCAAATTAAACAACAACTCCGTTACGGTCAAAGGACTTGCCGAAATGAACGTCAGAGCAGACCTTGCCATTTGGAAATTAAAATTTGTCATCACAGGCAACGAACTCGTTCCGGCTCAACAGAAAATTACCTCTCAGGCAGCAGAAATTAATGCCTTTCTCAAGAAACAGGGATTTAGCAATAACGAAATCAGCCTCGGCAGAATAGAAACCAACGACCTGATGGCAAACCCCTACCGTAGCAACGACGCCAATGCCTCTCGTTTCATTCTTTCGCAAACCATTACGGTAAGAAGCAATAATGTTGACTTGGTAGAAAAATCTCTTCCGCAGACAGACAGCCTTATTGCCAAAGGCATTATCTTCGACAGCGCCTCGTATGAATATCCCGTTTCTTACATTTTCACAAAACTTAATAATATAAAACCGCAAATGCTGGAACAGGCAACCAAAAACGCCAAAGAAGCCGCATATGAATTTGCTAAAAGTTCTGATAGCAAGGTTGGAAAAATCCGCCGGGCAAATCAAGGGGTTTTCTCCATTCTGCCGCGGGAACAAGCGCCAAACAGTTTCGAGTCGCAACAAATAGACAAGACTGTCCGCGTCGTTTCAACCATTGAATACTGGCTCGACTAGTCCCCTTTATCTGCAAAATAAAAATAAGATTCGTATTTCCTGACAGGCTGTTTTTCCGAAACAGCCTGTTGCTTTAAACCTAAAATTGTCAGAACAGCTTGACTTAAAACCTTTTTCACCATACAAACAATTGCAACACATACCACAAATGTCAGGCAGTACCATGGTTGATAAAATAAAGATTCGCGGCGCAAAAGTACATAATCTGAAAAACATTAATGTAGACATTCCCCTAAACAAAATCGTAGGCATTGCCGGTGTTTCCGGTTCAGGCAAATCATCACTGGCTTTAGGTGTTTTATATGCAGAAGGTTCCAGACGCTACCTTGAAGCCCTCTCTACCTACACCAGAAGAAGGATGACTCAGGCGGAAAAAGCACTGGTAGACGAAATTCTTTATGTTCCTGCCGCATTGGCCTTACGTCAGCGGCCTGGCATTCCCGGTATTCGAAGTACCTTCGGTACCGGAACTGAACTGTTAAACAGTCTCAGACTGATGTATTCACGGCTGGCAAGTCATCGCTGCCCAAACGGGCATTATCTGGCTCCGACACTTGCCGTCGCAGCCGGACAGGAACTGGTCTGCCCCGAATGCGGTGCAAAATTTTATGCGCCATCTGCCGAAGAGCTGGCCTTTAACAGTCAGGGAGCATGCCCAACCTGCGATGGAACCGGAATGGTAAGAACCGTAAATAAAGCCGCACTCGTTCCGGACGAGTCCCTCACCATTGACGAAGGAGCCGTTGCCCCATGGAATTCGCTTATGTGGTCGCTGATGACGGATGTCTGCCGAGCAATGGGTGTTCGAACCGATATCCCTTTCCGCAACCTTACGGAACAGGAAAAGGATATCGTTTACAATGGTCCCGCAGTAAAAAAACATATTTTGTATAAAGCAAAAAACTCCAATCAGGCCGGTGAATTGGATTTTACATATTACAATGCAACCTATACCGTCCAAAACGCCTTAGCAAAAGTCAAAGACGAACAAGGAATGAAACGGGTGGAAAAATTTCTGAAGCAGGATATCTGTCCCGATTGCAAAGGAAGCCGCCTTTCCGCCGTCGCTCGGACACCGCTTTTATGCGGAATTTCATTGGATAAGGCCTGTAAAATGCCTTTAGGAGAACTGGTCGAATGGGTAAATGGCATTCCGTCATTTTTAAACGAAGAAATGCGCCCCATGGCTCAAAGTATATGCGAGGCTTTTCAATCAGCGGCAACCCGTCTGATAGATTTAGGGCTGAGCTATCTTTCGCTCGACCGTGCGGCATCAACACTTTCGACCGGTGAACGGCAAAGAATGCAGCTGGCTCGCGCTGTCCGCAACCGTACAACCGGAGTACTGTACGTCTTGGACGAACCATCCATCGGTCTGCACCCTTCCAATATAATCGGCTTGAACGGCGTTATGCGGGATTTGGTTGCAGACGGCAACTCTGTCATATTAGTCGACCACGAAACACAGATTTTGTCTGCCGCGGACTGGCTGATTGAACTGGGACCACAGGCAGGAGCCGCCGGAGGAAAAATTGTAGCCGAAGGAACAATCTCTGATCTAAAGGAAAACCCCAATTCCATAATAGCGCCGTTTCTTTCCGGAAAAGCCAAGCTGCGGCGCACTTCACGTCCTGCTCTTAAACAGATGTTCGACAACGGAATCATCAAGCTTGCCACTCGGAATATCCACACTGTCCAACCGCTGGCCGTTAATATCCCTAAAGGAAGAATGACCGCTGTTACGGGAGTATCTGGTTCGGGCAAAACAACCTTAATCCTGGAAAGCCTGATTCCGGCGCTTGAAGCCGCCATAAACGGAAAAAAGCTTCCGGAACATATCGTATCCATTGAAGCAAACGGAATTAAACAGATAAAATTGATTGACGCAACGCCGATAGGCATCAATATCCGTTCTACAGTCGCAACATATGCTAATGTTCATGACGAACTGCGCAAAATTTTTTCCAAAACCGACGACGCTAAAAAATTAGGATATAAAGCCGGAGATTTTTCTTATAATACAGGAAAGCTGCGATGTCCCGTATGCGATGGCACCGGTATCATCAACCTCGACGTTCAGTTTCTTCCAGATGTGGAAATCCCTTGTCCGGACTGCAGGGGGGCAAGATATGCCAAGCTCGCCGACAACGTAAAATATATCAGCAAAAGCGGGGAGGCATTTTCTCTGCCGGAACTCATGGAAATGGATATAAACTCGGCTTTGAAAGCCTGCAAAGACTTAAAAATCGTTTCCCAGAGGCTGAAAGTCCTGCAAAACCTTGGGCTTGGATATCTGACTCTCGGCGAAGAAACACCGGGACTCTCCGGAGGAGAAGCACAGCGGTTAAAACTGGCCAGTGAAATGGGAAAAGGACAAGCCGATTCCGTTTTTGTATTCGATGAACCAACAATAGGCTTACATCCGTTAGACGTACAAACATTGCTGAATGTCTTCCAAACTCTTGTCAATAACGGAGCTACCGTTATCATTATTGAACATGATTTAGATGTTATCCGCAATGCCGACTATATTATAGATATGGGTCCGGGCGGCGGAACGGACGGCGGCTGTATTGTAGCCACAGGAACCCCGGAACAGATAGCCGCAGCTCCCGCAAGCATCACCGGAAAGTTCATATAAGACTCGCTGCTCCAGACTGTTTTCCTCAAACGCCTGAAAAATCCCTCAGCAATCTTTCCGCCGTTCTCTGGTGCCAACCTTCAAGAACAGATAAAAACTTGCAACAAGAAATCTCCTTCTCTGCTCCAATATTGCCAGAATTTCTCTCCCGAAAATCCTTTTCTTTTAAATGGATGATAGCTGAAAAACATTGACTTTTAGAAGAAACAGCCATAACTTTTACCAAAATTCATCATTATGTTTAATCATTAAAACCCAATAATTATGGTACAAAAAAGTTCTTTCTCTATGCGTATTGACGATGTATTCTATCGTTACGGCATTTTCGTAACTGGCAAAATTCAAAGCGGCTGCATAAAAATTTTTGACAAACTTATGGTCATAGGTGAAAATGAAGAAATGGAGAATCTCTGCATATCTTTAAGTAAACATCACCCCTATAATAAAACGCAAAAAACATCTGTTAAGGAAGCCGTCGCCGGAGATTACGTAAGCATCTGTTTGTTGCAAGGGTCTAAACTCCAAATTCGAAAAGGAATGATGTTAACGGCACGAGAATGAGTGCTGACCCTAGAGCAAAACCGATTAAGACCAGTGGCTATTTATAATATCAAACCGCTGACGCTGTAACCTTTTGCCTCAACTTTGTTCTGGCTTAACGCTATATAAAAAATGCCTGTTTATACAAACAGGCATTTTTTATGATCAAAGACATCTTGCAATCCACGGACTAATTAATCTTAACGAATATTTTAGTCATCCGATTCCATTTAACCATTGAAGAACTCCCACAAGTCGTATACCTCTGTCGATTTTTCAATAATTACATCTTTAACTATAGGCTTGTGCTGCTTATCAAAAAACACTTCCAATGTTATCATATCTCCTGGAAAAAGATGCAAAATTTTTTGATACAGCTCTTGGCTTGCTTGTTCAATAAGAAAATAACAGTTCTTTCCAAAGTTTATGTATGTAAGATAACTTCCGTCAGCCGCTGTTCCTCTGAAAAATTCTATTCTCTCTGCACCAACCTTGAGATGGCATCTAGCAACACAATTTTCTCTAGGATCAGGTATAACATTAATCACTTTTGCATAAACCCGAGCTCTTATAATTTCTTCCATAATTAGTAATTTTTAAATTTGACATAATTGTATTTTTTATTCTTTACAGCTAAACTCTTTTGTAACAAATGTCAAATTATATTGTATTTGAACTAAAAAATTAATGCAATTACCAATACTTCTTCCTTAAATACCAATCCGGACTATCCTCACATTACTAATAGTTGAACCAGCAAAGTTCGTTTCGTATCCGCAGTATTTAAAGCAAAAAACCACCTTAAAGGTGGTTTTTTGCTTTATGGTCGGGACGAGAGGATTCGAACCTCCGACTTCTTGCACCCCATGCAAGCGCTCTACCAGGCTGAACTACGTCCCGACAACCTCTTTTCTATATATCTGCATACTGTAAAATGCAAGCAAAAAATTTATTTCTTTCATTTATACTGCAATATCAGGCGTTTTAACCGCAACAATTAATTACTGTATCTAAAACATCTCTTCCGAATAAGCAATTTAAAACAAAACACATCCCCCTCTTTACAACAAAAACAAACTCTTCGCCTGCGGTTCTTCATCTGAAGACTAAGATATTGAAACAACGTCTATTTCTTCAAAATAAACAGAATTTTAATAGAAAAAACATGACTGGCACTCACAATAAAAAAGGCTGCAAATGCAGCCTGTAATAACTTAAAATCCGGAAACAATTATGCCGTTGCCTTACCTGCAATCACCTTTTTAATTTTTTTCGCTTCCGCTGTCAATTTTCCGTCCGGAGTAGACATTAAATATGCATCCAAACCGCCTTTATGCTCAATAGAGCGCAGCGTCTTCGTGCAAATTTTCAACTTATAAACCTTCCCCAGAGCTTCGCTCAACAGAGAAACAACTTGCAGATTCGGCAAAAAGCGGCGGCGGGTTTTATTGTTAGCGTGGCTTACATTATTACCGCTCATAACGCCGGTGCCGGAAATTTCACATTTCTTAGCCATTTTTTTATCCTTTACTCAAAAACTTTTGCTCATACATACAAACTTAATCCATATAAGTCAAGCAAAATCTTCGTAAAAACTTAAAAAAAAGCTGGATTATTTAGAAATTACGTTGTATAAGCATAATTCGCAAAGTGATTTGCAGCATGTACCCGTAGCTCAATTGGATAGAGTGTTGGCCTCCGACGCCAAAGGTTGCGAGTTCGAACCTCGCCGGGTGCACCATTTATAGCATTAAAAGCGCCCTTATTGCTAAGAGCGCTTTTATTTCAGGCATAAATTATGCCTACTCCTCTTCCGTATCCTCTTCATCGCTTTCTTCATCTGCAATTTCAAGATCATCATCTTGCATCATTGCTTTAATCATCCACGACTTTTTAGCATACATATCCAGATATTCTTCCATCAGATTTGCCACCTGAAAATTATCGGCTTTATCTGCCTCATCCCTTACCTCCTTGGCCGATGCGATTAAAATGTCACAATCAGCAGAAAGCTCCTCCAAAACTTCATAGCCGTGATAATCGCGGGCTTCTAATTCGTCTATCGTCGTTTTATCCAGATATTCCGCCATTGAAGCCGCCGGCATTTTGTTCTGCATTTTCATTACTTCTGCCACTGTATCGAATTGGCATTGCAGCATTTTATAAATTTTTTCGGTCATTTTATGAATAAGTGGAAATTGCAGTCCGACAACATTCCAATGCAGATTATGAACTTTAATATTCAAAACAGCAAGATTTGCCAGAAAAACGTTTAGTTTATCAGTCTTATTAGCCATAATATCTCTCCTCTATAAAAACAACACAGACAAAATAATGCGCATTTCCTGCTTTTTTAGAGGATATAATCCAAAGATAAAATATTGCCTCCACTGTTCACACAAAAAAGCCGCCCCGAAAGGCGGCTTTTTCAATCAAAAATCTGAACAAATTTCTTTGTTTCCGAATCATACTGCAAATGCAGCACCGAACAGTTTTCATTTGGTGTCTTTTTCAATTCCAAGCCACATTTCAGCGCGCTCAGCACCCCGGCATGACAAACCACGCCAATGACAGAATCCTTCTTGCAGACAATTCTGTTTAAACAATGCAGAACTCTTCCGAAAATTTCACGCTTACTCTCGCCGCCGGGAAAGTGAATATCCCAGTTATCAAAACTCGGCCAGCATACATTTTCAACAAAAGTATCCCCGAATCTGGCCCGTACTTCGTCAAAAGTCATTCCTTCAACTTCGCCGAAGTCGCCTTCGCGCAAATCCTGAAGAATAATAATCGGAAGCTCCGTCGCACTTCTGCAGGCAATTTTGTTTGCTGTTTGTACAGCTCTGACAAGCGGCGAACAATATAATACCGTCATTCCCAGCGACAGGACTTTCTCTGCCAGTTTTCTTGCCTGCTCTTCACCATTTTCATTCAATACTGCATCCAGGCCGCAGCCCTGCCATCTGTGTTCCAGATTATAATCCGTTTCACCATGGCGAAAAATGTACAAATCTTTTTTCATAAATATAACTGTTTTATAATAATAGTAAATCTACCCCTAACTTACCCGTAAATTTTATTTATGCAACAAAAAACCGCCTGCCTTTCTCGGGACAAGCGGTTTTCTGGCTCCTGATGCTTATTTAACAAGCAATTCATCCGCCAGTGCTTCCAATTGTTTGATATCCGCATCTTTCATCGCCGATTTTATCGAAACCGTCGTATCTGCAAATGTAAGATTTTTTAAGCCTTCAAGTTCTGCCCTCATTTTTTTGGCTGCGATTGGTGCCCACGAACCGTTTTCAATAAACGCAACTTTCCGGTTTTGATAGTTTTTGCTCTTCAAATGCGCAATAAAGCTTTCCATACAGGGAAAAATGCCCCCGTCATATGTAACAGACGCCAATACCAGGCGGTCATAACGAAACGCATCTTCCACTGCTTCAGCCATATCGTCCCGCGCCAAATCGGTAATCGCAACTTTCGGAGCGCCTTTAGCCTCCAAAATTTCTTTAAGTTTTTCCGCCGCCTGTTTGGTATGCCCGTAAACCGACGCATAGGCGATAAGTATGCCTTCATCTTCCGGCCGGTAACTGCTCCAGATATCATATTTATTAATATAATATCCCAAATTCTCCGTCAGCATCGGCCCGTGCAAGGCAAAAATCTTCTGAATATCAAGAGTTGCCGCCTTTTTAAGCAACGCCTGTACCTGTGCGCCGTATTTGCCGACAATATTGATATAATAGCGGCGTGCTTCGCAATCCCATTCGTCCTCAACGTCAAGCGCACCGAATTTTCCGAAAGCATCTGCCGAAAACAGGATTTTTTCCTTTTTCTCATACGCAACCATAACTTCCGGCCAATGTACCATCGGAGCCATAACAAACGTCAGCGTATGGCTGCCCAAAGACAGTTCGTCGCCCTCATTGACAACAACTTTGCGCCCTTCCAAATCCAAATGCTCAAAAAACTGCGGAATCATATTAAAAGTTTTCGGATTCGAAACAACCTTTGCTTTTTTATATTTGTTCAAAAAGTGCTCAATATTTGCAGCATGATCCGGTTCCATATGCAAAATAACCAAATAATCAGGTTCTTTGCCATTCAAAACTTCTTCCAAATTCTGAAACCATTCGTCGGTCGCCCGCTTGTCAACCGTATCCATCACGGCAATTTTGTCATCCATAATGACATAGGAGTTATAGGAAATCCCTTCAGGAATAACATACTGTCCCTCAAACAAGTCCAATGTCTTGTCATCGGCACCGACATAATAAACGCTTTCGGTCAACTTCTTATTCTGCATATTTTTACTCCTTATCGCAAATGCTTACTCTGTTTTGTTTATTTAACCTTTTCCTCAATAATTGCAACTGCTTTTTCAAATACGTCTTCAATGCCCATCCAAGATGTATCCAGAATATAGGCGTCTTCAGCCGGTTTCATAGGAGCATCTTTTCGAGTCGCATCACGCTCATCGCGGGCCTTGACATCTCTCAAAACGTCATCGTAATTTGCAGCTACTCCTTTCGCCACAAATTCGTCATATCTTCTTTTCGCCCGCACTTCTGCCGCCGCCGTAATAAAAAACTTCACCTCTGCCTGCGGACAAATCACCGTTCCCGTGTCCCGGCCGTCATAAATAACGCCTTTCGCCGCACTTCCGTCGGCAAAAACCGGATTCGCCGCAAAATTGCGCTGCATATCAAGCAGCCGCCTCCGCACTCCCGGATAGCTGGAAACGACCGATGCGGCCTGCCCTCCTTTTGCCGAACGAAAATCTTTATCATGCGACAATTCCGCCATTTTGGCAAAAGTCAGCCCGGCGGCTTCTTGCTCTGCCGCTGTTGCGTCTGCCAAATCATTCCCGTTTTGCAGCATCAGCAGCCCGACAGCCCGATAAACCATTCCCGTATCAAAATATGCAAGGCAGTATTTTTCCGCAAGTTTTTGTGAAAGCGTTCCCTTTCCCGCTGCCGCCGGCCCGTCCACCGTAATAATCATTATCCTCTGCAACCTTTCTAAATTAAAAATTTTATCTATTCTTTAACATATATTCGCTAATATCATAGTATAAAATCACTTTATACAAAGAATAACATAATGGTAAAAAACTTTCGTCTTTACATTAAGGAGCCGCTCGCTCCGGGCAAAACAATCATACTTGAAGAAGAGCAAACCCATTATTTGAAAAATGTGGTAAAATATACCGCAGGAGAAACCTTCTCCTGTTTTGACAACGAGTCAGGCGAATTTTCCGCCCGGATTACCGCATTCGAAAAAAGACACACCAGAATAAACATCCTCGCTCAAACCGCACCGTTCACCCGTTGTCCGGATATCTGGCTGCTGTTTGCCCCCCTGAAAAAGGACAAAACCGATTTTGTTATTGAAAAGGCTACCGAACTTGGTTGCCGGAAAATTCTGCCCGTTATCACCCGCCACACAAATTCTGGAAACGTCAAAACCGAGCGCTATGTCGCTCAAAGCATAGAAGCGGCCGAACAATGCCGCCGGACAGACCTCCCGGAAATCGTCCCGGCACAAAAGCTAGAAGATGTCCTTTCCGGCTGGGACAGTCAGAGAACGTTGTTTTTTATGGATGAAACCCGAAACTGCCAAGATTTTTTTTCCGTCTTAAAAGAAAATCCTGCCTCTAAGGCAGCCGTCCTAATCGGCCCCGAAGGCGGATTTTCTCCTGAAGAATTAAACTTATTACGCAACTTACCTTTTGCCAGAGGCGCAGCTTTAGGGCCGAGAATACTCCGGGCCGAAACCGCTGTTGCCGCAGCTTTGTCCTGCTGGCAAATGATTTCCGGAGACTGGAGCGACAAATGAAAATACTGATTGCCGATGACCACGAACTTTTTCTCAAAGGGCTGGAATTTATTTTAAACGAAAATTTTCAGTATCCTGAAATTACCACCGCTCAGAGCTATACGGATATTTTTTCCATTTTGGAGCAAAAGCAGGATTTTGACCTGATTATCACAGACTTGGCTATGCCCGGCGCTGCCTGGCTGCCGGCACTGACCAAGATTCACACTTTGGTTCCGGATACGCCCATTACGGTCATCTCTGCCGTTTTTGATAAAGCAATTCTCCAACAGACGCTTGATATCGGCGTTGCTGGATATATCCCCAAAACAGCGTCAAACAACCTGATTGTCAGCGCTATCAATCTGGTTTTGGCCGGCGGCATATACATTCCCCATGAACTGCTTTATTCTACCAAGCTTGAACCTGCCCATAACGAAAGCAAGCAAAAAGAATACTACTCGCCGCTGAAAACGCTTGAAAAATTTGCCGAAAACACCCTTGATGCACCGCAAAAAGGCCTGACGGAGCGTCAGATAGATATAGTTAAATGTATCGCTGAAGGACTCTCCAACAAGCAAATTGCCTATAAACTGCATCTCAAAGAAGGAACCATCAAAGTGCATATTACCATAATTTTAAAGGTTCTGAACGTTAAGAACCGTACCTCCGCCGTAATTGAAGCAGCCAAACGCGGCTACATTTCGGATAATATGTCTGACAACGGATAAATTAAGAGGACGCCATGGCTAAAACAGCAAAAAACATCCTGCCCGCCTATCTCACTGATATATATGGTTGGCTGTATCTGAATCCGAAACTTTATAACCTTCTAGATAATGCGTTCCTGTTAAATTTTCTAACTTTGGGATACCACAGCCTTTTGACCGAAGAAGTAAAAAAGGAAATCTCTCCTCATTCGCATATCCTCCAAATCGGAGCAACACTCGGCGGACAAATAGAAAAAGCATATTCCGGCCTGGGCATGCTCGGTTCATATACCATTGTGGATATTCTGCCGGACATTCTTGAAAACTGCCGGGAAAAGCATCTGGAACAAAAAATAGGCTTCGTTCACGCTGACGCCGCCAAAACCGTCAAAGGAAATTACGATATCATCATCTGCTATATGTTGCTGCACGAACTCCCCCCTTTAACGCGCACCCGTGTTATCGATAATATCCTCAAAGCATTGAAACCCGGCGGTAAAGCCGTTTTTATCGACTATCACCAACCTTCCTCCTATCACCCTTTAAAATACATAATTCGCACCGTCAACCGCCTGTACCAGCCGTTTGCGGAAAGCCTTTGGAAAAATTCCATCAAAGGCCTGGCATCGCACCCGGAAATATGCCGCTGGTCGCAACAAACCTATTTCGGCGGCGTTTACCAAAAAGTCGTCGCCACAAAAATGGACGGCACATCTCTCTGAAATTCGTCATATAACCTGCCATCCCGTCCTTTGCCCATACGCTTGCGACAACATTCCGGCATATGCAACACACCATACACGACGTACGCGACACGCCATACACGGCGTACACAACACGCTATATCCGGGTATGCTTTTATCAACACAAAACACCGGTCGCCCTCCCAATGAGAACGACCGGCAAGTCCCAAGCAGACGGTTTAAGCATCAAGATTTAGCAACACTAATCTTCTTAAACTTCTGCTTTTCTGTCTGGGATTTCGGAATAGAGACAGTTAACACGCCGTTGTTGTATCTGGCGGTCGTTGCTTCATAATCCAAATCCCAGGGCAGCTGTATGGTACGTCTGAACATACCATACGAGATTTCAGAAAAATAATTATCTTTGGTATTTTCTTCAGATTCGTTCTTTTTCTCACCGCTGATGCTTAAATAACCGTCCGCAGAAACCTTCAAATCAATGTCTTTTTCATCAATTCCCGGAATTTCCGCCGTAACTTTTACCGCATCTTTATCTTCAGTAACCTGAATTTTAGGTGATAAATCCGAATATTCCGAATTTGAACTATCCATAAAATTCCAAAAATAATTCATCAGGCTTCTGAAATCCGTCGGATTGTGAGAAACGGACAAATCATGATTATTCGGATTTGAATTTGTTACCGTATTTCTCATCATTCTTCTCCGCAAAATTATTTTTCTTCCATTTCCGAAATTTCTACTTCGTCAATCTCGTCAGAAAGTTTTGAACCGCAGCAGCAGCCGGAAGAAGAACTGGAGCTGGAACTCGGTTTGGAACTTGAACTGGACTGGGACTTTTCATTAGAAAACTTAGACTGAGAATTTTTCATATTTACCTCCAAAATATATTTAGCCAATTTTTAAAAGCATTCTTGCAAAACAAAAAGCTCTTCGGTTTTCCGCCTGCAACGCCGAAGCTCCGCAGACGTTCCGCCGTCGGCACCTGTAAAATTTCATTGCAAAATTTACACCTGAAAAGATAATCTCTGCCCTGCCGAATTTAAGCTAAACTTAAGGGCAGTTTCCACTGCCCTTATTGTCTAAATGCAATATCTGATATTACGTTTTTAGAATTCCGCGGTAATATTTTTACCCATATTCAAAAACTTTTCCGTCCTCTGCCTCTTTAATTCATCGGGAGACAAACCGGAAAGTTCCCGCAGCTGGCGTGATATTGCCTCTTTAACCGCACCAAGCGTCTGTTCCGTATTGCGATGGGCTCCGCCCAGCGGTTCCTTTATAATTTCATCAATAATCCCCAGCGCTTTCAAATCTTGTGCCGTCAGTCTCAACGCCTCCGTCGCCTCTTTTGTCTTATCGCCTGAACGCCATAAAATGGAAGCGCATCCCTCCGGCGAAATAACGGAATAAATTGAATGCTCCAGCATCAACACCCGATTCGCCGTTGCTATTGCAATCGCGCCGCCGGAACCTCCCTCACCGATAATTATGGAGATAATCGGTGTTTTTACCTGCAAACATTTCTCAATAGACGAAGCAATTGCTTCAGCCTGCCCGCGTGCTTCCGCATCTACCCCCGGATATGCTCCCGCCGTATCGACAAAACTGATAACCGGCAGGTGAAATTTGTCTGCCAGAGCCATCATACGCTGCGCTTTGCGGTACCCTTCAGGCTTTGCCATACCGAAATTATATTTGATACGGGTTTCAAGGTCGTTTCCTTTTTCCTGCCCCATAACAACTACAGCATAACCGTCAATCTTGCCGATACCGCATACCATCGCCTCATCATCGGCAAAACAGCGATCACCGGCCAACGGTGTAAAATCTTCAACAAAAGCCTTTATATAATCTAAACAGTGCGGTCTTGCAGGATGTCTGGCTATCTGCGCTTTCTGCCAGGCTGAAAGATTCATATATGTCCGATTGACGTGTTGGCTTAATTTACGCTCCAGACGCCTGATTTCCCGGGTAATATCCATATCCTCGTCTTTGGCAAGAAGTTTCAGATGTTCGATTTTTTCTTCAATTTCTAAAATATCTTTTTCAAAATCAAGCACAACGGCTGTAGATTCATTCATTTTTTATACCTTTAAAAATTAAACATTGACCTCTCTATATCACAAAATAAAAAAAATTCACCATATTTTTTGCATATATACCAAATAACCGCCCGGATTTGCAGCAAATAACCGTAAAATCATAAACATTTAACACATTTTTTATTTGCAAAATAAGGCTTTTCCGCTACAATAGCCAAAAATTGTAATTGGGAGTCGGACATTGTTGAACATTTCGTTTTTCATAGCTGCATTTTCAAGCATATTTTGGTTTTTCTACAGCCTAAGATTTGTCAATGTAAGCAGTATTTCTGCCGCCGGAGGAGCCGAAGCCCTGTTTCAGGCGGTAATTGTCATTTTGTTTCCGCTCGCCGTAATTTGGGGAATGTTTGCCGTCATAAAAAGTTTTTATGCTGAAAAGCAGACGACTGTACAAAATCAAACCCTTTTAGAGCAGTTGAAAAAAAATGCCGAAAATGCCAATGCGCTGAGCTGCGCTTTGATAGCCGCGGAAAAAGAAATAAAAAACGGCTTTATTCTGCATGAATTTGATACGCTGATTGCCGATGCAAACGAAATCTTGTCCGACATCATCAAACGCAGCAATTCCATTTCCAGCGCCCAGATGGAACATTTATGGAACCGCACTGCCGGCGGTGAACGCTGGCTGATAGCCAAAACCTTTATCGAAACCTACAATTTTCAGACCGGTTTTGCCGGACATCTGCTGCAAAAAGCGCAGAAGGACAGCCTCCTGCGAGGCAGCATCCTTGAATTTGAAGCCAGAATAAAAAGCCTTTGCCGGCTGCTGGAAATACACGACACCCAGCGCATATTCTACAATATGGTCGAATACGGCGCATTAGGAAAAGTTTACGGCATCATTTCCCCAATCGCCAGCCAACTTTCTCCGGACACAAATTCGTCTCAGATTGAAAAAGACTGTCCCCAAGACAAAACCGTACAACAGCCCCTTCGCCGGGAAAAACATAGTTTCACCTCAGACGAATTGTCCCTCTCTCCCCGGCAGGATGAGAACTTTCCGTCTTTTTTAAGCCGGCCGGAAGAAACATCGTTGCACTTCGCCCTCTCCGAACCAAAACCGGAAAAATTTGAAGAAACATCTATACGTCCCGAAACCGGTTCATCGCCGGCTGACGAAAAAAGATTAAACATAGATGCCGGATTGAGAGCTATCCGCAACGAGATTCTCTCAACGGAAGCCTCTGCTGCCGTTCCTGCAACAACGGCGCCGGCCGACGATACAAATGCGACACCGATAATAAAGTCGTTTGCACACACTCAAACGGCATTGCGCAATCTGAAAAAAGAGCCCGTATTCAGCAAAAATAATGAAAACACACAAGCAAACACTCCGGGAAAATCCGGCACAGAGCCCCTCGCGCCTTCATTTTCTCCCCGCCGGGAAATTTCCGCTAAACAGCCTAAACCTGCGGTTTCACCGGCAACACAAACCACACGCAGAGAAAAAAACAAAAAAATTATTTCGCTTGATGAACTTGAAAAAGAGATTGATGCGTCACCGGATAACAATTACGACGAATACGCATACCCTTTCGGAGCCTGGCTGGATGATAAAAACCATAAATAAGCTGTTTAAGCCAGCCATCTTGCCCTTATTTTTAATGCTATGCACTTCTCTCCCACCTCAGTCTCTGGCGGAAGATGAAGATGTATTTTCAAACAATTCGTCAATATTATCTTCTTCTGTCGCAATAAAGGAACAAACACCTCCGCAAATAACAATTACCGACAATATTTCTCTAAGCGGCGCACCCAAATACGTACCGGGCTTCACTCATTTTGACTACGTAAACCCCGATGCCCCCAAAAAAGGACGCATCGTTCTCCCTGCTTACGGTACCTTTGATAATTTTAACCCTTACATTTTCAAGGGAACCGCGTCAACCGAAACCGTCGCCCTGACTTTGGACAGTCTCGGCTACACGTCTGCCAACGACCCGGAAACGGTGTATCCGCTGATAGCCGAAAAATTTGAACAGCCTTCCGACAAAAGCTTTATCGGCTTTTTCATCAACCCCGCCGCCCGATTTCAGGACGGAACCCCGATAACCGCCGACGACGTCGTATTCAGTTTCAATTCCCTCATCACCAAAGGCTCACCGGTTTATAAATTTTACTATGCCGATATTGACAGGGTAGAGAAACTTGCCTCCCGCCATGTCCGCTTTTATTTCAAACCCGGAATAAAAAACCGGGAATTGCCGCTAATCATTGCCTCTCTCAAAATTTTTTCTGCCAAAGACTTTGCTAACCGGGAATATGACAAGCCGAGTTTGACCCCGCCTTTAGGCAATGGCCCGTATAAGATAAAGAACTTTGACGCCGGGCGTTACATCACGTTTGTCCGCGACCCAAACTACTGGGCAAAAGACATCCCCACCCGCAAAGGCTTTTTCAACTTCAACGAAATAAAATACGACTATTATCAGGATACGACCGTTACCCTGCAGGCTCTGTTCTCCGGCAATATTGATATGCGCTATGAATACATTGCCAAATCGTGGGCAACCGGACACAACAACGAACTCATCAAAAAAGGCAAAATCAAAAAACAGGCAGTCAAACATAACCGCCCGGCGACAACCCAATTTTTCGCTTTTAACACCCGCAAGGAAAAATTCAGCGACCCGCGCGTCCGGCAGGCAATAGACTACGCTTTTAACTTTCCATGGGCCGACCGAAACCTCTTCTATAACCAATACCAGCGGTTAAAAAGTTATTTTGCCAACACGCGTTTTGCGGCAACGGACACCCCGAAAGACCTGGAGCTGGACATTCTCCTAGCCCTTCGGGACAAAGTTCCGCCTGAAATCTTTACCGTTCCGGTGGAAGCGACGTTTCGCGACGATTCCCTGTCCGACAGGGAAAACCTTAAACGCGCCGTCAAATTGCTCAACGATGCCGGTTACGACTTTATCAACGAAAAAATGTGCAATTTAAAAACCGGTGAACCGCTGGAGTTTGAAATAATCATAAATTCGGCCAACGGTAATTCCTTTACCCGCGTCTTGCTTCCTTTTATTGAAAACCTGCGCAAAATCGGCATAAAAGCCACCACTCGCGTACTGGAAATCAACACCTACAAAAACAAGCTGGACAATTTTGACTTTGACATTATCGTCGGCGGATTTGGCGGCCTTTACATGCCGGGTTCCGAACAGAAAGACCTTTGGGGCAGCCAGTCGGCAGACATTCGGGGCAGCAACAACATTATTGGAATAAAGAACCCTGCCGTAGACGAACTCGTACAAAAGCTGATAGAAACCGAAGACAATGAACTTTATACCGCATATGTCCGTGCCCTTGACCGGGTTTTGCTGTTTAACCATTACGTGATTTTCAATTGGTATTCGGATTCGGACCGTATTGCCTACTGGGACAAGTTCTCTTTTCCCGAAAACAACGCCGGCATCGGCGTTGACATCAACACCTGGTGGCTGAAGGATTAAGACCATGCGCAATTACATCATTAAGCGGCTGCTGCTCATACCCGTAACTTTGTTTGGCATCTTACTGATTAACTTCGGCATCGTCCAGCTTGCCCCCGGCGGCCCCGTTGAGTATATGCTCGCACAGTATAAAGGTATGGACACCGCCGCAACCGGAAACATCAATGCCGGTATGCCGAATATAAACGAACAGAAATATCAGGGTGCAAAAGGCGTTCCCGACGACCTTGTAAAAGAACTGGAAAAACAGTTCGGTTTTGACAAGCCGGTACATGAACGTTTTGTTAAAATGCTCAAAGACTACATTTCTTTTGATTTCGGCAAAAGCTACTACAAAGACAAAACCGTCCTGCAGCTTATCAAAGAACGACTTCCCGTTTCAATTTCTCTCGGTTTGTGGTCAACGCTCATCATTTACCTGATTGCAATCCCCCTCGGCATAAAAAAGGCTCGCGAAGACGGCGAAGAATTTGATGTTATCAGCTCTTTCGTTATCTTCATCGGCTCAGCCATTCCGGTATTTCTGTTTGCCGTCCTGCTGATTGTCCTCTTTGCCGGAGGAACATATTTTCAGCTGTTTCCGCTGAAAGGCCTGACATCCGACGGCTGGGAAAATTTTACATTGCTGCACAAAATCGGCGACTACTTCTGGCATCTGGCTCTGCCGATAACCTGCATTGTCATCGGCGGTGTTGCCTCATTAACCATGCTGACCAAAAATTCTTTTATGGATGAATTAAGCAAACAATACGTTTTGACTGCCCGCGCCAAAGGACTCTCCGAAAACCGGATTCTCTACCGCCATGTTTTTCGCAACGCCATGATGATAATCATCGCCGGGCTTCCCGGATTGCTGATGAAAGTCCTCTTCACCGGCTCCCTGCTCATTGAAATTATTTTCAGCCTGAACGGCATGGGGCTGCTCGGATATGAAGCAATTATGACCCGCGATTATCCTGTCGTATTCGGAACACTATATATATTCGCCCTTCTCGGGCTGATTCTGAAATTACTCAGCGACCTGACCTATTCGTTGGTTGACCCGCGCGTCAATTTTGACCGAATATAAAATTGATTAAACATTCATCTTCCGCCAAAGAATTTGCCAAGGCGGGAGGTAAACAATGAAACAGCATCAGCAAAGGCTCGTGCGCCGGCAGAATTGCCGCGGCCGCCCTGCAAAACATGGTTCAATTCCTTTTCATAGCCGCCGGAAACCGCCAGTTTCTTACCCAGAACGACTATCTCGTTCGGCTGGTCGCGCTCATCCCTTTCTTTATCAAATACAGTCAGCACCACATCTTTAAACTGCCCCTGTTCCTCTTTGGGAAATGCGGCAATGAGCTTCAGCAAATCGCGCATAAACGGCGGCGCATTGGTGATATCGACTATAGCGCAGGCTTTTTCAGGGGTAAACGGCTGACCATCCTTTCCCGCCGGATAAAAATCCTTATCATTTCCGAAACCGCTGACATAATTGCTGAAATAACGGTTGCGAATCGCCAGACGCGACAACGTTTCCGTAAATTCTTTTTGCGTTTCCATTTCCTTTGCAAAATGCTTTTGCAGATAATTATACATCGTCGTATTGGCAAAATTGCCGTTGTATTCATTTTTGGTATCAAACTGGATGCCCGCAAACAGAGCCTGTCTTGAGACCCAGGTACCCTTGGGATCCATCAGCCATTCTATCGGCTGAACCTCAAACCAATACGCCTTACCTTTTTCTACCTCTGTACCGTCAGACATTATTGAATTGCAGCCACGGGGTATTCCTTCAATACGGACATATTTTTTGCCTTTGAGCATGTACTCCGCACAGTTTCGCGGGGTAAACCCGGTATCTCGGGCGTCAAGTTCCACCGAATCGAAAGTATAGGTTTTGCCGGTGGTTTTAAGGGCGTTTTTCTGGTACTGAACCTCTAATTCCTGACTAACATCTTTAGGCGCCACGGTTTGCGGATAGGCCCCGTATTCGCAGATTTGTACCGTCTTGCCATTAGGCAGCGTCAGCGTTCTCACGTTGTCCGGGCAAATTTTGGATGTTACAGAGGCCAGCATTGCCGGACGACCGGCAATTTCTCGTTTATTAGGGATATGGGAATACTTGGAACCCTTATAGACGGTACAGACATGTTTAAATGAGGAAGACGCCAACCAGACACACCCGGAAGTAACGCCGGCAATGTCTTTAGTACCACCACAACCTGTCCCCAGAGCAATGGCAACATCCGAAATGCCTACGGCGGTGCCATACGCCTGTATCACTTCCAACGCATTGTCGTCCCAAATGTCTTCTTCCCTCAAAAACGTTACTTCCATTTTCCACCCCGCTATATGTCGCCCTTTTATGCCTTATATGAACAATTTATCATATTTTCAGCCCATTGGCAAGCCGTTTTTTGCCGGACGATTCTCCAAGATCACATTTTTCTCCTCAAAAAAACGGCAGCCTTTCCGCTGCCGTTCCCGTTCCCTTTTACCAAAATACGTCGGTTAAATCTCGCCGACATACATTCCCATATCAACAGCCGCTCTGACATAAACGCTGTCTTTGTTCAGCAATGTCGTTCCCTCGGCAACAACTTCTTCCAGCGGATAAGTTTTAAGCTTATCGCCGTTCAGTGCCACCATAACATCCGTCTTTCCGGCTTTCAGCAATTCTACCGCTTTCGCTCCGAATGCACAAGCCAGCGCACGGTCAAATGCCGTCGGGTCGCCGGCACGCTGTACATGCCCCAGCTTGGTAACGCGGGTCTGGAATTCCGAATACTTGGCATTGATAGCTGCACTCAAATACTCACCGATACCGCCGTTAATTTTTTCGCCGATAAGATTCTTGGTATTGGAAACCATTTCTCCGCTTTCGGTATGGACGCCCTCGGAAACAACAATAACCGCATGATTCCGGCCTTTTGCCTTAACGCTTTTCAGTTTATTGATAATCCCGTCAATCGTATAAGGGATTTCCGGCACCAGGCAGACATCGGCAAAACCGGCCACTGCGGAATGCATAGCCAGATGTCCCGCATCGCGTCCCATAACTTCCAATATCAGTGCCCGCTGGTGCGAACGCGCAGTCTTCCACAAAGCGTCAACCGCCTCAACACAAACCTGACAAGCCGAGTTAAACCCGACCGAATATTGCGTCAGCGGCGTATCATTATCAATTGTCTTCGGAATGCCGACCATTTTGACCCCCGCATTACGGCAATAGTTGCTGACGATGTTCATACTGCCATCGCCGCCGACAACCACAACCGCATCAAGTCCGAGTTCGGCAACGCCTTTGCCGAAACGCGCCGAAATTTCCGCCTGCGATTCCATTTTTACGCCTTTGTTCAGTGACCCGAGGTATGACCCGGCCAGACGCGGCCACGGCGTATCAGAAAAATTCTTCTCCGTCAGCAGTTCATACGACAGCGGCGCCTCGGTCAGCCCGTCCGTTCCGTTGTGTATGCCATAAACTTCCCAGCCCAGCTTGGTTGCAGAATTAACCACGGCCAAAACCACCGCGTTAAGCCCGGCACAATCGCCGCCGCTTGTCAAAATACCGATTTTTTTAATTTCAGTCATACCTTAATTTCCTGTTTATAATAAGTTTCGTTTCATTTTCAGCAATAGATATCTGCATAATCTCCATATTACTAGCACAAATTTATTTTTTTTCACTTAATTTTTTAAATTAACCCTCAAAATAGCTTGATTTTTAACCTAAATTAATATATACTGCGCACAAATAATAAGAATCGCTGTCAAAGCGGCATAACACTATTTTCGGAGCGACGCTACAATGGTTAATTCAAATTCTTTCGGTAAACTTCAGGTACAGCTCTGCGAGTTGAAGCTTGAGGAAAGAAGGGTAAAATCAGATATAACCAAATTGGTAAAAAACAAACAGATGATTGATTTCTATCAGGCTCAGCAGCTGAACAGCCAGAAAGCGAGCCTGAAAAATAAAATTCAAAAACTGGAAACACTGATAAACCCGAATATTATCGCTTAACTCCGCTTGACGGATTAAGCAATGTACAACTATGTTTAAATCCGAACCGCAGAAACAGGCCGATGAAATGAAAAGCAGCAAATACAAACTCCTGATATTAAGTGTATTTGCTGCTTTTATTTTATGCGCGGCAGCCTATATCCTTTTCATCTGCAAAACAGACTATTTAAAAATCTTCGTTGTTTACTACAAGCCGGCACCATTAATCAAAACGGAAATTTTTGAACCGATACAGGGCGGCCGCGCCGTTGCCGAAACCCCTTCCCGCCGCGGAACGTTCACACCTGAAGAAATAAACTGGCTCAAAGGCAATATGATTGGCGATGATACCGGAAATAACATTTCGGAACTGAACCGGTACTTTGCCGAACTGACTGCATTGTACTGGATATGGAAAAATACCGATTCGCCATATGTCGGAATGTTCCATTACCGCCGTTTTCTCAGCCTGAACGACAACACCCGCTACCCGATGCTGGAATTTCCCTCTATGCGTTTCCGCCATCTGGGATTACGGCACCTTAATGGATTCGCCAAAGAATTTCTGCACGATTTGGAGCTGGAAAAAAAATATATCCTGCCGTGGTTTGCCACACACGATATTCTGGTATCCGAGCCGATAAGGGTAAACGCCTACGAACAATATAAAAAAGAGCACATCATTTCCGACCTTGATGCCGCTCTGGAAATTATCCGGCAGAAATACCCGCAAATGTATGATTCTGCTGTTAAGACACTCCATGGTAACGAAGGGTTTTATCCGACAAATATGTTCATTGCCCGCCGCGAAATACTAAACGATTACGCAACCTGGCTTTTTAGCATTTTGCTCCCGCTGTACGACAGCATAAAAGAAGAAGTCGCCGCCCGCAACACCGAACAAAAACTGGCTTTTGCCTATCTGGCCGAGCGCCTCTTTACCGTATATTTGCGTTACGAACAGCAGAAGCACGGACTGCGCATAAAAGAATTTCCGTTTGCTCTCGCCTCCGATTTCTTTGAACCGCCGGCAGGAATGCCGTTTATCATTCTCAAAACGCCGCAATGGCAGGATATTTTCATAGACCAGCAAAACAACCGCATTTGCAGTTTTAACAACCCGTACCGCAACTGCGGAAAATTTGCTTTCAAACCGCAAAACCGTCTGCAAGTCAACTGGAACAATGGGGGAACCTCATATTTCCGACACTCCGGTGCAAATGTATTTGAACTGGAAAAATAATAAACGGCTCTTATTTTCTTAACAGGTTAACGCAAATTAAAGAAAATCTGTTTTATATTTGCGATAATATAGTTTTTAATCCCGAAATTTGGCAAAAGCAATGCACGCAATACATTCTCTGATTGTCGACCTGACATTAATAACCATCTATGCCGGAATTACGACGCTGTTATGCAAAAAGTTCAAACAGCCTATTGTTTTGGGATACGTTTTAGCCGGAATTTTTGCCGGTCCCTACTTCGATTTGCTCCCGACTGTCCGGGATAAGGAAGACCTGACCCTTTGGGCAGATATCGGCGTCATATTTCTGCTGTTTGGCCTTGGCCTGGAATTTAGTTTCAAAAAAATGCTCAACGTCGGTAAAGCGGCAATGATTACCGCCAATGCCAACATCATTTTTATGTTGTTCATCGGCTATAACACCGGACTTATGCTCGGCTGGTCAACCATGGACAGCTTTTTCCTCGGCTCCATGATTTCCATGTCTTCAACAACGATTATTATTAAAGCGTTTGACGATCTGAACATAAAAAAACAAAAATTTACCGACCTTGTTTTCGGAGTTTTGATTGTCGAAGACCTCGTCGGCATCTTGCTGCTGGTACTGCTCCCCACTATCGCATTGGGCAAAACGATTGATGGCATAGAGCTCGGATTAAGCACGCTCAAACTTGTCTTTTTCCTCATTTTATGTTTCATTACCGGAATTTATCTGGTTCCGACGTTTCTGGCAAAAATCCAAAAGTTCTTAACCGACGAAATGCTTCTCCTTATCACCGTAAGCCTCTGCTTCGGTATGGTTCTGCTGGCAACGTCCTCCGGCTTTTCCTCCGCACTTGGAGCATTCATCATGGGGTCTATTCTCGCCGAAACGGAACTCATCGGCAGAATAGAAAAGAACCTCCAACCGCTCAAAGATTTTTTTGGCGCAGTATTTTTCGTTTCTGTCGGCATGATGGTTGACCCGGGCATGTTCATCACTTACGCCGAACCGATTATCGTCATAACTCTGATTGTCATTATCGGCAAAATTTTCTTTTCCTGTTTCGGCTTCGTCGCCTCGGGACAACCGCTCAAAACAGCCGTTTACGGAGGATTCTCATTGGCTCAGGTCGGCGAATTTGCATTTATTATCGCATCATTGGGAATGAGCCTGCAGGTATTGACCCCTAAAGTTTATCCGATAATTGTCGCCGTTTCCGTCATTACGACATTTTTAACTCCGCTGATGATAAAAGCCGCCGAACCGGCTTACAAAACCCTTAACCGGATTTTGCCTGAAAAATGGCTTAATTACATCAACAAGTATGCAACGACTGCCGCTATGACGCACAATGAAGAACGCTTATGGAGCGCCCTCTTCAAAAATTATCTGCTTCGTCTGACCCTTTTTTCAATCATCCTTTACAGCATCATCGCTTTTGCTTCGGCAATCCGCCCGTTTATCCGGGAAATCATTCCCTATCGGATTCCCGCCAACATCATCATGACCTGCCTGACATTCCTCCTTATGGCACCATTCCTCAAAGCTCTGATTGGTTGGAACATCATTACTACAAAATTCATCAAAGACAAACTGGGTTGGCTTTTTCCCCACAAACAGGCTGAAGAAATTGAACTGGCCGTCAAATGTGCAAAAGAAGAACATGACAATCCGGAACACTCCGAAAATACGGCTGCCGGCGGAATTTGCACAACACTGGACGACAGAACCATACGTCTGCGCAACTTTTTCTCCGGCACCAGCCAGGTTTCAAAAATTTATTACAAATTATGGATGGCCAAAAAGGCCAACCGGCTGCCACTGATAGTTTTGACCAGTTTCCGTATTTTGGTATCATCATTCTTTATTGTAACCGTCGTTCATAAATTCCTGACCGAAAATCCCAAAGTAACGTTTCTTCTTTTGTTACTGACAATTTTTTCGGTATCGCGGTCCCGCTGGCTGCTTGACCAATACCTTAAAATAGAAGCCCAGTTTCTGAGCAATCTCAAAGGACAAAGAAAAACATCCGCCCCGCAGGCCTCTGTACCCGATGAAGAAGCTGAAACCGCAAAAAACAATAATGCCGCCCCCAAGGCCGGCAAGGCGGAAATTATCCAATAATCAAATTTTATACTGATTTTCCCAAATGCTTCTAAATCAGAATCCTATGTTCTTCCACTGCCGGTTCAGGTGTATATTTTGCCATAAACCGCGACAAAGTCAATCTGTCCACCCCTAAAATCCGGGCAATCTGCGACTTCGAAATCTTTTCCCGGCGCATGGCAACAATTTTATCCTCTTTCCCTGTCAGCTTGAGTTTATCGTTTTTTCTTCCCCGCGGGCGCCCCAGCACCCGTCCCTCCGATTTCAGCCGCAACAGAGCTTCTTTCGTCCGCTGCGATATCAAATTGCGTTCTATTTCCGCCGACAGGCCAAAAGCAAATGCCAAAACCTTTGATTGAATATCCGCCCCCAGCCGATAATTGTCTTTTATCGTCCAAACCTGCACTTCAGACGCCATACAATGATGCAGAATACTCATAACCTGCAGCAGATTTCGCCCCAGCCTGGACAATTCTGAAGCGACAAGAATATCTCCGGCTTTAAGCTTTTTCAACAACTTGCCCAATTTGCGTTTATCCAACTCCTGCGTGGAACTGATAGTTTCCATTATCCATTTGTCGATAACCAGCTCATTCTTTATGGCAAATTCTTTAATCTCAAAGCGTTGATTCTCTGTTGTTTGCTTATCCGTACTGACACGTATATAACCATAAATCATAACATAGTCCCTTTCATATTTTTGGTTTACAGGGATTCGCTACGCTATTTTGACAATAAAAACACCTGTTTAAATAATTAAATAGTTCTGAACCAACCTTTTTAAATAATACTTATGATAGATACTCTTGCTTCTAAAGTTCCCCTTTGCAAACAGCACTTGTTCTCCGCCAATACGCTGTCGTTCAGTCTCTAACCAGAAATGGCATTACAATTAAGCTGCCGCAATATGTCATTTTACTCCGTGCTTTTTTAATTTTTCCACGTAGGGCTGCATCAAATCGTCGTAAATATCATTACGATCCCATTGGTCGAAGTATTGCCTCAAATCCTCACCAAAGGTTTTAAAGTCTGCCCGCCCTCTTGCAGCTTTCCGGTTATAAAACTCTTCCCAGGATTTTATCACATAATGATTTATCTGCGCTTTCTTTACCGGCACAGACTTGTCTTTTCCGAACTCCGCACCGTTTTCATTTACCCATTTGCCGCAGACCCACATATAATGCGCTCCGCAGTCAACAACCGTCCGCGGATTAAAAATAGATTTCGGACTGAAATCCGGAACGGCCGAATGTCCCTTGAAATTTTCCAGCACCAGACCATCAGGCCGCTTTTCATGCCCCGAACTGCCATATATAACCCAATGCAGGCTTATCTGGCTGCAATCGGCATATTCCGCCATAAAATCACGCAAATTATCCTTCTCATGCAAAACGATAAACTCGTCCAAATCCACCACCGCCATCCATCTGGTTTCCTGCCCGAAATGGGCTGTTGCATGACAATATGCCGGATCTTGCCTGTCCCTTCCCGGAAAATAAATATACGTAACATCTCCTGCGTCAATATACGGCTGAAGAACTTCTTTTGTATTGTCCGAACTTTCATTGTCATAAACATAAAAATGCTCAACGCCGATTAATTTATGATATTCAAGCCATTCTCTAAGATACGGGCCTTCGTTTTTAATAATGCAGGCAATAGACATAAAATACTTAAAAGCCCTGTTTTCACGGTTTTCTTCAGAGCTCAGGCGGGAAAGCCGGCGATATTCCGCAATACCGGTCTTTGGCAAACATATATAAAGCTGTTTTCTCTTATGTTTGTTACGGATAACCCAACGAAACAGAAATTTATAAAAACACTTTTTCAACGCAGCCATACCAACCTCCCGGGCTTTCCTGATGAATTTAAAGGATCGTTTTATTTCATATACGTACGGTTGTGTAAAACCTATGGAAATTGCTGGTTTTTGCGGTGCTGCGATTGTAGATTTTAAACGATCGTTTTATTCACACAGACCAAACCTTTCTATAACATTTGCCAGGTAAAACGACCATGGGAAATATCTCCCGAACTTCAATTTTGCCAAATAAAAAAATCAAGAAGCCTTTACTTCTTTACATTAAAAAACAAACGGAATACATTATCGGCAACCCAACAACAGAGGCAAAACATGAAATACATTTATCCAATCATTCTTCTCGCCGTGTCCAACATATTTATGACATTTGCATGGTACGGGCACCTGCGTTTCAAATCGCACGGCTTATGGAGTGTCATTTTAATCAGCTGGCTGATTGCTTTTTTTGAGTACTGCTTTCAGGTTCCCGCCAACCGCCTCGGACACGAAGTCTATTCCGTAACCCAGCTCAAAGTAATTCAGGAAGTCATCACCCTTGCAATTTTCATAGTTTTTTCCATATTTTACATGAAAGAAGGCTTCCACTGGAACCATGCTGTCGGATTTCTGCTGATTTTGCTTGCTGTATTTTTCATATTCAAAAAATGGGATTAACACATCTCGGTTTTTCCTTGTCGTCAACCGACATAGCATACAAAATAATACCTGATGCCGCGAAAGATATTTAGCCAAATATATCTTCCCAATCCTGTTTTAGCCGTTCGCCTTTGTATTTAAGGTCATAACGCCGCTGTTCCCAACGCTCTCTGGCTCTGTTTTTCCAATAGTCGTCGCCTTCATTTTCATAGCGCCTGTATTCTTCCTTCGTCTCCTTGATTTTTTGTGCAGTACTGTGAATGTCGTCTAAAGATTGGGACAGCTTTTGATAAGAATTCCCGCCATCATAATACCCGCCGTTACTGGCACACCCCGCCACTAATAAAACGACAGCAAACAAACACAATTTTTTCATATTTTATCTCCCGGCAAATCAACTTATTGAAGCTTACTCTCCCAAACAATAAAAATCAACCTTCAATAACGTCTTAACCATAATTGCCTGCCCCGCCTGACAACATCATCTTATCTTAATTCTGCCAGATTATAAGCGTTTAATTTGAAAAACAAAAAACGCTCTTAAAAGAGCGTTTTTAATAAATGGTGCGCTAGGCCGGAATCGAACCGGCACGGGATTGCTCCCAACAGATTTTAAGTCTGCAGCGTCTACCTGTTCCGCCACAAGCGCAAATCATTTTCGTAGAGTTTTATACAAACAAAAAAATATAAATGCAACATAAAACTTGTTTTTTTTTAATTTGCCGCTAAACTTTCCGTGTTTTGGATATGCAGCGCATATCGCTTATTAACATACCGTTTGTGCGGCAGAAACAACGTTTCGGCACAAACATGACAGAAAGGCAAATTTTATGAAACCAATCAATCGGAAATTAAAACTTTCCAAAAACAAATTTTCGGAAGTTCCATTCCGTAAACTTGTTCCTAATATTGTAACCATGCTGGCTCTGTGCTCCGGCATCACGTCTATTCGCTATTCCGTACAGGAAGACTGGAGTAAAGCTGTCCTGTTTATTTTTCTCGCCGCCCTGTTTGACGGGCTGGACGGTCGGTTGGCCCGTATGCTGAAAGCATCATCAAAATTCGGAGCCGAACTGGATTCTCTCAGCGATTTCGTCAGTTTCGGCGTTGCCCCGGCTATTCTGATGTTCCAGTGGTGCCTCTTTGACCTGCCTAAAATCGGCTGGTTTTTCTGCCTGCTTTACGCTATGGGAATGGCTATGCGGCTGGCTCGGTTCAATACCATGCTTGAAGATAAAACTATTCCGCCCTATTGGTCGCATTACTTTACCGGCGTTCCGGCTCCGGCAGCTGCGGCAATGGTGATGATGCCTGTTTTAATCAGCTTTGATTTCATTGAAGCAGAAAATTACCTGCGCACGCACCTGTTTTGCGGCTTATGGATGTGCATTGTTTCTTACCTTGAAACCAGCAGAATCCCCACCATTTCATTGAAAAAAACCAAGATTAACGCATCTATGATTATTCCGCTGTTGATAATCGTTGCCCTAATGGCAAACTTTCTCTTCACACAAACCTGGCTGACCCTGGGAGTACTGACAGCTTTGTACACGCTGTCAATCCCGCTTGGCGTCCTGAAATTTCTCAAAGACAAACGGGATTTCCAGAAAGCTCAGGCTGTCAGCGAACAGATATAACGGCAAAGGAGGCTGCGGCCTCCTCTTTTTTTCCAAAAAAACCTTGATTTTTAAAACAATAAGCGCTATAAGACTCCCACCAACCGACACCCCTGGAGGCCGTTTGGTATAAATTTAATTTTATAAAGGATTAAAACATGTCAGAAATTACATTTAATGCAAATTTGCGTGAAAAAGCAGGTAAGGGGGCAGCTCGTGCATGTCGTAGAGAAGGCCGTATCCCTGCAGTTATTTACGGTGGCAAAAAAAATGCCGTTAACATCAGTCTGCACCCGGTAGAACTCGAAAAAGCTCTTGACCTTCGCGACTTCTACAAATCGGTAATTACCATTTCCTTAAACGGCAAGTCAGAAAAGGTTGTCTGCAAAGACGTCCAGTTTGACCCGGTATCCGATATGCCTATTCACGTTGATTTTATGCGCAACTAAGGCTCAAGGAACGCAAAATGTTTTTAGTGGTCGGATTGGGCAATCCTGGTGAAGAATATGCAAAAACCCGCCACAATATAGGATTTATGGCGGCTGATGAAATATACAGCCGCTATAATTTTTCCCCGTACAGGGCAAAATTTGAAGGATTGATTGCCGAAGGAAACATTGACGGCATCAAGACGCTGCTCTTAAAACCTCAAACCTTTATGAATCTGTCAGGAAATTCTGTTGGCAAAGTTGCCGCTTTTTATAAGATTCCACCGGAAAATATTATCGTCATCCATGATGACAAAGACTTGGCACTCGGCAAATTAAAAGCCAAAATCGGCGGTTCAGCCGGTGGACATAATGGGCTGAAAAATATCGATTCCCAAATTGGGCAAAACTATAACCGCATCCGCATTGGCGTCGGTTCGCCGCAGGAACATCATACAGACACTGTTAACTTCGTTTTATCGCGTTTTTCTAAAGCCGAAATGACTCTTCTGCAAGAAAGAATAGATTTCATCGCTTCAACCATAAACGAACTAATCAAAAAAGGCGTTACCCATTATTCTAACATAATCGGCATGCACAACAGCAAATAAAGTTTTCAAACTATTATTCTTCTAATTTTTAAATCCTATCATTATGAGCTTTTTCAAAACAGTTATTGCAAAAATGCGGCGTAAACCTTCCTGCTCAAAACTATCAGAAATCCTGCTTTCTTGCAGCAACAGCGAAATAAGGTTTTGCTTTCGTTCTGATAAAAATAAAAACAAGTATTTTGACTGTTGCACAACAGCCAAGGAAGCAACAGAAATCTGCAGAATTCTCGGCAATATTAACTTATGCTGCCCGGAAAAGGATAAAAATTTTATCAAATATATTCCGGTCATGCACAAGTACGGCTTTGCACTTGAATTCATCAACCGCTACGGCTGGCTCTCAGAAGCTTATGCCCGGACAATTGTCCAATCCGGCATTATTCAAGACGCAGAGCCGGCGATTCTCTCTCTGGAACGCCCGAATTTGCTCTATTACATTCACAAAACCGGACATCAATGGAGTGAAACCGGAAAAAAGGAAATACACCAAAAACACCCGGTAACTTATCGGCATTTTTTTGGTTAAAAACTGCTTCAGAGATTGTTCCAAACAAAATATACCGCCCGTTAATGCGGTATATTTTTTTATTGCAAAAGCTGCATTTCTTTAGTATAACCCTCTTTATTGAACAAACAACCATCTTTAGGAGTTATAAAATGGGATTCAACTGCGGCATCGTCGGCCTCCCCAATGTCGGAAAATCAACTCTTTTTAACGCTTTGACTCAGACAATTGCTGCTCAGGCGGCAAACTTTCCGTTTTGCACCATTGAACCGAATACCGGCCGTGTTGCCGTACCCGATAAACGATTGCAGGAACTGGCAGCTATCGTCCACCCGAAAAACATCGTACCGACCCAGCTTGAATTCGTTGATATTGCCGGCTTGGTAAAAGGAGCCTCCAAAGGTGAGGGACTCGGCAACCAATTTCTTGCCAACATCCGCGAAACCGACGCCATCATCCACGTCCTGCGTTGCTTTGAAGACAGTAACATCACTCATGTTGAAGGCAGTGTTGATCCGATTCGCGATGCAGAAATCGTAGAAACGGAACTGATGATTGCTGATTTGGAATCCCTTGAAAAACGCTTTGAACAGACAAAAAAGAAAGCGCAAACCGGCGGCGACAAGGAAGCCGCAGTTCGTGCCAGGGTCATGGAACCGATTATAAATGCTCTCCGCGAAGGCAAACCCGCTCGCACGGCAGCACCATCTCCGCAAGACAAAGATGCATGGAAACAATACCAAATGCTTCAGCTCCTAACCTCAAAACCGGTTCTTTACGTCTGCAATGTAGATGAAGACAGTGCCGCCGCCGGCAATGAATTCTCTCAAAAAGTTTTTGCCAAAGCAGAAAAGGAAAATGCCAAAGCCGTAGTTATCTCCGCCGCTATTGAATCAGAAGTCGCCCAGCTTGACAACGAAGAAGAAAAGAAAGAATTTCTTTCTGCCCTTGGTCTGGAAGAAACCGGACTGACAAAAATCATTAAAGCCGGATACGAACTTCTTGGATTGGAAACTTATTTTACCGCAGGTCCCAAAGAAGTTCGGGCCTGGACTTTCCTTAAAGGCTCCAAAGCACCGCAATGCGCCGGAATTATTCATTCCGACTTTGAGCGGGGTTTTATTCGTGCCGAAACTATCGCTTATGACGACTATATTAAATTTGGCGGTGAACAAGGCTGCAAGGAAGCCGGAAAGATGCGTTCCGAAGGAAAGGATTATGTAGTCAAAGACGGAGACTTGCTCAACTTTCTGTTCAACGTATAAGAATGAAAAACATTCTGAAATATCACCTGTATATTATAGGCTTTGCCATTCTAACCGCAGCTGCCGTTTGGTTAAACTGGGATTGCCCGCCGAATTATGACGAAGCTCATGCGTGGAATATCGCCCGACACCTTTCTACTGCAGAAATTTTTACTGTGAGCAAGACTGAAGGGCATCCGTTCCTTTGGTATTATCTGCTGATGCCCTTGGCAAAAGCAAATCTGCTTTATCCGTATTCGCTCTATTTCCTCAATCTGCTTCTCGTCATCGGCGCGTTTTACCTGCTATACCGATATGCGCCGTTTCCCGCGTACGTCAAATATCTCATTACGCTTTCGGCACCTTTTCTCCAATTATATGCAGGCTTCGCCCGCAGCTATACGCTCTCCGTTTTCCTGCTTTTCTCTTTGCTTAGTTTTTATCCTTCCCGCCAAAAACACCCTGTTTTCTATCTTTTCCTACTGCTTTTGCTGGCTAACACCAATCTTATGGGATTCTGGACAGCCTTTCCTCTGGGATTTATCTATTTTACAGAAAATCTCTGCTCATCATTCCGCAATAAACGCCTGTCATTGCCGCTGTTTTTAACCATAAATGCCGCACTGTTGGAAATTTTGCTCATTGTTTTACAATTCTATGGTTATAACGCAGATATCCCCAAATACACGCCTGTCTTTCATTCCCTGCAGGAAGACCTGAATATGGCATTGTTTCCATTGAATATTCATGTATTTTTCGGCATAATCTTATTATATTTTTTCTACTTTCTAAAGCAAAAACAATTCGTTGCCGTTTTTTTTCTTGCTTCGACAATGGTTACTCTTGCTCTGACTTTCACATTCGTCTATCACGGAGCCATACATCACCATAACTTCTTTTACATCTGTCTGATTGCAGCCTGCTGGCTGGAAAAAGAAAAATCCGCGGCACATTCGCCCTCTGCAACTCTCCTGCTAGGCATTATAGCCCTGCTTCTCATCTTCAATCCTTATAACCAATACAAAAAGAAAGACTGCGCATATTTGCGCAGCCTCCAAAACAGTGCCGTTGCCATAAATAAGCTGTTCCCCGGCAGTAAACAGCAAATTCTCGTTTTAGAACATTTCGATGCCAATATTATTAAACCCTACCTTTCGCCAAATATCAAATTGCTAAACCAAACGATGACAGATTTTTCTTCTTTAAAGGCTTTTCAGGAAACTCTTTACCATTTCTACAGACAGATAAACAGATATAAAATAATTGAAACAGTTGCCCAAACGCCAAATACTCTGCTTTATCGAACCTGCGGAGAAAACACATACCGCAATGACCTGCTCGCCTTTCACCTAAAATACCGGCTAAATTCAAAATACTGCCTGTATACGATAGAAATCAGATAAAAAATTTCGGCCGCAGATTGCAGCCGAAAAAACATTCTACTCAACATCCAGATATTCTATCGCATCCATCGCTGCCATTGCCCCGCTGCCCGCAGAAATAACCGCTTGCTTATATTTGGGGTCTTTAACGTCGCCTGCGGCAAAAACGCCTTCGATATCCGTTGCCGAACAATTTTCATGCGTTACAATATACCCCTTGCTGTCCAAAACCAGATTTCCTTTGAAAATATCCGTATTCGGCTGATGTCCTACCGCCACAAATACGCCGTCAACCGGAATTGTCTTCAATTTATCATTTTCGACATTCTTAATCTTAATACCTGTTACTTTTAAAGGATTGTCCTCACCGACAATTTCTTCAACAACGCTGTCCCATTCAACCACAATTTTCTTATTATTGAAAATTTTATCTTGCAAAATTTTATCAGCCCGCAGTTGATGGCGTCTGTGAACCAATACGACCTTATCTGCCAAAGTCGCCAGATATAAAGCTTCCGAAACGGCGGAATTGCCGCCGCCGATAACCGCAACTGTCCGTCCCCGGTAAAAGAAACCGTCGCAGGTCGCACATGCTGAAACCCCATACCCGAGATATTTCTTCTCTGACGGAATATTCAGCCATTTTGCCGAAGACCCCGTCGCCACAATAACTGCTCTTGCCTTATAGGAATGCCCGTTTTCGGAACTGCATACAAACGGACGATTGCCAAAATCCACCTCGACAATATTGTCATTGGCAAACTGAACACCCAATTTCAACGCCTGCTGTTTCATCTTGTCCATCAGTTCAAAACCGCTTATTTCTTCAAAGCCCGGAAAATTTTCTATACTGCTTGTCATGGTCAGCTGCCCGCCTTCCTGATTGCCGGAAACAATCATCGTCTTAAGTCCGGCTCTCGCCGCATAAATTCCCGCCGTATATCCGGCTGGCCCGGATCCTAAAATAAGCAAATCAGTCGTATACAGTGCCATTACAGCCTCCTAGTTTAACAGTTTCAACGTACTTTCGCGCAGTTTTTTTACCCGCAGCGCTTTTTCTTTTTCTCCCTGAAGCTCATAAATTGCCGCCAGTTGGCTGCATATATACAGCGTATCCTGATACTTGGCATAAAAGCTTTCATCCTGTCCCATAACTTCGTTCAGGGCCTTCTCCAGAAACTGAGCTTTTACCTGAGGCGTTTCCGCATTTTGAGCCAGCAGCATATACGCTGCAAATTTATCCTCCTTGTCATGATTCTCCGCCCATGTTTCTTCTACCCGAACATAAGCATCTTCATCATTGAGATAATAATAAATGTCTTTCAGGGCTAAAAGCACGCGGCTTTTTTCTTCCGCACTGCGCGCATAAGCCAAAGACTGGTTATAATATTCTGCTGCCAGAAAGTATTTACTATTATCCTGATTTTGTAAAGCGTCTTCATAATAAATATCGCCAAGTTTTGTATATGTCCAATACAAAATAGCTGCAACATTGGCCGTATACTCTTCCTTTTGTTGTAAAAATTTCATAAAATAGCGCAGCAATGCGCTATACTGTACCACCAATGCCTCTTTGCTCAGATACTTTTCCCGTTCCTGCACAATTTTGTACAAATGCAGAAAGCGGCTTTCCGCATTGTCCGTTTTCGATACGGCCGGTTTTAACATTTTCAGGCTCCGATTGATAAAAATTACAATATGCCGCCCGTATTCAGGCAGTAGTCTTCATTATTCAATGCATATTTTTTATGGACAGGACATTTTTCGCATAAACACCCACGATTCTCATGAATGCAATTGCTTTTTTCAAAAGCGCAAAACATAAGCTCCAGATGTTCCAAATGTGATACGTCATACGGAATATCCTTTCCGTTCTTTAATTTACAGGTTGTTGTATAAGACGGACATGATAAACACATACAAGCCCGAACATTTTCCACGGTTTTATCGACATGCATATTCTTTCTCCTCATAATACTTTCTCGCCAACGTAGTAAAAATATGCGCTAATGCCGGCAAAACAATTAACCAACGCCCTAGATTTAGGTTTATAATGCTATATGCGAATAAACCTGTCTTTCTGAATTTGTGGCAAAAAATAATTACTAACCCCAGGAAGAAATGAAATTTTATCAACCCTTGCAAATATTGGACCGCGATAACATGATTTTATCATTTCATCAATTTTTTCTTCATCACCGCTCATCAAAATTTCTACGCTGCCGTCATCTTCATTTCTGACCCAGCCAGAAATTCCGCCGATTTCCAATGCTTTAGCCACAGCCCAGCGTCGATACCCGATTCCCTGAACTCTGCCTTCAATTTTCAGATAAACTTCTCTCATAGCAAAATGTTTCCCATCTTTTTAGTTTTCGCTTTACATCTTCTTGCCGCATAACTGTCGCCTCATCGGTTCCCCATTGCTTCTGCTGCTCCAGCTCCTCACAAAAAGCCAGCCGAAAAACCGCTTCTGCCGAAGCTATTCTTTCAGCAAACAAAATACCGAGCAAGACCGAACGTAACTCCGTTGCCGTCAAATACAAAATGCTCAGCTTATCATCATCCAGCTGCCGCAGATATGCAGCCATTTTTTCCTTCTGCAAAGCATTTGCAGCAATAACTGAAAGTCCTTTAGTCATCACAAAAGCAGTGTTCGACAACAAATTTGCCTGTTCAACTGCCGCCGCCGCATCTCTCAATATACTGGCGTCCAAATCGTCCGGCAGATACAAAAGCGTATCCGTTTCCGCAAATTTAACCAAAACCGAAATGAAACATTCTTTTTCTGCTGCTATTTTCTTTATAATTTCCGATTCCGGTTCCGATACGGAATTAGTTGGTTTTACCACGTTTTCCTACTCCGCCCGAAAGTATATTCAAAATCCCTTTCGTCGTATCCTTTACAACGCCGACGCTGTCGTCAAGAATCTTCCCGACATCGCCCGTCGTCTGAGTAACGACATTGTCCGGTTTGGGAAAACGACTTTCATACCCCGTTCCTTGCAAAGCCGTATAACACGGAGAACCGTCATTTTCCAACAACATCTGTGTCCCAAGATATACAGGCCCGCCCGTCGTAACGCCCACAATAGTTTTAATAGCATTGGCGCTGTCTACGCCGATTCGCGGATTTTGAATTGTCCCTGTCAGTTTCACCAGCGAAGACAAAGCCTTTGCAATATTCGTATCCGTCAGTTTTCCCGCAAAAGGTTTAACGCTCATGCTGACGCTATCATCTCGCAGGTTGACATCGCCGCTTGCCACAATCGTAAATTTATCGGCATTGACAACAACCCCGTTCGGAAAGCTGGCTTTACCGTTTTTCAAATCAGCGCGCACAACGGCACAACGCAAGTTCAAATCATCATTGCCTTTAGTAATTTTCAACGTATTAAGAAGCTGGGAAACGATATTTCCTTTCATCACCCCGATATTGCCGAGATGAACCTGCGACTTATCGACAACCGCAACAATACGCCCGTCAAGGCTGTCTGCCACTGCTGCATAAGTATCTCCCCGCCCGTTCAGGCTGACATAAACATCGGTATCGCTCCCGTTTATAAAATTAAAAGAGGATGAAGTTTTGCCCAACGCCTGAAGCAGTTTCTGCATATTTAACTTTTGTACCTCCGCCTGCAATACCATTGATTTTGACGCAGCATTCAGCGAAGCGTTTGCCGTAACGCTGCCGTCGGCAACCGTCCCTTTAATCACTTTCAAAACTGCCGTTCCGTTTTTAACCTGAACATCCGCAACAATATTGTTTGCAATCTCTGAATTTCCGTTAACCAATCGGGAAACCGACGCATTAACATCTGCGTTGATACCATAAAGAGCCGAATACGGAATAACGTCAGCCGGAACGAGTGCTGTTGCCTGAGCTTCCTTTATCAATGAGAAATTTACTGCCGCCTGTTGCTTTTTCGCAAAAGTTGCCAAATCAAACCTGCCTGACTGCAATTTTGCCTTAACCGTCGGAATACTTGCAGCAATATTCGCAGTTGCCGTACCCTTTATCTCATTTCCGGCTATTCTAAAGCTCTTGATATCGGCTTTGATTTCCTTCAAATCGCCTTGCAGCATAATATCCGCAAATTCATTATAACCGCTGTTCTCGCCCAAAAACCCGCTCGCTTTGACTGTTCCGCTGAAACGGATATCAGTTAATAAATCATACAGCATCATTGCCGCCTCGGCATGTATGCCGGCAACATCAAACGTTCCGGACAACGGATATCCGGAAGCACTCTCAAGTTTATTTAAACTACCCAAAATACCGCTGCCGCGATACAGTCCGTGATTAACATCAAAATTAAAATCAATATCGCCGCTGTCGTTTTCATCAAGTGCCAGTTCTGTAATATCATAACTTTGCTGCTTTGCTTTCTTATCCGTATAATTTATCTTCACATTGCTTAGCAAAACATGTCTGACTACCAGTGAAGACAGCAGCTGTGATACGCTGCTTCCGCCTGTATCGTTATGAATTGCTCCCGCCGGCTCTGCATTTTTTGTTTCGGCATCTGTTTCATCCACCGCAGCCTGAGCACTCTTAACCAATTCAAATTTCATCAAACTAAAATTCGCAGCCTTTTTCCCTTTTTGTATTGCAGCACCGACCTTATCGGCAGAAAATTCCCAATTCGCCTCACCTGATGCGTTTTCTTCAAGGTTTATCACCGCATCATTCAGACGAAACGTATCAATCTCAATGTTTTTATGCAGCAGTGGAATTACGGCAAAGCCGAGTTCTACCGATTGCGCCGATACCATTGTCGGCGTTTTTGACCATTCTGCATTGGAAAAAGTAACGTCTTGAACCTCTATTACCGGGTTAAACGACGGTTTCACCTGAATATCGCCGATAGTCAGCTGCCGCCCTGTCGCATTGTAAACGATTTTAACAATGCTTTCCTTATAAGCGTTAAAATCTATCTGCGTCAGCAGCACATAAACGGCAGCAACCGCCAACACGCAAATACTAACCAACGAAATAAGTATTATCTTTAATGCTCTTTTCATTTTCTGCTACTCCCTAACCCCTAAAATTTAATCCAAGCGTACTTAGGCTGTCTTTAAAATACCCGGGCAGCTTTGCCTGTACAATCAATTTTCTGCCATAAACAGAAGATAAATCTATTTTATAGGCATGCAAATGCAGTTTATGGACAAACATTCCGCTTTTTTCCCGCTCTGTGCCGAAATACTTACCATCACCCAAAATCGGCGTCCCGATAAATTCAAGATGCGCGCGAATTTGATGGGTTCTCCCGGTAAGAGGACTGGCTGCCAGCAAAGCATATTTATCGCTGACACAGTCCAAAACCTGATATTCCGTCACTGCCGGTTTTCCCCCTTCCAAAACCTGTACCCTGCCGTCCGCTTTTTCCAACGGCGCCTTAATCTCTCCATATTCTTTCGCAGGAACGCCGCGGACAAGAGCCAGATACGTTTTTTTCAAAGTATGCTCCCGAAATGCCTTTGTCAAGAGATCCGCCGTTTTTCGATTCCGCGCCAAAACCAAAACACCGCTCGTATCCTTATCAATCCTGTGCACCAGTTTCGGCCTTTCATCATTGTCGAACTTAAGGGCATCAAGCATACCGTCTATATGTCTTTGGGTATTTGTCCCTCCCTGCACAGCCAGCCCGGACGGCTTATTCAGAACGATAAGATTATCATCTTTATAAATAACCATATCTTCTATAAATCTTGCATCATACGCAGAAATTTCCGTATGTTCCGGCATTTTTTTCTCATTATCAAGCGGCGGCACACGAATTTCCGTTCCCGCTATAAGCCGCGTATTGGCCTCGGCTCGCTGCCCGTCAACTTTAATCTGCTTCGTCCGCAACAGCTTTTGCAGCCGTCCCAGGCTTAACCCCGGATAATATTTCAGAAACCAACGGTTTAGCCGGATTCCCTCGTCTTCATTCTTTACCTTGACAATTTCAACACCGCTCATTTGTTTTCGTCCTTTTTCTTGAAAGCCCGCTGTTTTTCTGCTCTCAATTTATCAAAATAATCGATTCTTTTCTTAATTTCCCGCTCAAATCCTCTGTCCACCGGATGATAAAAGCGCCGCCGCCCCATTTCTTCGGGAAAATAGTTTTGCCCGGAAAAACCGTCCTCCAAATCCTGGTCATAAACATACCCGTCATTATACCCCAATTCTTTCATCAGCTTGGTCGGTGCATTCAAAATATGCTTCGGCGGCATCAGGGAACCTGTCTTCCGCGCTGCATCAAACGCGCTGTGCATTGCCTTGTAAACCGCTGCCGACTTCGGCGCCGTCGCCAGATATGCCGTCAGCTGCATCACTGCCAAATCCCCCTCGGGAGACCCCAGACGCTCATAAACTTCTGCACAGGCAATCGCCTGCGTTACGGCATTGGGATCCGCCAGCGAAACATCTTCAACCGCAAATCGGACAAGCCGCCGCAGGATATAACGCGGATCTTCACCGGAAACAATCATTCTCCCGACCCAGTAAAGCGCCGCATCTACATCCGACCCGCGCAGCGATTTATGCACGGCGGAAATCAGATTATAATGTCCGTCCCGCCCCTTGTCATAAACCGGTGCCCGCGACCGGATAATTTTCATCAGCTTTTCTTTGTCAAAAATCTCCCCCGGTTTGGCATAAGCCCAGACGCTCTCCGCCAGATTAAGAATATACCGCCCGTCGCCGTCTGCCACATTTTTCATAAATTCGCGCGCTTCTTCGTCAATCGGCAGTTTCATCCCTTCTTCGCGCTCGGCTCGCTGCAGCAGCTCCTCAAAATTTTCCGGCGTCAGACGGTTCAATACAAAAACCTGACATCTGGACAACAAAGCCGCATTCAGCTCAAACGATGGATTCTCGGTAGTTGCGCCGACCAGAATAACCGTTCCGTCCTCCACATACGGCAAAAAACCGTCCTGCTGCGATTTGTTAAAGCGATGGATTTCATCAACAAACAACAAAGTCCCCTTGCCTTGGGTTATTTTGCGCTCCTGCGCATATTGAAAGACCCTCTTTAAATCGGCCACGCCCGAAAAAACCGCCGAAATCTGTTCAAAGTACAGATTTGTATGTTCGGCAATCAGCCTGGCTATCGTCGTCTTGCCGCAACCCGGTGGTCCCCAAAGGATAAATGAAGATATACGCCCCGTAAAAAGCATTCTGCCCAAAGGGGAATCTTCTCCTAACACCTGTTCCTGCCCGACAACCTCCTCAAGTTTTCGGGGACGAAGCCGGTCGGCTAAAGGCCGTTTAACCCTGTTTGAAAAAAGCGTTTCTTCCATGGCTCCCGCTGAACAAAATTAAAAACAAAACCCAAACTGCCTTATTTTTTACAACAAAGATTCTAAAAAAGCTATTTCTTTTTAACATAAAATTTCTCGCATTGCCCGCCTCCCGCAAATTTTCCCATATTCTCAGTCCTCTCCCTCTTGTTTTTTTGCAAATAAACAGGCAAATGCATATATAACTCTTGACTCTGCACAATAAAGTTATAGTATTCAAAAGATTAAAATAACCAGCAATCGGGAAAGAAATATGAGTTTTAGAGATTTGGGGCTAAGCGAACAGACCATCCACGCGATAGAAGACTTAGGCTATCAGGAGCCGACAACCGTACAAAAAGACGTTATCCCGTCGGTTCTCTCTGGAAAAGACATCTTCACCATCGCTCCGGCTGCCTGCGGCAAAACCTGCTCTTATATCTTTCCGCTTATTGATATTATTTCCAAAAAAGAAGGCCAGACAATTCTGATTATTTCTGCCGACAGCAAAGAAGCCGTTAATATTTCCGATAAATTTTCTATTTTTAACAAATATCACGAAATAAACGAAACAACCATAAAAGACGGCGACACCGAAAATATGATTGACAGCGAAGCAAACGTCATCATCGCCTCACCGGATTTGCTGCTTGAAAATCTGGCCGAAAACCGCATTGACGTTTCCAATGTCAACATTCTGGTTGTTGACGATATTAATCTGATAAAAAAGAAACGGCAGCTGAATAACTTGGATAAAATTTTAGCCCTGCTGCCCGCAAACAAACAAAATATCGTTTTTACGACCCGCCGCTCCAAAGAAACGCAGGACACGCTAAACAAGATACTGAAAACGCCGGCGGAAATCAAAGTTGACAAAGCCAGAGAAAGCGAAACTGCAGAAATCGGGCAGAATATTCCCGAAATCCCGCAAAAAGAAATTCGCGCTGAAGAAAAAGCCTCTGCCGAAAAAGCTGCAAGACGGCCGGCACCGAACGCAAAAATTGACTTAAAGCCTCCCTTACTGGATAAAAAAGCATTAGACTTGTCCAAGCGCTACAAGGTTTTCGGCAAAAAAACACCAACGTTCTTACTTGCCGATACCAAGCTTGTTGAAGAAGCCGAATAATACCGCAATCCTGTAAACACGGATTTTCAGGATTCGCAAAATAAACAATAACATCAAAACTAACTTTTTTATGGAGATTCTACAATGTCTGGACACTCCCAATTTAAAAACATTATGTATCGCAAAGGCGCCCAAGACGCTAAAAAAGCCAGAGTTTTCGCTAAACTCGCCCGTGAAATTACCGTAGCAGCCAAAAGCGGCCTGCCCGAACCGGATAAAAATCCCCGCCTGAGACTGGCAATCCAAGCCGCCCGTGCGGAAAGTATGCCGAAAGATAACATTGAACGCGCCATCGCCAAAGCAACGCAGGTTGCCGGCGGCGCCGATTTTACTACCATGCGTTACGAGGGTTTTTCTCCCAACAAAGTTGCCGTTATTGTTGAAGCTCTGACTGATAACAAAAACCGTACGGCCAGCAACGTCCGCTCTATTTTTGGCAAACGCGGCGGAGCCATGGGCGAAACCGGTTCTGTATCATTTAACTTTGAACGTATCGGCTATATTGAATATCCGCAGGCTGTTGCCGATGCTGACAAAATGTTTGAAGAAGCATTGGAAGCCGGCGCCAATGAAGTCGTTTCCGAAGAAGACATTCACGCAATTGAAACTCTGCCGGACGACTTGTCTGCCGTAACCGACGCTTTGGAAAAGAAATTCGGCACACCGTCAGCATCTCGTTTGGATTGGAAACCGACTGTAAAAACCCCAATCACGGATTTGGAAACGGCAAAGAAATTTCTTGAATTCATCGATGCGCTGGAAGAAGACGAAGACGTTCAGCACGTTTACCACAATGCAGAAATTTCTGACGATATTATGGCTCAGTTGGAGGCCGAATAATGCGTATCCTCGGTCTGGATCCGAGCATTTCCTCTACAGGCTGGGGAATTATTGAGATGAATGGAAACCGTCTGTCTTATGTGGCAGACGGTTTCATTCCGACTTCTGCCAAAGACACTCTCTCAAACCGTCTGCACACCATTTACACAGAACTCCGGCACATTATTGAATTATATAAGCCGGACGAAGCCTCCATTGAAATAACTTTTTTAAACACCAATCCGGAAACATCGTTGAAACTGAGCATGGCGCGCGGCGTCGTTTTCCTGATGCCGGCAATTTACAACATCCCTTTGTTTGAATACGAACCCAACAAAATCAAAAAAGCTCTGACCGGAGTCGGCAAAGCAGACAAGAAACAAGTGGAGACAATGGTAAAGATTCTCCTGCCTGGTTGTCAACCAAAAAACAACGACTCCTCGGACGCCTTGGCTATCGCTATCACGCACTGCAACCTGCGCAACTCCTACAAAGACCACACCGTATAATCTTTATTGCCATTCATACTGTCTCTCACATTAACAAGATACACTGTCGTCATGTTATTCGGACAGATTTATGCCTTTTGTTGGAATATTACCGTCTCTCGCTTTTTCTTGAAAAATTAATCATTCTCACATCAAAAGACCTTTGTGCAGTAAAAGAATTTTGTGCAGTATCGGAATAATTTGTTTCGTTCCGTTTCCCCTGCAAAACTTGGTTCAACTCTTTTTCATAGCCGCCGAAAACCGCCAGTTTCTTACCTAGTAGAACTATCTCACTCGGCTGGTCGCGCCAATCCCGTTCTTTATCAAATACGGTCAGCACCGCATCTTTGAACTGCCCCTGTTCCTCTTTGGAAAACGCAGCAATGAGCTTCAGCAAGTCACGCATAAACGGCGGTGCATTGGTGATATCAACGATAGCACGGGCTTTCTCCGGTGTAAACGGCTGACCGTCCTTCCCCGCCGGATAAAAATCCTTATCATTTCCGAAACCGCTGACATAATTGCTGAAATAACGGTTGCGAATCGCCAGACGAGACAGGGTTTCCGTAAATTCTTTTTGTGCTTCCATTTCCTTTGCAAAATACTGTTGCAGATAATTATACATCGTCGTATTGGCAAAATTACCGTCATATTCCTCTTTAACATCAAACTGAACACCGGCAAACAATGCCTGCCTGGTCACCCACGTACCTTTGGGATCCATCAGCCATTCTATCGGCTGAACCTCAAACCAATACGCCTGACCTTTCTGAACCGATGTGCCGTCAGACAGAACAGAATCTCCGTCAAAGGGCTTACCCTCAATACGAATATATTTTTTGTCTTTATGAATGTACTCCGCACTGTTTCGCAAGGCAAATCCGATATTCCAAGCATCAAATTCCGCTGAATCGAAAGTATACTTTTTACCGGTAGTTTTAAGGGTGTTTTTTTGATAATGAACCTCTAATTCCTGGCTGATGGATTCAGGTGCCACAGTTTGCGGATAGGCTCCATATTCGCAGATTTGTACCGTCTTGCCATTCTGTAAAGTTATTATTTTTATATTATTCGGGCGTATTGCAGACGTCGCCGGAAACAGTAAAGCAGGACGCCCGGCGGCTTCTCGTTTGTTAGGATTAATGCCAAGCCCGCTACCGTTCAAATCGACGGTGCGAACAAGTCCGATTTCGCTGGAAGACGCCGACCAAGCTAAGCCGGAAGGAACGCCTATACTGTCTTTAGTTCCGCTTCCTCTGCATGCACCCAAAACGATTGCCGCATCCGAAATGCCTGTTCTTGTACCATACGCCTGTATTACTTCCAACGCGCTGTCGCCCCAGACGTCTTCTTCCTTTAATAAAGTTATTTCCATCCTACATTCCCCGCTCAATTCATCATATAATTATTTTACCACATTCACCTCCCCTTGGCAAGCGATATTTAGTCAACAAAAACGCCCCCTCCGGGGCGTTTTGTAAATCAGTCATCTACAAATCGGAAATAACCTGAATACTGATAATCTCATCCGGTTGGCTGACCATTCCGTTATAACCGCCGCCTTTTTTAATCTTGTCAACATATTCCATACCGGAAACGACTTTTCCCCAAACCGTATATTGCCCGTTCAAATGCGGACAATCATCATAACAGATAAAAAACTGACTGTCTGCCGAATCCGGACTCATCGCCCGAGCCATGGAAACAATACCTCTCGTATGCGGAATTGTATTAAATTCAGCTTTCAACTTCTTGCCGCTTCCACCGGTGCCGTTACCGAGCGGACATCCCGTCTGTGCCATAAATCCGTCAATAACGCGGTGAAATTTTAAACCGTTGTAAAACCCCTCGCGCACCAACTCCTTTATTCTTGCCACATGGTTTGGCGCCGCATCAGGATACATCTCTATGACAACTTCCCCGTCTTTCAGTTTCATAACCAATGCATTTTCCGGGTCATTCACATTATATGAATATTTCATTTTCTTTCCCCTCGTTTCACTGACACCGAGCTTCTTTTTTTCCTCCGTTGCCAAATTCTTCGTATCGCTTTTATTCAGGCTTTTCGTTTCGCTTTTCCCTAAAACATTAGACATCTGTAAACTCCTAACATATTCTTTCCGCAGCAACTCGCTGCTTTTTTCTTCTGCCTTATATTTAGGTTTTTATTTTCCGCTATTCAAGACAAAATCTACCCTTTCCTCCGCCGAAAGGCCGGTCGGATAAGTTTCGTCAATTTCTTTCAGCCTGTTCTTCAATCCTCTGCCGTTGGCAATTTGAATCGCCAGTCCCGGCCGTGCATTAACTTCCAACATCATCGGTCCCCGGTTCTTATCAAGCACGATATCTGCTCCCAGATATCCCAAACCGGTCATGTCGTACGCCAATGACCCGATAATCAGATGCTCTTTCCAAAACGGAACGCGCAAATCCATCAAATTCGCTTTTGTATCAGGATGCTGCAAAATCGTTTTGTTATGCATAACAGCATTCAGAGGCTGTCCCGTCCGGACATCCAGTCCGACACCGACAGCCCCCTGATGCAAATTAGCCCGTCCGCCGGATTCTTTCGTCGCCAGACGCATCATCACCATTGCCGGAAACCCTTTATAAACAATAACCCGGACATCCGGTACGCCGTGATAGCTGAAATCTTTAAATACATCGCTGAAATTGACAGCTTCCTCAATCAGCGCCACGTCATATTTGCCGCCCAGACTGAACAGACCGCTCAATGTATTGGAAACATGCTGATAAACGTCTTTAAAGCTCAAAACATCTCCCGAAGCGCTGTAAAAATGCTCGGCATCATATTCCTTTATAACCAAGACGCCTTTGCCGCCGCTGCCATGCGCCGGCTTTATAACAAACGTATCATAGCCTTTAACGATATCCAACAGATTTTTAACCTGATATTGGTGTTCAATAATTCCAATCATTTTCGGCGTATTGATATTAATGCTGTTTGCCAGCCTTTTGGTTTTAACTTTATCGTCAACAAGCGTATAAAGCGAACGCCTGTTATACTTGGCAATAACCGAATAATTGCGGTCATTCATTCCTAATACGCCATTTTCGCGCAGTTTTTTGCCGTTAAAAAGCCATTCAAACATTCTGCCCGTCCTTATTAATCAGCGGCGCAAAACGGGTCAGTTCCGTCAACCGGTATCCCGTATACGTACCGAGCAGCATAACAATAAACATGATTACCAGATTAAGCTCGTTAAATGCAAACATAACATGGCGGACATATTCATTACTGATAACAAAATAAGTAACCATCGCTGTTAAAAACGTAAACAAAATTTCTTTAATCGTATTGACAGCCCCTTCCTCTTCCCACGTTATGGAAGCCCGTTCGATAATCCATGCCGTAATAATAATCGGGAAAAAGATTGCCGAACTGACAATCGTATAATCCAGACGGTAACCGATAACAGTCAGCGCCTGTATCAACAAAATAACAAAGATAACAACAAAAGATATCCTCGGAACTAACAACAGATTAAGCTTTGCCACCAAAGCGCGCATAACCAGCCCCAGCAGAATCATTACCGAAAAACATATCAACCCCGGCCAAAACCCGGTCTTAACCAACGCCATAGCCAACAACATCGGCGTAAAAGTTCCCATTGTCGCCACGCCTATAACATTGCGCATAATAACGACCACCAAAATTGCCAGAGGAAAAATCATCAGCCATTTCAAAGTGTTTTGTTCCAAAATCGGCAATGTATAAATGGAATATTTATAACTCATCAACGTATCATTAGCTTTTGCCCGATGCTCAGCCATTTTCATCGGCGTCGCAACTGATTTCAAAACTGAAAACATAACTTTTGAATCTTCCCCGCCGCGAACATCCAGCAGCGATACGCCGCCGCGCTGAAAAATAACCCAGTTTTTCGGCAGCCCTATTTTGGCCGTATTCAAATCATATAATGTCCACTTCCCGTCCAAGTAAGCTTCCAGCATAATATCCGGACGTTCTGTTTTTTTCCCTTCCTCAAGCTTGATAGTCCAGGCAATACGCGCCGGAATCCTCTTATAAGCAAGAATTTGCATAACCTTTTCCGCAAATTCCTTGGATGTATGATTTAACGGCAGCACCGGGCTCATAGTCGGGCTGGAAAGCTCCTGATTAACCGTCAAAATGGCTTTCTGAACTTTATCTCCTCTTTGCAATTCAGACAATTCCCAGATTTTCCGCATCTGTATCCGTTCTTCTTCCGATAAGACGGGTCTTTCTATTTTAACCATAGGCATAAAATTTGCCGCCCTGTTTTGCGCATCATCATAAATGTTCAACCGGTAATATAAATTCTGACGCCCGCTCTTGTTTTTTCCCGTCATAACAATACGGCCGTCTTTTTTGTTTCTGCTGACTTCATAGCCCTTGGCTGTAATTTCTTCATTCAGAATTTTAAATCCGTCTTTGTCGTTCGGTACTGCCAAAGATACGCTCGTATCGCCGCCTGACGCATTAAAAGAAACCTTGGCCTCCACCGTCCAAACGTCTGTAATTGCCCGCGGCGACAAGGTAAATCCCCAATACTTAACCTTGTAATAAATACCATACGCCGCATATCCGACAGATAACATCAAAAGAAAAGTCAGAACTTTTCTCACCGTAAAAAAATCAGCCAATTTTAGTCTCATAATCACAGCCTTGTCAGTTTAGTGTACCCTGTTAATTTAATGTATATGATGTCGACGTGTCTACCAAGAATCTTCCGGTCAGAATATTCCTGCCCACCAACCCCTGATAATCAAAATTAGAACGGTCGGCTATGGAAAATACGGCGCTGAACACTTCTCCGCCCATTTTAACATCCATTTTAATGGCTTTGCGGCTTTCGTCTTTTCCGGCACGCTTAACCTTAAATGAACGTTCGACTTTCTTTTCAAAAACATGTTCCTCGCCTGTCTTACGGTTTTTAAGTTTAAACGCAACCCATTTTTCACCGTCCCGTTCAAAATATTCGACATCTTGGCAATCCAGCGAAGATGTCGTCGCACCGGTATCTATTCTGGCAGCAAAAGGAGATTTCATCGGCAAAAAATAAATCGGTTCCACCTCTCCGATAATCGGCAGATGAGCTTTTTCCACGACAACCTCCTCCGTTGTGCTGACATTATGTACCACCGCAGGAACAATCACCTGCTTGGATTGGCATGCAGAAACCGTAAACAACACAATCAACAAACATAATTTTCGCATATAAATTCACCCCGTTATTTTCGCTTTGTCTTCAAATCTGCTTATGTCCTGTTTACATAGCCTCTTTTTACAGAAGAAACATCAACAAAATAACACTAATACACAGCGAAAAAAAGACCTCCGGAATGTTTACCCTTCATAATTTATTGTAAACATCGTATTTAAATTTTAAACAGTGAATTTAAACAACGTATTTAAACCCGTCGTCTGATTTGTCGAAAGATTTATCTTTTGTCGGCAACCGGTTATATAAACGGAATGTCGCAATAAAATATTTGCTAGAAAAACACTGTCGCGCGCAAGCTGGTAACCACGCCGTAATCTGATTTCTGATTAAGTGCCGGATTGATATACAGCTGAACATCCGGCGTTATCGTGAGCATATTGCCTATACCCCATGCCCAATAGGCCTCCACAATCTGTTCTGCCTTATGTGCCAGAGGTTCGCCGACCGCTGCCTCGTCCAATTTATTATAGGCATAAGCTAATCCTATTTGGTCCAAAGGATTTCTATCCAGCGGATTATTATATACACCGCCTATCACCCACGACTGACGGATTTCCTCCGTACTTCCGCTTACTTCGTTAACACGGGCAAAAACACTGAGTTTCTCGCCCAAATCCTGCGATAAGTTCAGCGACCACCCGTTCGTCGTTTCCGGTTGTTCCGGCACTCCCGGCTGATTATACGCCAGCAGGGAAATCTCCATATCCCCCCATCCCTTAATTGTCGGCGTATAAGCAACATAACCGAATGTAGTGTAATGTCCGTCGTCCAAATGGTTAAACCTTATGCTCGGCGCATCAACGTTTGTGGCATCTTGCCCACCGAAAGTAAAGTTCCACTCGCTGTTTGGCGTAATCTGAACATAGCCGCCCACCCCGGCCGTAGAATAAGATGAAGAAGCATTTTGCGCCAAAGCATCATTTAAGAAGTTAACCTGCTGGTTGGCATCATATTCCGTTCCGTCAAAGTTATACAGCGGGAATTGTCCGAGAGCCACCGTCAGCCAGTCCCATTTTCCGCCCAACTGATAAGTATAATACAATTCGTCAAATTGGTTTTCGCCGTCGGTATAATCATTAATTCCTGTTACATACCCCGAGTTATTTGCCAAATCTGCAGCATTGTGATTGCCGTACCGGATAACCGTATATGCAAAATTCAATGTTCCCGTACCATATTTGTTATCAAACGTCGTCCAGGCAAATTCAGGATATATATACGCCTGAACGGCGTTGTTTTTTCCGCTCGGACTGGTGCGCTGCCCCAAAACCGAAACGTCTAGATTATAATCAAAGCCGTATTTTTTATTCAGGCTGTTTTTAAAATCCTGATAATCGCTGCCTACGCTGTCCGCATAAGCATTTAAGGCCAACAATGTACAAAACGTCCCCAAAAGCATCGCTTTGCTGTTTATCATCTCTTTATCCTTCGGCTATATTAACACCCCTTTGGATATAACCTCTCAAACAATGAAAAAAAGGGGGATTTACAAAAAAACTCTTGAACCGTGTAGCAAAAGAATTTAGACTGTTCTGCAACAAAGGAAAAAAATATGATTGCAAAATTAAAAGGCATAATAGACAACATCGGTGAAGATTGCTGTATCATAGACGTGAACGGCGTCGGCTATCTTGTCAATATGTCTTCTCGTTCTCTCTCCAGATTGCAGCAGGGTGAATATACGGCGCTGTTGATAGAAACCGTTATCAAGGAAGACAGTATTACTCTGTTCGGATTCCAGACCCCTTGGGAAAAAGAATGGTTTAACACGCTGACCAAAATTCAGGGCGTTGGCGGCAAAGTATGCCTGAACATTCTGAGCGCCCTGTCTCCTGCCCAGCTGTCGCAAGCCGTCGCCGCGCAGGATAAAAGCTCTTTTCTGCGTGCGGCAGGTGTCGGTCCCAAACTGGCCGCACGTCTTGTTACCGAGCTGAAAGACAAAATCGTAACCATTCCTGCTGAATATCTGACCGGAGCGGATTTAAACACTGTTTCCGAACCGGAAACCACCGCTGACACCACACCGCAAACTAAAGGCAAAAAGAAAAAAATGCCCGAGCAGCCGGAAGAAACTGATAACACCTACGCCAAAACCGAAGATGTTACGTCCGCATTAACCAATCTCGGCTACCAAAAAATTGACGCTTATCGGGTCGCTGCCGAAATCTGTCTGAAAAATCCCGATGCCGACCTTGGAACGCTGATTCGGCTGGCATTAAAGGAATTTAACCAATAGGAGAAGCTGAATGTCCGAAGATAAAGAACGTATTGTCAGTGCGCAAAGGCTCTCCACGGACGAGGCCAATTCTCCCGCCGCCGTCAATCTGCGCCCCTCAACACTGGATGAATTTGTCGGACAGGACAAAGTCTGCCAAAACCTGAAAGTATTTATCCAGTCCGCCAAAAGCCGCGGCGAAGTCCTTGACCACGTTTTGCTTTACGGCCCGCCCGGACTTGGAAAAACCACTCTTTCCAATATTATTTCTAAAGAACTCGGTGTTGGCTTTAAAGCGACCTCAGCTCCGATGATAACCCGCTCCGGCGACCTTGCAGCAATTTTAACTAACCTTGAAGCACGCGACGTTCTGTTTATTGATGAAATCCATCGCTTAAACCCGGCAATTGAAGAAGTCCTGTATTCCGCCATGGAAGACTTTCAGCTTGACATCATTATCGGCGAAGGACCTTCCGCCCGTTCGGTCAAAATTGACCTCCAGCCGTTTACGCTCGTCGGTGCCACCACGCGCTCCGGGCTCGTATCAACCCCGTTGCGCGAACGTTTCGGCATACCGTTGCGAATGGATTTTTATAATCACGAAGACCTGCAAAAAATCGTCTTGCGCGGCGCCCATCTTTTAAATATGCCGATTTCCAACGACGGGGCCATGGAAATAGCCAAACGTTCGCGAGGAACGCCGCGTATTGCCGGCCGCCTTTTAAAACGCGTGCGGGATTTTGGCGCCGTTGCCGGAAATGTGGAAATAGACTCGGAAATTGCCGACAAAGCTCTGCGCCTGCTGGATGTTGACGCTTATGGGCTCGACGAATTTGACCGCCGCTATTTGACCTGCATCGCCAAGAACTACGGCGGCGGCCCAGTTGGTGCCGATACGTTGGCAGCAGCCCTTTCCGAAGAACGCGACACCATAGAAGAAGTGATAGAACCTTATCTGCTGAAACTGGGCTTTTTGCAGCGCACGCCCCGCGGCCGCGTCCTTTCTGAACAAGGGTGCAAATATCTGGGCGTCAGCAAGTTCAAAAATAACAACAACCAGTTTAGTTTTATGGAAGACCTAGGAATTTAACCTATTTGAGGATAACACGATGACCTACGAAACAGAAACTGTCAAAGGCAAGCTTTTTGAAGACAAAACCTTTTCTTTTCCCATTCGCATTTATTATGAAGACACCGATGCCGGAGGCATCGTCTATTATGCCAATTACCTCAGATATGCCGAACGCGCCCGCACCGAATATTTACGCCATCTTGGCATAAACCAGCAGGAAATGTTGAAAAGTCAGGGAATGGGATTTGTTGTCCGCGATTGCCACATCAGTTATAAATCTCCGGCAAAACTTGACGACGCTCTGAACATAACCTGCAAAGTAACCGAACTTAAAGGCGTTTCGCTCAAAATGGAACAAAAACTCTACCGCGGGGAAAACGTCATTTGTGAAATAGAAATTACATTGGTTTTTTTGAGCCTTCCTGCTATGCGTCCGACAAAAATTCCCGCTGAAATATCAGCCCTGCTGTCAACTCCGCTCTAAAAAACTTCCTAGCTTTTCAGATTTCTAACTCTTTATCATCCATCTCGCCCGTACTGCCCTCTCGCTCTCATATACGAAAAAACGGCTTACCAAGAGATGGAAATATGATGAATTAATCTATATAAGGCATAAATAGCCGCATCAAATAAGGCAAAACCGCAAACTGTTTTATCTTTTTTACTCTTCCTTATGCAGATAAACCGATATGCTGATTGAAGCCACAATAATTGCCGGTACCCACACTGCAAACCAAGCCGGAATATAAGAATTTATACCAAAAGCCGACACTACTTGTGAAGTAAAATAAACTGTAAACCCCGTTGCAATACCCGATACAATCATCAGCAAAACGCCTCCCTGCCGCTGGCTGGCCTTGAGCGAAAAAATACCTGCCACCAAAACCATTGCCATCAAAAAGAAAGGCAGTGCAATCAGACTTAAATATCGCATTTTGTATCTCTGTACCGAAAAACCCGACGTTTCATAAAACTTTATCGTATCCGGCAGATTCCAAAACGAAATTGCTTCCGGATCCACAAAGTTATCTTTTATCCGCTGCAAGTTCATCTCCGTCGGATATTTCAGGTTATTCAATATTTCCGCCTGTTCTCCGGCCCTATAAATCCGCACGTCGCGCAAATTTAGCTCCCCGTCTTCAAGCGTCGCAACAAATGCTTCTATCCGCCGTTTCACCTGCGTCCTCTCATCAACCTCAATAATACTGACATCACGCAGCCACAATACATCATCCTGCAAATTCAGACTGCCCGCATTAATTATGGCAATCGTATCATTCCCTTTACCTTCGCGTATCCACAAACCTTTGTTTGAAAAAAGAAAAGCATTCGGGTTGTCCGTTGATAACCGATATGACAGCGTTTCTTTTAGTTCATACAATTTAGCCGAAATCGGATTAAACACCGCCACCCAAAACAATCCGATACCAAACACGGCCAAAAGTACCGGTGTCAATACTCCCCAAATGGAAACACCCGACGCCCGGATAATAACAAATTCATTCGTTTTGCTCAACCGCCAAAAAGCTATCATCGTTGACACCATAATCACAAAAGGTACCACCTTATCCACCGTTTCCGGCAGTTTCGCTACCACATATTGCAGCAAAAAACCGACCGACACATCATGCCTGCCCGACGTTTTACGCAGTATCTCTATCATATCAAACATCATAATAATCGCACAGATAACTGCCAGAACAAATAAAAAGTTTAATATTGTCTGTTTGATTAAATATGAGCCTAAAATTGAATTCGGTTTCATCATCGTCCTGATTTCCTAAAAATAGCCGGTAGACAGATATCGTTCCACGCTGTCAGGCAAAATAACCACCAGCCGCTTGTTGACAAACTCATCGCGCTTCGCCAGTTCCGCTGCAGCGGCAATGGCAGCTCCTCCCGAAACGCCAATCGGCAGCCCCTCCGTCTTAGCAACGGTTTTCGCCATCTCTATAGCTTTTTCATCACCGATTTTAACCACTTCATTAACCAGCGATTTATCATAAAACGGCGGAACAAATCCTGCGCCGATTCCCTGTATTTTATGCGCGCCTTTCGATTCCCCGCTCAAAACGGCGCTGCTTTCCGGCTCCACCGCCGCCACATATAAATCCTGATTATACGTTCGCAATACTGAAGCAATGCCCGTCAAAGTGCCTGACGTTCCCACGCCTGCAACCAATACGTCAAAATCGCCACCGGTATCTTCTAATATTTCCATTGCCGTTCCCATTCTGTGCGCATTCGGATTCGCCTCATTGTCAAACTGGCTCAAAATAACCACATTCGAATTACGCTCTTTCAGCATCTCCGCCTTATGAATGGCTCCGTTCATGCCATCTTCGGCCTGAGTCAGAATAACTTCAGCTCCCAGATGCCGCATTAAGCTGATTCGCTCTTCCGACATATTCTCCGGCATTACGATAATCAGCTTATACCCTTTAGCGGCGCAAAAAGCGGCTAAAGCTATTCCCGTATTTCCGGAAGTTGCTTCAACAAAAATTGTTTCATCATTTATGCCTTTTTTCTCCTGACGTTCCAGCATGGCCAGCGCAATTCTGTCCTTAATTGAAAACAGCGGATTATACATCTCGCACTTTGCCAGTATTTCCGCGTTGAGCCGCAGTTTTGTTGCCAGATTTCCCAGCCGCAGCAACGGTGTATGTCCGACAAGTTCCGTAATTGAATTATAAATCTTCTGCATTTATTGATTCTCCACAACTTGCTCTATAAAACCCGCCAACCCACACATATCTTTCCGCTCGGCACGCGCCGCCAGAATAACGGCCTTTGCTTCGGCAACCGCAGCATCCAAATCATCATTAACAATGACATAATCATAAAAGACGCTTTCCCTGACTCTTTTTTCCGCCTGCGCCATCCTCCGATTGATAACGTCCATAGAATCCGTCCCCCTGTTAACCAACCGTTCACGCAGAATTTTCAAAGACGGCGGAACCAGCGCAATCGCTTTAACTCTGTCGCCGGCTAATGCACGAAGCTGCTGTACGCCGGGATAATCCAAATCCAGAATAACGTCTTTCCCTTGGCACAACAAGTCGTCTACCGGCTTCTTTGGCGTTCCGTATTTTGGCCCGAAATCGGAATCGACATATTCATACAAGGCTTTTTTCTCAACCAGCTCTTTAAATTTATCATCATTAATAAAATAATAATCCCTGCCGTCCGTTTCGCCTTCGCGTTTTGCACGCGTCGTTACCGAAACTGACAGTTGGATATTGTCAAGTTCCTTCAGCAAACCCTTAATAAGCGAGCTTTTGCCGCCACCGCTCGGCGCCGAAAAAATAAACATCGTTCCCTGTCTTTGGATTCTGCAACTCTGCCCCGTCATAAATTCCCTCACAAAACTTTCAAGAATACATTGCTCTTTTTAATTTTCCTGCCCTATAATATAATTATAAAATGCATAAATAAAGCTTTATTTTAAGGATTACACCATGATTGTCAAAAACATTCTTTTAACTGGCGCCTCTTCAGGAATCGGCGAAGCGCTGGCTCTTTACTATGCCAAACAGCCGGAAACCGAAAATATTTTCATCTGCGGACGTAACCAACAACGCCTGCAAGCTGTTAAAGAAGTATGTGAAAAGGCCGGAACGGCAAAAATCCACGCCCGGATATTGGACGTTACCAACCGCCCTGCTATGGAAAGATGGATAAACGAAGCTGAACAGACCGCACCACTCAACCTTGTTTTTGCCAACGCCGGAGTCGCCACGCTGGAAGAAACGCCCGAAAATATTTTCAACACTTTCAACATAAACGTCATGGGCGTCGTCAATACGGTTACCCCTGCCGTAGAAATTTACAAAAAACGCTCCGGCAAAGATAAAATCATTGCCATAACCGCTTCCATTGCCGGCTATCACGGCCTGCCTGCCTGCCCGTCTTACAGCGCAGCCAAAGCCTGTATCAAGGCTTACGGCGAGGCCCTGCGGCTCAACCTTCTGCCTTATGACATTCAGGTCAACACGATTTGCCCCGGTTTCGTCCGTTCCCGCATTACCGACAAGAACACCTGCCCGATGCCGTTCTTTATGGAAGCGGAACCCGCCGCTGCCCTGATTGCTCGCCGTATACGGAAAAATATCGGCCTGATTGCATTTCCCTGGCCGATGCGCTTCGCCGTCTGGCTCGGCAGCATTCTGCCCAATGCACTCAGCGATTTTATATATAAACGTTTGCCATACAAAGTCTGAGAACCAGGAACAAATCCGTTTACAAATTTCATCTTTTCCTACTTTTTTCTTGACTTTCCCGCCGTTTAAAGCTAAAAAAGCAGGCAATTCTCTATGCGGTGCAGCATAAAGAAAGTTTTTAATATGCACAAGTCCGCCTCCAACCGAGGGTCTGGCATTTTTTGAAAATAAAATATAATGGCAAATACTGCAGAAATTAAAATTCCCGAAATGACCGAAAACTTTGAAGACCTGCTGAACGAACAGTTTGGCGGCAAAGGCATTGTCGGCACGGTCATGAAAGGAACAATCATTCGCTTAACCGATGATTTCGCCACCGTTGACGTTGGTTTGAAATCCGAAGGACGCATTCCTTTGCGCGAATTCGGCAAAAACGACGAATTGAAAGTCGGCGACGTTGTTGAAGTTTTGGTCGACAGATATGAAGACAAAGACGGCAACATTGTCCTGTCCCGTGAAAAAGCCCGCCGTGAAGAAGTATGGCAGGATCTGGAAAAGATGATGAACAACAACGAAAGAGTAAACGGCGTTATCTTCGGACGCGTTAAAGGCGGCTTTACGGTTGACCTCAACGGCGCCATCGCGTTCCTGCCGGGCTCGCAGATTGATATCCGCCCGATTAAGGACATTACCCCGTTAATGGGCATTTCCCAACCGTTCCAGATTTTAAAAATGGACAAGGTTCGCGGCAACATCGTTGTATCCCGCCGTGTCGTTCTGGAAGAAACCAGAGCTTCTGCGCGCGCTGAACTGATTGACACCATCAAAGAAGGCTCCGTTCTTGAAGGTATCGTCAAGAACCTCACCGATTACGGCGCATTCATTGATTTGGGCGGCGTTGACGGTCTGCTACACGTTACCGATATTTCCTGGAAGAGAATCAACCACCCGGCAGAAGTTCTGTCTCTGGGTCAGACGGTTAAAGTACAGGTTATCAAATTCAACGAAGACACCCAGCGCATCAGCCTCGGCATGAAACAGCTGGAAAATGACCCGTGGCAGGCAGTTGCTGACAAATACAAAGTTGGCGAAGTCTACAAAGGAAAAGTTACCAACATCACCGATTACGGCGCATTCATTGAACTGGAAGACGGCATTGAAGGCCTTGTCCATGTTTCCGAAATGAGCTGGACCCGCAAAAACGTACATCCGGGCAAAATCGTTTCCACTTCTCAGGAAGTTGAAGTTAAAGTTCTGGAAGTCGATCCCGAAAAGCGTCGTATCAGCCTCGGCATCAAACAGTGCACTCCGAATCCTTGGGCTGCCTATGTTGAAGAACATCCGCTGGGTTCCGTCATTGAAGGCAAGATTAAAAACATCACCGAATTCGGTCTGTTCATCGGCCTGTCTGACGAAATCGACGGCATGATTCACTTGTCTGACATTTCTTGGGAAAAATCCGGCGAAGAAGCCGTTAAGGATTACACCAAAGGCCAGACAATTGAAGCTAAAATCATTGACGTTGACGTTGAAAAAGAACGTATCAGCCTCGGCATCAAACAGCTGTCTGAAAACAATATCGCCATGACTTTGGATTCGCTGAAGAAAGGCGACATTGTCAAAGCCGTTGTAACCGGCGCTGACGAAAAAGGCGTTCAGGTAACGGTTCAGGGCATCGCAGCCACTATCAAAAAGGCTGATTTGTCTAAAGAAAACAACGATCCTATGAGCTACAAGGAAGGCGACGTTTTGGAAGCGAAACTGACTTCCGTTGACCGCAAAAACGCTAAGCTTGGCGTTTCTGTAAAAGCTTATGAGATTGAAGAAGAAAAGAAAGCTCTGGAAGAATATTCCGGTGCCAACACTTCTTCCGGCTCTGCTCTGGGCGAAGCTCTGGGCGCAGCTCTGAAAAACAAAGAATAATTTTCTTTGCCCAAAGAAACACCCCGTACCATCGGTTCGGGGTGTTTTATTGTTTTTACAGCCAACGTTATTGTGTGTTTTCCGTCTCTCTCCCTTTTCCCGGCTTAGCTGATTTGCCGTAATCTCAATACGAAACAAACCGTATACGATAATAAAAATCCGCATCGTCATTTTTCGATTTCGGTTTTTCCTTCCACAATTTAAACAGCATTTCTGCATTTTGCCGCTTCAACACGACATCCAAGCTGCCATCTTTCGTATAGCAAGTGCAAACATCATCTCGTCTTTCATAACAAGGATTACAAACGCTGACATCTTCATTCAACGCCCAGACCGCCCCCATTGCACTCTCCAACGTTTTCCTGTCCCGCCTCCCGCTGGAAGCCAGGCCTTTGCTTTCAGCCAAACTGATATAATTAAACCCGACATCATAAGCATTAATCGGAAAAAGCCCGAAATTTAAGGCTCCAAACGTATGCGACCCTCTGCCTAACAAAATATTATAAGCCTTATAGGTCGTTGTTATTTCCTTTTTTTCTTCATTATAAACAATGCTTTTAGGTTTAAATAACAACTGTTTCGCATACATGCAAAATACCGGATTATTCGTTTTTCCGTAATACATATGGTATATCGTCCCTGCAAAAGGATGCACGAGAATATTTGGATTTTTCAACCAAATGCTTGCCTCCGAATTTCCGTCATAAAAACGGTTTCGATAGCAACTGTACCTGTTGCCAATCCACTTTTCTTTCGCATCATAACGGTCAAATATTTTCGGCTGATAATCATAGCGGTAAAAAGCCGAATAAATCATACTTTTTTCCCGCAGCTTAGCCAAATCGTCTTTCGTTTTCCCATCTAAGTCGCACATAGGTTGTAGCGAAACTCTCTCTTCTGCGGCAAGACATATTCCCTGCAAGCAAAACAGCATCAGACACCCGGCCGCCAAACTCAAAATACGATACATTTTCCCTCCGTCCGATAATCATATTTAGAGTCTAGAATAATAATGTAAATAATTTCTAAACGAAAAACTTCTGTATCTCTTTCAGAATATGCAGCCCAATCCCCAAAAACATCTCGCTCAAAAAGCACCTATAAGAAAGCAATCCCTCAAAACACATTCTTTACAACACAAAAACGCCGCTTAGAAAATAAACGGCGTATTTAAATAGTGTATTTAAACAATGTATTTAAATTATTCCCCGTCCTCTGTTTCCTGTACCAAAACATCTTCTTCTTCAACGACAACCGGCTGGCCGGCAGTTGAATTTACCGGTGCAACTTCAACGCCGGGATCTCCGGGAAGCGGCTGCATATCACTATTGTTCCCGGCAGCATTTGCATTGCTGTTGGAATTATAATTTCCCGGAACTGTTACTGCTGAAGCCGAATATGTTTCAATAATCATAACGCCGCCATTGTCGGCATTGGCAGGAGCATTGCTCGCATTGTTCGTATTGCTTGCGCCCGCAATCGCCTGGCTGACAATCAAAGCCAATGCAGCCACCGCCAGAAGCCCCATAAATATTTTATTCATCTTTATTTCCTCCAAAATTAAAATGATACGATGAACATATAATCCTGCCAATCCGCCTTTCAACCCCGGCACAAGACAAAACCAGTACCTATGCTCTCACACTCCGCCCCTCCACGCACCTCTATCGTCGCATAGAACAAACAAAAACGGCAGGATTTCTCCCGCCGCACTAAACGAATAATTAAAAATAAAACTTAATTCCTCCGGTAAAGACGCCGCCCCACTTGATTTCGCCACGTCCGTCAATCGGAATTGACTGATAACGGGCTTCGCCAAACAATGCTATCCGTGAAGACAAATTTACCGAGCCGTTAAGTCCGACTCCGAAATAATATCGTCCGTGATAAGCATGCCCGTGGTGATAATCATAAGGATAATCCCCGTGGAACCACTCTTCCTGGAGAGCATATCCCGTATGAACCATCAACGCCAAATGCCCATAGCTTGAACTCAGAAATTTAACCCCCAAATTCAGCCCTAATGTCATAGTCGACAAAGTATTGGTTTCCGCGCTGAAGCCATCATCATAAAGAGAATTGACCGACAGATAGCTGCCTTCTATCTCTCCGATAAACAACCCGGCTTCTGCTCCGACCCGGACGCTAAATGCCGGCGAAGCCATATCGTTCACCAAAGCAGCGCCTGCTCCAAATCCGGCATAAAAATCCACGCCGTCTCCAAACAAGCCCGCTCCTCTGTCATAATAACGAAAGCACTGGGCATTAACGTTATTCACACATACTGCACAGATGACAACTATCGTCGCCATTACTGTAAAAAGTTTCTTTTTCATATATATAAGTAATTTAGTTTAGTAAGATAATTATACCCTATTTTTCCGTTACGTGCAACAAAAATTCCTCCGCAAAGTTTAATTTACTCCGATTAAATTTGTTCATCATAACAAAAAAGCAGGGAAAGCGAGAGCATACGCCCCCAATCTTTCCCTGCTTATTCTTAATGCGCCAGAGCCCTAACTTCACTTTTCGACATTCCCACTTTATTGCGGAAAACGCCGAAGTTGAAGCCCACAGATAACATCAGAGCGTTATATCGCTCCGATGAGCTGTTCTGGATAATTCCAGAAAGTCTTCTCCACTGGGCAGTCAAATAAAGACTGTTTCCCGTAGAGAAAAATCTGTGTTCAAATCTCACGCCAGCCGTCGGGTACATATAATTTCCCCAACTGCGGAATGAGACCTTATTCCCGGCATCATCGGTTGTTTCCTTTGAGTCGGTTTCATAGGATTCAAATCCTATACCGCCAAAAAAGAATAACCGATTTTGGTTGTAAGCATCAAACTTAAACGGCTGAACAGCCGCCCAGCTCTCAGCCCGGAAAGACCAATAGTCCTTACCTGCGTTAACCGCATTGTGAGTATATTTGGACTTTCCGACTTCGCCTTGAAGTCCAACTGCCCACCAGGAGCGGTTGTATTCAAGACCAGCGCCAACCACCGGAGAATTAACATTTTCAGCCAGCTGATAACCGGCATAAAAGTTAACACCCCAGCCGTACTTATCAGCCGAGCGAAGCACAACCTTTCCGGCATCAGGGTCGTCTTCTGAAACACCCTTTACACTATCACAGATAGCGTAATAAGTATCTCTTTTAGAATCCCTGCCTACCACTGCTTCGGTAAAGCGTGTGTCAACACTCGTTTCTTCCAAAGCCGCAGCAGTCGTCGGATTCATTACCGTCTTTTTCACAATTGTGGGACGGTAAATTACTGTATCCTGCCGAGCCATCAGTTTATTTGTAGCAGACAAAAATACTACACGTCTTACAACGCATGTATCTTGTCCTTGTACGAAAGAAGACACTGACGCTATAGTGTCTTTCTTATTATTCACCAAGTATTCCATACACGCCTTTGCGTCACGTGTATTAATACCGTTAACAACTCTCTGAGCCATAGAAACTTCTGTAACCATAGCCAAAACAATCACGAGGACTGTTCTAAAGAAAAAATTTGTCTTCATATGTTAAAAAATTTAATTATTTCACATAAAAAAAGACGTTTTGAATTCTTCCAGAGAGTGTATGCAAATAATCCCGAAAGACCACTTCATAATAAACTCTACAATAATTCAAAACGCCTAAAAATATTTTTACATTCTCACTATAACATTTTTTACACACTTTTGCAATACTTTTTTGTGGATTCCGTCCATTAAACCCGTATTTTTTCTAAATTTTTAAACAAATAGACTCTAATCGCTTACTCCACTTATCTCTTGTTATATTTTTTGAACTTTTCCATAAAAAAGGAGCAGCAAATTTAGGGGTTACCTAAAATTTACTGCTCCAATAACGTGGTCTTTCTCTCTAGAAAGACATGTTGACACCGAGGTTCACAAACGGTCCCCCGTTGTCAAACTCTTGTGTACCGCCATCATGCTCCACTTTCGGCAGAACACGATATCCGGCCTCGCCTATGAGCTGGAAACGTTTTCCAAAACCCCAAGCTCCACGCAGGAATGCGCCAAACGTAAAGCCATAGTTCTTTGAAAAAAGCTCGGCATCGTCCTTATCAGACTTCTGCATGGCATAGCCGGCAGTACCGAGTACGGCAATATAGGAACGATAATCCCTGTCTTGCCAAAACTTCCACCCCAGATTTCCGGCTGCTACAAAAGTATTGTAGTAGCTGTTTAAAGTCGGATACTTAGCCCTGCTGTAAGAGCCCTCCAGCTCAAACAAAAAATAGCAGGTCTCATACCCCAACCGGCCGGTGAAGACAGGATTCACTTTCCCGTCAACATAATTTGCTCCGCCGAGCAAACTAACATTGACGCGGTGAACGTTCGACTTGTCTGCCCGTTGGTGTTCAGGCAAATAAGCATTTTTTTCACCGCGAAGATATTCTTTTTTGTTCTCTTGAGATATGTCGTTTGACATCTTCTCAAAATACAATACAGTATCCCGACGGGAAACAAGTTTTCCTTCAATAACGTATCCAATACGTGTTTCCACATATCTTATCCCGTTATCTCTAATTACTTCCGACACTGCCAAAATAACAGTATCAGACGGATTACTAACTAAGTATTTTCCAGCTTGTCTTGTAGACCAGCCTTTATCAATACCGTTAACAACTCTCTGAGCCATAGAAACTTCTGTAACCATAGCCAAAACAATCACGAGGACTGTTCTAAAGAAAAAATTTGTCTTCATATGTTAAAAAATTTAATTATTTCACATAAAAAAAGACGTTTTGAATTCTTCCAGAGAGTGTATGCAAATAATCCCGAAAGACCACTTCATAATAAACTCTACAATAATTCAAAACGCCTAAAAATATTTTTACATTCTCACTATAACATTTTTTACACACTTTTGCAATACTTTTTTGTGGATTCCGTCCATTAAACCCGTATTTTTTCTAAATTTTTAAACAAATAGACTCTAATCGCCGCCTTCTGTGCTTCACCTACTAAACACCTTTTCTTTAACCCGCTAATCTTACAATATTTTAATCCTTTACTTTTAAATCCGCCTTTGTTAAAATCATTCCCGGTTTGATTTTTATTGGAGTGAACGAAACGATGTCTTATAAAGAAGAACAAGGGTTAGACAAACAATTTAATGCTGAAGAAATAGAAAAACGCTGCGACGCCTACTGGAGCGCGAATGAAGTTTATAAATATGATGCCACCCAAAGCAGAGACAACAGCTTTGTGATTGATACGCCGCCGCCGACCGTTTCCGGTTCGCTGCATATCGGGCACATCTTCAGCTACACCCAAACCGACATCATCGCCAGATACCAACGTATGCAGGGAAAATCTGTATTCTACCCGATAGGCTGGGATGACAACGGCCTCCCAACCGAACGCCGCGTTCAAAACTATTATAACATCGCCTGCAACCCGAAAGTTGCCTATGACCCGGCATTTAAACCGGTTCATGTAGAAAACGCCAAAGACGAGCGTAAGGAAATCTCTCGCAAAAACTTTATTGAAGCCTGCGAAACCCTGACCGCCGAAGATGAAAAAATTTTTGAAAACGTCTTCCGCCGCATCGGACACTCCTACGACTGGAACCTGACATATTCCACTATCAGCCCGTCATCCATAAAAATCTCTCAGGCTTCATTCCTTGACTTATACAAAAAAGGCAAAGTCGTTGCCGTAGAAGCGCCGATTATGTGGGACGTTACGTTCAAATCGGCCGTTTCTCAGGCAGAAGTAGAAGACAAGGAAATGGAAGGCTTTTTCCATGACATTCGCTTTAGTGTCAAAGACAGCGATGAAACCTTTACCATCGCCACCACCCGGCCGGAATTGCTGGCAGCCTGCCTGGCCATTGTCGCCCATCCGGATGATGAACGTTATAAGCATCTGTTTGGCAAAACTGCTGTTGTCCCTCTGTTTGACATTCCGGTACCGATTGTTCCGTCCGAACACGCCGAAAAAGACAAAGGCACGGGCATTATGATGGTCTGCACGTTCGGCGACGCTGCTGATGTTGCCTGGTGGAAAAAATCAGGACTGCCGATTAAACAAATTATCGGCTTGGACGGCAAAATTATGAACATCACTTATGGCGAGGGCGTCTTTAATACGCTAAATAAGGAAGAAGCTCAAAAGAATTTCAGCCAGATTATCGGCCTGCCTGCGCATATTGCCAAAAAGAAAGTGGCCGAAATGCTGAAAGAACAGGGATATCTTATCGGCGAACCGAAAAAAATCGTCCACCCCGTGAAATTTTACGAAAAGGGAAATCTGCCGTTGGAATTCGTATCCTCCCGCCAGTGGTTTGTCAACCTGATGGATATGAAACAGGAAATGCTCGCTGCCGGACGTAAAATCGAATGGCTGCCGGCATATATGCAACACCGCTATGAAACTTGGACCGAAGGGCTGAATCAGGACTGGTGCATCAGCCGCCAGCGTTACTTCGGCGTTCCCTTCCCCGTCTGGTATAAAGTTGACGCTAACGGCAATATAGACTATAATCAGGTTATCCTGCCGGAAGAAAATCGCCTGCCGATTGACCCGATGGCAGATACCCCTACCGGATATGCCGAGTCGCAGCGCAATCAGCCTAACGGTTTTGTCGGTGACCCTGACGTTATGGACACTTGGGCAACGTCTTCCCTAACCCCGCAAATTGCTATGGCAATGGCCAAAGACGGTTCCAACCTGTCTATGCCGTTTGACATCCGCCCGCAGGCACACGATATTATCCGTACATGGGCTTTCTACACGATTGCCAAAAGCCTGATGCACGAAAATACGATTCCATGGCACAAAACGCTTATCAGCGGCTTTATCCTTGACCCTGACCGCAAAAAAATGAGCAAATCCAAAGGCAACGTCGTTACCCCGATGCACCTGATTGAAAACCATTCCGCCGATGCTGTCCGCTACTGGGCAGCCAAGGCCAAACTCGGCGCCGATACGGCTTTTGAAGAAAAAATGATGCAGCAGGGGCGTAAACTGGTCGTTAAAATTTACAACGCCAGCAAATTCGTCTTTATGATTGTCGGCAACTCAACTTCCGCCGATTATGCCAAAGACATAACCGCTGCTATGGACAAATCCTGGCTCAAAAAACTTGCCGATACCGTAAAATCCGCCAGACAAAGCTTTGAAAACTACGACTATTCTCTGGCTTTGGATGCAATTGAAACCCGCTTTTGGGATTTTTGCGACAACTATGTTGAAATCGTCAAGAAACGCGCTTATTCCGCCGACAACGCTTCAGCAATCGCTACGCTTAAGCTTTCTCTGGATTCATTTATCAAACTGCTGGCGCCTTTCTGCCCGTTTATAACCGAAGAGGTTTATCAGGCACGCCCGTGGAAACAGAATTCGGAAATTTCCGTCCATAAAGAACTCTGGTCGTCGCTGAATATTCTTGAAACAGCCGCTGCAGATAATTCGCTGCTGTACGACACCGTGTCTGCCGTTTCAACCGAAATTCGCAAACAAAAGACGATAGAAAACAAATCGCAGAAAAATCCGGTTCTGAATTTGACCGTTAAAGCTGACGAAAAAACAATTTCCTGCCTCAAAGACAATGATGCAGACCTTTTGAATGTCGGCAATATCGTCGAAAACGGAATTTCCTATCTTCCGGCACAAGAATTAAGCATTGAAAACATTGTGCTTGACCAAAATTTCATTCCTGAAAAGAAAAAAGCCGGCTAACAAATTTTTCTGATATGCAAAACCCCGTGCATTTCTTCCGCACGGGGTTTATTTTTTATATATTCTCTTTCAAATTACCACCGCTCGAAATCAAACAATTTTCTATGTCCGGCATCAAGCTTCTTCCGCAGTAAAATATATAAGGCGCCTGCCCCTCCTTTTGCTTCCGCCGGATTTTTAAATCCCAAAATCAACGGGCTTATTTCCGAATGCGAAAGCCAATTCGGAACAGATTTGCGCAACACACCCTTTGTACTGAACAACGTATCGTCAATTCCTTTCCCGGTTACAATCAGAACACACCTCTTGCCGGAATTATACGCAGCTTTAATAAAATCGCAAACCTGCTCAAAAGCTGCCTTTTCCGTTGTTCCATGCAAATCAAGAACAGCCTCTACTTTAAACTCTTCTCGTTTAAAACGTTTCGCCAACGCCCCGTCCATTTGCGAAAAATCGTCTTTAGCTACACTTTTCCCGCTCTTCAGAATTTCAAAAGTTACCGTTACCTCTTTATCTTTTCTGATTTTAATTTCTTTCGGTTCAATATCGTCTGTATGGCGGTTTGTCCGTAAACGCCTGACTCCTTTAACCGCCTCCTGCCAAACATCACTATCGGCCATTGACTTTAACCTCGGTTCCTTTAGGCAATAGAATAAAATAGCGACCCTTTGAATTCATCCGCCCTGCATATTTTAATGCATCTTCTCCATGCCCCCAGAAATAATCGCCGCGAATGCCCCCTTTTATGGCACTGCCGACATCTTCTGCCATAACTACACGGTTCAGCGCCTCTCCGTCCGGCCCGGAAGTTTCAAGCCACATCATTGTCCCCAACGGAATATAAGATTTATCTACCGCCATGCTTCGTCCTGCAACCAACGGCAGCCCCATCGCGCCAATCGGACCGTCAGCATTCACGATTTTATGAAAAATATACCGGTCATTGAGAAGCATATTCCTCTTCGCTTTATCCCCGTTTTTCTGCAGCCAGTCACGAATTTTCGGCATCGATGCCTCTCCTGGCTTAATCAAACCTTTTTCCAGCAAAATTGAACCGATTCCCCTAAACTTATGCCCGTTATTGTCAGCATATCCGACGCGAATCTCTTTTCCGTCAGGCAAAGTCGCAACTGCAGCTCCCTGAATCTGCATAATATAAATATCAACAGGATTATCTCCCCACAAAATAACCGGAGCATCTAATCTGCCTTCATCAATTTCCTGCCGGGTGTAATACTTAACCAGTTTTCCGTTTTTAACCCGTCCTACCAGCCGCCGGTCTGGCAAACCTGCATCAAAATCCCGCAAATTAACCTCTACCAAATCTTTTGGTTTGCCATATATCGGATATTGATACTTCCCTTCGCGTATAAAACTCGCTCTCAGATTAGCCTCATAATAAGACGTAAATTTACCATAGGAAGAACCGTTGACAATAACGGCGTAAGGCTCAAAATTTTGCCGGATATACGCTTTTAGCTCATTAGAATCTTTAATCTGCGCCATTTTTCCGCAATGTTTGCGATAAGAAACCAGAGAGTATTCTAAAACGCCGCTCTTTAAACTTTGCTGCCGCATTTTCTGCAATGCATCACAGACATCGCCCAAAGCTTTCTCAAACATACGAAAATCATCTTTTTCCCATCCTGCCAATGCGGAAAAATCGCTTCTTTTAAGCTCAAAAGAAGAAGGAACAACCGGTTCAACCGTCTTGTCTTCCCCCGAACAGGAGACAAGAAACAATCCTATTGCAAAAATAAGTCCCCGTTTCAGCATTTTTTAGTCGAACAAAGCAGCCAGTTGTTAACCCGTGGATTTAACGGTTTTTCAAACGTCCATACGTCCGAAATCGTCTGAACATAATTTTCATCGCCTTCAATAACTTCCCCTTCAGCGTTTTTCAAAAGATTTACCTGCTCGCTGACAAACTTCACAACTAGGTTGACCTTATCATCGTCAACAAATCTGACCGATTCGACTTCCGTTTCGACAAAGCCAATTAAATCCGTTTCCGAAATTATTCCCTGTTCTTTCCTGTCATTAATAACTTTTTCAAACTTTTTCAATAATTCGCTGTTAACCAGCTTGGCCAGCGTTCCCGAGTCCCCTTTGCTGAAAGCGGCTAATATCATTTCAAACGCCTTCTGCGCCCCTTTTATAAAAACATTTTTATTAAAATTCGGAATTTTAATCAATTCTCTGTCAAGTGGTGACAAATTCCCCACATCAGGATTCTCGCTGCCCTCATTTAATGCATTTTTTCGCAGCTCTTTATAAACCTTTTCAAACTGCTCTTTCGGTATCATAATCACTTTCGCATCATCGGCTCCTGTTCCCAAGACGCTCTTCAGTTTGCTAAAGATAACAACTACCAAAACCAGTAAAAATATAATATCCAAATATCCTGACATTTCCTCACCTCTGTTAAAATTACACATAATATAGCGCCAAATATCTTTATTATCAACTATTATATTTGACGTATAAAAATAAAACCCTATATTATAAGCAAAAAGTAATTTTGATGAAAGGATGGCAAAACGATGACCAACACTTCCGAACCGGCTGAAGTAACCCTAAATATGCAATACATCAGAGATATGTCTCTGGAAGTTCCTCATGCCCCGGAAATTTTTTCCAAGCTTAATTCCCAGCCAAAGCTCAACGTTGATTTAAACATAGATGTCAATAAATTAAATGAAAATAACTTTGAAGTAACGCTTAACCTGCGCATTGATGCTGACATAAACGAAGAAAAGTTGTTTATTTTCGAACTTGCTTATGCGGCAGCCTGTACAGTTCAACTTCCGGAAGAAAAACTTGAACCTGTCTTATTCATCGAAATCCCCAAGCTTCTGTTCCCATACGCCCGACAGATTATATCTTCCAACCTGGCTAATGCAGGCCTGCCACCGCTTATGCTGACACCTGTAGATTTTGCCGCTGTCTATAGAAGTAAAAAAGAACAGATAATAAAGCCGAACTGAGATGAGATTAGCTTTATTCCAACCGGATATACCACAAAATACCGGAACGCTTTTGCGTTTGGGGGCATGTTTGAATTTGCCTATAGATATTATAGAACCTTGCGGATTCATATTTAATGAAAAAGCAATGAAACGCGCCGGAATGGACTACCTGAATATGGCATCATACCGGCGCCATAATTCTTGGCAGGATTTTCTAGCCTGCCGTACTTCTCATCCCGAAGAATACGGAAGAATCGTTTTGCTGACAACCCATGCTGAAAAACCATATACAGAGTTCAAATTTGAACCTAATGATATTATATTGATGGGCAGAGAAAGTGCCGGTGTCCCCGAAGCCGTCCATCAGGCTGCGGATGCCAGGCTTCTGATACCCATGAATAAAAATGCACGTTCAATAAATGTTGCAGTTGCAGCAGTAATGGTGGTCGGCGAAGCTCTTCGGCAAACAGATTTGTTTCCCAAATAAATTTCCTCCTCAAATGATTTTACGCCGATTTTAAGCCTGCAACGGCATAAAATTAACAGACCTCTTTCCTTGTTTCTGACGCTCCGTTTTCAGATTATTTAAAAAATTTTTAATTTTTTTTCATTTTAGGTATAGATTTGTTGCAAAAAATGTGATATAGTCACTTCGTTTTCATAATAACACTTACAAATACCTAGGAGGTCAATCCAACATGAAGAAAAGCTCAGTTGTCACTTTCAACTCTGGAGAATATGTCGTATACCCGACACATGGCGTCGGCAAAGTAACCAACATTGCCAAACAAACTATTGCCGGCAGCGAACTCGAGCTCCTGGTCGTTAATTTCGATAAAGACAAAATGACGTTGCGCGTTCCGATGGCAAAACTGGATCAGGTCGGCTTACGCAAAATTTCTGACGAAACGACGATGAAAGAAGCCCTTGCCACATTAAAAGGAAAACCCAGAATCAAAAAAGTCATGTGGTCCAGACGTGCACAGGAATACGAAAACAAAATCAATTCCGGAAATCCCGTTGCCGTAGCAGAAGTAATCCGTGATTTGCACCGCAGCGAAAATCTGGCCGACCAGTCTTACAGCGAACGCCAAATTTATGAACACGCGTTGGAACGTCTGGCCAGCGAAGTAGCTGTTTATGATAATATTTCCCTTGAGGAAGCAAACAAAAAGCTGCTGGAAACGGTTGCCAGCCGTAATCTGTAAACAGAAAAAGTATCATCCTGTCAGGATGCCAAATAAAAAGAGGGCCTTCTTGCCCTCTTTTTTTACACTCTCCTTTTTTCACCCTTAACAAAAAAGAAGAGCCCCTTGAAAGGGGCTCTTCTCTAAAGAAAATCCAAGCTTACTTCTTTTCAGGAATAGGATTCCCGTCCAAAGTAAACTTTTCAACCTTGGCGTTATTGCGCAAATCTTCAAAAATCTTCGCAATAACCTGCTGTGTAACCATATTTTTCAACTGAGGTTCAATTTCTTTCAGCTCCAACGGCTTAGATGCTCTGACATCTTCAACCAAAATAACATGATAGCCGAATTCTGTCTTAACCGGGGTTTTGGAAAATTCGCCTTTGTCCATGCTGAACGCAGCTTTAGAAAATTCAGGAACCATCATATCTTCAGTAAAATAGCCCAATTCAACCTGATCTTTAGAATATTCGTTAGCCAGTTTTACAAAATCCTCGCCTTTTTTCAACTTGGCAATAACTTCTTTGGCTTTGGCTTCAGAATCTACCAGAATATGCTTAGCTTTTACTTCCTTCTGGCTTTCAAATTTGGATTTATAGTCATTATACAAGTCTTGAACAGCCTTGTCTGTAACTCTCTCATCTACCGTTTTTTCAAGATACAATTTGCGAGCCAAATCTTCCTTTGCCGTAACCAGCTGTCTCTGATACTCCGGTGTCTGCTCAATATTGGCAGCAGTAGCTGCCTGATATACCAGCTTGCTGTTTACAAATACGTCAAGCGTCTTCGCATAAAATTCTTCAAACGGAACCTTGTCCTGAATCTGCGGATGGTCAGCATAACTCTGCTTCAAATCGTTGATATAAATGATTTCCCCGTTGACTTTTGCGGCAACACCTTTATCAGCGCCGGCATTGGCATTATACACCTTAAAAGACACAAAAGAAGCAACGGCTACAACGACTACAGCAACGGCAGAGATTGTAAAACCTACGATTCTCTTTTTCATAAAAACCTCCAAAATAAAAAGTTTATCTATACTCATTTACTCATATATACTTATTTATAAAATATTCCAAGTATTTTTTATTTGGCGTTTATAACTTCTGTTGATAGTATTGACTTTATTACATATAAACACTAAATGTAGCTAAAAGACAATATATAAGGTAATGATAATGTTAACAGACATCGCACGCAAAATTTTTGGTACCGCCAACAACAGATTCATAAAAAAACAATACAAAATAGTCGAACAGATTAATGCTCTTGAAGATGACTTTATAAAACTTTCAGACGAAGAACTCAAAAACAAGACATTGGAATTCCGCTCCCGATTGAAAGAAGGCGAAACGCTGGACGACATTCTGCCTGAAGCGTTTGCAACCGTCAGGGAAGCAGCAAAGCGTACATTGGGGCAACGCCATTATGACGTTCAGCTTATCGGCGGTATCGTCCTGCATAAAGGCATGATTGCCGAAATGAAAACCGGCGAAGGTAAAACATTAGTTGCAACACTTGCAGCATATTTAAATGCCATAGAACAAAAAGGTGTACATGTCGTTACCGTAAACGATTACCTTGCCAAACGCGATGCCGAATGGATGGGACAGGTTTACCGTTTTCTAGGCTTAACCGTTGACTATATCGTTCACGAAAAAGACGACGTACAGCGCAAGGAAGCCTACAATGCCGACATCACTTATGCGACAAACAATGAGCTCGGTTTTGACTATCTTCGTGACAACATGAAGTTTTCCCTTGACGAACGCGTTCAGCGCGATTTCAACTACGCCATTGTCGACGAAGTCGATTCCATCCTTATCGACGAAGCCCGCACTCCGTTGATTATTTCCGGTGCGGCTGAAGATTCTTCCGAAAAATACGTCCTTGTTAATAATATAATCAAACACATCAACGCTTCTGATTATGAAAAAGACGAAAAAGCCAAAAACGTTACCTTAACCGAAATCGGAATGGAACACGTTGAAGAACTGCTGAAAAAAGCCGGATTAATTACGGACGGCGGCCTATATGACATCAAAAACGTACAACTTGTAAATCATGTCAATCAGGCATTGCGGGCAAACATTATGTTTACCAAAGACGTCGATTATCTGGTACGTGACGGCAAAGTGCTGATTATCGACGAATTTACCGGCCGTATCATGGAAGGACGTCGTTACAGCGACGGACTGCATCAGGCACTGGAAGCGAAAGAAGGCGTCGAAATCCAATCTGAAAATCAGACACTCGCCTCCATTACTTTCCAAAACTATTTTCGTCTTTATCCCAAGCTGGCCGGTATGACCGGTACGGCAATGACGGAAGAAACCGAATTTGGCGACATTTATAATTTGGCCTGTGTTGAAATCCCGACCAACCGCCCGGTTATCCGTAAAGATGAGCATGACTGCATTTACCGTACCGAGCGCGAAAAATATAAAGCAATTATAGACACTATAAAAGAATGCCACGCTAAAGGACAACCTGTTCTTGTCGGCACGACATCGGTTGAAAAATCCGAAGCCATTGCCAAACTGCTGAAAGAACAGACCGACATAAAATTCGAAGTTTTAAATGCCAAACACCACGAACGAGAAGCAGCCATCGTTGCCGAAGCAGGTGTTTATGGCGCCGTAACCATTGCAACCAATATGGCCGGCCGCGGAACCGACATTCAACTTGGCGGCAACCCTGAAGTTGCTTTGAAAAAACGCCTGAACGGAAATGAAACGCCTGAAGAAATATCCAAACTAAAAGAAGAAATCAAAGCCGAAATTGCCGAACAAAAAGAAAAAGTCCTAAAAGCCGGCGGTTTATACATATTAGGCACAGAAAGACACGAAAGCCGGCGTATTGATAATCAGCTGCGCGGAAGATCCGGACGTCAGGGTGACCCGGGAACATCAAAATTTTTCCTTTCGCTGGAAGATGATTTAATGCGCATCTTCGGTTCTGAACGTATGTCAGAAGTCTTGCGTCGCTTGGGTTTGCCAGAAGGTGAAGCATTGGTTCACCCCTTTATCAGCAAAGCGCTGGAAAAAGCACAGCAGAAAGTTGAAGAACGCAACTTTGACATTCGCAAAAGCCTGTTAAAATACGATGATGTGATGAACGAACAGCGCAAAGTAATCTATGAACAGCGCAAAGAATTAATGTCCACTGACGACATATCCGATACGATATTGGATATGCGCCACGACTACCTTTCCGCATTAATCGGCAACAGCGTTCCTGAGGGAACAGCGCCGGATGAATGGGATATTCCTCGGTTAAAACAGGACCTCTTCAATATTACCGGCATCAATCTTCCCGTAGAAGAATGGGCTGAAAAAAATGGTATCGACAGCGTAGATATGGTCGAAATGATTACAAAAGAAGTCGATTCTCAGATTGCGGCCAAAAATGCAGCCATACCGGAAAGCATTATCCGCCTGGTCGAAAAAAGCATCATGCTGCAAACGCTTGACCAGCTGTGGAAAGATCATATTGCCACGCTTGATTTGATGAGGCATACAATCGTTCTTCGTGCATACGGACAAAAAGACCCGCTGAACGAATACAAGCGCGAAGCTTTCAATATGTTCTCAGATATGCTGGACGTCTTAAAAGAAAGAGTAACAACAATTATATGCCGGACAACTATCCAGCAAGGCAGTGATCAGGATGTAAAGGAGCAGGAACAGCGCAGGCAAAACCTGAAAATGGAAGCTGTCCATGAATCTCCTGACGGTAGGCCGCAGCCTGTTGCCCCTGAAAACAGAACAGTTTCCCCCTCAACAGCAACAGAACATCCCGAATGGAAAAACATTTCCCGCAACAGTCCCTGCCCTTGCGGCAGCGGCAAAAAATACAAACACTGCCATGGAAAAGTAGCCTAAGGATATCCTGATGACCACACCGTTACTTGAAATTAAGAACCTGCATGCCCGGGTTGAAGACAAGGAAATCATAAAAGGATTGGATTTAACTGTTAATGCCGGAGAAGTGCACGCCATAATGGGACCAAACGGAGCGGGAAAATCCTCCTTGTCCAATGTTCTGGCCGGAAAAGACGGCTATGAAGTAACAGACGGCAGTATTATGTTCAAAGGCCAAAACCTTTTGCAGATGTCAACGGAAGAACGCGCCCGCAGCGGGCTATTCCTGTCCATGCAATACCCTATTGAAATTCCTGGTGTTATGGTTTCAAACTTTTTAAAACAGTCCCTGAATTCTGTCCTAAAGCACAGGGGAGAACCTGAACTGGACACAATAGGGTTTATGAAACTGCTGAAAACAAAAGCTGCAGCGCTGGGTATAAATCCGGAAATGCTGAAAAGATTTGTTAACGTCGGCTTTTCCGGCGGTGAAAAAAAACGTTTTGAAACTCTGCAAATGGCTCTGCTTAAACCAGAATTCTGTATTTTGGACGAAATCGATTCCGGATTGGATATTGACGCGTTAAAAACGGTATCTGACGGCGTAAATTCTCTTCGCTCGCCTCAAAACGCATTTTTGGTAATCACCCACTACCAGCGTCTGCTAAATCACATCGTTCCCGATGTTGTTCACATTTTCGCCGATGGCCGGATTATCAAAACCGGAGACAGCATGCTCGCCCAACAATTGGAAAAAAGCGGCTATGCCGATTTCCTCAAAGGGGAATAGACCATGCCTGAAACGCCGCTTTTGCAAAATATCAGCCTTTTTTTAGACGATAAGCCGTCTGTATATGCCCTTCGCGAAAAGGCTCGGCAATTGCTGCTCCAATGTGGCTACCCTACGGTCAAAACAGAAGCTTGGAAATATACCGATATCCGCCCGATTTTAAACAGCCGCCTTAAAGTTGATGCCTCTGAGCATATTTGCGGACATGACTGCTGCCGGCATAACGATAAAGCTCCCTCTATTGAAATAAAATTTTGCAGTGGCAAATTGCATATAGAAGAATACAATCTGCCGAACGGAATAAGCATTACCCCCCTTCCCTTGGCTTTGTATGAAGACTGTTGTAAACCATATCTGTTTCATTCTTTTAATCTTGAGAATCACCCGTTTGCTGCCCTAAACGGCGTATATTTAGAACAGGGAATTTACATCCACATTGAAAAAGATATCCGAATTACTCAGCCGATTGTCATAAACTATTCTCAAAACGGCTGCATAGATACCCAATGCCATATTCACAATATTATTGTTGCAGAAAAAAATGCACAAGCCGAAATCTTCGAAAAATTTTCATCAGATAAAAACAATTGCTATCTGCTTAATATCGTAAATGAAATTTATTTAAAACCCGACAGCAAACTGAATCATTATAAAAAACAAAAAGAAAGCTTGTCCGGATACCATATTGCCTTAAATGCCGCAAAAATACAGCAAGGCGCAACATACAAACAATATTATCTTGCTGAAGGCGGAAAAATCTGCCGCCAGGAAAACATTATCAATTTGGAACAAGCTCAGGCCTCCGCTGAAATATATTCAGCCTACACCGCAAAAAAGAACTGTCTGAACGATATTACGTCCGATATAAATCATCTGCATTCGGAAACATTCTCGAATCAATACGCAAAAGCCGTTCTGGAGAGCGATTCCTCCGCTGTTTTCCAAGGAAAAATACACATTGCTCCGCTCGCTGTTAAAACGGCTGGGCATCAATTGCACAAAGCTTTATACCTAGATGGCAAAGCCCAATTAGATTGCAAACCTGAACTGGAAATATTTGCCGACGACGTAAAATGCTCACATGGAGCAAGCTGCGGCGAAATAAACAAAGACCAACTGTTCTATCTGATGTCGCGGGGAATTGACCAGGCTTCCGCTATTCGAATTTTAACCGAAGCCCACCTTAACGAAATTATTGAGCTTATCCCCAACGAAAAAATCCGCACCGAATTTTGCGCTTAAACTTACTTCTGCCTGCGATTGCCGAAAATATATTTTGCCTGATATGCCAAAGAAGAAATAAACACTGCAACACTGGCATAAATAACAAAATAGAAGCAAAACTCCCCGGCCAGGCTGTTCACCCAAAAAGGAAACAATTCATTCTGAACCCAAAATACGGTTACCGAACGAAAAAAATAGGCAAAAACCAGAAAATAAAATAAAAACCAGCCTAAAATCTTATACAGATTATCAAATACCGGCCAAAAGGAACAACGAAGATTTAACCATTTTTTGCCTTGTAAAAACCGGATAAACAACACGGAGTTAACCAATAAGACAAAAACAGCCAGAATAATCATGGTAAAAACAAAAAAGAATAACAGTTCTTCACGCCAATCCTCAACCGGCTTTCGTATATTCAATGAATACGCTGCCCATCCGGCAACGGCCCAAAGCCCCAAATAAAACAAAATAAAACCAACGGTTTTTACATCTTTCAAATTAAGCTTATAAACTATCTCCCCGCCGCTTTCGCTAATAGAGTACCAACGGTTTATATACCAGGCCAATCCTCCGATAAAAGTTAAAACAGAGCCTCCCAAAGCTAACACGTTTGCCGAACAATAGAAACCCGGACCTTCAATTCCTAACCCGCATAAAAAATTTCTTCCCAAAAATGAAGAAATAACCACGTTAAACAGTGCCGCCACGAAAGTCAGCCACAAAAAACCTTTAATGTGGCCGTCTATTTGCCTGACCGGATATGTAAGCCCGCCGATAAAAGGAATAACAACTTCCCCGTCTTCGTTAACCCCGTTTTGAAATTGCTTTAGATCATTCATTCCTACCTCCGCCTGCCGTACTAAATCTCTTTAACCGATGATACGCCCGGAATACTTTTCAGCTTCGTCAACATCATATTGTCTGAAAAGGCAAAACCTCCATCCAGTTCTATCCGGACATCCCAATCACTAAGTTCAGGTTCCAGATAAACTTTATTCAAGCCGCGCATATCCGTATATAAGACCTTCTTCACCTCAGTAACAGCTGCAATATTGTCAATAGAAATAACCAGCCCTTTGGCTTGTTCGGCAATTGCTTCGTCAAGCGTTTTGACGCTGTTTATCATAACCCGGGGATTTTCTTCTTCCGATTGTTTGTTAATCGTAACTTTAACCAGTAATGGGCATCCGGTATTAATAGTATCCTCATACTTCGCCAGCCCGTCAGAAAACATCATACCCTCAAAATTGCCCGTCGTATCCGACAAACCCACAAACGCGTATTTATTGCCATTTTTACTGATTCGCTTTTGAAAATTCTCTACACATCCGGCTATATTAGCCTTAATGCTGTCTCCCACCTTAATATTAGCCATCACTTCCTGACAGGTTTTAACGCCAAGCTTCTTCATGCTCTCTGCATAAACGTCAAGAGGATGTGCTGAGAGATAAAATCCGATAGCACCAGCCTCTAACCGTAATTTTTCCAAATCCGGCCAGTCAGGAGCATCTGAAAGCTTAACTTTAGACGAATATTCTTCTGCACCGAACAAAGAAGATTGCGCACTGGTCTTCATTTCCGTCGCTGAAGAAATATTTTTCAATATCGTGTCAATATTCGCAAAAAGCTTGCCCCTTTTCTTCTCAATACTGTCAAAAGCTCCGGCTTTGATAAGCTGCTCCAGCTGCTTTCTGTTTAACTGCTTGGCATCAACCCTGTTGATAAAATCTGAAATATCCTTAAACTTACCGCCTTTTTCCCGCGCCTCAACAATAGCATTCATATTAGATTCGCCAACACCCTTTATGGCACCTAAGGCATAACGCAGCTTTCCGTTTTGCACGCTGAATTTTGCCAGCGATTCGTTCACGTCCGGTTTCAGAACCTCTATGCCCATCGCTTTGCATTCGGCTTTAAACCCGGCAAGCTTATCCGTATTCGTAATATCCAAATCCATAACGGCGCACATAAATTCCACCGGAAAATGTGCTTTCAAATACGCTGTATGGTACGATACCAGCGAATAAGCCGCCGCATGCGACTTATTAAAACCATACGACGCAAACTTTTCCATCTGGTCAAAAATACTCTTGGCTACTTCCTCGTCAATACCGTTCTTAATCGCCCCCTCGGTAAACATAATGCGCTGCTTTGGAATCTCATCACGCATTTTTTTACCCATAACCTTCCTGAGTTTATCAGCACCACCCATTGTATAGCCGCCCAATTCACGGGCAATCATCATGACCTGCTCCTGATAAACCATAATGCCGTAGGTTTCTTTCAAAATCGGCTCCAATTTTGGATGCAGGTACTGGATTTCCTCTTCTCCGTGCTTGCGCTTGATAAAAGTCGGAATATTGTCCATCGGTCCCGGACGATACAATGATACAATAGCAATCAAATCTTCAAAACGGTCAGGCTTAATCTGTTTATGCACGTCTTTCATACCCGCCGATTCAAACTGGAAAACTGCCGTCGTTTTGCCTTCCTGAAGCATTTTATACGTTTCTGCATCATCCAAAGGAACCGCTTCCATATCCAAATCAATTCCCTGCGCCCGTTTTATCCAGTCCACCGCCCGCTGGATAACCGTTAAAGTTTTAAGCCCCAAAAAGTCAAACTTGATTAAACCGGTTTCTTCAACATATTTCATGTCATACATCGTAACCGGCATATCCGCCCGCGGGTCTTTGTACAATGGAACCAATTCTTCCAGAGGCCTGTCGCCGATAACAACGCCCGCCGCATGCATACCCGAATTGCGATACAGCCCTTCCAGCTTTATCGCTATTTCAAACAGCTTGTTCACCTGCGGATCATTCTGGCGCATTTCTTCCAGTTCAGGAACCTGCTCCAAAGCTTCCGGCAAAGTTGGATTCTTACCCTGGGCACCTGCCGGAATCATCTTGGAAATTCTGTCCGCCTGCGAATAAGGCATCTGCAGCACCCGCGCTACGTCGCGGATAACGGCCTTTGATTGCAGCTTGCCATAAGTAATAATCTGCGCCACATGGTCAAAACCATATTTTTCCTGAACATATTCAATTGTTTTGTACCGATTCTCCTGACAAAAATCCACGTCAAAGTCCGGCATGTTAACGCGTTCGGGATTTAAAAAACGCTCAAACAGCAAATCAAGCTTTAACGGATCAAGCTCCGTAACTTTTAACGACCACGCCACAATTGAACCGGCACCGGAACCACGCCCGGGACCAACCGGAACGCCATGTCCTTTCGACCATTTGATAAAGTCCGATACGATTAGAAAATAACCCGGAAAGCCCATCTTTTTGATAACGCTCAGCTCATACTCCAAACGGGCATAATACCGCTCGTCAATCTCAGCTTTTTCCTCGGCTGTCATACCTTCAAAATAAACCGCTTTCTCCAACCTTTCATTCAGGCCTTTATAAGCTTCCTCCGTAATAAATTCATCTTGCGTCTTACCTTCCGGACATTCAAAAATCGGCAACAGCGGATCTACTTTTTTAGAAAGGTAGTTACATAGTTTGGCAATTCTCACTGTATTATTAACGGCTTCCGGCAAATCGGAAAATAATTCCACCATTTCCGCTTCTGAACGCAGGCGGTTGTTTATGGAAAACTTGCGCCGGTTTTCATTGGCAACATATTCCCCGGCCGAAATACAGACCAGCGCATCATGCGCCTCATACATATCTTCGTCTAAAAAGAAAACTTCATTCGTTGCTACCAGGGGAATATCATATTTATACGCCAAATCAATAAAAGTTTCTTCGGTCAGGCGTTCTTTTTCTGTCCCGATTCGCGAAATTTCCATATATAAACGGTCTTGAAATATTTCCTTCAGCTTAAGCGTAAAACCTTCCGCTTCCTGTTTCCGGTTTTCCAGCAACAACCGACCGATTGTTCCCTCCGGTCCGGCCGTCAACGCTATCAGACCCGCATTAAAATCCTCCAGGTTTTGCAAAGTCAGCTGCGGAGCCCAGCCTTTTTCCGTATTGTCCAGATAAAACCGTTTCATAAGCTTCATAATATTGCCGTATCCTTCGGCATTCATAACCAAAAGAACAATTTTATCCGGTTCCTGCTCTTTGCCTTTCGAACGCATCAAATCGTCAGAATCCGCATTTCGCAGCAAAAACTGACATCCCATTATCGGCTTAATGCCTTCATCAGAAGCATATTTGGAAAAAGCTTTTCCGCCAAACATATTTGAGCTGTCTGTAACGGCAACCGCAGGAACCCCCATATCGTGCAGTTTATGAATAAGAGTCGGGAGCATAATAGCCCCTTCGGCAAGTGAATATGCCGTATGAACTCTCAAATGTACAAATTTAGGGTCTTTCATCCGCCTTTTCCGTCAATCTCTCAACATCTTACCGCAGAGTTTATCACAAACATCTTATATCTCAACTGTTTATTCCGTAAAATAACAAAAAACGGGTACAGTACAACATAACTGCACCCGTCTTAATACTTTCACGCACAAAAGCTTATTCGTACTTGGCTTCCGCCCCGTGTTCATAAACTTGCTGTGCCTCGTCAAAATTATCTTTCAAAACTTTGCCGAGTCTGGAAGCTGATTCTGCCGTATTGGAGGCAGCGCTGCCCTCGACGCTTTCACTGAAAGTAACTTTCAGATATTCCAGCTGTTCTTCCGGCGTAGAACCGTCCGCAAGCCACCAGAAAGCCGAGCCGAAACCCGCCAATACGATAACTGCAATGATGAAATATACGAATCCTTTCATCGTATAATCTCCCTTACTTTTTCAGAATTGACTTCCCTGCATAAATTGCGGCATCACCCAATTCTTCCTCAATACGAATAAGCTGATTATATTTTGCCATTCTGTCCGTACGCGACATAGAACCGGTTTTAATCTGACCGCAGTTTGTCGCAACGGCAATATCGGCAATTGTCGTATCTTCAGTTTCACCGGAACGATGCGACAAAACAGCCGTATACTTATGACGTTGAGCCAAATCAACGGCTTTCATTGTTTCTGTCAGTGTACCGATTTGATTTACCTTAACCAGAATAGAATTAGCAACGCCTTTTTCAATCCCCATAGCCAAACGTTTCGGATTCGTAACAAACAAATCATCGCCGACCAGCTGAATCTTGTCGCCCAAAGCATCTGTCAGCATCTTCCATCCTTCCCAATCGTCTTCGGCCATACCGTCTTCAATCGAGAAAATCGGGAACTTAGCGCACAAATCTTTATAGAACTCAACCATCTGAGCAGAAGTATAAGACTTGCCTTCGCCTTTCATTTCATATTTTCCGTTTTCATAAAATTCGGAAGAAGCAGCATCAATCGCCAAAACGACATCTTCGCCCGGAACAAAACCGGCATCTTTAATCGACTTGACAATAAAGCTCAAAGCTTCTTCTGCCGATTGCAGATTCGGAGCAAAACCGCCTTCATCGCCGACATTAGTATTATGACCGGCAGCTTTCAGATTCTTTTTCAGCGTATGGAAAATTTCAGCACCCATACGGATAGCTTCACGGATAGACGAAGCAGAAACCGGCATAATCATAAATTCCTGAATATCAATCGGATTGTCAGCGTGCTTGCCGCCGTTAACGATATTCATCATCGGAACAGGCAAAGTCCGAGCCATTGTACCGCCAAGATAACGATACAGCGGCATTCCAAGCTCGTCAGCCTGTGCTTTTGCAACCGCCATAGATACGGCCAAAATAGCATTGGCGCCAAGTTTTCCTTTGTTTTCGGTACCGTCCAATTCAATCATCGTTCTGTCAACGTCAATCTGGCTTTCGGAATCAAAACCGATTAAAGCATCGCTGATTGCCTCATTTACATTTTCAACAGCCTTCTCAACACCTTTTCCCATATAGCGCGATTTGTCGCCGTCTCTCAATTCAACAGCTTCATGAACACCGGTCGAAGCACCGGAAGGCACGGCTGCCCGCCCAAAAGCGCCTGACTGCAGCAAAACATCAGCCTCAACTGTAGGATTTCCGCGGGAATCCAAAATTTCTCTGGCAAAAATATCAACGATTGTACTCATCATTTACTCCTATTATTAAATTAAAGTGTAAACCAATATAACTTTAAGCGTAGTAAAGTCAAGATTCTTCTATATTTTATCGCCCTGTTTCTGTAAAATAAAAACCTTGTAAAATAATAAAAAAATGCTAAACTTCCATTCAGTATAATCAAAGCCCGGAGTTTTTAGCATGTTCACCATGAAATGGCACTATCGCTTTATGGAGCTGGCAAAATTGGTTGCAACCTGGTCCAAAGACACGTCAACCAAAACCGGAGCCGTTATCGTCGGCCCGGATAAAGAAATCCGCGCAACCGGATACAACGGTTTCGTCAGAGGTGTCGATGACGATGTTTTTGAACGTTTTGAACGCCCAACCAAATACGATTTTTTTGAACATGCGGAAAGAAACGCCGTATATAATGCCTGCCTGTGCGGAACCTGCGTCAAAGGCTGCGTTTTGTATGCAACGCATTTCCCCTGTACGGACTGCACGCGCGCCATCATTCAGTCCGGCATAAAACTGGTTGTTACCAACCCTTTGGTCATAGATAAAAACACGCCGCACAATACATGGCGCGATCGTATCACCTATTCCGAACAAATGCTGAAAGAAGCCGGCGTTGAATTGATGATACTGCCGCCACAGGAATAAAAAACTTAAAAACCGTGCCTTTAAAACCGTCAATCCGTACTTATATTGCAACTACATTTAGCCAATACCTTGATTTTAGAGGAGATATAAATGAAAGTTTTAATAACGGACGAACAATCATTATTCAGAGACGGACTGTCATTAAGATTAAAGCAGATAAATCAGGATATTGCCATTCTGCAATCCTCAAATCTGGTAGATATGCAAAAAATATTATCCAAAGAGCCAGATATCGATATATTGATAGTGGATATAGATTTGGCTGAATTAAATGCCGCCGAAATCATCAACAAAATAAAAAACCTGGCTCCAAATACCAAAATAGTAGCCATATCCTCGTCAGAAGACACAAGAAACATAAAAAAAATTTTGTCCTGCGGCGTAAAAGGTTATATTCCCAAACGTTCCGACAGTAACATCTTAAGCGGTGCATTAAAATTGATATTGGATGGCGGAACCTATATCCCGCCGGCCATGCTTGACAACGGAATTGACTACAATGGTTCCAGCCATATTTCTAATCCCCTGAAAAAGAATCTGACTAATCGGCAATCGCAGGTTTTGGATTTAATAGCCCAAGGTAAATCAAACAAACAAATTGCCTACGATATGGGCGTATCGGAAGCTACCGTAAAATTGCATATAAATGCCCTTTTGCGTTCATTAAAGGTAAATAACCGCACTCAAGCTGTCATTACCGCACAAAAAATGGGGCTGATTTAACTATATTCAGCCCTGTTTAACTATTATTTACCATTGCCGGCTATATTAAAGGTAAAATTAACGCGGAGACATAAAATGCCCTATATTTTTATTGGTTTTGCCTTTGGTTTCGCCATTCCTTATCTGGCGCGGCGCTTTTCAAAATTTATGCCGGCAACATTCGCCTGCGCTTTATACCGAATATTCCGTCCCAACAAAACTGTTTCAAAAGAAAAAAGAAAAAACAACCACAAATACAATTTGTTATGCCACAGATACTTTATGCGTTCGCTGGGATGGGGAATAATTACTGCCGCAACTATATATCTGGCTTCCCTTGTCCTGCCTGAAAATGAAACGCCGTGGATAGCCTTTTTCATCATTATGCTTTATACCCTCATGGAAATAGACAAGAGAATGTTGCTATTACCTGACATACTGACTGTTCCGTTGTTGATTGTCGGTTTTTCCTACGCTGTTTTCGCCGGAGAAATGCTTGGATACGAACCTGCCGCATCCGCTGCCAATAGTGCTTTGGGAGCAGCAGCGGGATACGTTATTCCTGTTATTGCCTCACTTTTTTTAATAAAAAAATACCCGGAAGCATTTGGCGGAGGAGACATCAAATTGCTGTCTGCTGTTGGCTCCTGGGTAGGCCTGACAAATATTCCGTACGTTATCCTGTTGTCCTGCCTGCTATTTGCTGTTTCCTGCTTTATCAATAAACAACGTCAGGGAGCTTTCGGACCGTCTATTGTCATTGCATCATTAATTATATTATTTCTATCTGAATACTAAAAACATAAATCCCCTTTGCCCATCATAGCAAAGGGGATTGTTTCACGAGGTCTGAACCCGTCTAAACTCTAAATACCTGCGCATTATTTCCAGCAAAGACAAATATCTTTCCAGTTGCTGTCCGTTCTTACCTTCCAAAACAGATTTCTCTGCTTTTTCCTGATAAAGGGAAAAATAAAATTCTATCGTTTCTCTGCTTAAACTGTTAAAAAAGGCATGGCACTTTCCGACATCTATTTCCTCTTTTAAACCGGAATTTCCAATCCTCTTTTCAAAAATTTTCATCGCTCTGGCATCACCCTTATCAACTACAAAAAGTAAAAACCTTCCTATAGCGATTATAACCATATGAACAATTCCCAAAACAATAAAAACCAGAAACGAAAGAATCCTTAATTTTACCGCCAGCCACAACAACAAGAAAAAAACAGCCGCGCAAAATATAGCAAGGCAGGCATAATCACAAAATACCTCTAAAAGCGACACAATCTTTTCCATGACATAAAAATTTAAAAATACATACATTAAATACAGCCATTGAAAACATTCTGCAAGTATTTTTTTTATTTCAATATTCCTCCCGCAACATAGCCTATAATGCACAAGATTCTCTTATAATAAAAAAGCAGGCCTTCTGAGCCTGCTCTTTTTTCACAAAACAATACAATTTATTTAGCTGCAGCACCAAAATTATTTTCCTTTTCGTCGCCCGGCAGACAAAACAGCAGAACCAACGCTATCCCGCCGATAAACGGAATAATACAAATCAGGAAAAACCAACCGGACAAATTCAAATCATGCAAACGGCGAATTCCCAAACCTACGCTTGGAACTAAAATCGCCAAAACATACAGCAGAGAAATAATGCTTAAAAATGGAATCAGACCGCCAACAAAACCCAACACAAAACTAATCAGCATAGAATAAAGGGCAAACATCCAATACTGACGGCGCGAAACCCTGCCATCAAACTTTACGTAATCATTTTTCAGATAATCTACAAAATATGTATTAAAACCGGATTTAAACTTTTCCCCGTTAATGTTTTTCAACTGCTTTACTTCAGATACAATATCATTCCATAAAGCAATCCCCTCTTTTTTAATATTCTCCACATCTTTGAACTTATTAAAATCCATAACTTTCATCTCCTAAAATTCTATTGCAAAGCAGATTTCAGCTCTACCACTGCCTTTATAGTGCAATTAATATTTAATCAATTCAAACAAAAAGAAAAGATATATACAAAAAACCCCGCCAGATAAAAACCTGACAGGGTCTTCCTCAGCTACTCAAACCTGATTAGCAGGCTTTTTTGCAGCAGCAGCCTTCCTTTGCCGCATCAACGGCTTTCGGCTGGCCTTTCTGCTTAACCGCAGCCTGAGCCGCAGCCAAACGCGCTACTGGTACACGGAACGGAGAACAGGATACATAATCCAGCCCGCAAGAATTGAAGAATTCAATAGATGCAGGATCGCCGCCGTGCTCGCCGCAAACGCCCAAATGCAAATCCGGGTTAGTCATACGACCGTGAACACACGCACGTTTAACCAGTTTGCCAACGCCTTCAACATCAATGGAAGCAAACGGATCAGCTACATAAATGCCTTTAGCTCTGTAGCAATCCAAAATAGCTCCCGTATCGTCACGGCTCATACCCAAGGTCGTCTGCGTCAGGTCATTCGTACCAAACCCGAAGAAACCTGCGGATTCGGCAATATTTTCTGCCTGTAAAGCTGCTCTCGGCAACTCAATCATTGTACCGACCAGATAATCGATTTTCTTGCCCTTTTCGGCAAAAATCTGCTGGGCTGTCGTATCAATAATGTTCTTGCAGATATCCAGCTCTTTCTTGGAACCAACCAGCGGAACTTCAATTTCAGGAATAACTTTAATGCCTTTGGCTTCGCATTCCAAAGCAGCTTCCAAAATCGCACGTGTCTGCATTTCGCAGATTTCCGGATAAGTAACAGCCAAACGGCAGCCACGGTGACCAAGCATCGGGTTCAATTCATGCAGTTTCTCTGCACGATTCTTAACCTGCTCCAAGGTCATTCCCATCTTGTCAGCTAATTCCTGCATTTCAGCATCTGTATGAGGCAGAAATTCGTGCAACGGCGGATCCAACAAACGAACAGTTACCGGCAGATCGTCCATAATCGTGAACAAGTCAATAAAGTCCTGCTTCTGATACGGCAACAAACGAGCCAAAGCTTTTCTGCGGCCTTCTTCATTGTCGGACAAAATCATCGCACGCATATCGGCAATACGGTTTGCATCAAAGAACATATGTTCCGTACGAGCCAAACCGATACCTTCGGCACCAAAGTCGCGAGCCTGCTTGGCATCTTTCGGCGTTTCGGCATTAGCACGGACTTTCATCGTTTTGATTTCGTCAACCCAAGTCATCAGCTTGCCGAAATTACCCGTCATTTCTACCTGAACAGTCGGAATTTTGCCTTCAATAATCTGGCCTTTGGCACCGTCCAGAGATACCCAGTCACCTTCTTTAATAACAACGCCGGACTTTGTAGACATCGTTTTGGCCTTATAGTCAATAACAATGTCGGTAGAACCGGAAACGCAAGGCGTACCCATACCGCGTGCAACAACCGCCGCGTGAGAAGTCATACCGCCGCGCGCTGTAATAACGCCCTGAGAAGCATGCATACCGCCGATATCTTCCGGAGAAGTTTCGTTACGGATAAGGATTACTTTTTCACCTCTGCCAGCCCATTCTTCAGCATCTTCCGCATTAAATACGGCACGACCTACAGCAGCCCCCGGAGAAGCGGGAAGACCGGTCGCGATAACTTTCTTTTCAGCTTTCGGATCAAGCATCGGGTGCAACAGCTGGTCTAACTGGTCAGCACCAACGCGCATAATAGCTTCTTCCTTGGTCAGCATACCTTCTTCATACATTTCAACAGCCATTCTGACCGCCGCGGCAGCCGTTCTTTTACCGTTGCGGCACTGCAGCATCCAGAGCTTGCCGTGTTCAATGGTGAATTCCATATCCTGCATATCTTTGTAGTGAGCTTCCAGATTATTGCGGACATCAACCAGTTCCTGATACAGATGCGGCCATTTTTCTTCCAGGGAAGTACCGTCGCCTTTGGAAGCCATCGGCTGCGGCGTACGAATACCGGCAACAACGTCTTCACCCTGTGCATTAACCAGATATTCGCCGTAATAAACGTTTTCGCCGGTAGCCGGGTCACGCGAGAAACATACACCGGTAGCGCAGTCATCACCGGCATTGCCGAATACCATGGTCTGAACGTTAACGGCTGTACCCCAGTCACCCGGAATATTGTTCAGTTTACGATAAGTAATCGCACGGTCAACCATCCAGGAACCAAATACCGCGCCAATACCTGCCCACAACTGTTCCCAAGGATCCTGCGGAACAACTTTGCCGATTTTCAGACCGATTTCTTTATATTCTTTTACTAATTCTTTAAGATCTTCAGCCGTCAGGTCGGTATCGGACTTATATCCTTTGGACTTCTTCATATTTTCCAAAGCTTCTTCATACAAATCCAAATCAGCGCCTAAAACCACGTCAGAGAACATCTGCAGAAAACGGCGATAAGAATCGTAAGCGAATCTTTCGCTTCCGGAAGCTTTAGCCAAAGCCTTGACAGTTTCGTCATTCAAACCGAGGTTCAAAACCGTATCCATCATACCCGGCATTGAAACTCTGGCGCCGGAACGAACGGAAAACAGCAGAGGATTGTTTGCGTCAGCAAATTTTTTGCCCATAATGCCTTCAACATAAGCCACAGCTTCGCGAACCTGATCCTTCAGGTCTGCCGGATACGAGTGGTCGTTGTTGTAGTAATATGTACAAACTTCGGTTGTTACCGTAAATCCCGGAGGAACGGGCAAACCAACCTTGTTCATTTCAGCCAGGTTGGCACCCTTACCGCCAAGGAGATTTCTCATTGAGGCATCGCCTTCGGCTTTGCCGTTACCAAATGTATATACCCATTTATTCATGGTTATTCAGCTCCTATTAGCTTATTGGTTAAAAACAGCCGCAATCCATGCTCGTTTCCGGCATACTTGCGGCAGAACGATTAATTCTGAAACGAATTTATAACAGTAAAAAGGAATATTCAAGCAAAAACTTGCCGTTTTTTAATTAATTAACACTTGATTTCAACCAGACTGCAAATGCTTTTACAACTTCAAAACCGCGCTGTGCCTGTATCCGGTTTTATTTTCATGCCTGTAAGAAAAAAACAGTTTTTCACCACAGGCCGTACAATACGGGCACACGTCAATCTGTTCAACCCCCGCTTCAATCAGCTGTTGTCTGTTTATATCTTTCAGCCCGGCATAATATTCCCCGTAACGCTCCCTGAATCCTTCTGTATGATCCGTCACGCTGCCATACAGTCCGTCATAAACGTCTTCTCCTACTTGGAAACAGTCAAGACAAATTGCCGGTCCTATAACAGCTTTTATTTCATTCGCATCAACGCCGAATTCCGTCGTCATTCTTTTCACGGCAGTCTGAGCCATCTTTTGCACCGTGCCGCGCCATCCGGCATGAGCTATAATTGCTCCGTCGCCGCAATACAAGATTACCGGCACGCAATCGCCGAAATTCATATAAGCTGCACATCCTTTCCTTAATAGCAGCCCGTCCGTATCTGCATAAAAAAATTTTCCAGATACAACCTTCTCAATATTCATTCCGTGAACAGGTTGGTTCGTTGCCATTTTCTGACCTAAAAACTCTTCCACAACTCTCCTGTTATCTGTCATATCTGCTTCTTTGGAAAAAAGGCACAATTCTCTGGTCGTAAAAAAATGCTCCACACCGGAAAGCAAGTCTGACCTGATGATTTTCCGCCCTTCAATAAAATCCGTATAAAACACTTACGCCAGCCCCTCTTCTTTTTTTTCATCAGCGAGCCAGATCGGACTTTTAATATTTTTTTCCAAAAAAGCACGATGCATCTCTAACTGTTCGCTGCTTATATCAAAAACTCTAGGCTCATGATACACTCTTTTTAATTCCGTTCCGAAACCGGCCGTTTCCCGTTTTGCTTCCGGTTTTGTATCAAGTTCCATCGTCGGTTCGGCACCGCCCAACAACTCAAGATACACTTCTGCCAACAACTGGGCATCAAGCAAAGCGCCGTGAAAAGTTCGCGCTGAATTGTCAATACCAAAACGTTTACACAAAACATCAAGGTTATTCCTCTGCCCCGGAAACTTATTCTTGGCAATTTCCAGAGTATCAACCACGCGATCCCAGCCATATCCGGCATATCCGAGCCGTTGAAGTTCATAGTTGATAAACTTCATATCAAACGTAGCATTATGCGCGACTAAAATTCCGTCTTCGCCGACAAAATCTATAAAATCTTGGGCTACCTTGGCAAAAATAGGGAAATCCTTTAAATATTCCGTCGTTAAACCATGAACTTTAACAACTTCTTCCGGAACTTCCCTCTCCGGATTAATATACTGATGATATGTCCGCCCGGTCGGAACATGGTTTATCAATTCTACCGCGCCGATTTCCACCAGTTTATCGCCCGTTGCCGGATCAAAACCTGTTGTTTCCGTATCAAAGACAATTTCCCTGACTGACTGTATCATTTAAGTTCCCCTAACAAATTCACAACGCTTTTTCTCAGCTTATTTATATCCACACCGGTATCAATAATAAAATCAGACCTCAGTATTTTTTCATCCCGCGACATTTGCAACTTGTTTATTTTATCAAAATCCTCCGCCGATATCTTATCTCTTGCCATAACCCTCAGCCTTTGCGTTTCATAATCGACATCGGCCAAAACGACATAATCAAAAAATTTGTCCCATCCCAATTCATATAATAAGGCCACATCAAAAAAAACGATTCCCACATTATTATTCTTACGGATAATCTTACGCAGTTTTTTTGTTAAAAAGGGATGAATTAACATTTCAAGCTTTTTCAGCCTTTCCGGATTGTCAAAAACAAAAGTCCGCAATTTCCTCTTGTTAAAAAACTCCCCGTCAAACACCTGAGGAAATTCAGCCCGTATTATTTTTAGAAAATCTTTTCTGTAATACAAATGCTTAACCCATTTATCCGCATCATATACCAAATACCCGAACCTTCTCAATATGTCAGAAATCGTAGTTTTTCCGCAACCGATAGAACCGGTTATCGCCGTAAATATCATATTTTTGCCTCAGAAAATCTTATACACATCTTGAAACCAAATTGTGCATAACTATATTGTTTAAAAAAAGCTTAACAAACAATCACCGTTACGCCAAAATTTAAACCAGAGTTATAAACATTTTTCTATCGTATTTGCACAACACCTGATAATGTGGATAACAGCCTTTATCAACAAAAAACATAAAAAGAGCAAAAAACTGATTTTAAAACAAATTTTTGGAGTCCTGCACAGCCTTTTAAACAAACAGTAAAAACTCTGCATAAAACTGTTTACAAAAAACTTATCAACACAACTCACAGCCATAAACAAATAACTAAAAAATTATTTAAAAATAAATGTTTGGCAAACTGCTTGTTTATAACTTTTTTTAATCTCACGACCGTTTTTTTTGACAGGACATATACAAAGAACTTTCAGCTAAGTCTTTTAAAACACATTTAAATTGACATCTCTGAAAATATCTTTATAAACAAACTAACAAATATTTCTTAATTTTTTCTTACCAAACAGGTTAAATCCATGCATTTAAAAGATTTAAAGGATAAATCTCCTAAGCAGCTCTTAAGTCAGGCTGAGGAATTGGGAGTAGAAGATGCCTCTTCTATGCGCGTACAGGATCTCGTTTTTGCTATCATGAAAAAAGTTGCTGAAGACGATCACATCTTGTATGGCGACGGCGTAATTGAAGTAATGCAGGACGGATTCGGCTTCCTGCGTTCCTCACGCTCCAATTATTTGGCATCTGCTGATGATATCTATGTCTCTCCCCAGCAGGTCAAAAAATACGGATTGCGTACCGGAGATACAGTAGAAGGCGAAATTCGTGCACCGAAAGAAAATGAGCGTTACTTTGCACTAACTAAAATCAATACAATCAATTACGACGATCCTGAAAAATCAAAGTTACGCGTTAATTTTGATAATCTGACGCCGCTCTATCCTACCCAAAAATTGAATTTTGATATTATTTGCGGTGAAAAAGATTATACGACGCGTGTCATTGATTTAATATCTCCGCAAGGCAAAGGGCAAAGAGGGCTGATTGTTGCACCACCCCGTACCGGCAAAACCGTTATGCTGCAAAATATTGCTCATGCTATAGCCGTAAATCATCCAGAAGTATATCTGATTGTTTTGTTGATAGATGAACGCCCGGAAGAGGTAACAGATATGACGCGTTCCGTCAAAGGGGAAGTTATCTCATCTACTTTTGACGAACCGGCTGCCCGCCACGTACAAGTTGCGGAAATGGTTATCGAAAAAGCCAAGCGTTTGGTCGAAACCAAAAAAGATGTTGTTATATTGCTCGATTCCATAACCCGTCTTGGCCGTGCATACAATACAGTTTTGCCATCTTCTGGTAAGGTTTTGACAGGAGGTGTCGACGCTAATGCCTTACAGCGTCCGAAACGTCTGCTGGGGGCTGCCCGAAATGTAGAAGAAGGCGGGTCATTGACGATTATCGCAACAGCTCTGATTGATACCGGCTCTCGTATGGATGAAGTTATTTTCGAAGAATTCAAAGGAACCGGTAATTCTGAAATTATCTTGGATAGAAAATTAACCGACAAGCGTTTGTTTCCGACCATTGATATTACCCGTTCAGGTACCCGTAAAGAAGAACTTTTGGTTGATAAGGCAACTTTAACCAAAATGTGGGTACTGCGCCGTGTCTTAATGCAAATGGGGATGACTGACGGAATGGAATTTTTGCTTGATAAATTACGCCAGTCGAAAGATAACCGTGACTTTTTCGACAACATGAACAGTTAATTTTTTATGGCGAATATTCTTTGTAAAAAAGAATATCTGGAAACGGCAAGCGCGCCGAATATCGGGAAGATAAATTTAACTAAGGTAATCAAAATCTTTGTTAGAATAATACCTCCGTCGGTATTCGGCGTTTTATAATAATCATTCCAAGGCATTATATTAACATCAATACTGTGCAGACAAAGCATGACAATCGTATATTTGCCTAAGAAAGCCATTACCCGGGCTGCGGAAGTATTTTTTTGCAGCCACCAGCTATATAATAAAACCAGATAACTGGCCGCAATTGCAGCAATGCTGTCGGTAATAGGAAAGCGCGAATAGTTTTGTACAAATAAAAATTGTCCTCCGTATCCGATGCATATTCCCCAAATACACAGCAGAGGAAGTATTTTTCCGATACTGGGAATTTTATCCATAATATGAAAAAATTTAGCTTCATATCCCAGATAAATAAAAAGAACGGCTGTCATTCCGGATTGGATGCTGAACGGCAGCCAGATATAAAAGGCAGAATAATATCCGGCAGCAAACAATGAAACAGCCCAAAAAAGACAGTGCTTTCTTTTTAATATAAAGTTTAAAAACAAAAATCCCCAAAACAAGGCCAGACAAAACCAGATTGGACCGACTGTTTGTATTTTGTGTCCCATTATGTTGTCAATATAACCGCTGCCATAAAAATAGCCGATAATATATGAAAAGATTCCTCTGCCCGTTTCCGATAAAGAAATGCCTTTATACCAATTCTGTATCCCATATATGCAAATAACAACCAGCATAACTAAAATGTAAGGAATAATGAGCTGTCTGAATTTATTTTTGACTAACAATACTGTCGATTCGCGGGGAGCATAAAAATAACCGCTTATCAAAAAAAATAAGGGAATGTGAAAAGTATAAACAAAACGGTTAATTTCAGGTACGCCAAAGTGCCCAAGTATAATCATCATCATCCCGATGAATTTTGCCGTATCAAAATATTCTATGCGTCGTTTTTCCATTATTATGCTTTTTCCAAATTTTTTTCAGTATTCATTGTACGATGCAGGGGTAAAATTTTTATAAATGATACAAATTTTTATTGCGCTTATATTTTTTTATGCCTAGGGTTAATAAAAAAAGTAAAGGATTGTTAAAATGTCTGCTTCAACGATATATGCTTTGTCAACGGTTTTCGGAAAATCTGGCGTCGCCGTAATCAGAATTTCCGGTCCAAAAGTATTAGACATTCTGTCCGCGCTGGCAGATATAGATGTCAATAACATTAAGTCCCGACATGCTTATTTTACGGCCATTAGAAAAAAAGGCAAAGGAGATATGTTGGATAAGGCCTTGGTTTTGTATTTCAAAGCGCCGCAGTCATTTACGGGAGAGGATGTTGCTGAAATACAGTGTCATGGTTCAAAAGCTGTTCTGAACAGTATTTTAAATGAACTAAGCGGTTTTGATGGTGTTAGGTTAGCTGAGCCGGGAGAATTTTCCAAAAGAGCTTTTTATAATGGCAAAATGGATTTAACCGAGGCTGAAGGGCTGGCCGATTTGATAGATGCTGAAACGTCTGAACAGCAAAAATATGCTTTACAGCAAATGGAAGGCAATCTTAAAAATTTATATTCGTCATGGCGCAGCGAATTGGTTAAAGTTTTGTCATATTTGGAAGCGTATATTGATTTTCCTGAAGAAGACATTCCTGAAGAATTATATGAAGATATTTTAAACACTGTATTTAAAGTTAAAAAAGATATTAAGGAACATTTAGACGGCAATACTGTTAACGAACGGCTCAAAAACGGATTTAAAATTGTTATTTCAGGAGAGGCTAATGCCGGAAAATCCAGCCTGATAAACGCTCTGGTTAAAAGAAATGCCGTTATTGTTTCTGATATTGCCGGCACAACGCGCGATGCTATTGATATCAATTTGGATATTGGGGGTTACCCTGTTGTTATTACGGATACTGCCGGGATTAGAAAAACGGAAAATCCAATCGAAAAACAAGGGATAGAAATAGCATTCAAAAAAATTGACGAAGCCGATATTGTTATTGCTTTGTATGATGCCGCGGCAGCTTTAAAACCGGACTTTGGATACTTACTTTCTTATGAAGAAAAAGTTATTTATGTTGCAAATAAAATGGATAAACTTTCTGAACAGCAAAAGAATAATATTATACCCAAAAAACATTTGTTGCTTTCTGCTAAATATAACAATGGCCTGGAAAATTTGGGAAATAAACTTCTGGATATAATAAAAGAGCGTTTTACTTCAGCTTCGGGATGTTTGATAACCCGTCTGCGTTATCGTCAGGCTTTGGAGGAATGTTGTTCTTTCTTGGAAGAATTTTCATTGGATAAAGAAATTGAGCTATCTGCAGAGGATATCAGATTGGCTTGCCGTGCTATCGGTAAAATAACAGGAGTAGTGGAAGTCGATGAAATTCTTAATAATATATTTGGAAGTTTTTGTATTGGTAAATGATAAACGGTGTATTTAAATTTTTTTTATCCTAAATTTTAGTCAACTTAAATCTTTTTGCTATTTTTTGTTTATTATCATTATTGGCGGATAAAAAATCAATGATGTTCGGAAAACATAAATCCGGATTTTTTGCCATAATGTAATCTATAATTTCGCAGTACTTATAAAAGTTTCCATGAGTTAATCGACAGGTATTATTGTTTATAGATTTAAGTATATATAAGATTGCTCTGACAATCCTGTGCCTGTCGAAACAAAAAAACACATCCGTATGTAAAAGATTAATCAAAATGTGCAATTCTTTCTCTTTGATTGGTAAAGTATCTTTTTCCTTTGGCCATGAAAGAAATATATCGATAAAATATTTTCGAATAAATCTGTAATTAAAAATAAAACGTTTGGTATTGTTGTACAGCAGGTATTCACATAGATTTAAGCAAAATAATTTATTTTCGCAGCTGCTGTGTACGATAATGTCCATCATATCAAATAAATAGTAATAATCTTCTTTTGATATTTGCTGTTTTGCCAAAGTTGTAAGTAATAAATTTTTTAATTCATCAATGCTTATTTGGGCATTAATATATTTTTGTTCAATTATTTTTTCTATTTCCGTTTTGTATTTTCTTAAATTAGCATGCGCACTGTAATCCCTTTGCAAAAGAAGGTAGTTTATTGAATTTAATATTTTCCAATAGAGATAAACTGTATGAGTAGTTGAAGAAAATATCTGTTCGCAAATTTGAATAAAATTTGTTACGGAAAGTTCCTTGACAATAACTTTTTGCAAAATCATATCAATCCAGCATAAATAAGTGTTCTCTTTTTCTCTGCTTTCTTTGCTGTAAGAAAAAGAGGACATCTTCTTTAATATGCTGTTTTTTAGAATAGAAAAATCTTTAACAATATCTTTATCAGATTCATTGTTTAAAATTAAATTGTCAGAAACTCTTAGTATTAAAAAATCATTGCTTATTAAAATTGTTTCATGTGAAACATCTGTCAGCAATATTGCTATTTTTTTACAGATTTCAGATGTAAAAGTTTTTTTTAATTTTGATGTCGGCAAAGATGATATTTTGACTAATTCGAATAAGTGTCTGGTTTTTAAAATAGTTCCGTTTTTTACTGAAAGCTCAAAATTATCCAAAAAATTAAAAATGATTTTATTACTAATGTCTGAAGAATTTATGCGGTACATATCTTCTAATAATGATGTTTCATAAGCATTGTCAAAATATTTTTTTAATAACAAAGCATCCATTTCGTTATAAAATTTTTTATTCTCGGAACTGTCTAAAATGTTACGGATAAGCATATATCTTTTCGCAGATATATTATTAAGGTCATTATTCATAATATACACCTTTATTAAAAATTGTTTTATAATTAAAAATAAATCAAAAGTTTTATATGTCAATAATATAATGTAATGATAAAGTAAGTTTTTTTATTAAAGATATTACTTGCAAAATTGAAATCTTGAATTAAAATCACTGCAAATTTTAGTAAAAATAAGGGCTTAAAATGAATAAATATGATGTATTGGTGATTGGCGGAGGGCATGCCGGATGCGAAGCAAGCGCAGCTGCTGCCAGAATGGGAGTAAAGACAGCTTTAATTACGCATAAAATAGCAACAATCGGAGAAATGTCCTGTAATCCGGCGGTTGGAGGCTTGGGAAAAGGTCATCTTGTACGAGAGATTGATGCCCTTGACGGTTTGATGGGGAAGGTTATTGACTGCGCCGGAATACAATTTCGTATGTTAAATTCTTCAAAGGGACCAGCTGTCAGAGGACCGCGTGCACAGGCTGATAGAGATTTATACAAAAAATATATGCTGGAAGAGTTAAACAAATATCAAAATTTAGATATTGTCGAAGGTGCCGTTGAGCACCTGATTATTGATGAAATGAAGATAAAAGGTATAAGATTATCAGATGGAAGAGAGTTTTTTGCAGAATCAATAGTCCTTACTGTAGGAACTTTTCTTAATGGAATTATGTTTACCGGTCACCAAACGACTGTAGGTGGTCGCGTCAATGATGTAAGTTGTACGGGAATAACGGCGTATTTAAAACAATGCGGTTTGCGTCTGGGACGTTTAAAAACCGGAACGCCGGCACGGTTAGACGGAAAAACAATTAAATGGGATATTTTGGATGAACAGGAAGGTGATGCAACGCCTGTACCTTTTTCTTTTATGACCAAAGAAATACCTCAGCCGCAAATCAAATGTTATATAACCAACACGAATGAAAAGACGCATCAGATTATTCGTGATAATTTTTCTAAATGTGCACTTTTTTCCGGACTTATAACAGGTGTAGGACCTCGTTATTGCCCAAGTATAGAGGACAAATTGGTGAAGTTTGCTGATCGCACCAGTCATCAGATTTTTTTGGAACCTGAAGGATATAATACAGATGTTGTCTATCCGAATGGTATTTCCACATCCCTGCCGGCAGATGTTCAGGAAGAATTTATCCATACTATAAAAGGGTTGGAAAATGTCAAAATTATCCGCTATGCATACGCTATTGAATATGATTATGTTGATCCAATGGAACTGGATCATTGTTTGAAAGTAAAAAAAACAAAAGGATTGTATTTAGCCGGACAGATTAATGGAACGACTGGATATGAAGAAGCCGCCGCTCAAGGAGTAATAGCAGGAATTAATGCCGCACTCAACGCCGTAGGAAATAATCAGGAGTTTTATATAGACCGCAGCGAAGGCTATATAGGTGTTATGATTGATGATTTAATAACAAAAGGTGTAGATGAGCCATATCGTATGTTTACATCACGATCTGAGTATCGTCTTTATCTGCGTGCAGACAATGCTGATTTGCGTCTGACGGAAAAAGGGTACCAAATTGGTTGTGTTTCTCAAGACAGATACGCTGTATTTAAAAGCAAGAAAGAACAACTTGATAAATACAGAAATATTGTACAGCAAACATACATATCGGTTGCAGCGATTGACAAATATAATTTACCGATAAAGAAAGATGGCAATAAAAAAAGTGTTTTTGATCTTTTAGGGTATAACGATGTTTCACGTGAAACAATAATGAAAATTATGCCCGAAATAAAAAATGTACAAGATAATGTTTTTGAACAATTATGCATCGAAGCTAAATATTCTGGCTATATGAAACGACAAAGCAGCGATATTGAGACATTTAAAAAAGATGAAGCGGTAAAGATTAAATCAGATATCGATTATCGTAAAATAGGCGGTTTGTCTCGGGAAGTCGTTGCAAAATTAGAAAAGGTACGTCCTTCGACAATAGGTGAAGCGTCTAGAATATCCGGTGTAACTCCTGCAGCTGTAATCGCAATTTTGGGTTATATGAAAAAATAAAGGGAGAAAATATGAAAGAGAAAAATTTGATGTTGTCCGGAAAGTTGTATAAAGCAGCTGATGATGAGTTAAAACAGGATTTTTTGTATGCTAAGAAAATAACCCGCCAGATTAATCTGACTGCAGAAGACGAGAGTGAAAAAAGACAACTTTTGTTTAAACAGTTATTTAAATCTACTGGAAAAAATTTTTATATAGAGCCTCCTTTTCACTGTGATTATGGAAAAAATATTTCAATAGGCGAAAATTTCTATGCAAATTATGATTGCATAATTATTGATGTGTGTAACGTCAATATTGGCAATAATGTGTTTTTGGCTCCGAGAGTTTGTATTTACACAGCTGCTCATCCTATTGATGCAGAAGTTCGCAATACCGGTCTGGAGTATGGAAAAGAAATTAATATTGGTAATAATGTATGGATTTGCGGAAACGTTGTAATTAATCCCGGTGTTACGATTGGTGATAATGTTGTTATCGGTTCCGGTGCTGTTGTAACAAAAAATATTCCGTCTGATGTGGTTGCTGCTGGTAATCCTTGCAAAGTAATACGAAAAATAACAGGCGAAGATAAATTAAAATGGCATAAGCTTGCACAGGAATATTTTAGTTCTAAATAAAAATTTTTCGTGTTTATAACTGTATTTTTTTATGCAAAAAAAAAATAGTTAAAATATTATCTTTAGTATGATGGATATTTTACAGATATATAATGTTTCACGTGAAACAAAAGAAAAAATAGAAACTTACAAAACTTTGGTTCTTGAATGGAATTGCAAGTTTAATTTAATAAGCAAGTCTTCGGTTGAACATATTTGGGAACGACATATATTAGATTCAGTTCAGTTATACAAATACATTCGGCCTACTGATAAAATCCTGCTTGATTTAGGATCCGGTGCAGGTTTTCCCGGAATGGTTCTGGCTATTATGGCAGAACAGCTTAATCCGGAATTAAGTATAAATTTAGTTGAAAGTATTGGTAAAAAAACATTGTTTTTAAATGCGGTAAAAAATGAATTAAAGCTAAATGTTAATATATTGCATGACCGCATAGAAAATATTAAAATGAAAAATGTTGATGTTATAACGTCACGCGCTCTGGCGGCGCTGTCAAAGCTTTTGGATTACAGTAAACCTTTTTGCAGAACTGAAACAAATCTTATCTTTCCTAAAGGGGAACATTGGGCTGATGAAATAGAAACTGCGCAAAAGCAATGGTATTTTAAATATAAAGCGGAAAATAGCGCAACGGATAAATTAGGTAAAGTTTTATGTATCAGCGAATTAAGGAGAAAGCAATAATGGTTAAAATTATATCTATTGCCAATCGAAAAGGCGGAGTTGGTAAAACGACAACTGCTGTTAATATCGCAACGGCTATGGCTGCTATTGGAAAACGCGTTTTAATTCTTGATATGGATCCGCAGGGAAATGCAACAACCTCTTTGGGAATTAATAAAAATAAATGTTTGTTTTCAACATACGATATAATGATAAACAATTGCAAAGCAGAAGATGCTATTGTCAAAACAGATATAAAAAAATTTGATATTTTGCCGTCTGCTCCGGCATTGGCTGCAGCTGAAATTGAGCTTATTGATGTTAATAAACGAGAGTATGTCTTAAAAAATGCATTAAATGCCTTAAGCGGAAAGTATGATTATATATTGATTGATTGCCCCCCGTCTTTAAACTTAATTACGATTAATGCACTCGTTTCGTCTGATTCTGTAATTGTTCCTCTGCAAAGCGAGTTTTTGGCTTTGGAAGGTTTGACGGATCTTATAAAAAATATAAATATAATAAAAAAGAATTTTAATTCCAAACTTGATTTGCAAGGTATCGTGTTGACGATGTTTGACAAGCGAAACAATTTGAGTCAGATGGTAGAAACAGATGTACGAAAATATTTCGGTCAAAAAGTATACAAAACGGTTATTCCGAGAAGTGTTCGTATTTCAGAAGCTCCGTCACACGGACAGCCTGTTTTGATTTACGACTTTAAGAGTAATGGGGCTAAAGCTTATCTTAATTTGGCAAAAGAGGTCTTAAAAAGGGAAAAGGAGTTATAGATATGTCTATGAATAAAAAACATGGTTTAGGGCGGGGGCTGGAAGCTCTTCTTGGAGATGATGACTTAAGTTTTAGCCTGGATAATATTAATACGGGCGAAAATACTGAAACCGGAATCAAAACCTTAAATGTTAATGAACTGGAACCCAGTCCGTATCAGCCGCGTAAGGAATTTAATCAGGAAGCTCTTAATGCTTTGGTTGCTTCTATAAAGGAAAAAGGCGTGCTTCAACCTTTGCTTGTTCGCAAAAACGGCGAAAAATATGAAATAATTGCCGGAGAACGTCGTTGGCGCGCTTCAAAATTAGCTGGTATAACCGAGGTACCAGTTATTGAAAAGGAAATGGATAATCAAGAAGTGCTAGAAGTAGCGCTTATTGAAAATCTGTTGCGTGAAAACCTGTCCGCAATTGAGGAGGCGGAAGGGTTTAACCGGCTGATAAATGAATTTTCTCATACGCATGAAGCTTTATCGCAAATAGTGGGAAAGTCAAGGAGCTATATAACTAATACCCTGCGCTTGCTCAGCTTGCCTGCCGCTATTCAGGAAATGGTAAAAAATAATACCTTAACTGCCGGGCATGCTAGGGCTTTAATTGGTCTGGAAAATGCTGAAGATGTTGCCCAAAAAATTATATCCCGCGGATTAACTGTTCGCCAAACGGAGGAACTTGTCAATAATTTAAAAAATCATGCTTTGGCACAAATTAGCAGAGCTGTAAAAAAAGATCCAAGTTTAAAAGAACTAGAAAAAGATTTAACTAAAAATATAGGTATGAAAGTTAAAATTAATGCCGGACAAAACGATAAAGGTAAAGTAACGATTGAATACAAAAGTCCTGCTGAGCTAAATCAGATATTAGAGCTTTTGGAAAAAAATAAAAGTTAAAATGTGCGCCGATTTACCGGCGCTTTTTTGTAATCTAAAATATCTAGCCAAATACAGGGATTTTTATCACATATAAAATGGCGATACTGAATAAACAGCAGTGGCCTGATATAATTGTGCCAAATTTGATAAAATCAACATTAAGCGGTGTTTTTTTTAGCTGTAGAGCCTTTTTAATGTTTTGTGATAATCCTATCAAAAAAGTTATTTTTATATGCTCTATGCTAAAAAAACAAAGCAGAGTATAACACATTGTTTTTGCAGTGTTTCCTGCGAATTAAAAAATTTCCCGCCTTAATAAGGCTTTTTTATAACTTAAAACAATGTATTTAAAATATTTCTTTATATTTTCTGATTAATTCCTCTTTTGATAAACAACACCCGTGCTCGTACCAGTCTTTCTTTAACGCATCAATATAAAGCCCGATTAATTTTTGGTCAGCACCGATTTGAATAAGGTCTTTTCCATTGAGGGGGAAAAATGGAATACTCATTGAATCCAGTGTATTTAAAATATCTTTTGTCTTTTCCTCGTTAGTATTATCTAAGTTCAGACAAAGCCATTTATCCCTGCAAACATCTTTGCCGTACAAATAAACAGCCCTGTTTATGGATACACTGTCTTTAAAGCTGTTTTTTGATAATTTTGCTTTGCTTAGCTCCAGAAGATGTTCCTTTTGTTCTCTGTTCAGTCGGAAAATATCTGCCAGCCTGCCGGCTCTTTTGGTATCTGGTTCAAACATGACAAATATACGGCGGATAATGTTTTTTTCAATTCCCAAAGAAGCAATAAGTCTGATAAGTTTTTCAAGATTGTCAAGATTTTTGGGAGGGGCAATCAAAAAGTCGAGTATTCCGTTATCAAAAATAAGCTTAAGCGTATTGACCGCATAGGGCGCCATAAGGATTTTAAATAATTCGTCTTTTATTTTTTCTGATGATATTTTTCTTAATAAGTCTTTATTTTCAATACAGGCTTTTAACGATTTAGTGTCGATTTTTTTTCCGAACATGGCACAGAATCTGAAAAAGCGCATAATTCTGATATAATCACGTTCAATAGTTTCCTGTGGAATACCTATAAATTTGATAACTCCGTTTTCCAAATCATTGATACCGTTGTAATAATCAAAAACATTACCTTTTTCATCGGCATAAACGGCATTTATGGTAAGATCGCGTTTCGCCGCATCGCTCTTCCATTCGTCTTTGCCGTTGTCCTCTTCGGTACTTAAAGATGTAACCTTGAAAAAACTGTCATTGATAATAACGCCGATTGTAAAAAATTGTATACCGATAGGGACACATCTGAGGCCTTCATCATCGCACATATCCGAAAATTCCGAAGGGGACATATCCGTTACCATATCGATATCTGTCCTGTCTAGTCCTGCAATAGCATCTCTTACCGCACCGCCGACAAAGCGCAAAACGCCGCCGTGCTTTTCTACTAATTTAAACAGTTGAAGAATATCGTCGTTATTTATCAGTTTTTTCGGATTAATATAATCAGGATGAAACATTTAATGCCCTCTTTTTTGCGGTATTTCTTAAACTTGTTAATTGTTTATTATAAATGTCTTAATTATGATATAACAAAATCAAATTTTTTAGGAATTAAAATCATGAAAAAGTATGTTATTTTATCCTTGGCTTTGCTTATTTCTTGTCCGGCTTTTGCAGGGAGTGTTCCTGTAGAGCTGGGAGAGTATGGCGACTGGACTGCATATTCATATAAAGAAGGAAAAAATTTGGTCTGTTATATGGCTTCGACGCCCAAAAAAGACGAAGGAAATTATAAAAAACGCGGGGATATATATGCCGTCGTAACCCATCGGCCTGCGGATAAAAGCTATAATGTAGTTAATTTTGTAGCCGGATATGATTATAAAAAAGGCTCCGGGGTGGTTGTAAAAATCGGTACAACGTCATTTAACAATCTGTTTACCAGCGGAGATAACGCTTGGGCACCGGACGCTTCTACGGATAAGAAACTGGTTGATGCAATGAAGCGCGGACAAAGGATGATAGTTGAAGGAATGTCTTCACGCGGAACCAAAACCAAGGACACATATTCTTTGGCCGGTTTTACGGGAGCTTATAAGGCAATCAGCGCAAAATGCAAATAAAGAGCATAAAATGACAGAAAAAAAAGAACTTACAAATCTGACAAAAGAAGAATTAGTTGCAGAAATAGCCGGGCTTGGAGAAAAAAGTTTCCGGGCAAAACAATTGTGGCAATGGATATATTTTCGCGGTGTAACTGATTTTGCCGAAATGAGTAATCTTTCTTTGTCATTGCGGCAGAAACTGGAAGAAAACTATACGATTACCCGGCCAAAAATTATTACGGAGCAAATATCCGTAGATAAAACCCACAAATGGTTGCTGGAGTTTAAGGACGGCGAACGCGTTGAAATGGTTTATATTCCGGAAAAAGACCGTGGAGCCGTATGTATTTCTACTCAGGTAGGCTGCGCAATGGGGTGTCGATTCTGCCACACCGGAAGCCAGAAATTTACCCGGAATTTGACTGTCGGAGAAATTGTCGGACAATTTATGGTGGCTCGCGATGCGTATGGCGAATGGCCGAGCCCGACAGATGAAGTGCGCTACCTTTCCAATATTGTGGTTATGGGAATGGGGGAACCTTTAAACAACCTTGATAATGTTGTAAAAGCCCTGAATATTATAACCGATTGTGAGGGGATAGGAATTTCCCGCCGGCGCGTTACTATGTCAACCTCCGGGATTGCGTCCCGCATTGTGGAGGCTTTGCAGCGAACGGGAGTTCGGCTTGCTGTTTCTCTTCATGCACCGAACAATATGATTCGTTCACAAATTATGCCTATAAACGATAAATTCAAAATTGAAGAAATAATGAAAGCCTGCGCTGAATATCAAAAAGGGGATCACAGTCGCTATATTACGTTTGAGTACCTTCTTTTAAAAAGGATAAATGATAGCCAGGACAATGCCGAAGAGTTGATTTCGCTTTTGAAAAAATATAAACTTCGCGCACTGTTTAATTTAATTCCTTTTAATCCCTGGCCCGGATGCGAATTTCAGCCAAGCGATAAAAAAACTGTCGAGGCCTTTTCGAATACTCTGGAAAAAGCAGGATTCGCAGCACCGGTCAGAGTAGCGCGGGGACAAGATATTTTGGCTGCCTGCGGTCAGCTAAAATCAAAATTGCCCGGAAAAAAAATGTCTTAAATTAATTATATTCTGCAAGCACCTTCAATTTGGTGGTCAAGCCGGTCTTCATGGATGCCATAGGGGTCTTGGTGGATAAGCACCTGGCTTCCGGGATATGCTTCAAGTATTTTATGCTCAACCGCATCTGCCAGTTCATGAGCTTTGAGCAAAGATATGGAACCGTCAATTTCCAAATGAAGTTCAAAGTAATAAATATCACCCAGGCTTCTGCTGCGAAAATCGTGCATTCCGTGTATTCCTTTGCTGTTACGGACAATTTCCGTAATTTTTTCCCTGATTTCGGGAGCCAGTTCCTTGTCGGTTATCTGTTCTACGGATTCTGCAGCCAGCTGATAAGCATTATACAGTAAATATGCCGAAATAAACAATGCAGCGATTACATCAAAGTATGCAAAACCAAAAAAATGCACCAAAAGCAATGATAAAACAACCGTTGCATTTGTCAGAAAGTCAACCGTATAATGCGCTCGATCCGCCTTAATTGCCAGAGAATTGGTCTTATTAGCAACATATGTCTGAAATAAAACCAACAGCACAGTTGCCAGAATGCTGAAAAGCATAACCGCAATTCCTATAGCCGTTTGTTCTATTTGCACCGGATATATAAGTCTTTTTATTCCGTCTGCAATAACAAAAATTCCAGATGCTCCGACAAAAATAGCCTGCAAAAAGGCGCTTAACGCCTCTGATTTGCCATATCCGTAGCGATGTTCTTTAGTAGCCGGTTTAGTTGAAAAATAAACCGCGGCGAAAGAAACAGCCGATGCAAACAAATCGGTAACACTGTCGGCAAGGGAAGAAAAAATGGCCAGAGAATCTGTCTTTATAAAAGCTGCAAGTTTCAAAACAATAAGCAAAACAGCCAGAGAAACACCGGCGATTGCTGCTGCTTTTTTCAAATAATTATTTTGTTCTTGTGATGTCATTTTTTATTTTTTCCCATGTTTCTTTTGATATTTCCAAATATTTTCCCCGAACATATTTTTCAAAAAATTCAATATGTTTTCCGTTTGGCGCTTTCAGAAATTCATACTGTACATAATATTTGCCGTCATCACTTTGATAAAAAACAAGGTCTACCAAATTATTATGCTCTGCACTGATTTCCAGATTGGCCAGTTTTTTTTCTTTGATATTTTCTGATATACTTTGATAATAAACATTCAACAAAATTTTTGCGATATTCATTACTTTTATGTTATCGGTTATTTGATTGCAGCTGATTAACCGTCCAAAACGAAGATTCCATAAACTGCTGTAGGTCCAGGCATTTCTGTCAAGAGAGAGGTCATAAAAATCTGCATCAGCTTCCCATACCTGAAATTGATTTTTCAACCTTATAAAAGCGGCTTTTGATCCTCGTCCCAAATCCATATCGTACCAGCCTATCTCAAAGTTTTCGATTTCCTGATTAGCATTGTTGTATAAACCGACTTCTATCGTGGGCGAATTTTCGTTTTTTAGGGAAGAAAAGCCAAAATATTTCATATCGGCAATTTTATCCGATTTTTTTTCATAAAACGTCATATTATTTAGTGCAATTAAAAATCTGCGGATTCGTTCCTGATAAACCGGTATGTTTGGATATTCTTCCAGTATCCATATGCCGCTTTCTTTTTTAAATGTCAGTGATGTCCGGCTGTTTTTCAGCTTTATCAGGGATATATCATTAATTTTGCTACTAAAGTCTTTAAATACCGGTTGTCCTTCATATTCCGAAATACTGTTTTTGTTTTCCATGTAAATGCTGAAAAAAGCAAGGGCGGCTATTATGGCAACCCATGCAGCCAGTTTGCCGGTTTGATGGTCAATAATAAAAAATTCCTTAATGTTGCAAAGAACGGCAGTACGTTTTTTATAATTGAGATTAGTTAGTAAAACAATAAAGATGATAATTAAGGCCACAAAGTATATATTGAAAAATTTAACTTTGACTTCAAGCTGTTCAATATCTCTGTTGGCATTTAGTTTTAATGTGCTGAGTTGTTGTCTGAGATGGTCGATTTCCGTGCGGATATTTCCGATAACGGCCAGTTCGTCTGAGCTGAAAGTTCCGCGTTCTTCAAAATTCTTTTTTGCAATAACTTCTGCCAGTCCCTGCTTTGCACCGTCTATAGCCTGAAAAATATCGTTTTCCTTTAATTTATAACGATACATATTGGCTTTACGCATATTTTCAACTTTATATAACGGGCGTCTTTGGGCATTTTTTCCCCGCAGACTGATTAAATCGTCATTTTCTGTCAGATAGTCAAGTGCGTTCATAATAAAGTTTGCACTGTCAAAAATCGGCGTTTGATAAGATAAATCCAAAAATTTGGTTTCTTTAGCCCAAAAGGCGTCGTACATAAAGTCTGTGTCTCCGACGGCGATAACGTCAAAAGGATTTTTAGGATTATTGCTTAAGAATTCAGCTGCGATGACAATAACGTTATTTCCCGGAGTATATTGCTGAAGCACTTCTCTGGGGCTTTTGCTTTCTTTAGCCAGTAAGACATTTAACATTGAGGAATTTCTGCTGGTTTTGATTAGAGGAAAATATAAGACGTCGTTTCCCGGTTTGGGCATAACCATCGTTGCTGACGAAAACAAAATGTTATTCAGCTTATATGTTGTTCTGTGGTTTGGATTAAAGTCATCCGCGGTAACCTTAAATTGTAAGAGGTCTTGCGTAAAGGACGGGTTGGTTCTGTAATTGATTGTTTCATCTACTGTTATGGAGTTGTCAAAATCTGCCGCGACGCCGATATCATAAAACTGAATTCCCCAATAGTCGGCAAGCTCGGAAATATCTGACGTTATAAATTGTCCTCCCAGCGGAGAATATAAGCGCGACGCGTCATCGGCAACGTCCATCAGCAACAAAACTTTAGGCTGTTTTTTTATTTTTTCAATAACATCTTCGCTCAGCCCGTAAGGATGCACCATCATCAAAACATCGTATTGCTGATTTAAATCGTCAGGTTTCTCGATAATTTTAACTTTATAAAGTTCTTCAATATATTTAAGGATTTCCCATTTCCTCATCATAACATCGTTTTGTCTGACGCCTCCGTTTATCGGCAAGGAGCTTAAAATGCCGATAGTCTTCTTTTTATGGTGCATTTTGTAAATATTCGTGGTCAGATCCTGTTCTAAGAACGGAAGCCTTTCAATCGAAAAAAACGGAATAACGGCCTTGTTTGTAAGGCTGTCGGAAAGGCTGAGCCCGAACAAAGCGTTTTGGTTAATATCTATTAGAGGAATTGGCTGCAACCCTTCGGCTAAAGCCCTGTCTTCGTCTTTATCCAAAAATTCTGGAGTATAAATTTTATAGTCAAATTTTCCGTTTGCATAAGTTTTATATTGTTTAAGTATCAGTTTTATGCGGTCGAATATCTGCCGGACTTCCGGATTTCTCTGTCCCAAAATCGGGGAATAATATAATTTGGCAATGACCGGGCGTTCAAGTCTGCGCAAAATATTTTTTGTGTTTTGCGTCAGGCTGAGATATTTTTCTTCCGTAAAATCGTAGCTTATCTGCCGCAGAACATTATTGGCAATAATGTTTAAGCCAAAAAAGCCGATAAATAAAAGCATAAGCACCAAAACGCCGTGCTTGACGCTTGAAGATGAAATCAAACCTGAAGAGCCTTTTGTTTTCAGGCTGATGACGGCAATTGTTATTAAATTAAAGAAAACAATCAACGAGCCGAAGAAAACTAAGTCTCTTAATTCAACCAATCCTCGGCTTAAAGAGGCAAAATGGGCAAGGAAACTGAACGAAATAATAGTGTCGACAATAACGTCGCTGAACAGTTCTCTGGCCCAGAACAAAACATACTCAAATCCGCTCCAGAAAAACAAAAGATTAACAAAAACGCCTAAAACCAGGGCAATAACGGGACTCTTTGTTAATGCCGACATCGTTTGTGATATGGCAAGCATCGCGCCGGCCAGAATAAAACAGCCGAGATAGCCGATTATAATAACCGTATTATCCGGATTTCCCAAGATATTAACGGTAATCCAAAACGGAAAAGTCAGTAAAATGGCTATTATTGCAAAAATCCATGATGCCAAAAATTTGCCCCATACCAAATCGGTTACGGAAACAGGAACAGTTAAAATTTGTACAATACTTTTAGTGTGAAACTCTTCGGCCCAGCTGCGCATGGCAATTCCCGGGATAAACAGCAGATAAATCCAAGGCTGATAATCAAAAAGCCCCCACAGCGAAGCGTGTCCGTCCATAAAAAAATGGCCGAAATAAATGGCGCAGGAGCCGCTTAACAGCAGAAAACCGACCAGATAAACATAAGCCAGAGGAGACAGAAAATACCGTATTAGTTCATACTTAATGATAGTCTTTATGCTGTTCATGCCAGGGTCTCCTTCGCAGCAGTCAGTTTTCGGAACGCTTTTTCCAACAAATCGCTTTTTGTTGCCTTTAAAATATCCTGCAATGTTCCGTCCGCGGCAATTCTGCCTTTGTTAATAAGGATAATGCGTGAAGCAAGAGTTTCAGCTTCATCCAGAAGGTGTGTCGAAATAATGATTGTTTTGTCTTTTCCCATATCTTTGATTAAACGGCGCATATGCTCTTTCTGATTGGGGTCGAGGCCGTCTGTCGGCTCGTCTAAAAGCAAAATAGGCGGATTACCGATAATGCTTTGAGCAAAACCGACCCGTCGTAAATATCCTTTTGATAAAGTTTCTATTTTTTGTTGGATAATATCCCGAATTTTTGCTAAATCAATAATACGTGCAAATTCGTTATCATATATTTTTCTTATTTGTTGTTTGCTTTGCGTTTCTGTTTCCACAAGATTAAGCTTTAATTCTATCATATATCTTAAAAACAATTTAACGGTCATATCCGCATACATCGGAGCGCCTTCCGGCAGAAAGCCGATATCTTTTTTGGTGGCAATGCTTTCTTTGCTTACATCTTTCCCATTGACGAAGATTGTACCTTCAGACGGAGAAATAAAACCGGAAATCATATTCATCAGCGTAGATTTTCCTGCACCGTTAGGGCCGAGCAAAGCGATGATTTCTCCCGTACTGGCGCCAAATGAAACATTATCCACGGCCGTTAAAGTTCCGTACAATTTGGAAACATTCTCCAGACAGACTGAAAAAGGCTGAGTTTTCCTTTTAATTTGCTTCATAAATTTCACCTCCGGGGATAGGTTGACTGACACCTGTTGTGGACGGAAAAGTTATCGGCAGGGAATAAACCGCCCGTGCACTCAGAAAGGCGCTGATTTCGGCATTAACGGTATCAGTTGGAATATCAGCCTCTTTACTCACAATAACATCCATATTGGGCAGCCTTTGCCGAATAAAACGAACCAGCGTCGGGTTGCCTGCGCCTTTGCCGCAGATAATGACTTTTTTAGGAAGTTCCGGCAGATAAAGACAGATTGAATAACAGATTGCTTCGGCAACAAAAGCCGTTGCCGTTGCTGCTCCGTCCTCCAACGAAAGCCCTTCTAAATGCTCGGCTTTATCGGCAAAAATCCCTGTATAAGCTGCTTTTGGCGGAAATTTCGCAAAAAATTTATGATGCATTAAAGAGTTCACAATTTTTTCGTGGACTTTTCCCATAATAGCCAGCCTGCCGTTGTAATCATTTTCCATATTTGCGTGTTTGGATGTCCAGTTGTTAATAAAGTTATCGCCCGGACCACAATCAAAACCTACAATTTCGCCAAATGACCCAATCCAGGTAATGCTTGATTTGCCGCTGATGTTTACATACGCAGCGGGTTTTATTTCATCAATTCCGACAGCATTAAAATAACTTGAAGAAATAGGCGTTCCCTGGCCGCCGCTGCAAATATCGGCATTACGAAAATGGGTTACGGTTTTAATGCCGGTTCGGGCTGCAATGTATCTTCCGTTTCCCAATTGATAAGTATAAGGAATGTTCGGGTTATGCATAATTGTCAATCCGTCGATTCCGATTAAATCTATTTCATCTTCATATTCGTTTTTAAATTCATTGATAAGCTGAATGTAGAAATCTGAAACTTCTTCATCGACTTTTTTTAGTTTCTCTTCATTTTCCGGCGTATTTCTTTGTAAACCATAAACAGCTTTTATGTGGTCCTTCATCATATCGGGGTAGGGGACGGCATAAGCTTTTTTCCGCTCGTTTATATCAAGGCCGTCAGTCTTAATCAACGCGAGTTCGACGCCCCCGAAAGTTGAGGTTCCCGATAGGCCGAGACAATTTAATCCCTTAATAACCATATAAAAAAACGCCTCTTTATAATTGCAATATCAAATTATTATGCTAATATGCCTTAAAATTTAGTAATAAGGAAGTAAAAATGACAAGTTTTAAATCAGAATTTTTAAACATAATGCACGAGCGCGGCTTTTACAATCAATGCACGAACGAGCAGGGTTTTGACGAATATCTTGCCGATTGTGAAAAGAAAGGGATGCCGGCAGTGGGGTATTTGGGGTCGGATCCGACCGGAGACAGCCTGCATGTGGGGCATATAGTACCTCTGATGATGCTGCGTTGGTTCCAAAAATGCGGACATAAGCCGTTGACCCTGGTGGGCGGCGCAACGGCGCGTATCGGCGATCCGTCCGGCAAAGACAAACTGCGTCCGTTTTTAAGCGAAGAAGCGCTGGCGCACAATGTACAGGGACTCAAGAAATCGTTTATGAAATTCCTTAAATTCGGCGATGGCAAAAATGATGCGCTGATGGTTGACAACTATGACTGGTTCAAAGACATTAACTATTTGGAATTCCTGCGGGATATCGGCACCTGTTATTCCGTCAACCGGATGCTGACGATGGACAGCGTAAAAAGTCGTCTTGAACGTGAACAGCCTATGTCTTTTCTTGAATTTAACTATATGCTTCTTCAGGGGTATGATTTTTGTGTTTTGTTGCAAAAATATGGCTGCCGTGCCCAGATTGCCGGAGCTGACCAATGGGGAAACATCGTTTCGGGCACAGAACTCGGACGGCGCCGTTATGATACGGAATTGTTTGGGTTTACCAGTCCGATTATTACGGATTCGGCGGGTAAAAAAATGGGAAAATCGGAGGGGAATGCCGTTTGGATAAATGAAGATAAACTCCCTGCTTACGATTACTATCAGTATTTTCGCAATATTGGCGATGCCGAAGTTGGTAAATGTCTGCGGATATTCACGGATTTGCCGATGGATGAGGTTCACCGTCTGGAAGTTCTGCAGGACAAGGAAATAAACGAAGCCAAAAAGATACTTGCTTTTGAAGCGACCAAAATCTGCCGGGGAGAAACTGAAGCAGCTGCTGCGCAGGAAACGGCCGTAAAAACCTTTGAAAAGGGTATTGCCGGTGATGATTTGCCGACGGTTTCCGGGACAAAAGCCGGGGTAGGGGTGCTTGACGCATTTATGGCGCTTGGTTTTGTTGCCAGCAAAGGGGAAGCCCGCCGCTTGATAAAACAAGCCGGCTTGAAATTAAACGACAAGGTTATTACCGACGAGAATTATGTCATTACCGAAAAAGATATTGAAAACGGCAATATAAAACTCTCGCAGGGAAAAAAGAAGCACGGGCTTCTGGTTCTTAAATAAAAACAAGGGGCTGAAAAGCCCCTTTGGCATATTCCTCCGCTAAACGATGCTTATAATGTTTTCTAGCGGCTATTCTGCCGTAATGTCAATCAGCCGGTCTAAACTGTTGGTTTCTTTACTGTCGTATCCGGTGGATTCATTTTTCTTTGCAGTCGGTTTTTCGGCTGCTTTTTTCTTGTTGTTTTTTATTTCCGGCTTGACCAACAGTTCAAACATCTTGTCCATTTGTTCCTGATCGAGTTTGGAAGGAAGGCCGGTCGGTACCTTTTCTGTCGGCTTGGCGGTGGCTTTTTTGCTGTCGCTTTTTTCTTTTTTCTTCTTTGCGTCCGTGTCTGCTTTGTTTATATCTTCAACAGATTTCATCGTATTTTTGATAAAGTCTTCGGGCAGCATTTTTTCAATCATGTCAGAACAGGGCTCGGCCATCATAAAATACTGGGATTTTTTCAGAGAACCGTCTTTCAGTTCTTCCGGCAGGACGATTTTGACAATCAGAAAGCAAAATCCCAAAATGAGTACCGCTCGCAAAAAGCCAAAAACCAATCCGAACAGCCTGTCCATAAAACTTAACGTGCTGGTACGTATCTTGGCAATCAGCTTGTCTGTGCCGATAATCCAAATGGCATAAAAAACTGCCATAATTAACAAAAATACCACAAATTGTGCCATCAGTTTACTGGCGATAAACTGGTTCATCCACGGTGTTAACAATGGAGACAGATATACTGTCAGAACAACAAACAACGCCAGCCCTAGAATAGAAAGGACTTCTTTGACGAAACCGCGTATAAAGGCGACCAGCATTGATAAGGCAACGCCGATTAAAATGATGACATCAATATTATTTAACGGTTCCATCTGTTTTAGCTCCTCTAACTAAATCTGGAAATCAGACGCTGAACATTGCCGATTTCATGATAAGACATATTGGCAATCAGCTTTTGTTTTTTGTCTTTATTAAATGAATTGGGGATAATAGCATTGGAAAAACCGAGTTTCTGCGCTTCTTTCAGGCGCAAAGTCGGCTGGCTGACTGCTCTGATTTCCCCGGACAATCCGATTTCTCCGAAAACAACCATGTCAGCCGGAAGAGGTTTGTTTGTCATCGACGAAATGACTGCCATGGCAACAGCCAAATCAGCGGCCGGTTCGGTAATTTTTAATCCTCCGGCAATGTTCAGATAAACATCGTGTGTACTGAAATTCATGCCGCAGCGCGCTTCCAAAACCGCTAAAATCATAGCCAGCCGGTTTGAATCCCAGCCGACCACAGCACGTTTTGCTCCGGCATATCCGCTGTTGCCGACCAAAGCCTGAATTTCTACCAGCAATGGGCGTGAACCTTCGATTCCGGCAAAAACGCACGAACCGGAAACACATCCCTGTCTTTCCGCCAAAAACAAGGCGGAAGGGTTTTCCACTTCAACAAGTCCGTTGTCTTGCATCTCAAAAACGCCGATTTCGTCAGTGGCACCGTATCTGTTTTTGACTGCACGCAAAATACGGAAGTGATGTCCCCTGTCGCCTTCAAAATAAAGCACCGTATCAACCATATGTTCCAAAACGCGCGGTCCGGCAATAGAGCCTTGTTTAGTAACATGTCCGACCAGAAACAGCGTAAATCCTTTTTTCTTGGCAATTTTTATCAGTTCATAAGCTGCTGCCCGAACTTGGGCGACACTTCCCGGTGTCGATTCGACTTCGTCAATATACATTGTCTGAATCGAGTCGATTATAACCAAAGTCGGATTTTCTTTTTCCAAAGTTGCAATAATGTCTTTAACGCTGGTTGTGCTGGCCAGACGCACGGGGGCATCGGCTAACCCAAGACGTTTGGCACGAATTCGTACTTGGTCAATCGCCTCTTCGCCTGAAATATAAAAACAGCTGTTATCTTGTAATTTATTAGCCATTCCTGCGCAAATTTGCAGCAATAACGTTGACTTGCCGATTCCCGGGTCGCCGCCGACCAAAATAACTGACCCCGGTACCAACCCTCCGCCGGATACGCGGTTAATTTCGGAAAGGTTGGTAACCAGTCTTTTATAGGTCTGGCTTTCGCCGTTCAGCGAAACAAAATCAATCTGGTTTCCCGGTTTTTTTGTGGAAATATTAGAAAATTCTTCGCTCGCTCTTTTTTCTTCGACAATTGTGTTCCACTCGCCGCAGGCATCGCATTTGCCCTGCCATTTGGGATATACGGCGCCACAGGACTGGCAGACATAATCAATGGTCGACTTTTTTGCCATACTATTTCTCCACTTTTATCGGGCCTTTGGAAGAACCGTTGATAAACTGTCTGACATAGGGATTGGTTGTCTTATCTAGTTCTTTGACCGTACCGTACCAGATGATTTTTCCTTCATACAGCATGGCTATTTTGTCGGCAATTTTTCTTGCCGATGCCATGTCATGCGTAATTGTCAATGTCGTAGCCCCTAAATCTTTGGCCGATTCTATAATCAAATCGTTGATAACGTCCGCCATAATCGGATCAAGTCCGGTTGTCGGCTCGTCAAAAAAGATAATCTCGGGGCGGGTAATGACTGCCCGTGCCAATCCGACGCGTTTCTGCATGCCGCCGGAGAGTTCTGATGGATATAGGTCGGCAATGTCTTCTGTCAGCCCGACCTGGCGTAAAACTTTTATCGCCACGATTTTAGCTTCTTTTTTGCTGAATCCTCTGTTTTGAATAAGGTCAAAGGCAACATTTTCCCATACTGTCAGGCTGTCAAACAATGCGCCGCCCTGAAACAGCATGCCCATTTTACTGTGCATACTGTCGATAACGTCCGGATTCTCGTTGGCTATTTCTATGTCGTCAATTTCAATTGAACCGCTGTCGGGAATAAGCAGTCCCTGAATACACTTGATTAAGACCGATTTTCCTGTTCCCGAACCGCCGATGACAACCAGAGATTCTCCTTTGTATAAATCTAAGTCAACCCCATTCAGAACATGTTTTTTTCCGAAACTTTTGTGCAGGTCTCTTATTTTGATTTTTATTTCTTTTGCCATATCAGCCTCCGTTTATCTGGAAAAGAACATTTCCGTAATAAGATAGTTGAAAATCAAAATCAGAATAGACGAAGAAACGACGGCATTTGTCGTCGCATTGCCAACTCCTTGTGCACCGCCTTTAGACTTGTAGCCGTGGTAGCAGCCCATCATCGAAATAATAAATCCGAAAACGGCGGCCTTGACCAAACCGGATACTATGCCGATAATCTGTAAATCCTGAAAAGTCGCCGTAATATAGTTGGCAGGGTTAAATCCCAGTTTATAAACGCCGACGACATATCCGCCGAAAATACCGATAATATCGCCGATTAAAACTAACAGCGGCAAAACCAGCAAGCCCGCCCATAATCTCGGTGCAACCAGATATTTAAAAGGGTTTGTCGACAGCGTAACCAAGGCATCAATTTGTTCAGTAACACGCATGGTTCCGATTTCAGCTGCCATAGCTGCTCCGATTCTCCCCGCGACCATAAGCGCCGATAAAACCGGTGCCAGTTCGCGTGTAACCGAAATCAGAACTACCGATGCTATGACGCTTTCTGCCTTAAAGCCTGAAAAACCTGAATAAGTTTGCAGAGCAATAACCATACCTGCAAACAAGGTCGTCAGTCCTACCACCGGTAACGAATAAAAGCCTATATCCAAAACCTGCTTAAAAAACAGCTTAAAATAAAACGGCGGAACAAAACAGTGATATATTGCTTTTAATATAAAAGACGTCAAATCACCCAGCGATGATAAGAACTTAACTAACGGCTTGCCGAGAGCCCGCAAAAAAACTTCACCCAAACGCATTATCATTTTAATTACCCCGGTATATTGCATTTATGACTTATAATAAAACGCTTAACTTATTATGCCACTTATTTTTGTTATAATTTTATAAACTGTAGAACATTCAAACGGATAAAGCTTTAATTTTGTAACGGATACCCCCAACAAATCAACCGTATCCGGCAAAGGCAGCCGCTTAAGCTCTTTTTTATCGGTGCAAAGTTCTGCACAAAGAGTTATTTCTGCTTCTTTGGCTGCTGGAAAGTTTCCGATTCCCACATTCCTTATCTCTAGTTTTCCTGAAATTGTTTCTGGGGCGGAACCGTACACTTTTCCGTTTTTCAACACAAGGTCAACTCTGTCGTCGGCAACCAGTTGCGCTTGGTATTCCATAATCATCCGCAATGCCAAATCCGATTTTCCGCTGCCGGATTTTCCGGTCAGCAAAATCCCTTTGCCGTTCAGGCTGACAAGTGTGGCATGAATGTTAATCGCCATAGCCTAGTTTCTCCAAGCGTTTCTTTTTTTCTTCATCGGAAACCGTTACTTCAAAATAGCGGGCAGAATCTTTTGTAAAAATATTTACAGTCCAAATATTTTTAGGTAGAAGATACCCGATTTTTTCTGGCCACTCAATCAGGTTAACGCCGTTATAGAAAGATTCCTCAATGCCCAGCTCATAAGCTTCTTCGGGAGATTTAAGGCGGTACATATCATAATGATATATCTCAAAATCATTTCCCTCGTACGACTGTACCAGAGTAAAAGTCGGGCTGGGAACCTCCTGTGCATCGCTCAGATTCTGAATAAAAAAGCGCGAAAAAGTGCTTTTTCCTGCGCCAAGCGTGCCGTATAGCGCAAAAATGTCCCCCTTTTGCGCCACATTGCTAAAACAGCAGGCTAATTTTTTCGTATCGTTTTCCGTTAAGCATTTAAATATTTTTTTATATTCTGTCATTTTATTTAAACCATGAGCCAAAATCAAAAAAGCCGCCGCCTTTGGAAACAGTTGTCCGTTTGATTGTAAAATCGTTGCGGCGACGCTTAATGTCGCGCCAGTCTTCCGGTGCATAAAATGTCCCCTGCCATAAGCCGGAAGATTCGCTTTTGGCCTTGGCTTCATAAGGGCGGTAGATGTCAGATTCTCTCGTATTTGCCAAAGCCCATCCGGCACCGACAAGTCCGGCGCCTATGTCATATTCTCCCCAAACGCATGTAGCCAAATCCTGTCCGTTGGGTTCTATTTTTAACAAATAACAGTCAATAGGGTTATTGTCTATCCAGCCCCGAACCCATGATGCGGCTTCTTCTCCGCAGTTGTATGAACTTCCGTTGGCATCTGAACAAATCTGGTCATTATCAGGCGCGTCAACGCCGAACAGACGGACATAGCGCCCACCTATATAAAAAACATGCGCATGTATAACATTAGCGCTTCCGCTTATTTTAGGATAAGCCGAAGGGTCAAACCCGGTTTCTCTTTTCTTTTTCTGTTCTTTTCTGGGTGTTTTTTCCTGTTTTGATAAGCTTCGGCTTTTTTCCAGTTCATATTCCAGCCGGGCATCAATAATTTCTTTTTCTTGTCCAAGCGTTTCGTTATGTGTAGAATATAAAGCGTAAGCCAGCCCTGCTGCCGTAAGCGTAATCCAGAAATTATATTTGGGAAGCTGCTGGACAATGGCAATATGAGCCAAAGTAATGCCGCCGACAAGTATGCAAAAACCGATGGCCTGCCATACTTGTTCCCCGCCGTGGATAAGCCGTGCGCCGATAAATATAAAAATAAGCGCAACGATTCCGCATATAATTCTTTTCAACCAAAGCATGGCATCTCCACTGTGTCATTCCTCTGCATATAAAATGCTCTTTAATCGTAAAGATTTGGTAAAATCTCTTCTTTTTTGCCTGTGTTTATTTTTTGTTTGTCTGCTTTTTTCAAAGCAGAGATAAAAGCAGTAGCATCAAAAAAGGTTTCGTTATCCGAATATAAGAGCTGATTAAGCAGATGTAACTGTTGCGAAAAGCCTTCGCTGCCGGATTTTTCGGCAATGATATTAAAATTGGCAATATTTTCATCGCCATATTTTACTTTAGCCCATTTCAGCAGAAATTTCTTAGCTGTTTTATAGTCTTTTCTTTTTATAGCTCTGATAACCTCGTCACGATATATGCGGGCATGATTTTTTCTGCGGCGCATTAACATCAAAAAGGCAAAAGCAAAAAGAACAAAAGAGATAAGGGCATATAGATAAAAACTCTTACTATTCTTCGGAAGAAATGGAGGCTCGTTTTTTTTCTGCTGCGGCAGAGAATTGATATTATCTTTGCCTGTATTATGTGCGGAAATTGCAGGAAGCAAAGGTGTTGTTTTTTCTTCAGTCTGTTCTTCAGGGAGGTTTGTATTCGGGGCAATGTCAATAACTTCTGCAGGAAGCGTTGTTTTTTCAAACAATCCGCTGTTTACATTAAACCATTCGATTTCCTGCTGGGGAAGTTTAAATTTTCCTGCCTTTTCGGGAATATAAACAACATTGATGGTTGCAGTTGTAACAAGTTGTCCGTCAACGGCAGACATGCTTGTTTCCGGTTTTTCCGGATACTGCTTAAAACCTTCTATGTCAGGAAATTGTAAAGCTGGAAACATGTCTTCGGGAAGTCCTGTTGCCGTTATGGTTATTTTTCGGCTTAAAGCTTCTCCCGCTTTAAATTGAGTTTGTGAAGACCATTCAGCCTGCATTGTCAGATTGCTCAAAGGAAGCCATACTCCTGAAAATCCGCTTGGTTTAGGTTTAATGGTAATATTTTGCGGTTTGGTTCTCATGCGGACAGGAACTTTTTGCCCGAAAGCGTTGCGAAAATCGACGCCAAAAGTCATCAGGTCATCTTGAAAATCAGGAAATCCGAAATCAACGTTTTTAATATAAAAGCCATTGAATAAAAACTGCGGAACGGAAATTTTGCCGCTTTTAAGGGGAAATGCAGCAAAAACATAAGTGAGGACATTCATGTTTTTTCCGTTTATAACATCTTTTTTGATGAAAGGCTTGTTGGAAAGAGGCGTAATAGTCCAGTTTTTTTGCGTTTCATCGCTGATGTCAAGAGAACTGCCCTGCAGTCCCAGACTGTCATAAATCGTAACCCAAACGGTCAACTGTTGCTGAACATAAGGCGTTTCCGGACTGAATGTCTGTTCGATTTGGAAATACGGCGAATTGGAATTTTCCTTGCTATCGGGAACAAAAGCGATATTTGAAACTTCTTTTACTTCAACTTCGGCATAATTTGAACTCAATCCGCCGAGCGTAATCGGTTTTATGGTAATTTTTCCTGTTTTAAGCGGTTTTAAGCCAATCGTCCACCTTTTGGTTTGTGTCAATGTTCCGTTAATATAATTTATTTGTCGGGCGGCATAATTGGAAACAATCTGAAAATCTTGTTGCAATGCACTTAAATCGGGATTTTCATCACTGTTACCGTTATAATCAATAGTCAAATTTAGGGTATCGCCCTCCGACATAGCGTTCTTGTCCAAATTAATGTTTATTTCTGCCGCATGAACGTGGAAAGCAAATAAACAGCCAAAGAAAAAAGTAAACAGGTTAAATATTTTCATCTCTATATCTGTCCTTTACATATTCTTTTTTTATAAATTCACGCAATAACCCTCCGGGATCCTCTGGGATTTCCCGATATTGCCTTTGCATCATGATTGCCTCACCGTCATATTGCTCATTTTCGTTTCCCTGTTGAGCCCTGACCAGATTGACGGACTGTTCCTCTTGTTGTCTTTCTGTTCCGTTATTGTCGTTTCCTGGAGTATTTCTGCTCTGGGCTTCGTCCTCTCCCTCAAGGGTGGCCTCAGCCGGCTGTTGCTTATTTTCACTGTTTTTTTGAGAACTGGTTTTATCGCTTTTTTCAGAATCCGTCTGTGTTTTTTGCTGTTGTTCGTCAGTATTCGTTTGCGCGTTTCTGTTTTCTTCTTCTGTTTTGGAGGCGGTAGAATTGCCCTGTTCCGTTTTAGGAGAGGCTTCCGGTGTGTTTTTATCGTTTTGCTGTGATTGGCTTTGACTCTGTCCGTTTTGGCCGGTTTGATTTTGGGAAGACTGTTTTTGCTGCTCCTGCTTCTCTTTATTGTTTTGCGGCGATGGATTGTTATTTGAACTTTGGTCTTGTCTGGGTTTCTGTTCTTGCGCATCGTTTGTAGAAGGATTTTGCTGTTTTTGATTATCGTCGCACTCAAGAACGGATGGGTCTTGTTTTGCTTTTTCAAATAATTCATTTATAACTGTAAGATTATATTCGGCATCACTGTTTTTCGCATCAGCCTCAAGCGCTTTGGCAAAAGCTTCTTTTGCTTCATTATATTTGCACATTTTTGTCAGAATGACGCCTTGGTTGTAAAAAGAAAGGCTGCTGTTGGATTTCTGAAATTCTTTTAAGGCATCTTCAGGCCTGCCCTGTTTGTAAAGGGTTGCTCCTATCCAGTCCGTGTTCTTAAAAAACTTGAGAGCCTGTTCATATTGCCCTTTTTGAAACAGTCTGAGGCCTTCCTGATCATTATTCAGAAAAAATCCGGCATAAGCCTGCAACGGAAACAACAATAAAACAAGAACAATCATTCCCCGCCGGAAAAACATCAAAGTGCAAAACAGGGGGATAAACAACAGATAATATCCGTAATCTTCAAAATCAGAACGCATATTTTGGCTGCGTTTAATTCTTTCTTCGTTAATTTTTGAGATTTCATTGACAAGTTTTTGCGTATTTGCACTTCTAACGCTTAAATAGACGCCGTTTCCGGTATCTGCCAAAACTTTAAGCTTTTCGTTTCCTGAAAATGATGTATCAATAACGTGAACTTTGTAATTAAGGGCAGATGCTTTTTTGACGTGTTGTAATGCCAAGTCAAACCGCTGCCCGACGTCGGAAGTAAATAAAATAATGCTGCCCTGCGCATAACCTGCGGCTTTAAATCGTTCAATTGCCAAATCAACAGCCCGGTCAAGCCGGTCGCCGTTGTCCGGAACAATGTCCGGTCTGATTTGCGGCAGAAGGTTTTTTAATAATTTGACATCGTCAGCAATCGGCGTAATGACATACGGTTCCTCCGAATATACTTCCAGGCCGAACTGCCCCTGCGGAATGTGTTCTGCCAAATCGGAAATCATAAATTTAGCCCGGTCAAGTCTGGAAGGCGTGATATCCGTAAGTTGCATATCCTGCGCCAGACTGAGGACAAACATATTCGGATTTTCCACGGCAAGGGAAGGGATTTCCGTTTTTTTCCATGCCGGCCCGGCAGCCGCAATGGCCGCCACGGCCAATCCCGTATAAATGAGTTTTTTTACGGAAAAATGTCTTTGCCCGCTATTGCTGACCAAAAGAAAATTTAACAAATTTTTATCACAAACATCTGCCCACGACGAAGCATTTCCACCTGTTTTTAATTTCTTAAAAAACAAAAGCAGAGGAAGCAGCAGAAAAACCAGCAGCCATGGGCGCAAAAAATGAAAATTATGGAATAAATCGTTCATTTCAGGTATCTCCCCGGCAAAAACAACAGAAACAATGTCAAAATAAGGGCAAAAGTCAAAGGAATATAAAACAAGTCTTTTTTCTCCTGCACGATATTGCCCTCGCTTTTAGCCGGCTCCAACTGGTCAATTTTTGTATATATTTCAGCCAGCGAGTTTACGTCTGTTGCTCGAAAATAGTTTCCTTTTGTTCTTTGAGCCAGCTCCTTTAGGCTTTTTTCATCGAGTTCGACATTGCCGAGTCCAAACAGTGAGCCGAGAAAGTTGCGGTCGGAACCGACGCCGACGGTATATATTTTTATTCCCTCTTTTTCTGCCAGGCCGATGGCTTGTGCCATGCTTAGGGAACCGTCGTTATTTTCTCCGTCCGTGAGCAAAATGATAACTTTATTGTTTTTTTCTTTTTCTTCCCGCAGATTTTTTAATGCCAGACCCAGAGCATCGCCGATAGAAGTCGAATTGCCGGCCATACCTGCATCAGCATTATTCAGAATTTCTGCAACGGCATTTTTGTCAAAGGTAAGCGGAGACTGTACATAAGCGCGTGTTCCAAAAAGAATTAACCCGAGCCGGTCTTCCGTTCTTTTTTGCACAAAAGAGCCGACAACTGCTTTTACGGCTGTCAGCCTGTCAATCCTTTGGGTTCGGGACAAATCCGGCTGCAGCATTGACGGTGATATGTCTATAACGAGCATAATATCTCTGTTTTCAGCCTTAAGACGGTATGGTTCGCCGACAAGTTGAGGACGTGCGGCAGCAATAACAAGCAGCACCCATAAAGAAAAAAGATAAAGATATTTAACGGAAAGCCAAGCTCTGCTTCCCAAAGCCGAAAATGCCGTTTGTTCAGATTTTGCCTGAATATATTTGATATCTTTTAAAAAGGGAACTTTTAATGCATCGCCGTGTACACCCCTGGCTTTGGGAAACAGAAAAAAAACGGCGAAAGGAAACAGCAGCAGCCAAAAAAATTGCGGATATTCAAAAGTGGTCATAGATTTTCCCCTATCCATTTTCGGCAGAAGTCTTTCAGGCTCTCAGCATCTTGCGGTACATAGGTTCGGCTGTTTTCTGAACCATTCATAAAAGGGGCAAACTTAAGAAGTTTTGCTGCCTGGGGGGATAAAGGAGAGGGAGTATGTTGATTTAGAAAGTCAATCCATTTTTCCCCGTAATATGAGCTTGCCTCCGGATATTTCAAAATGCAGATACGTCGCAACAATTCAGAAATCATAACCGCGGCATAAACCGGGCGTGATGTGGAAATTTCCTCAAGTTCTTTAAAAGCATAACGTCTTTTGCTGATTCGGCGCAGTTTTAAAATTATTTTTATAATCATGAAAGCAAAAACACCGGCAGCCAGAACAACCCACCATCCGTATGCTACGGGAAAAAAAGATACGCCGTCAGGTATTTGTATATCTCTTATTTCCGGCAGATTGTTCATAATCTCTCCCCATTAATAAAATAAACCTAACCATAAATTTATGTTAAAAAGTTTCAAATATCAAGAGAGCTTTGCAATATAATCTTTTATCAACGGAGCCATTCTTTGCGCTGCAACAGAATAAGCTTCCTTTTTAAAATCAATAACGTTGAAAACTGCAAACTCCAGCGTATCCCATTTATAGCGTTTAAATTCAGGATGAGGCATATCTAAGTGAATGTCTTTTTCGTTGCCTGTAAAGTAAAACAAAGAAAAATAAATATCTTGTCCGTCGTTAAATATGCCTCTTTTACGAAAATTTTCTTTTATCTCGGCAGAAAATTCATACCGCGTAGGTTCAACATCGGTATATACAAGCTCGACCGAAGATATGCCGGTTTCTTCATAGAGTTCTCTGTACGCAGCTTCTGCCGGTATTTCTCCCGCCTCTATGCCGCCTTGGGGAAACTGCCAACTGTCGTTGGCAGTTTCGATTCTGCTTCCCAGGAATACCTTGCCGTCCTTATTAAAGACAATAGCCCCCGCGCACGGCCTGAAATGCTTGCTCACCGGTTTTCTCCCTTACTTTTCGTCAGATTTGGAATACAGGGCCAGAGCTTTTACCAAATCTAAAGCGCGGACAAGTTGATAGTCAGCCAAATCTTCCTTGCTTTTGCCGTTTTTCTTTTCATTTCCGGCATCTATGTCGCTGTCGTTTTTCAAGGCATTATTTAAATCGGCCTCGCTGATATTTAAGGCGTAAGACTCAAGTTCTTCAATCTTAGCAGGTTTAACCTCAACATCGGGCTCAATGCCTTTCGCCTGAATAGAACGCCCGGACGGCGTATAATATCTGGCTGTTGTCAGGCGCATCGCCCCGTAATCCCGAAGCGGAATAACGGTTTGAACCGAACCTTTGCCGAATGACTTTTCGCCTAAGATAATTGCTCTGTGGTGGTCTTGCAGCGCACCTGCCAGAATTTCGGAAGCCGAGGCCGAACCTTCGTTGATAATGACGACAATAGGCAGCCCTTTGGCAATATCGCCTTCGTTTGCCATATATTTAACCGTATCCGCCTCATTGCGCGAACGGGTGGATACGATTTCCCCTTTTTCCAAAAACAGGTCCGAGACGTCAACCGCTTGGTCTAACAGCCCGCCGGGATTGTTTCTGACGTCAATGACAATGCCCAGCAGTTTATTTTTAAGTTTCTTTTTTGCTTTGGTAATTGCTTCGCTGACAGATTTGTCAACATCTTCCGTAAACGAAGAAATTCTGATGTAAACAATAGAGTCTTCCTTGATTTCATTCTTAACGGACTGGATTTTGATTTCCTGCCGTTTAATTGTCAGTTCAATCGGTTTGGAGTTGACTCTGCGTATGGACAGTTTGACTTTTTCGCCGACTTTGCCGCGCATTTTGCTGACGGCATCGTTTAAGCTCATGCCGACTACGGTTTCTCCGTTAATGTTTGTGATATAGTCGCCGGCCTTGATACCCGCTTTTGCCGCCGGAGTGTCGTCAATCGGCGAAACGACTTTAACCAAACCGTTGTCCATGGTAACTTCGATTCCCAAGCCGCCAAATTTGCCTTTTGTCTGTTCGCTCATATAATTAAAGCTGTCAGCATCCAGATAACTTGAATGGGGATCCAGCGATGTCAGCATTCCGTTAATTGCCGATTCGATAAGTTTCTTGTCGGAAACTTCTTCTACATAATTAAGCTTTGCCCGCTCCATAACTTCGCCGAACAAATTCAAAAGTTCATACGTGTTGGCATCATCGTCTTTGCTGGTCGCAGCCCTGACATTTGCAGCGCTTATCATCAGTCCTGCAAATAAAGAAATAAACAACAACTTACTTTTTCTCATTTTCTTTCCTATCAATAAAGTTTAACCGGCAATCCATGGCGCGGGGTTAATTGGATGCCTGTCTTTCCGTATCTCGACATACAGCTTTGCATTGCTGCTGTCGGGCATGGTGCCGACCGGTTCTCCGGCCAAAAGCATTTGTCCCGGTTCGCAGTCGATAACGCCCAAACCGGCAAGCAGAGACAGGTATCCGTCTCCATGTTCTACTATAATAATATTACCATATCCTTTAAATGGGCCGGAAAAAATGACCGTTCCGTCGTATGGTGCGATAACCTGTGCTTCCGGGCGAGTTTTGTAAACAATCCCTTTGGATGTTACGCCTTTGGAAAGCATTTGCCCGTATTCCGTTATGACCGTTCCCCTGACTGGTCGCGACAGCGAACCTTTGGCTTTTGCAAACCTGCCGCCCTTAGCTTGTTTTTTTATGTCTTCGTGTTCTTTTGTACTGATAACGTGCGGCGTTTTTTGCCGTTTTAATTCTTCCTGCCGTTTCAAAGCCGCAAGTCTTTCTGCCTCTTCCTGTTTTTTGCGGGCAAGTTCTTTCTGCCGCTCCAGTTCATCAAGCAAATCCCGCAGGTTTTTTGCCTTGGAAGAAAGATTTTCCGCCAATTTCTGCGTTTCGGCGCCTTTTGTTTCCAACACCTTGCGCATACCGGCTTTTTTCTTCATCAGCGTTCTCATTTCTGCCTGTTGCTTTTCCAGCAGTTCCTGTCTTTTCTTCGTTTCCGCGACAGTTTCTTCGACTTTTTTCTTCTGCTGGTAAACGCTGTCCAAATCTGTTTTGAGTTTTGAAGACTTTTCGTTCAAAAAAGGCACCGTTTCCCGGAGAAGAATGGCGCTTCTTATAATATCCACCGGCGAAAGCGGTTGTAAAATGACCGCTTCCGACGGGTTAAGCGACATATTTTGCAGCGAAGCCAGCGTTTGTACCAAAGAATTGTTTTCTTTCGCAAAAGCTGCTTCTTTGGTTGCCAAATCCTCTTTCAATGCCGCCAGTTTGTTTTCCAGTTCGGACATTTTGTCCTCATTGTTCTGGATTTTTTGTGCCAATCCGATAACAGTCTTGTCAATCTTGGATAATTCCAGATTGAGCTGTAGCGCCTGTGCCTGCAATTTTCTGGATTCTATCGTTTTCTTTTTGGCTTCAGCTTCTATCCTCTTGACATCGCTTTCGGATATATCTTTGGCATAGCCAGAATTCCCGCCCGGGCAATTCAGGACAAAAGCTGTCAACGCTATGCCAAAGAATAATATCCGTTTCATCAAAACCCTATTTTTCCAAGAGGGAGTTGCCCGTCATCTCTTTCGGTTTCTCAATATGCATCAAGTCCAAAAGTGTCGGGGAAATATCGGCAAGCCGACCGTCTTTCAGGCCTTTTACCGGTGGCTCTGCGTTATAAAGTACGGCCTGAACTTTCCCGACGGTATGTGCGGTATAAGGTTCGCCCGTCTTTTCATCAACCATTTTTTCAACGTTGCCGTGGTCGGCTGTAACAAACAGAACTCCGCCGATGTCTTTAATGGCTTTCATCACTTTTCCCAAACAGTCGTCAACCGCCGCAACCGCTTTCAGCGCCGCGTCCATAATACCAGTATGCCCGACCATATCGCCGTTGGCAAAATTGCAGATAATGACGTCGTACTTTTGTTTTTCAATCGCGTCAGTTAACGCTTCCGTAACTTCATAAACACTCATCTCCGGCTTCAGGTCATAAGTTGCGACTTTCGGGCTGTTGATAAGGATTCGCTCTTCGCCTTTAAACTCTTTTTCTTCACCGCCGTTGAAGAAGAACGTAACGTGTGCGTATTTTTCTGTTTCTGCGATTCGGAGCTGGGTCAGTCCGTGGTTTGCCACCACTTCTCCAAAGATGTTTTTCAGTGCTTCCGGCGCAAAAATCGTCTTCATAAAGCGATTGTGATCAACTGAGTATTCAACCATTCCGACCAGTATGGCGAAGTTGATGATTTTCTTTCTCTCAAAACCGGTAAATTCCTTGTCGCCCAAGGCATATAAGATTTCTCTCGCCCGGTCGGCGCGGAAGTTAATCATCAGCACGGCGTCGCCGTCTTGTGCTCCCTGATAATCGCCGACAACGGCCGGAACGACGAATTCATCCGTTACGCCGTCATTGTAAGACGCGGTAATTGCTTCGTCCGCGGTGGCAAAACGCTTGCCGTCGGCGAGAACGATGTTGTTGTAGGCCTTTTCCACTCTGTCCCAGCGCTTGTCGCGGTCCATGGCGTAAAAGCGCCCGGCAATAGTCGCAAGCTTGACATTCGGCATATCCTTGATGTTGTTTTCAAAATCGCTCAAAAAGCCTTTGCCCGACTGCGGCGGCGTGTCTCTGCCGTCCAAAAAGGCGTGTACGTCAACGTTGATGCCGTTTTTCTGCAAAATTCCGCAGACCGCTTCAATATGTTTCTGGTGGGAATGGACGCCACCCGGCGACATCAGCCCCATCAAGTGGCAGGTTCCTTTTGTTTCTTTGAGTTTGTTAATCAGCTCGACAAGTGTCGGATTCTTCTCCAGGCTTCCGTCTTTGATTGCCAGGTCGATTTTCGGCAAATCCTGCATAACGACGCGTCCCGCGCCCAGATTCGTGTGCCCGACTTCCGAATTTCCCATTTGTCCTTCCGGCAGTCCGACATCATATCCGGACGTTTCCACAAAACAATGCGGACAGGTCGCCAGCAGGTTGTGCCAGTTGGGCGTATGCCCCTGTTCAATGGCATTGTCGGGGGTAACGTTTGCCCGGTATCCCCAGCCGTCCAGAATCAATAGCATTACAGGTTTTTGCATTATATTTACTCCATATCTGATTTATTTTATCTCTAACCGAATATATAGGTCACTTTAAAGCAGAAAGCATTATATTTATCCATATTTTTTTAGGTTATAAACAATATAAGTCTTGTTAAGACAAAAAGATAGTTTTATATTGAAAGCAAGATTGGTTTATTTTGGGAAAAACGGATGAAAATATCCCCTTTGTGGCTGTTCTGTCTGGCCGCGTCGCCCGCCTGTGCCGGCACGCTGGAAACGGATTATGCGCTGGAACTCAACAATTATTACGGCTATACGGATTATGCCAAACCGTATAACCGCCTGCATAAACAGAATAATCTGAATTCCTCGCTGAATGCGTACGGGCGGCTGACCTACGAGTTTAACCGCGAATACGTTGCCTCGCTTATCGGCTATTTTATGATAGATTCGGCAAAGGAAGTTGAAAACTATAATCAGGGAATATGGGGCGAAGAGGTCTATGTACTGGCGGAAACCCCGTTCGGCGAATTTTCCGCCGGGCAGAATTATAACGTTGCTTATGCGTTTGCCGTCGGCGCGCCGAATGTCGGAGCCTGGCGGGTAAATAATACCGATTTGGTTAATTTCATCACCAATCCGAACTGGTACAAAAAAGGCGGCAGGATGTCTTATAAGACCCTGAATTCAACCTATATCAACACCGACGGCGCTTCCCCGAAAGTCAGCTATGTAACGCCGGAATGGCAGGGGATGAAGCTGGGTGCGACCTTTGTGCCGGAAACCTACAGCCAGTCCGGGCTTGTCGCCAAAGACGCGCCGTATAAGGACAAAAGCGCCTATATTCTCGGTGCGTACGGTTCGTGGGATGTTTTCGGCTATGAGTTGGAAACATCGCTCGGTTTTGCTGATTTTGATAAAAATGACAAAGAATACTCCGCAGGAATCAGTATCTACCGCAAAGGGTGGACGCTTGGAGCCTCTTATCGCAAAACCGAAACTTCCGGTACCGCTTATGCGCTGGATAAGGCGAACCTGTACGACGCATATAGGGAAGGGCAGGCGTATAATGTCGGCTTGAGCTATGCCATCGGGCCGTTTACGACCGGAATTGCTTATTTTGATTCCAAAGCTGATCACAGCGGCAATCGCGATAAAATTATCAGTTTTTCCAACAGTTGGCAGTATAACAAATATGTCGGTTTTTCGCTGACAGCCGCTCATTTGGAGTCGAAAGGAGCGGATTCGCTGCCGGAAAACAATGCCAAAGGCTATGCTTTCATTTTCGGGCTGGAGTTGAAGTTATGAACAAAATTTGTATAGTTTCATCGGATTCGCTGTTTGCTGGAGATTTGGCACAGCAAATTCTGCGCGAAGTGCCGGAAACGGAAATTCTCTCCGCCGATTCGGTACAAAATGCCGATATGCTTCTGATTGACGCGGAATCCGGCGAAACGGCGTCCTGTGCCGGGCAAAAGGCTGAAATTCCTGTGGTTCTCTTCTCATCGGAGCACGAATTGTCCGATTATGCCGATGTGGTGATAAAAAAACCGTTTGCCCTTTCCGGGTTTTTGCAGGCCTTGCAGAACAAAACCCTTCTGCCCAAAGTTCGCCGCAAGGAGTGTCTTAATCTTAAGGAATACAGCCTCTATCCCGTCAAAAAGGAGATTGTATCGTCCAAATCCGGCAAAACGACAAAGCTGACCGAAAAAGAAGTTGATATTCTTAAGTATTTGTACCAAAACCTGCCCGCCGCGGCCAGTAAAGAAGATTTGCTTGAAAATGTTTGGGAATACAGCGCCGGCGTAACCACCCATACCATAGAAACGCATATTTACCGTTTGCGCCAGAAAGTGGAGCAGGACGGCGGCAGCCAGCTGATATTGACGGAAAACAGCGGCTATCGTTTGAATGTATGAAAGCCTGTCCCTCGTTTCCCATCTGTTTTGCGTTTTTTCTCCCTTTGTCCCTCCTCCGCATTCACCCTCGTTCACTACTTCCCTCCCGCCTCGGCAAGCCCTTCGTCGGCAAATAGGTCACGCAGGCCATATCCGGCATCTTTCAGATAACAACCTAGGCGGCAGATAAGCCCGGTATATCTGCCTCTCTTTTTATCAGATTATTTGGATAGCCCCAGTGGCGTAAACGTAAATCGTATCTCTTTCCAGTCGCTGTATCTGGAGCCGCTTTGTGCCGACAATACCTTAAAGACACCGTAAACGTCCTGTGCTATATAAATTGCGCGTTCGGCGCTGTCTGCCAATGCCTGAAAATAGGTGTCAGTCCTGTAACGCCGCATATCTTCAATCTTTACGGATTCGATAAGTCCCTCTTTTGTCAGCTTGACGCTGATGACAACCTCAATATTGCGGTCGTCTTTACCGCCGGCAATCGTTTTCCATGATTCCTGAATTTTAGATTTTACAAAATCAATGCCGGATACCGATAGTTCGCTGAAATACGACCCTTGGCTGTTTCCCCCCTCTATACCGAGGTTGTTGACCGGCTCGTCATAAGGAACCTGTGCTGGAGCATCTTCCTCGCCGATTTGTTTCTGCAAATCATCAACGGAATTCATCAGGCTTTGCAGCGGATTAGCGCTCCTTACGGCATTTTTGTTTGGCTTTGTTGCCGGTTTACTGGCTGGAGTCGCCTTTTTGTCGGTTTCGGGCTTTTTCGGCTGAACCGGCTTTTTATTCGGTTTAATCTGCGGCTTTTTCTGGGGAATTGGTGCCGGTTTTTTCTTTTCTTTCAGTGGCTCTTTCGATTCCTTTTTCGGTTCTTCTTTGGTTTCTTCCTGTTTTGGAGTTTCCTCAATCAGCGACGGCGATTTTATTTCCGGCGCTTTTACTTCGGGAACAGGCTCCGGTTTGGGCTTTTCTTCAACTTTCGGTGCAGGAGCCGGCTCGGCTTTTTTAGGGGTAAAACTCTCTTCGACAGGCTTTTCTTTGCGTGTCGCCGGTCTTTTTTCGGGACCGCGAACTGCTTTTGCCGGAATATTTGTCGTATCAGAAATTTTTACGTTCTCCAAATCGACCATAATCGGCGGCTGTTCATCAAAATTACGTTTGCTTCCCAAAAACGGTATGTCAAAAACACATAGCAAAACTACTGCAATGTGTAAGGCAACCGATTTATAAACGTAATTTTTCTGCATTAACCGAAAACTTTCTAATTTTTGCTTTTCCGAGCTTCAGTTTTCAGCCCAACTTTGCTGAATCCTGCATCTTTTAACATAGCCATCAATCCGATAACACTGCCGTAAGATGAAGATGTATCTCCGGAAATGGTAACCGTTACGTCTTTGTTTTCTCCTTTGATTGCCTTAATCTTGTCAATAATCGTTTCCGGTTCGATTTGGCTTTGGCCGATGTAATAATGCCCGTCTTTGTCAACACTGATATTAATAGAGGTATCTTTGCCATTCAGCGTGCCTCCGCCGACTTTCGGCAGGTCAAGCGGGATTCCTGACGTCATAAGCGGCGCTGCAACCATAAAAACCACTAAAAGCACCATCATAACGTCCATAAGGTTCGTCATATTGATATCAGCGTTGCGACGGCTGCCCCGCCTTTGGATTCTTCCGTTAATAATTGCCATATCTTTATTCTCCGGCCATTTCTGCTTTAATAGTCGTATCGTCAATTTCCCGCGATAAAATGCTTGAAAATTCTGCCATAAAGTTTTCGAGCTTTTTGGCATAGCGGTCAATATCCGTGGTAATCATATTATAGGCAATATAAGCGGGAATTGCGGCAATCAAGCCAAATGCGGTAGTAAACAGGGCTTCGGCAATACCCGGAGCAATAGAAGTCAGAGAGTTGCTTTGGGTAACTGCAATAGCGTTAAAACATGAGATAATGCCCCAAACTGTTCCAAACAGCCCGACCAGCGGCGCCACCGAACCGGTAGAAGCCAAAAAGCCCAGATGATTGTCCATCTCGTCAAGCTCTTTGTCCATGGAAACCATCATCGCCTTTTCGATTCGCTGCTGTAAAGAAACGCCGCGCAGCCCCCTGTCTGTTTTGGACTTCATAATGTTCGTACGGCGCCATTCTTTCATTGCCGCAACAAACATAGCCGACATCGGATCCTGCGGATTGCCGATAGAATCGTACAGCTTGTCAAGCGAACCGCCGGACCAAAAACGCTCTTCAAACGTCTTGGACAGGCGTTTGACTTGGCGCAGCGTATTTATTTTTTCAAAAATAATCGCCCATGACCAGACCGAAGCGGCAATCAACCCAATCATAACCGCTTTGGTAATCAGGTCGGATGACCATACCATATCCCACATCGAAAGTTGATTTACAACCTCGGCAGCAACCTCTGTTTCCATCTTTTTCCCCATTTTTGATAATTTTTTAAACTTCTTTGCTAAGCTTTAACATATAATCGTAAAAAATCAACTAATCAAAAAGAAAAAAGAGTTGTTCTTAAGATTTAACTCTTAAAAACAACTCTTTCTCTCAAATACAGGTTACTAGCCATGATACAAACCAGTAACCGGCGACAATAACTACAGCAGCAATTACCAGAAGGGCTGTCCATCCGATAAGTGCCAGAATGCCATTGCCAAACAATTTATGTACCCCTGTCAGCCAATAGACAAGATACAATGCAAAGAATAATACTTTTCTGACTGACCATCCAAAATCATGGATTGCATCCACAATTGTTGGAAAAAAGTAGTCGTTAGAAAAACCGATTTTGGCATCGACATATAGTACGAGCCAAACGCTCAAAAGGGCGCAAATGCCAGCCCAAATGAACGAGAAGATACCTTCCTTCATAAGCCTAATTATATTTAAATTATATTTTTCTAAACAAAACTATACCACATTTTTAGACTTTTTGCAAGCTTTTTACATCATAGAGCCTGCTTTTTGCAGCTTTTGCCTCAAAAAAAGAAACCGTTTCCGGCTTCTTTTTTATATTTTTTAGAAATCCCTGAATCTTCCGGGGAATATTCGTATTTAAACTATCGTTATTTCCTAATATGGATTTTTAGACGGATCAGGAGATTCTAAATCGTTGCTCCACTTAATGCGTTTGGCACATTCATTGTCCGCTGCGTTTTTAATCCGGCACAAATTGACTTCAATATCCGGCACGCCCGCCAAATTATAACAAATGTCTCCGGTTGTCGTAATAAACCGTTCCTGAGAGCCTTTTTCGGCAACGTTCCTGAAAATAAAAGCGAAAACACGATGCGGATAAACCAATTGCAGCCCCATAGTCTTTAATTCCCGGTCAAGATTTGATTTTAACGTAACGCCGAAAGTGCAGTTAGTCCGCCCTGTCATATCCTGAAAGACTTTAAAGCTGCCTTTGCTGACTCCGATAAGCATATCTCCGTTTAAAGGCTTGAGAATGCCGTCTGCTGGTGCGGACGGAGCTGTCGCCCCGGTTTGCTTTATTTTTTCGGCAGCCTTTTGAGCCGTATTCTCAAAGTTTCCCATATTTTCAACATTTTCTCGAATTTCCGGGTGGTCTCCGAACATTTCATTAAACAAAGCTTCGTTTTTATCGGTTTCATCAAAGGATAATCCTCCTGAAGACGGAAAAGAAGCCTCTTGCGCAGTTTCTCCGTCTAAAACTTGTGCGTTAATCGGCTGTACCGGCGCAAAAAGCAAAAACAGACCGTAAATGCTGGAAATAACTCTTTTCATATTCAGTCTCCTGTATAAAATTTATTCGGCAAAACAGTGCAAAATATTTGGGGTAAAAAAACTTTAACACACAGTTCCGTAATCTGACCGCTCGCCATCCGAAAGTTCTGCCAAATATGCTTTTAAAGCTCGGGCAGCCTTCCGTTTCGAAAACCGCCCGTATTCTGCTGTAATATCCGATAATGACTTTTTCTAATAGATGTTTGTCAGCGTCTTGTCGGATGTTCCCATATTTTCGACGATTTTGCCGATAATCATATCAATGTCTGAAAGTTCGCGGCTTTCTGCCGATTCGCTCATTGCAGCCTCTTCAGTTGCTGAAATGCGTTTAAACTCGCCGAAATATTCCGGATTCTTCGTGCTGACAAATTGGAATAAATCCGTGCAATCGCTTTTATCTGCGCTCATTCCAAAACTGCCGATGGTTTCCGTATTGCGTGCAATATCGCACGGCGTTACCGTGTAGTGTGCATCGCTTAACATCAGATAACACTTTTCATTATCCATATAAGACCGCAGGGAAATCTGTTTGTCGGCACCGAAAGCGTTAACTGTTACTGATGTTTGAACCGGTTTTGATGCGTCCTCTTTGCTGAACAGGGACTTTTGTTTTTCCGCCTCTTCTACACCCAACAGGGACTCGACATAACGGTCAAATTTAAAACGTTCGTCGACAACATCCGGCCAGTCAAGGTTTACGGTAAATGTTCTGAAGTTAATAGAAGTTCTGTTGTATAGGGTAATCATATAATTGCACCCTTTGACAACGCCGTCTTCCAAGACCGGGTCGATGTCATGAATCTTAAAAATGACGGCATCAGGCCTGGTAGACGGTTCGCCGGATTTTGCCGCGGCCTTAGCCGTCGGTGCCGGAGCTTTTTCTGCAGCCTGAAGTGCTGTCGGCGCCGCCATAACAGCCCCTAAAAGGAAAACAGCCAGAAACTTTATCGATTTTTTCATTTTAAAACCTCATAACTTCTTATGTATGACTGTATCATACGCACAGAGTGTTTAATTTTTATTAATTGCAAATAAAAAAATGCGGGTTTCTTGCAATTGCAAAATATAAAGACAGCTTCAAATGAACATAATTACTAAAAACGGTCAACTGATTAGTGTTCGGCACTTTTAATCAGGCATTTTAATGCCATAAATTAAACTGTTTCTTCGTCCATCTTTTTCTTTAAACGCAGCAAATCGACCCATACTTTTGACTTTTGTGAGGAACTTCGTAACAGATAAGACGGATGGTATGTTGCAAGAACATGTGCCTTCTTTTTCTCATTAATCTGATATTCCAACCATTTTCCTCGTGTCCGGGAAATGGAGTCAGATACATCCATCACTGATTTTAAGGCAATTCCTCCCAGCAATAACAAATAATCAGGTTCAATCAATTCAATTTGTCTCTTAAGAAATGGCAGACAGACGGCAATTTCTTCATCGGTCGGCGTTCTGTTCCCCGGCGGTCTCCAAGGCAAAACATTGGTAATATAGCAGTCAGGCCTGTTGACGTGAATTGCGGCCAGCATTTTGTCTAACAATTTTCCGCATCTGCCGACAAAGGGCCTCCCGATGCGGTCTTCATCTGCGCCGGGAGCTTCTCCGATAAGCAACAGTTTTGCTTTAGGTGCCCCGTCGCCGAAAACCGTGGAAGCTGCCGTATTTTTCAGGTTGCAGCCGTCAAAATTCTGCACGATATTTCGCAGTTCGTCCAAAGAAGATGCTTTGGCACAGATATCGCGTGCATTTTTTGTAGCAGCAGCATAAGGCTGCATGGTCTGAGCCGTCGGCGCAAAACTGCGAGGTTCGGAAAAAGAAAGGTTTCCTGCCCGGCCGGTCGGCTGTCCGCTTGCCTGTTTGCCTGAAAGAACTTGTGCCGGAACGCTTTTAATTGTAGCCTGAGAGAAAAACTTTTCGGTCTCGCCGGTCAGGCACGGCAAATCGCCGCAGGTTTCGTTGACACCTGCCCACAAATACCAGTCGAGAGCTTCCCGTATGTTAATTTGTTTATTCATTGCTGCCAATTATATATATTATACTTTTTATTGCAATATAAAGCAATTATTTACACAAATATAATAAATTTAGTTTAAAGTTAAGAGCAAATTGATAATATGAAACGGCAAACTACGGGAATTTTTAAACATATGTTGAAAGCGAGCTACATTATCACCCTGTTAAGCGGGATTGGGATATTCAATTCCTGCACCGGCAATTTTATTAATATGCCCGAATATCAGCAGGAGCAGGCATATCTTTTGCAAAAGGATACTGCATACGGCAATTATTTGGCCGGCAGAGTTGCCCATATACGGCAAGATTATGATAATGCGGCGCGTTATTATGTGCGGACGATAGAAAAAGGAATGGTTAATGAAGATTTACTCGGTAAAACATATATCATTCTGGCATCACAGGGGAAAATTGATCAGGCGGTAAAATATGCCGGAATAGCCCGCAAAAATGGGGATAAAAATAATTTTATCGACGTTATTAATGCCGTTTATGCATTTAAGCATGGTGATTATAAGTCTTCCCGAGTTGCTTTGAACAGCATAAATGAAAAAACATACAAAAAACTGATTGCTCCGTTGTTCAACGCATGGAGTTATGTCGGAGAAGACAATTACGAACAGGCTGTAACAGAGCTGCAGAAACTGTCAGGCATGGAAGAAATGAAAACAGTCTATAGCCTGCATAGCGGCCTGATTTCCGAATATTTCGGTAAAACGAAAGATGCGCAAAAATATTATGATATCGTAATTAATGATAAAGCGAATGATATGTCGTTCCGGGCGTTGCAGATTATTTCAAATTTTCTGGTTCGCAACGGAGAAAAAGAAAAAGCGCTTAATTTAGTAGCCAAGTATTATGGTTCCAGCAATATAAAGGAAATGCTTGCCAGCCTTCGGGAAAAAATAAACCAGGGCAGCGCGGCATCTTCCCGGCTGGTAAATACTCCTGACGAAGGGGCGGGGGAAGTCTTTTTGGAAATTGCCCTGTTATTCAAATCTGTGCCGGTTGGCCACGATTATGCCCAGATTTATATGGCTGTCTCGGAATATTTTAATCCCGATAATGATATCGCCAAAATAGCTATGGCGGATTTGTTTGAAGAACGGTTGATGCTTAATGATGCCAATAAGTATTACGATTCGATTGGTAAAAAATCAGAGATGTACTATCCGGCGCAGATGAAAAAAGCCAATAATTTGTCTGCCGAGAAAAAATACAGTGAGGCGATAAAAGTATTAAAACGGCTGCTTCGGGAAAATCCTGGCAATTTTCAGGTATTGTTTAATCTGGGCGATGTTTTGCGTGTAAGCAATAATCAGCCGGATGCTATTAAATATTACAATAAAGCCATAAATTCCATATTTTATGAGAGTGAAAAATATTGGCCGGTATACTATGCGCTGGCAGTTTCTTATGATAAAAACAATGAATGGGGCAAAGCTGAAGAAAGTCTTGAAAAAGCTCTGAAATTAAGCAACCGCCATCCGCAGGTGCTCAACTATCTTGGATACAGCTGGCTTAAATATAATATGAATACGGACAAAGCCGCGGCCATGATTTTGGAAGCTTATGAAAAAGACCCGAATGATGGTGTGATAATGGATAGTCTTGGATGGGTCTATTTTAAAACCGGAGATTATGATAACGCCATTTTATATTTGGAAAAGGCATCAGAACTTAATCCTCAAAATGCTATTATCAGTGATCATCTCGGCGATGCATACTGGTTTGGCGGGCGTAAAAATGAAGCAGTGTTTCAGTGGAAACAGGCTTTGTCTCAAAAAGAGGAACAAGAAGAGTTAAATGCAAAACAGGTAAAAAATAAAATAGAAAATGGATTAAAAAATATAAAAAAGCTTTCAATCCAAGATGAAAAAATCAAGAAAAACCTGCATAGTCTGAACGATATAACCGAATAATTCAAAGGCTGCCGCAAATATGCAAAATGTTTGCGGCAATTCTCAGGCTATCATAAACACATATTTATAAAAGAGTGTTGCCAACTCAAATATAAGCATGGAATAAAATTATTTTTGATATTGTAAAATAAGTTGTTTTAAATGTTTCGCAAGCCGGGCAACCGTTTGTTCGTCCTTTCCTTCAATCCGGAGTTTGATAACCGGTTCGGTGCCGGATTTTCTCGCAATCAGATTGCTGTTTTCGCCCAAAGTTTTCTTTGCGTCATTTAAGGCTGTTTGGACATCATCATGTTCAAGGCTTTGCTGCATAAATTCTTTGGTTGAAAACCGGATATTTTCAATTAAACAGGGATAGGGGGAGAATATCGGAAAAATTTCATTCATAGGCTTGTTGGTTTCCAAATAGGCCAAAGCCAAAATAATGGCTACGGCCAAAGCGTCGCCGCTTTTTGCGTATTGTGAAAGAACAATATGTCCCACAGGTTCTCCGCCTAGCGAGGAAAATTTTTCTTTCATTAAATCAATAACGTATCTTTCCCCGACCTTGCTTTGAAAATAAATAAAACCGTTTTTACGCAGATATTCCCCCAGTCCCAGATTGGACCATTCTGTACTGATGACTGTGTTATTGTTGAGTTGTCCGTGTTTTTTTAGATATTGCGCCAAAAAACAGAGCAGTTGGTCTCCGTCAATAACCGTTCCCGTATTATCGACAAGAATAACCCGGTCGCCGTCCCCGTCAACCGCAATGCCAAAATGGGCATGGGCTTCTTTAACGGTTTGAGCCAGCTGTTCTGTGTGCTGGGAACCGCAGTTTTGATTAATGTTATACCCGTCCGGCTGATTATTGATTGAAATAATGCCGGCACCCAAATCCTTGAATGTCTGGGGAAGAATATAAGAATAAGCGCCGTTTGCGCAGTCAATAACCACCCGCAGCCCTTGCAGGGCTTTATAATTAGGTGCAATTTTGCGCATATTTTCAATATAGTCTTCAATAATTTCGTCTTTTTTGAAAATTTTTCCGAAACGCGTCTGTTTTGATGCTGGCGGTGTTTTTTCAGTTAAATGATTTTGTTCTAAGAGTTTTTCAATTTTTACATAAAAGTCGTCGGAAAATTTGTCGCCACTCTGATCGATAAGCTTTATGCCGTTGTCTTGATAAGGGTTATGTGATGCCGTAATCATTAAGGACATATCCACGCCGAGTTCCGGCGTTTTCAATGTAACCAACGGTGTAGGGACAATGCCCAGTAAAATAACGTCAATTCCGTTTGCCGTAAATCCGGCGCTTAGTGCTGCTTCAATCATATCTCCGGATATGCGCGTATCTTTGCCAATGGCTATTTTCTTTTTATCCGTGCACACCGTTTGGCTTAATATTTCTGCCAGGTTAAATGCAAAGTCCGCCGTCATCGGATAGAAACCGGCAACGCCTCTGACACCGTCCGTACCGAATAATTTATTTGCCATTATATTGCTCCATATTGCACCGCATAAATTTTCCTGCTTATTAGGCTAAAGCTATAAGCGGCATAATGCAAGCATATTGTATATTATGCTACAAAATAAATTGCCGCGGCATATAAGAACCAGCCGCGGCAATAAAAAAGCAAAATTTACAAAAAAACTTATAAAATGTATCTGACGCCAACGTAAACTTCTTGGTCGGTTACGCTTGTTTTCCCGTTAAATTCGTCTAAATCGCCCATATCGTAGTAGCGGTACCCGACGTCAAGATTCAGTCTGTTTGTCAGTTTTGCTGATATACCGGCACCCAATGACCAGGTAAAACTGTCATCGTCCATCTTAAGCTTGGTACCGACACTGTTATTTGTTATAGTCAGCTTATGGTTAGTCCAGCCGATACCGGCGTCAACAAACGGCGTAAACCAAGAATACGGAAAAAAGTCATAATAAACAATGAACATGTATGATTGTGATCTGAATTTTCCTTTTGCATAGCTTGAGATATTTTCGCTGTTGGCTTTTCTCCACATATATTCTATTTCGGTTCTGAAATGCTCGTGTCTGTAACCAATTCCGCCGGAAGCAATAAATCTTTTCTTGTCAACGATATAGTGGGAAAAACTGTTTCCGACTCCGCTTCTGTCGTCATCAACTTCATACTCTGCATACCCGGCGCGCCCGGCCAGATAAAATCCGTCACATTCGGCAGCTGCTTTTTCTGCCGTGAAAATAAAGGCCAAAGCCAAAATTGCCGTAAAAATTTTATTGTTTGTCATTAAAGAAACTCCGTTTCACTAGTCCTGAATTTAATTCGTAGACAAAATAACACAAAATTTAAACAAAACAAGTAAAAAATTAACAAAAGGTAAATTTTTTTTGTAAAAGCATATTTTTTTCTATTTTTCCCTCAAAAGCGTTGATTTTATAATAATATGTGTTAAACCTTAAAACCAAGGTGGTTGGATAGCTGCGCCGGGATTTCTTCCGGTGAGGAAAGTCCGAGCGTCATGGAAACGGGGCACCGGATAACGTCCGGCTGGAGAAATCTAAGGGAAAGTGCCACAGAAAATTACCGCCAAAATTATTTTGGTAAGGTTGAAAAGGCGAGGTAAGAGCTCACCGCAAAGATAGTAATATCCTTTGGCAAGGCAAACCCTGCCCGACGCAAGACCAAATTAGGAGGGCGGCTTTAAGCCGTTACATGGGGCGTTTCCACCCTGCTCCAGAGGTAGGTCGCTCGAACCGAATGGCGACATTCGGTCCAGATGAATAGCTATCGCTTTGAATCTTTGCCTTCGGGTAAAGCAAATGACAAGTACAGAACTCGGCTTACAGACCACCTTTGATTTTTTATGGGAGAGAATAATGCAGTATCAGCACACGTTAAAAAATGCTATTGAAATAAAGGGAATAGGACTGCACTCCGGTTGTACTGCCGTAATGACGATAGAGCCTGCTCCGGAAAATCACGGCATTCGGTTTCAACGGACTGATATTGCGGGAGCTGAAACGATTCCGGCATTGTATTCTAATGTCGTTGATACAAGGAATTGTACCTGCTTAGGTGCCTCTCCGCAAAATATCGTCAGTACGATAGAACATATAATGTCGGTCTTTTATATCCTCGGCATAGATAATGCGCTGGTTAAGGTTAATAATCCCGAGGTTCCGATTCTTGACGGCAGCGGCCGCGAATTTCTGCGTATTTTGCAATCGGCGGAATTGGCTGTTCAAAATGCCCCGCGCCGTATTTTGAAAGTTTCCCGCGAGGTCCGGTTTGAAGATGGCAAAGGCGCAAACATAACGCTGTTGCCGGCAGAGACTCTGCACATTTGCTTTGATATAGAGTTCCCTTCCAAGATTGTCGGACATCAGAATTTTGATAAAGACATAACCAAAGAAGTCTTTGCCGCGGAAATTGCGCCATGCCGGACTTTCTGCGAAAAATATCAGGTCGACTATCTGCAGTCAATCGGACTGATAAAAGGCGGTTCGCTGGACAATGCTGTTGTTTTGGATGGAGAAACGATATTGAATCCCGGCGGTTTTCGCGTGCCGAATGAATGTGTAAACCACAAAGTAATGGATACCATTGGTGATTTATATACTTCGGGGTATTATATATTGGCAAAAGTTGTTGCCAACAGAAGCGGACATTATCATAATAACGAAATCCTGAAACAGCTGTTTGCTTCTGCGGATAATTATGAAATACTGTAAGAGAGGGAAAAGAGGATGAAAAAGATTCTGTATGTACTGCCGGTCATTGGTTTGATGTTCCTTTCCGCTTGTGCTTCAACGGAAGAACCCGTCAATGACGAGGACAAAAGCGCGGAAACCCTGTATAACGAAGCTTACGATTATCTGAACAAAACGTCTTATCAGAAAGCAGCGGAGACGTTTGATAAGGTTGAAATGGAACACCCGTATTCCAAATGGGCAACCAAGTCCAAGCTGATGAGTGCGTATTCGTATTATAAGGACGAGAAATACGACGATGCCATTGCCGCGCTGGACCGTTATATTCGTCTGCATCCCGGTAACAAAGATGTTGCCTATGCCTTTTATCTCAAAGGCGTCTGCTATTACGACCAAATTGCGCCGTCTCAAAAAGAACAGTCGGCAACCCGCGATGCATATGAAACTTTTTCTCAGGTTATCGCGATGTTTCCGGACAGCGAATATGCTGCCGATGCCAAAGCCAAAATGGCGTTGATAGAAGACCACCTTGCCGGGCATGAAATGAGTGTCGGGCGTTATTATCTGGAAAATAAAGAATACATTTCCGCATTGAACCGTTTCTCAACCGTAACAGATGTTTACCAGACAACCAGCCAGATAGAAGAAGCTCTGTACCGTGAGATAGAAATATATACGCTGCTGGGCTTGGACAGTGAAGCTGTAAAAAAAGAAGAAATCTTGCGCCGCAACTATCCTGACGGCAAGTGGACGGCAATGGCTGCAAAGTTAATCGCAAAGGACTGATTTTCACTGATGCTCAAGACCCTATCCATAAGAAATGTCGTCCTGATAGACAGTTTGGACATAGATTTTTCCGGCGGTCTGACGGTTTTGAGCGGTGAAACCGGCGCCGGCAAGTCCATTCTGCTGGATTCGCTTGGGCTTTTGCTGGGCAGCCGTTCCGAGTCGTCGCTTGTGCGAACCGGGGCGGACAAACTGTCCGTAACCGGCGTTTTTGAAGTCCGTCCGGACAATAAAATTTATGACATTGCCGCGGAATATGATTTGGAAGTGGACGGCGATATCATCATTAAGCGGACGATTTCCGCTGACGGGCGCGGCAAAATACTCTTTAATGACCAGATAATCACCTTAAAGCTGTTGCGGGAATTAAGCCGCTGCTTAATAGAAATTCACGGCCAGCACGATAATCAGGGATTACTGAATCCGGCGACCCATTGTGATATTTTGGACAGTTGCGGTGTTTGCGGGAAAGAGCTTGCAGCTGTCAGAGAGGCTTTTTCCGCTTATAAAACTGCCGCTGCTGCGCTTCGCAGTCGTGAAGAAGCCCTTAACAAAGCAAAAGAAGACGAAGAAAATCTGAAACACTGGGTGCAGGAACTAAACAAGCTGGCACCAAAAAAAGGTGAGGAAGAAACTTTACGTATCCGTCGCAGCGAACTGATGAATGCCGAAAAGATAATAGAAAAAATGAACGCCGCTTATGCTTATCTTAATGGCAGCAGCTCTGTATTAGACAGTATAGCCAAGGCACAAAACGCCATTTCCCGCGTCAACGAAATTGTAAATAACAAATACGCCGATATTGAGCAAAACCTGGAAACGGCACTTTACAGCCTCAATGACGCGGTGGAACGCATAGAAGCCGGTTCGGCGGACGTTTCACTAAACCAAAATGAGATTGACGATATAGAAACACGGCTGTTTGCGCTGCGCAGCGTTGCCAAAAAACACCGAACGGAAATAGATATGCTGCCCGAAAAGCAGGAAGAATTATCTGCTGCCCTGCAAAATCTGCAAAACGGCGAAGACAGTCTGCGCGAATTGCAGGAAGAGGTCAGGCGCTTGCGTGAAGCCTATATTGCCGCGGCGTCAAAGTTAAGCGAAAAGCGCATTAAAACCGCTGCCAAACTGGATAAAAGCATTATGCGCGAACTTCCGCCGCTGAAAATGGAAAAAGCCGTTTTCAGAACTTCCGTAATCCCAAAAGAAGAAAGCCAGTGGTCGGAAAAAGGTTGGGATTCCGTTTGTTTTGAGGTATCAACCAACCCTAATACCCCGATGGGTGCGTTGAATAAGATAGCTTCCGGAGGCGAACTGTCGCGTTTTATGCTGGCATTAAAGGTAAACCTTGCGCAGACTTCCAGTCAGGAAACGCTGATTTTTGACGAGATAGATACAGGTATCGGCGGCGCTACGGCAGAAGCGGTGGGCGAGCGTCTGGCGCGTTTGGCGGAAAAGGTGCAGGTCATGGTTGTAACTCATTCCCCGCAGGTTGCCGCGTTCGGCAGTGAACATTTTAAGGTGGAAAAAACAACTCAAAATGACATTACGACAACCAGGCTGGAAAAATTAACTGCCGCGGGCAAGGTTGAAGAAATCGCCCGTATGCTTGCCGGAGAAAAAATTACCAAAGAAGCGCGTGCTGCGGCTCATGTTTTGCTGAACAAAGATAAAAACCCGGTATTATTTTAATTGGTTTCAGCCCTTTCCATTATACTTTGCTGAGTTTATCCCTGTTGCATCACGCTTGCATAGCCTTTGACTATTCCAAAGATTGCCATTTACATATTCAACACGGCATCAGAGCGTTTATGTTATGGTTTTCACTGCTTCCTGTGTTACCGCTCTTTTTCTTTTGCATAGCAAAATTATATTTCCGGCTGTCAGATGCCTATAACTTCCCCTGTCTTCGTTTTAAGCGTGACAATTTATAGCTGACAACGGACGTATCTCTTCCTGTTTTGGCCAGACGGTCATACATACGTTCAATTTCTTTTTCCAGATATGCCGTTTCAATTTCATTGTCTAAGGCGGCTTTTTCTTCAGCATTTCCCAAACCCCGGATGCTGCATACTTCGCGTATAATATCAACCACATCTTTTCCCGAATTTTGCCGTTTCCGGATAAAATAGGGCAATTCGTAAACCAGCTGTCGGGTATTGTCATAAACTTTATCGCCGTCACAACATTTGTCGTATTTGTTTTTCAGCAGGCTGAAAGCGACTTCCAGTTCAAAATCATTATCAACAACGACAAACGGTACCGGGTCGGAAAAACCTTTATTGGAAATGGATTTAAGAAATTCAAGCAAATGATGGAAAAAACCGCTGATATTGTAAAGAATAAAAGGTTTTCTTTGTAGCAACCCGTCCTGCATGGCTACGCAATCATACGCAAGCTCATCCAGTGTTCCGACGCCACCCGGAGCAAATACGACAAAATCGGCATTCAGCAGCCTTTGTTTGCGCTCTTCTAATGTTTTCGCAAAAATAACGTTAATATGCTTCAGCATAATATCGTCTGAATCATAAAGCTTATAATATTCTTCGGTTGTAATCCCCTGAATGGGAAATTCAGGTGCCGGACAATGTTGTTTTTCATTCCACGCATCCATCACGCCGCGGGCAACTGCTCCCATAATACCTGAATTGGATAAGCCAAAATCAAGTTTAAATCCCATCTCGACAATTTTTTTGCCCAGAGTGTACGCCTCTTTGACATAAACCGGATTATGGCCGCCGCGCGAACCCCCGGCAACAAAGACGCGGATACCGTCTTTTTCATTTTCTTTAATAAATGCGGAGAGTAGTTCTTCGCTGTTGTTGCAGTTTGGTTGGTTTTCCATAGCGTCATCTCCTCTCTTAAAAATTTTTGCCGCCTTAAAAATTCTACCGCACGCTGTCCGGTGCAAATTCGGATTTTTATCCGTTTCAAGCCAGTTCTTCAATGTCTCCCTGCTTCTGTTTTTGATAAAATTCTTTGGCAAATTCATCAAGCCTGTCTTCAGCCAAAGCTTTACGGATTCCCTGCATCAGCCGCTCATAATACCGGATATTATGCCAGCTTAACAGCATAACGGCCAAAATTTCGTTACATTTTTGCAAGTGGTGAATATAAGCACGGGAATAATTACGGCACAGAGGACAGTCGCATCCGGCTTCTACCGGCCTCGGATCTTCACGGTGCCGGGCGTTGCGGATGTTTATGGGGCCGTACTCCGTAAAAGCCTGTGCCGTTCTGCCGGAACGAGTAGGCATAACGCAGTCAAACATATCCACTCCGCGCAACACTGCACCGACGATGTCGTCGGGTTTTCCGACACCCATAAGGTAACGGGGTTTATCTTCCGGCAGCATACCCGGCGCATAGTCCAGAACCTCAAACATCTTGTCCTGTCCTTCGCCGACGGCCAGCCCGCCTATGGCATAACCGTCAAATCCGATTGCCTTTAATTTCTCAGCAGATTCCCTGCGTAAATCTTCATAAACACTGCCCTGCTGGATTCCGAAAATGCCGTATCCGTCGCGATCCTGAAAAGCGTCACGGCTGCGCTTTGCCCAGCGCATTGAGCGTTGCATGGATATTTTAGCTTCTTCAAACGTTGCCGGAAACGGTGTGCATTCATCCAAACTCATCGTTATATTAGAATCAAGCTTATGCTGGATGCCGATGGATTCTTCCGGCGTCAGGAAAAAAAGCTTGCCGTCAACATGAGATTTGAAGCTGACGCCTTCTTCAGTCAGTTTCCTCAACCCTTTAAGGCTCATAACCTGAAATCCGCCGGAATCGGTTAAAATTGGTCGGTGCCAGTTCATAAACTTATGCAGCCCGCCCATTTTTTCCACCAAATCAGCTCCCGGCCGCAGCATAAGGTGATATGTATTACCCAAAATAATTTCAGCCCCGGTCGATTCCACCGATTCCGGCAGCATGGCCTTGACTGTGCCGCAGGTTCCGACCGGCATAAACGCCGGCGTGTTGACAATGCCGTGTTTGGTATGCAGCTTTCCCAGCCGCGATTTATTATGTTTTTTTAAGATTTCAAATTTAAGTGCCATTTTTATTTCCTTTTTTATTTGTTAAAACTGTTATCAGTTTTATTATTCTTTATAAATCTTGCTCCACAAAGGTATTTCGTTACCGATTCCTTTAGCTAGCTTATCTGCTTCAATAAAAGCCATTTCTCCGCTGTCAAACATAACCCGGTACCATTTTTTGTCGGCGGTGTATCCAGTAAGCCGGACTGTTGTTCCCCGTTCAACGGTTGCAAAAACATCAAAGCCCCGGTCAGCGCCATGCATCGCCTGCGTCGTATCCGTAACATGGTATAACTGCAGTTTGTCATGTACGTCAACCGGAATGTCAAAAATCTTTGCAACGGCAACATCGCTGAAAACTTTCTGTCCGTTTTTAAAAATAACAACTTCTTTGACGTTGACCTTATTTTTGTTTTCAGCCTCTATTTTACCGAGAAACAGTCCGCCGGCGATAAGAAATAATATAATCAGCAACATAAACGGATAGAAAAGTTGTATCCTTTTCAGTTTTCCGAAATTCCATTTTTTGACGCCGAGCGGGGTGTAATCGCTTAACGTCTGTAAATATTGATTAAGATAGGGCATTTCGTCTTTGTTTGCGTAATCTCTTGCCAAGGCGGCAAGTGTTGCTGCTTCCTTTTTCTTTCCCTCGGCATTATAAGCCAAAGCGTTATGCAGCAAAAGGTTCAGATTTTCTTTTCTGGCGTTAATATGGTTTATGTTCTGGATAATAGCGGCGATATTTACAAAAAAAGCACTGATTCCCCAAAAGCCGTAAAGCCAGTTATGCCGGGTAATTCTGCCAATAACTCCTGCCGCTTCATAAAGGCTGCAATAATAAATTTTATCAATTTTATTGTGTCCGAGTCCTTTTCCCGTTACTTCCGTCAGATGAAAAGCCCTCATATTCAAATCTTCCTGTCCGTGCATATTTCGAAGAACGAGAAGGGCGTTCATGTCAGGAAAGTTTTCCTTGCCGTAAATTATTGACAGGAGAGTATAAGCCAGCCTTGTTTGGGACTCTTTAAGAACATCATATGCAGCGGAGATTTTTTGAAACATATCAACGGCATCAGGGGAGTTATTATGGTCTGGATGCCAGAATTTAGCCATATCCCGATATTTTTGCCGCAGTTCTTCTTCCGGCGTTTCCGGAGAAACTCCCAAAACTTTATAATAGTCCAAACTGTCGTATTTAAGTTCTTTCCCCATGTTAAATCCCCTGACCAAGCTTTTTTGCAATATTGCAAATATCCAAAGCAGCCTCGGAAGTCGGGTAACGGGAAAGCAGAAGTTCTTTGTTTCTTATCGTATCCCGGATTCTCGTGTCAATTCTGACAATACCGAGCAAGTCAGGACATTTCAACCCATTTCGATCGGCGGCTTTGTTTAGCTCTTCATAAATTTTATATCCGTCTTCAAAAGAATTTACTTTGTTAATTATTAAATTATAATTAGCATCAATTTTCGTTTCATTCATAAATTTAATCAAATCAAACGTTTTAATCAGGTCGGCGCTGTTTTCCGAACACATAATCAGAATATTGTCGGCAATTTGGCATAAACTCAGGTTTTTGTCTGTCAGTTCAGTGCCGAGGTCGATAATTGTATGATCATAATTTTCTGCCAGAATTTGCAAATCCTCGGCCATAATCTGAACCCGCCCCAGAGGTAGTTCCGCCAGATAATTGTTTCCTTGTTCGGCAGTCAGAATATGAAAATTTTTATTTTTGTATGGCACCGTCAATTGGTTTAACGTTTTCTTTCCTTTAATATAATCTTCTAAAAAAGACGTATTTTGCAAAATAAGATAAGAGCTTATATTGGAAAAATTACCGTTGCCGTCAACCAGCAGGATACGCTTTTTTTCTGCATTCAAGGCGTGGGCAATGCTTAAAGCGCACCATGAAGTTCCGATTCGTTCGGCTCCCGATATCAGCACGGATAAGTTTCTGGGCGTTTCATGCTTCAGAAACAGATTGCTGTAAATTAAATCCCGGCTTTTGTTCAAAATAACACCTGTAATAACCTGGTTTGGCAATAAAGACACATCTCCGAAATAATGGGAGATAAATCATTTTTTAACATAATAACATTATACTTGTAAACATTCAAAGATTCTTTTTTTACTCAGGGGGAATTATGAAAATAATCAGATTACTGGTATTATCTCTGTTATGTGTTTTTTGTGGTCAGGTGCAGGCGGCTGACAACATTATTACCATGTTTGGCAAAGATGTAAACGGATATAATCAGCCGCGATACTATAAGAGCAGTACGAGATATGACTGGCTGGACCGTTTTGATATTGTTGCTATTTCTGATCCGGATAATTTTCCCTGGTCATCGGCAGAACAAGGGTCTGTTTTTGTAAAAATTTTTGAAGATTTGGCCCAAAAGGAACATATTGTAGTTGTTTTTTATTATCCGGGCGAGGGGTATGAACAAAGCGTCGACGATTTTGAAAAAGGCAAAGTAAAGTTTATGACTAAAACAAACGCCGTTTTTGGAACATATTATGAAAACATTCCATACTCAAAAAATGAATATATCTATCCGGCTTTTTTTGAAAATAATGTTCACATTATTACATCTGCCCGCAATAACATTGCTGTTAAAACCAAAGAAAATCTTAAAAATTTTAAAGGCGTATATTCGGCAGATGACCGCTTTTCAAGTTTCGTTCTTAAAGATTTTAAGTCTTTGGGAATTAAAGAAGCAAAAGATTATCCTGAAGCTTACAGGCAGCTTTTAAGCGGAGAAGCCGATTATGTCGTGGGAACTTATTATCCCAGCCAGATAGAGCTGTATAAGCTTGGAATTCGTGATTATGTTGTTTACAGCAAAACGCCTGTCTGGAAAATGCCTATGTTTATCCGGGCAATGCCGGGGCTTGCAGAGCATCCTCGTATGGAATATTTGAAAAAATATTTGCGTAGTTCAAGGTATAAAAAGGTTCGCGATGAAGCGCTGCAGGAACTTTTAGATATTTACAGGGAAAACACTAAGGGTATTGTCCCGCCGACATATGTAAATACGGCTCCGGATAAACAGGAACCGGCAGAAGACACTCCTGCTGCCGGAAAAAATACGGACACTCTGATACCGGATTCGGCCATGCCTTTGTCTGTAAATGAGAAAAAGTAATAAATGCTTGAAAAAGATAAATTTAGATTATAATATGCCTCGTATCGTTTAGGAGAAAAACAACCATGGTTCTTTTAGTTCACCACAGCATCTCGCCGCAATCTCGCAAAGTTCGCCTGATTATGGCAGAAAAGAAAATGCTTTTTGTCTTAAAAGAAGAAGAGCCATGGAAACTTTCGCAGGACATATTGGATATAAATCCTTCGGGAGATTTGCCCGTGTTGGTTTTTGACGGTAAGGTTGTTGCCGGAAATTACGCCGTAACCGAATATTTGGAAGAAAGCAATCCCCAATATAAATTGCTTCCTGAAGAGCCGGTTGCCCGGGCAGAAGTGCGCCGGATTATGGATTGGTTTGACACAAAATTTTTTAACGAAGTCTATAAATATATTGTTGCAGAAAAAATTATAAAACGGTTTCAGCTAAAACAGGCGCCAAATTCCAAAATTTTAAAAGCCGGATTGAATAATTTGAAATTTCATATGGAATATATAGATTATTTGGCCGACCGGAACAATTACCTTGCCGGGAAAAACCTGACATTGGCCGATTTAACCGTAGCTGCGCACTTGTCAATCATAGACTATTTAGGCGATATTCCGTGGAATGATTATAAAAATGCCAAATTATGGTACGCAAAAATAAAATCGCGTCCGAGTTTTAAAGATATTTTGAAAGACAATATCCGCGGCATATCTCCGTCAGCGAACTATTCAAACCTGGATTTTTGAAATGAAAAAACTCAGTCTGACATTGTTGGTTTTTCTGCTGGCCGCTTGTGGCAGTACGACAAGGGGGCAGGTTGTATTCCACTGGGATCGCTATAATACCGGCGGGCTTAAATTTGCCCGGGATCATTCCGAATGTATGCGGGAAGCGGAAGCCTTCAAGCTCTTGCCGAATTTTAAAAGCTGGTTTTATACGGAAGAACAGAGATACAATATTGTTGTAAAATGGCATAAAGAACATGGAATATGGGCAAGTTTTGTTCCGTATCCGGGGGCAATGCCGGTGATGGTCAATTCCGTTCGGGACGATACGGACGCCAGCCCTCGTAAATATCAAAAATGTATGTTGCGTAAGGGGTATGTGGAACGGACGACCGATATTCCGGAGGCCAGCAACTTATTTGTTTACAAGCCTCAAAGCGTAAATCAGGATGCCCCGTTAGACAGTACATATCCATAACACGGGCTAAAAATTATCCCTGATTAAATGCTGTTTGCGGTTTCTCCGTGACATGTACGGCGTAAGGGTATTTTAGTAAAATCTTCTGTAAATAATTAACGGGTGCAAATCCTGAATATTGCGGTGAAACTGCGCCACAGAGATGAATTATTTGCATATTTCTAAATTATATCCTCCGCCGGTAGCTTTATAAAATGCCGTAATATATTGCAAAATTTCGGCATTGCTGGCAGCTAATGCGGTTTGCGCATTCAAAAGGTTCTGTTCGGCGGTGGCAACGTCTGTAAAATCGACCAGCCCGTTTTCGTATTTTTCACGGGTAAGGTTCATAACATTGCGCATTTTATAATACGAATTTTTACGGTAAGCATTTGTTTTATAGGCCTGTTCTGTTGCTGTAATGGCATTTTTGATTTCCGAAACGGCTGTAAGCATGGCTTCATTATAATTTAAAATGTATTCTTCTTTAATATGCTTTTGCAGTTCTATATTGTTTGTCAGCTGCCCCCAATGCCAGACAGGCAGGCTTAATCCCGGAGTGTAACCGTAAACCTGGCTGTCTTTATTAAAAAGGGAATTGCCGCTTGAAGAAATAAAGCCAAAAGTTGCGCTGAGGCTGACAGTTGGGTACAAATTTGTTATGGCTTCGCTGACAACTGCATTTTGCGCCCGAATAGTCGCCTCGGAGGCCATAATGTCAGGACGGGAGCGGATAATGCTGAGCGGCAGGTCATATAACTTTTTTGTGCTATAATTAAAAGTCGTTGCCGTGATGTTTTTCTTATATTTGTCAAGATTTATCGGCAGATTGCTGGGAAGAACGCCCAATAAGACGGCAATAGCGTTTTTATAGCTTTCAATTTGCTGTTTTAATGGCGGAATACTGGATTTTGTCGTTTCTACGGCATATTCGGCCTGATTTAGAGCTAGTTCGTCGGCAATTCCTGCGGTATATTTATCTCGGACAGTTTGCAGAATATCTTGTTGTAATGCCAGATTCTTTTGTGCAATAAACAGTTTTTCCTGAGCTTCCCGCAGCCCGATGTAATTGCCGGTAACCTCTGCGGTAATGGAAACTTTTAAATCTAGCAGAGTATACTGGTAATTATGCATAAGCTCATAATATTGTTCGGTAATATATTTCCCTTTTCCCCAGATATCCAGCTCCCAGGAGGCATCCAATCCGACTTTAAAGGCATTTATGTCATACGAATAATCCTGATTGTCGCTGGCCTTGCTGAAATTATATTCACCGTTTGCATCAATCACGGGGTAACTGGTTTTGGCATTAATCATCAGGGAATAGCGGGATTGTTGCAGGCGCTCTATTCCCTGCCGTATCGTAAAATTATTATTTAAAGCGTGATTAATCAGTGTATTTAAATCACTGTCTTTAAAAATCTCATACCAGGCAGAACTGACAGAATTTCCGTTTTTTTTCAGATTCAGATTTTCTTGAACATCATACGGTGTAATAATTTCCGTATGGTGGTATTCTTCGCCGACATGGCATGATCCGAGCAGAAATGAAAGTAAAAAAATATGATATTTATGCATTTGCATTCTCCTCAGAAGGCGATAAATCAGTTTTTGTATTCTTCTCCAAAGGTTGTAAATCAGACTTTGCGTTCTCTTCTGAAAGCTCTGAACGGGGTTCAGTGGGAGAAGAAGATGTATCAAGATTGTTTTTAGCCGGTGCGGGGTAAAAATATTCTTTTATGCTTTCGAACAGAGCAAATAATGCCGGAATAAATATAATGCCGACCAGAGTTGCCGCAATCATGCCGAAAAATACGGTAACACCGATTGATATTTGCGAGCTTGCTCCGGGGCCTGTGGCAATAACCATCGGAAAAACGCCGAGGATAAACGTCATCGCCGTCATCAGAACCGCGCGGAATCTTTCGCCGGCTCCTTTCTCCGAAGCTTCCAGAATACTAAAGCCCTGTTCTCGGTAATCTTTGGTAAATTCGACGATTAAAATAGCATTTTTCGCTGCCAGGCCGATAAGAAGGATAATGCCGAGTTGAGCATAAATACTGAGAGGAAGACCGAACAGGTGTAATCCGAGAAAAGCGCCGAGAACAGCGAAGACAGTGGAAAACATAACCGAAAATGCCAGCATCCAGCTTTCGTATAAAGCAACCAAAAACAAATAACAGAATATGACGGCCAGAGTAATCAATGCTCCCACCAGTCCGCGCGTTTCAGCCTCCTGCAGAGAAAGAGCCGTCCAGTCGATGGAAAAGCCTTGCGGCAAAACCTGTTCAGCCAGTTTCTCCATGGTATCCATTGCCTGTCCGCTGCTAATGCCTTCTGCAGCCTGCGCCGTGATTGCCGCGGCAGTATATAAATCATAGCGGTAGATGATTTTTGGCGAAATTTCCGTAGAGACATCGGCAAAACTGTCTATTTTTATCAGACTGCCGTTATTGGATTTAACATAAAGGTTTTTGATGTTTTCTATGCTGCGGCGATAATTGAAATCGGCCTGCAGGATAACTTTGTTGACTTGTCCGCTCAACGTGATGTTGTTAATATATGTTGCTCCCAAATTGCTTTGCAGTGTATTATAAAGGGCTGAAACCGGAATGTCGTAAGATTGCAGTTTCGTCCGGTCTATATTAAGATAAACATGCGGCGTATCTGCGGTAAATGTACTGAAAGCATAAGCCATCTCCGGACTGCTGTTCGCCGCGTAGAGATATTGTTTTAACGCTTTATCCAAATCTTGAGGTGTAGCATCGGTATTGGTTGCCACCAACTCTAAGGACAAACCGTTGCTTTGTCCGATTCCGGGGACGGACGGCGGGGCAAAAAAGTTAAGCTCGGCATTTTTATAGGAGCCGAATTTTTGGCTTAAAGAGCCGGTGATACCTTCAATAGAAAGAGCCTTGGTCGTGCGTTTGGACCAGTCTTCCAGTCCTATAACGCCAAGAGCGACATTTTCCCCGCTGCCTCCCAGCAGGCTGTATCCGGCGACGGTAATAACATATTTAATCCCGTCCATCTGCAAAATTTTACGGCTCATATCAGCCAGAATCTCATTCGTCTGGTTAATGCTGGCAGTCGTATCCAGCTGCACGTTTGCAAAAATAATGCCCTGATCTTCTTCCGGCAGAAAAGATGTTGCCGTAAATTTAAAGTATAATCCGATAACGGCGATAACGGCCGCAATAATAAGAACCGTAAACAGCAGATAACGGGAAAAAAAGCCGACGACTTTAATATAAACGTTTTTGAATTTATCTAACCCGTCATTAAACAGTTTAAAAAAGCCACGCCCCCGGCTTTCCTTTTCATTTTTAAGAAAAATGGAACATAATGCCGGACTGAGTGTCAAAGCGTTGAATGCGGAAAAAACGACCGATGTACCGATGGCAACGGCAAATTGCTGATAAATCTTTCCCGTGATGCCCGCCATCAATCCGACCGGAACAAAAATGGCAAGCAGAACGAAAGTTGTCGCGACAATGGCGCTTCCTATTTGCTGCATGGCTTTTACTGAAGCCTCATAAGCCGGAAGGTTTTCGTTAAGCATAAGATATTGTACGCGTTCAACCACGATAATGGCATCATCGACAACCAGTCCGATAACCAAAATCATGGCAAATAGCGTTAAGATGTTAATATCAAATCCAAGAATATAAATAATAACGAACGTAGCGATTAAAGAAACCGGAATTGTTATCAGTGGGATTAATGTTGTTTTTATTTTCTGCAAAAAAAGAAACGTAACCAGAATAACCAGCCCGAAAGTGATAAACAGCGTTTCTACAATGGCGGATATGGAGGCCCGTACATAATCCGTTGAATCATAAGCAACTTTTATCTCCATATCTTTTGGAAAAGTTTGAGCAAGTTCATCAATTTCCTTTTGTACGGCATCCATCGTTTGCAGGGCGTTGGTATTCGGCGTTTGGTTCAAGGCTATAATAACCGCCGGAGCGTTGTCATATTTTGAGTTAATGTTGTAGGAATCCCGTCCCAGTTCAATCCGTGCAACGTCTTTCAAATATGTAACTCCGCCGCTTTCAGAGGTAGCAATAACAATATTGGAGAAGTTTTCAACGCTGTTGAGCAGCCCCTGCGCAGTCAGAGTCAAAACAAGATTGGTGTCTTTGCTGCTGGGCGCCGAGCCTATGCTTCCGACCGCAGCCTGAACATTTTGATTTTGTACGGCAGCAATAACATCGGCACTGCTCAAGCCTAACGCCGTTATTTTGTCAACGTCAAGCCAGATGCGCATGCTGTATTGTGGGCCGAAGATTTGTACCTGTCCAATGCCGTAAAGTCTGGACAGCGGGTTTTTTATATTAGTATAAGCATAATTGCTTAAAAACAAATCATCATATGAATTATTGGGCGAACGCAGGGCAATCAGAGCCAGTATGTCTGCATTTTCCGTCGAAACGTCAAGCCCTTCTTTGGTAACCTCGGCAGGAAGTTCGCTGTTAACCTGTTGCAGGCGGTTTTGTACTTTAACCTGCGCAATATCCGGATCTGTTCCTATGTCAAACGTAACCGTAAGCGTATAGGAACCGTTATCGTCAGAAGTAGATGACATATACAGCATATCTTCAACGCCATTCATCTGGTTTTCAATCGGTATGGCGACCGTATCGGTCAAAACTTGGGCATTAGCGCCGAGGTAGGTTGTTTTGACGGTAACCTGTGGCGGAGTAATGCTTGGGAATTGTGAAATCGGCAGAATTTTAATTGCCAGGACGCCGAGAATAATCATAATGATTGAGATAACCATGGCAAAACGAGGTCTGTCTATAAAAAATTTAGAAAACATGGCCATAAACTCCCGTGTCGGAAATTAATTAATAATGTCAAAATGGATGTTCGCACCGCTTTTTAGGTTTGAAACATCGTCCAATATCAGCAAGTCGCCGGCATTAAAAGTATTTCTGAGGACATATTGGTTATTTTTATCGGCAATAATATCAGCTTTGACTTTTGTAATGGCGTTGTTTCTTGCTATGACGACAAAATTTCCCGTTGTTTCCATTTTTATAAAGTTCTTGTCGAGAATAACACTGTCTTTAAAAATTTTTTCGACTTCCACCGTTACAAAAGAATTTGGCAGAAGTTCATTTTTATCGTTTTTAAAATAAGTGTAAACAGCCAAAGAGTTGGTAGTCTTATTGATTTCATTGTCAGTGTATTTAAATTCTCCGGGATAGGGAAAAATTTTGCCGTTTGCCGTCTTCAGCCGGATAATGCTGTCATTGAACAAGTTTTTTTCACTTTGTGCCATATTAAGGTATTCTGCGTCAGTCAGGGAAAAAACAACCCGTATAGGATTTGTTTGAACGATGTTTAACAAAGTCCCGTTTCCCGGAGAAACATAGTCTCCGGGGCTTAGCGTAAAGTTTCCGACAAGTCCAGAAATGGGAGCTTTAATTTTTGTGTATCCATAATTAACCTGAGCCAAAGCTCGGTTGGCTTCTGCATTTTTTAATGCTGCCTGCGACTGCAGAAAATTATTTCTGGCATTGTCTGTTTCAATTTCGGAAAAAGCTTTCTTGCCGGACTTTTGAACCCTGTCGTAGTAATTTTGATTGTAAGCAAAAGCTGCTTCCGCTTGTAAGACAGAAGCTTCTGCGGCGTCAAGTTTCGCTTTGTACTCATTGGGTTCAATGGTAATAAGAAGTTCTCCTTCTCTGACAAATTGTCCTGCTTTCACGGAGATTTCTTGCAGATAACCGCTGATATAAGGGATAATCTGCACTTGATTGATAGCTTCGGCATAGCCGACATAGCTGTTTGTTACCGTAACGTCGCCCGGCATAATCGGCTTGGCGTTTAAAGTAATGCTGTCGTTAACGGGAACCGGCCTGGCTTCTTTGGCATCAGACATTTTAAACATATAAAATCCTAATCCGAAAGAAGCCAGACATAATATTAATAACAATAATATATAAACAAAACGTTCGTTTTTATTCTCCATAGCCCTCTATCCTTATTTCCTGATTAGGTTTGCAAAATAGATAATAAGCAATGGATGACTTTCAAGACTTATTGCATTAGTTCTATAGCCTTTGTAATCTTTTTTATGGAGTTAAGTTCAATCTGCCTGACCCTTTCTTTTGAAATATTGTAGGTTTTGCTTAAATCGTCAAGCGTAATGGTTTTTTCGTATAAACGCCGTTTGAACAAAATGTCTTTTTCGCGTTTGTTCAGGACATAAAGTGCCTGATTAAACATTTGCCGGCGGTATTTGACGGTTTCGGAGTGGGCAAGGCTTTCTTCCTGATTTGGCTTATTGTCTGAAATAAAATCCAGCCATTCGGTTGTTCCGTCGGAATCTCCGTCAATAATGGCATTTAAAGAGCCGTCATGCGATTTCAGGCGCATATTCATATCGGTTACGTCCTGAACGCTGACGTCGAGAGATTTGGCGATATCTTTCAAAACATGCTGCGACAGTTCTCTGTCGTCAATTAAATTCAGGCGGTTTTTTATTTTTCTGAGATTGAAAAAAAGTTTTTTCTGAGCCGCTGTTGTACCTAATTTGACCAGCGACCAGGAATTAAGAATGTATTTTTGTACGGAAGCTTTAATCCACCATAGGGCATAAGTGGAAAAGCGAAAGCCTTTTTCAGGGGCAAATTTGTCGATAGCATACATCAGGCCGATATTGCCTTCGGAAATCATTTCGCCGACAGGCAAACCATAGCCCCGGTATTTTGAAACAACCTTAACCACCAGCCGCAAATGTGATGTGATTAATTTATAGGCTATTTCTTTGTCTTTGCTTTGTTGATATCTTAGTGCTAAATCGTATTCTTCTTCGGACGATAAAATGGGAAATTTTTTGATAGATTGCAGATAACGGGAAAGGTTTTCTTCGGGTGAAAAGTCAAGTCCATTTAGAGTAAGTTGTTCTTTCATGATTCTTCTCCTAAAAGTTGACTGACGCGAGTTTATAACTGTAAAATTTTTTCCACAACCTAGACAATAGTTTTATTGTTTTTAATAATTTATTAAGCAATTTTAAGGAGTTGCTAAACTAAAAGATATGTGCCTTGCGTTCTGAAGACGCTGTTAAAAAACTCTCAGATTTTCTATAAGATTTTGCATATCTTCGGGAAAATCGGCAGTAAACGACAGGCGCTGGTGGTTTATCGGATGTTCAAACCCGAGAGAATAGGCGTGGAGCGCCTGCCTCGGAAAAGTATTGACAAAGGATTTTAATGGTTCAGGCAAATTAATGGTACTTTTTTTTGCTTTTGTATATACATCGTCGCCGACCAAATTGCAACCGATAGAAGACATATGGACGCGTATTTGGTGTGTCCGTCCTGTTTCCAGATTGCATTGCACCAAGGCCGCCGCCTTTTTATAAGTTTCAATGGTTTTGTAATGGGTTGCTGCTGTTTTTCCGCCATTTTGTACAATGGCCATTTTTTTACGGTCATAAGGGTTTCGGGCGATATTGCCCGTGATTGTTCCCTGTTCGGGCGAGGGAATACCGTAAACGACAGCATAGTAAGTCCGCTCAATGGTATGGTAAAAAAACTGTTCGGCTAAACCGCGATGGGCAATGTCGTTTTTTGCCGCAACCAGAATGCCGCTCGTGTTTCTGTCAATACGATGGACAATTCCGGGTCTTGCTACGCCGCCGATTCCGGATAGAGAATCCCGGCAATGATACAAAAGGGCATTGACCAATGTGCCCGTATAAACGCCTGCAGCCGGATGAACTGTCATTCCTGCCGGTTTGTTCACGACAATCAGGTCACTGTCTTCATAGAGAATGTCAAGCGGTATGTTTTCCGCCTGCGGTGCCGCTTCCTTGGGTTCCGGAAGGTTTACCTGATAGACGTCTCCAATTCGTGTTTTGTGATTTTTATCCAAGATAACTTCATCATCTGCAAAAACGAAGCCCTCTTCAATCAGCCTCTGCACCTGAGCGCGCGAAAAATCCCGGATTTCACCGGCTATATATTTGTCAATACGGAGAGAAGCCTGCGAAGCTTCAACCGGATTTGTATAAAAAACTTTATTATTTTCGCTGTCCATAGGGGTTCTTGTTAAATATATTTTCACATATACCGCCTAAAATAAACCATAAGATAAGATAAAATCAAGGGTATAATGATGTCAAACGTTAAAATAGCCAAATATATTGCCATATTGCTGGGTGCCTGTATCGTTTTGTGCACTTATTTTGTGTTTTTGAAAATCCTGAATAAGAAAACGGGTATTTCCGGTGTTCCGGTTTCCACCGAAATAGTGCTGAAAGTTCCTGAAAATGCCGAAGTAAAAGATGTCAGGATAGCCGAGGGAAAAATTTATTTTTTAATGGCATCGCCTTATGAAGAGAGTTTAGTTATCGTTGACGAAAATGCCCGGCAGGAGATTTTGAAAATTGTTCTGAAAAAGGAGAAAGCCCATGAGTAATGATGATTCTCTTGATGCCTTTTTGACTGCGGATATGCCGGCGGAGGAAAAGAAAAATAACAAAGACACAAGTTTGGAAGATGAATTTGCCAAGCTTTTGAATGATTTTATAAATCAGGATAAACCAGCCGCAAAACTAGATAATAAAAAAACGGAAGATAGTCTGGACAGTTTTCTTGAAAGTTCGGGCAGCGGTCTTGACAGCTTCTTGACTTCGCCGGTTGTTCCGTCCGAAAACACACCGGCCGCACAGCCGCAGCAGACATCTTTCAATGCGGAATCTGTGGAAAATGCCGCACAGCCGACAGAGGTGGATAATTTGTCCGGTCTCGAAGTTCAGTCTGTATCTGCCGCTCCCGAAACCGCGCCGGAAAATATTCAGGCCGACGATACTGCCGCAAACAGGCTGAAACAGGAAGAGCAGGAATTAGCGCGTGCGGTTGCCAATTTTCAGGATGGCATAGTTGCAATGGCTGACAAAAAAAATCTTAAAGTACCCGATACCGATTACAAAGAAGATATGCTGTATCCGAACTATAAGCCCAGTATTGGCAAAAAAATTGCCCAATATCTGCTGGCATGCTGGGATATTATGAATAAATATGATCCTGAAAATATGAAACGGCTCTCCAAAGATGCCGGAGATGAAGAATATCTCGCTTTTGCCGAAACGCTGAACGATACGGATATGCAGCTTGCCATAATATCGTACGTTGAAATTCTTATAAATCTGGAAATTTGCGAGGTCAGCTATGAGCAAAAAAAAGAAATTTTGCAAAAAAATCGGATAAAGCGGGAATTGTATGAAGAATATATAGAACTTCAGGAACGAAAAGCCCTGTTTATCAAAAAATTGAAAGAAAAAGATTTTCCGGTAGATGCGGAGCGGCTGATAGGAAATTACTTTCGGGTTGCACAAAAAGATCCCGACGGCTCGTTTAATGCCTTGGTAAAGAATCCGGCTATGTTTTCTCCGATAGAATTTGAAAAAATCCGACCCAAATTTTTCGGATTGATAAAAGTAACGCCCGAAGACGGAATAAAAGCAAATCAAAAAATCGGGCATTTTATAAAAAAACTTAAAGTTTAATAAAATTTGCCTGATAGCGGAACGGTTTAAAGTAGACAATCTGCGGATTTTATGCTAATATAACATAAAAGCATAAAAATCGGAGGCAAAAATGGCTGAGCAATCCCAAATAAACGAATTAGACCGGCTGCTAAAGCAAAATATAGAAGATATGGACAAAGCTACAGAGGCTAATTTGATTAGTGTTCCTCCCCGAGCCGGGGCAGAAACCGGAAATGGCAGTGCGCCTGCCGGGCAGCCGCCGGAAACCGGGACGCCGTCTCCGTCAGCAGGAACTGATAATACGGGAACGGGCGGAAACGATACAGGGGACAGCAGCAGTAACAATCAGGACGCTCCTGCACAGCCTGAAAACGGACGGGATACACCGGAACCGCGTCGTCCCGAAAGAATTCCCGATGGTATCTCGCGGGCGTATGATGATGTGTCTTTAGGCGAATTTGATACCAAAGCCCCGAAAGAAAAAACGGAAACCAAGGGTTCAAAACCTAAAGGCGGCATAACGCCCCCCAAACGCGACCGCGGTGGAACCAAGGGAAAATCCGGCGGCGATGATATTATGGAAGTTTTTTGGAATGACTGTATTATGGCTTTTTATGCCTGGACAATAGATACGGTTGTCGACAATACGCTGGATTTTGCCGAATGGGTACTGTTTTCGCCATACAAATCCGGCGGCAGTACGGTTGAAACTACGACTGAAAAAAAGCCGAAAACCATATATATGTTGGGCGAAGAATTGTATAAAAGCCGTATGGAAAACTTTGCCAAAGAAAAAGATAAGCTGATAGAATTAAACGAAAATCTGGAAAAAAGCGCAAACGGAATCCAGCCTGAATGGAGACTTTGGGGAAAAATGCCGGCATTTTATCCCAAATTGCAGCAAATTCATACCAAGGCAATAGAAAATCCCGACTCTGAAGAAGCCAAATTTATGCATAAGTACGGTTTGGGAAGCAGTGCCGAAACCGTCAAAGGGCGTTTTGCCAAAGAGGAAAAACTGTTTATGCTCGCAGTTCGTTTGGCTACGGTAGAAGAAGTCGTCAGCGATGCCAAAAATACGATTTCTCCTGAATTTTCCCAAAAATTGGCAGATTTGGATGAAACGTTGAAAAAGAATAATTGCAGCAAACAGGAGGTAACGGAGAAAATCAATGCCCTGTCTGAAGAAGCAGGCGGAGAATACGCTGTTTGCAAAGATGTTTCTGATAAAATAGAAGAGATAAAGACCCTTCTTGAAAAAGATGGCGATATTTCAAAAGTAAAAAAAGATATCGTAAAAAAAGCCAAGGATATTCGTAAGATTTCCGAGGGTGCCGGCCACGACGAAGACATCATAAAAGAACATATCAGAAAACGCGGCCAGGAAAAATATAAGAGGCTTATGGAAAATATTGATAAAATTCATGAAGCTTATATGGATGACCCGGAAAAGGTCAAGGAAACTATTAAAGAATACCTTAGTTCTGTAAATAATGCCGGCAAGGAGGCCAAGCAAGCGACGGACAAAGTCATTGAAGAAGGCCTGAAAGGCAAAATAAATGCTGGGGAAAAACGTAAAAACGCCAAAGCATCCGTAGAAAAAATTGATACGGCGATAAATGATTTTATGCTTGAAGGCGAAAAAATTTCATCAAAAGCTCCGGCAGCCCAAAAAGATGAATTCGTATTAACGGAAAAACAATTTTCTAAAGCTATAAAAGATTATCGGTTGGGTCGCTAAGGAGAAGATAAATGGCAAAAGTGGAAAAATTGATAAAATTTTTTACGGTTTGTGCAGTTGTTTTTGTCGTTTTGGGGTATATTTGCCGGGAATTGTTTAAATTTATCTGGAATTTTGATATTTTCAATCGGGAATCTTACCGGATTTTGTATGATTACTGGGAAAACGGCGGCGTATTTAATACGTTTCGGGATTGCAGCTTGGGGCTGTTCTTGTTTTTAATGCCCGTAATATGGCTGGTTTTGAGTTATAAGCTGTATAAGTACGGGCTGGTGAAGTTTTTGCTTAATCCGTTGGTTAAACTGTACCGCCGTATAACCCGTCCTAAAACTATGGAAGTAGAACACGTTTCAATCAAAAATCTTGGCGGGAAGGATAAAACGCTGGATGAGATTATCGCCGAAAAAGTGGAAAAGCAGGGAGGGAACAAAAGTGCCGGCCATGCCTCGCAAAATCTGCGCCGACAGATAGCTGCAAAAATTGAAGAAAATGAAAAACAATAATTACTTGTTAACCAATCAATGGATATAATGGGAAAATAAAAGCCGGAGAAGAACTTGAAACCGCTGATAATAATACTAAAAACACTGATAGTCGGCTATTTATGGAGTATTGTCTTCATAGATGGCATCAGGGTGGTTTTGCTTATAAACTGGCATTTTGACATCTTTTTATCCGAACACTGGCGCCTTTTGAGTTATAAGTGGAACAGCGGAGCGCCTATGACAAATTCAGAACTGGGCTTTTTTATGATTATAGCCAGCTCGATTCCGCAGTGGCTTGTCGGCTGGGTAGGGTTATGCCTTGTAAAGTGGGAGCGCCTGCTGAAAAAAGTATTCTTAAGCCCCCTGTATCTTTTCCGCAAAATAACCTTAAAAACCAAACCTCCGGTAGTTGTTAAGAAAAAGTCCATTGCGGAAGAAACAAAAGTTGTTAAAAAGACGCCGATAATCAAAAAAGCCCCGGTCAAACGTCCGCCGCTGCCGTCTGCGACTTTAATGCAGTCAAATATAAACAGTAATTTGATGGCGTCGCCTGCCGGACGTACTTCTTCCTATACGCCGGGCAAAAAAGAGCCGGAAGCGCCGATTAACCATGCTCTGTTTAATTTTGACGATGATGATTTTGACTTGGATTTTGATTTTGAAAAGAAAGATAAGAAGCCGGATATCGATGATTCCATTCCTTCGGCGCTTATGGTTGACGAGCCGAAAACGATTGAAACCGTTCCTGCGGTGGTTGTTGAAGAAAAGCCTAAAAACACGCCGGCACCTTCAAAAAACCAGGAAAAATCATCACCGCAGAATAATAAAAAAGACAATGCCCAGCCCAAAAACAAATCCGCAGATATGCCTGCCGCTCAGGCTATGCCGATTAAGGAATCCCATACTCCGGTTTTGGATGTTCTTAATCAAAAGGGATTTGACGTCATCCCTTCGGCGATTATCAAAAATACGACAATCGATTACATCGGCGTTTCCAAAAATCAGCTCTTTTTATGCCTGATTGATAAAGAAGCTGGCGACTGGCTGGCGGATGAAGAAAAGTTCAATGATGAAGAGCCGTTATGGTTTTCGGAAAGCAGCCACCGCATTTCCCCGGTACGAAAGATTGATGTGGCCAGAGATATTTTAAAGACCAAACTGGCTGTCGGAGATATGAATTTTGAAATCATCGCGTATGTTATCATTCAGGCCGGCAATATTATTAACGCCGAGGATATGTTTGAAATCTGGAACAACATGAACGTAAATGTAACGCGTATAAACCGGGGCAGCCCGAAAGAAATCCGTCTGTTTTCAAAATCATTGGATAATTGTGAGGAAAAAACAGATAAAAATACGCTTGAAAAACTTAAGAAACTTATTCGCAGTCTGGCATAATTGTTATTATTGAGGTAAGAAAAAATGGCAAAAGAAAGAGGAAAAGAATGGGAAGAATATGACAACGCCGTCCGGTGGATGACAATAACGTTCGCCATTGCGGTCGTTGTTACGGTTGTTTTCATGTATATCGCCCCGATTCTGGCATTTTTTATGCAAAACGGTATTTCCAAAAAGAGTGTGGAAATAGCAGGTTTGTTTTTGAAAAAGTCTTTTGCAGACTTTGGCTTTTTGTGGGACTGGTATCTGAAATGGTTCAAAAAGGTTTATCGTTACAGCGGCGAGTTTAAAATAAGTTTATGGCCGCCGATTCTGCCGTTTATTTCTTTTCCGTTGATTTTGATTATCGGCGGCATAAAGTGTCCGTATAAATTCCAATCGAATATTCACGGGTCGGCGCACATTGCTACTTTGCGCGATATTGAAAAAATGCCGCTGCTCGGATTTGACGGTTTTTGTATGGTGGTCGGTAAGTTTCAGGGTAAAATGCTGAAACTGAAAGAAACGCTGTCAACCCTGTGTTGTGCGCCTCCGGGAACCGGTAAAACTGCCGGTGTCGTTATTCCGACAATTTTTAATTCCGAGGGGCTTAGCATTATCGTAAACGACCCGAAACCAGAGTTGTGCTACCAGACGACGGGTGCGAGAAACAAGGTCGGCCCTGTATTTGTCATCAACTGGGGTAAGGAAGACAATCCGGCAACTGGAGAATACTATCCGAGTTGGAATCCGCTGTCTCCGGGAGCGCTCCCTGCACCGGGGCCGGAACGCGATTTGTATGTCGATTCTATGTGCAACACGCTGGTGGAAGACCCCAAGGGCGGCGCTGACCCGCACTGGTCAAAAACCGGTCGAAGCGCGCTCTGCGGCTTTATCCATTTTATCTCTTCCAAATGCGAACGGGCTTTAGCTAATGAACGCTTTATACAGAAAATTTATGAAGGCTCAATGACAGCCGAAGACAAAGCCGAGTTGATAAAGCTTTACGACGAAATGAGCATCGGCGGTTTGCGGGCTAATGCCGCGCGCGCAATTCAGGACTTGCAGAACGGAAATCTGACGATTGAAAATTATCTGCCTGTCGGAACCTGGAACCTGCTGCCGGAAAAATGGATTAACCACGAGCCCTGTCTGGCGATGATTCTGGAATGGATTACTTCGTCCCAGATTGAACAGAGCAATGAAATTAAACGCCGCCTGGAAGAAGGCGACCAAATGGCCGCTATGGCAGACCCTATGCGCGATTTGCTGGACGCCGCGGTGGAAGAAGCAAATAACTATGGGTATTCCCGCCGCTGCGTAACCGAATTGAGCGCTTTGAGCGCCATGCCGGATAAAGAGCGGGGATCCGTCCTTTCTACCGGTCTTACCGGTATCGGTATTTTCAAAAACTCAGCAGTTGTGGCCCGTACCAGCTTTTCCGATATTCAGTTTAAAGATTTGCGTGGTATGAAGGATCCGGTAACCGGCGAATGGAAGCCGATTTCCGTTTACCTTTCGGTTAACCAGACGGACGCTCAGGCGTTGAACCCGATTAGCGCGACATTTGTTGACCTGATGAGCGCTTATCTTATTTCAAATCCGCCGAATTCTGTTAATCGTACTGACGGTAAAATGGGGCCTTTCCCGACTTTGTTCGTGCTTGACGAGTTCCCGCAGATGCCGAAGCTGAAAGCGGTTATTGACGGGCCGGCGGTCGGCCGCGGACAAAAAGTTTCGTATCTGCTGATTGGGCAAGACTTGGGTCAGATTTCCGGAAAATACGGTAAAGACGACTTGGAAACAGTTATATCTACAACTGCCTGCAAGGTTATTCTGTCACAGAACAACGAACAGACGGCACAGCGTTTTTCCAAAATGATTGGCAATAAAACGGTGCAGACTACGTCCTACAGCCGAAACGAAGGCAGCCTTGCCAAAGAATATAATCCGTTTGCCAAAAACGTCAGCTATCAGTTGCAGGGCGTTTCAGCCATCAGTGCCAATGACTTGTTGAGTTTGCCGATGCTGAAACAGGTCGTGCTGATGCAAGGCTCGATTGATACGCCGATTATGGCAGACGCGCCGCGTTTTTATCTGGACAAGAAAATGCTGGCAATGTCAAAGCTCCCGCATTCTCCGTGGGTTCCGGACTGGATTGTTGCTCAGCGTACTGATGAAAATGAGGATATCCTGTCTAAATTAGGTATAGACTATGATCCGAATGCAGAAGAAGAGGAAGGTTTTGAAGAAGACGAAGCTTAAATCTGCCGCTGCGGAAATGAGAAGTTTTTCTCTGTGGTGCGTTTTGAAGAGCAGTATAAAATTTATACTGCTCTTCAAGCGTACATTTTTATTGTGGTGTTTGGCAAATTTTGCTTTTCTGGTTGTCTTTAGGCAGATTCCAAATGGCTGGACCAATTCGCTGAGCATCCTGTGGCTTGTTGCCTACTATGTGTTTTGGTGCGTGTTTGTCCGTCATATTCAGCAGCATCCGCCTTATTTTTCCCTAATTCGTATTTTTAACGGTTTGATTCCCGCCAGCAAAATTATGTTTATTAACATTATAATCTATTTGGTTTTGGTAATTGCTCCATACATTCCGTTATTTATGGGTTTTAGGGAGAAATATCTGGAATTTTTTGAGCAATATATGGCTGTTTTGCAAAGCCATAATTCCCTGCCGGGGAAAACGCTGTTTTATGTATTAATGCTGCTGTTGTCTCCGTATACGATAAGCCGGCCGTATCTTGCCTGGTTATCATCGCTGATAGGAAAAAGCCGCTCAATCATAGATGCTTACAAAAAGACACAAGGCAACTATTGGAATTTTGTCTTTTGTGCGGTTGTTATGAGCGGGCTGTTTGCTCTGTCATATTTTATTGACGTTACTTATAAAACAAGCTCTCTGATTTTTGTAATGTCAGTCCTGCCGATATTTTTCAATGTCGTCTTTATTGATATTTACAAAGTATTTTACAAGCGTAGAAAAAATATCAAATAACTCTTCTTATCCGAAACTGCTCGCTTTTAGCCAGACAATGGACTTTGCTGTTAAGCCGTAATCCGGTTAAATTCTTCTTCCGTAATCACTTTTACGCCAAGTTCCTGCGCTTTTTTCAGCTTTGAACCGGCATTTTCTCCCGCAACGACATAGTCCGTATTGGTTGACACCGACCCTGCAACTTTCGCGCCAAAGGCCAAAGCCTTGCTTTTGGCTTCGCTGCGCGTAAGTGTTGTCAGTGTTCCGGTAAAAACAATCGTTTTGCCGAAAATTTCTGATGTCGTATTGGTAATCCCCTCAAACTCTTCAATGCTGATAACGCTCAAAAGGTCGTTAATGACGGCAAGATTATGTTCTTCTTTGAAAAATTCAACAATATCTTTAGCCATTGCCGGGCCGATGCCGTCAATACTGACCAGCAGCTGTAAATCCTGCTGTACCATTGCACTCATAAATGCCGTAAAAGTGTGGTAATGTTTGGCAATAAGATATGCCGTTGCCGTTCCTACCTGCCGTATGCCTAAGGCATAAATGAACTTTTGCAGGCTGATGCTTTTACTCTTATTAATGGCGTCAAACAGCTTGCTGACCGATTTCTTTCCCCAGCCTTCTCTGTTCTCCAAGTTTAACGACTGAGAAGCTGAAAATAAATCTGCCGGCTTGTTTCTTTCTTCTAAGGTAAAGATGTCATACGGCGTTTTTATAATCCCTTCTTTGTAAAATTCGTCAATAACCTTGTCGCCTAACCCCTCAATATTAAAAGCTTCGCGAGATACAAAATGCTTCAGGCGTTCTACGGCTTGTGCCGGGCAGGAAAGGCCTCCCGTACAGCGCCGAACTGCCTCGTCTTCCTCGCGGATGGCATGGGCGCCGCATTCTGGGCAAACGGTCGGGAATTGAAACTCCGGCAATTTAGTACTTCTTTTTTCCGTCAAGACTGAAACGACTTGAGGAATAACGTCGCCGGCTCTCTGAATGATAACCATATCGCCGATGCGGATATCCTTGCGCTTTATTTCATCTTCGTTATGCAGGGTTGCGTGTGACACCAGAACTCCGCCGACATTAACTGGCTCCAAATCTGCAACCGGTGTCAAAGCACCTGTTCTTCCCACTTGGACGCGAATATTGTTTAATCGCGTGATAGCCTGTTCCGCAGGAAATTTATGGGCAATCGCCCAGCGCGGTGTCCGTGTCAGAAAGCCGAGGCGTTTTTGCAGCTCCAAATCATTGACTTTGTAAACAATGCCGTCAATATCGTATGGCAAATCGGCCCGATTCTCCATAAGCGTTTCAAAACTGTCCAGAAGTTCCTGCTCATTATGGCATACTTTATTGTAAGGATTAACCGGAAAGCCGAGCTCTTTGACGTATTCAAGAAATTCAACCTGGCTTTTCCAACGAATTTCGGAAACCTCACCCCAAGTATAGACCAAAAAGCTGAGCCGCCGTTCTTTCGTAATGCGCGTATCCAGCTGGCGCAATGAACCGGCAGCGGCATTTCTCGGATTCGCAAACGTTTTTTTATGTTCTTCTTCGTTTTTTTGGTTTAGTGCTAAAAAATCGGCTTTTGACATAAACACTTCGCCGCGGACTTCAAAAACTTCCGGCGCTTCTTTATTTAAAAATAGGGGAAAGCCGCGGATAGCTTTCAAATTCTCTGTAATGTCTTCCCCGATTTTGCCGTCTCCGCGGGTTGACCCCCGTGTAAAAATACCGTTGACGTATAAGGCTGAAAAAGACAAGCCGTCCATTTTAGGCTCGGAAGTAAAAATGATGTCATCGCTGCTGTTTAAAAAGCGCTTAATGCTCATAATAAAGTCTTTGAGTTCTTCTTCGCTGAAAATATCCGCCAGAGAAAGCATCGGAACACTCAATTCGACTTTTTTAAATTCGCTCTTAACCATTGCCCCGACGCGTTTGGACGGGCTATCGTTGCGGATAAGCGCTGGGAATTTTGCTTCTAAGGCATCATTCAGGCGGCGCAGCTTGTCATAAGCGGCATCGTCAAGGTATGGTGCATCATTTTGATAATAGGCAATATCAGCTTTTTCTATCTCTTTTGCCAGATATTCCAGTTGTTTTTTTGCCTCATCTTCTGTAATATTTCTTATATCAAACATAAAGAAAACTCCTATTTGTCAGTTCACTATACAAAGTCATTGACAAACTGTCATATGTGAAATAAATTATCCGCAACTTTTTGAGGAAATATAATGTCTGCAAATATAAATACAAAACTGTTGAAGATAAAACGCCGGAAAAATAATATTCCGCCGTCGGTTTTGTGTTGTTAATTTGATATGACAATATAAATGGGAAATGAGCGGGATTTTGTCCCGCTTTTTTTATGAAGTGAGAAAAATGGCAACAGAAATTAAAGTTTATCGGATAAACGAAACGGAAATTTGGCAGGGAAAACTGCATAAAGTGAACGGAGAAAACGTTGAAGGAACCGTGCGCTTTATCCTGCGGCCTCTGAATCCTGCGGATGCCGAAGCAATGGGAAAGCTTTCGGAAAACATTTATCGGCATCTGCGTAAAGGTGAAGAGTGTTTTATTCACAAACACTCGGGAGAGTACTTTTATAACGTATTTGATAACCCCCATCTTCGTTACACGGGAATTTTTGTCGGGAATACGCTGATAGGCATGTCGTATTTGAAAATATGTGAAAATTTTCAGGAATTGCAGGAAGAATTACCGAATGCCGAATATGATTTTTTTCGGGCGGAACGTAATGGAGGAAAAAGCCGGGTAGCTTCTTTCGGAGCAGATTCTGTTCTGCCGGAATATCGCGGCAATGCCTTAAATTCCGTTATGGTGAACTATCGTCTCAAATTGGCTGAACAAATGGGATGTACAGATTGCACCTCTATTGTCGACAGGAAAAACAAATGGAATATGGCACCATATTTTTCTGGGCGGTTTAATCTTTTTGCGACGGCGGTAGATCCGTCCGATGGAGGAAAAATATCTTTGTTGCACCGCCCCCTCGGGAAAGAAACGGTTCTTTCCTGTTTTAAGCCGAGAATTATGCTCCCTTTTGATCGCTTTGAACTGATTGACGGATTAATCGGCCGGGGATTCGTTGGCATAGATTTTAATCGGGAAACAGGCGGAGTTTTGTTTGCCCATTCTTCATATTATACGAACAAGGGGCGCACGATAGATGGTATTCAGCTGTTGCAGCAAAGAAAAATGGTCGGAATGTCCTTATAGCAGAAAGTTTTTTCGCGATTCCCGAAAAGATTTTTCTTGCGAACTGGAATAAGTTACATTATCATATTATATGTAACATTAATTTTAATTGGAGGCAACCATAGCTACAGAAAACACGAATGCGCCAGTACGTGAAAATGACGGGCCGCGCATTAACAGAGAGATTAAAGCCAAAGAAGTTCGTTTAATTAATTATAACGGGGAAAATGCAGGCGTAGTTTCCTTGGCGGAAGCTTTAAAAATAGCTCAGGAGGTAGGGCTTGATTTGATTGAGATTTCGCCTCAGGTAACCCCGCCGGTCTGCAAGGTTCTTGATTATGGCAAATATAAATATGAAATGCAGAAGAAGAAGAACGAAGCCAAAAAGAACCAAAAGGTCGTGAGCATAAAAGAGTTGAAATTACGCCCGATGATTGATACGCATGATTATGAAGTCAAGGTTAAACAGGCAAAAAAATTTTTAGCCCAGGGTGACAAAGTTAAATTTACCATGCGTTATAAAGGGCGCGAAATGAGCGCGAATGATTTGGGAAAAGAAATTTTAAATAAGCTTTTGGAAGATTTGGACGGATTGTGCAAAGTCGATTCTGCCCCTAAGATGGAAGGCAAGCAGATGTTTATGATTGTGTCTCCGGCATAATTCTTTCCAAAAACACAGCTTGCTTTATAAAAGCAAGCCTCTTGCACAAATCAAAGAGCCGTTTTAAAAACGGCTCTTTTTTTACTGTTCTTTGGCTGTTGTTATCAATAATTAGGCAGCATATCTTTTTGCCATAACTGACAACGGAACCGGCTTAATTTTATCGGCATTTCCCGCAGCGCCAAAGGCAACATAACGGTCGATGCAGACTTTCTTCATTTCTTCGATTGCCGGCTTCAGATATTTGCGCGGGTCAAATTCTTTCGGATTTTCCGCGAACAATCTTCTGATAGCACCCGTAATGGCCATACGGCAGTCTGTATCGACATTAACTTTGCGAACGCCGGATTTAATGCCGCGTACGATTTCTTCGACCGGAACGCCGAAAGTCTGCGGAATGGCACCGCCATAAGCATTGATTAAATCTTGCAGTTCCTGCGGAACGGAAGAGGAACCGTGCATAACCATATGCGTATTCGGCAGTTTCGCATGGATTTTTTCAATAACGTCAATTGCCAGAATATCTCCTGTCGGCTTGCGTGTAAACTTATATGCACCGTGAGAAGTCCCGACAGCGACGGCCAAAGCATCAATGTTGGTTTCTGCTACAAATTTAGCCGCTTCGTCCGGATCCGTTACCAGACGTTTCTTATCAATAACGCCTTCTGCGCCGTGTCCGTCTTCTTTATCCCCTTTGCCGGTTTCCAAAGAGCCGATAACGCCGAGTTCGCCTTCGACAGAAGCGCCGACGGCATGAGCACGGGCAACGACTTCCTTGGTAACGTGAACATTATATTCAAAGGAAGAAGGAGTTTTGCCGTCAGCTTCCAACGAACCGTCCATCATAACCGAAGAATATCCGTTAACCAAAGCTGATTGGCAGATGTCGACAGATGAACCATGATCCTGGTGCAAACAAATCGGCAATTCCGGATACATTTCAATTCCGGCCGCAATCATGTGGCGAATCATCGGGTCGCCGGCAAATTTTCTCGCCCCTGTAGACGTCTGGATAATAACCGGAGCGTTAACTTCTTTGGCCGCTTCCAAAACGGCGATAATTTGCTCCATGTCATTAATGTTGAATGCCGGAACACCGTAATTGTTTTCGGCAGCATGGTCTAATATTTGACGCATAGAAACTAAAGGCATTATATTCTCCTTATTAAATATTAATTCCCACCAGTAAATATATAAATTTATCGTACATTTGCAAGCAATTTTTCATAAATTAAGCGGCCGGTGAATTTTTCCCGCCGGGTGATGGCCTTATCTCAAAAAGCTGTGAATATGAAAAAGCAAAGAAAAAGCCCGGTCAATCGGGCTCTTGCATATTTTGAAAACAGATTTTTATGTTTAAGCGACTTCTTTTTGCTTTTTAAACAGGATAACATTGTTAAGGTCATGCTTTATCTCTTTATCGGAACAAATACCTGTCGCTAATGTTTTGTAGTTGCTTATAACCAAACCGCGTACAGCTGCTTTGCTGACGCAGATTCCGCCGGCAATCTTTCTGCCGCCGGCTTTGGCAAAAGCATTCCTCTTTGTTTCGTTGCTAATTGTTGCCTTAATCATATTTGTTTCCTTTCTTATTATTGACATAATAAATGACACCTTTAATTATTTTTGTCAATACTTATTTTGCGCATCTTGCAAAAATAAAAAAATAACTTCCCACAACTATATATAGCGGCAAAAACTTAAATTAAAGTAAAGAAAGTTAAATATTTTTGTCTAAATAAGATCCGCAGACTCTGCCAAAAACCTATCCGCATTTGAAATATCGACGGCAGCGCCTGCATAAATTGGCAACATATTGGCAGCATTATCTCTATAAACGGAAATAAGGTACAAAAAAGCCTGCTTTTACAGCAGGCCTTTAACTGGCGGAGTGTACAGGACTCGAACCTGTGCATCCTTATTCGGGATGACGGATTAGCAATCCGCTGCATTACCTCTCTGCCAACACTCCGTAACTTGATTTTGTTTACATTATGTTTTTATTCGCGTCAACATATTTTTTTCAGATTATGCATTTTATTAGATATGCACCGTTTTCATTTATTTACTGCATTTTAAACAAATTGCTATATAGTACAGCCAATAAAAAGCTATGGAGAAAAAATATGAATCAGGAATATGAGTATATTGCAACCCTTAGTCCGGAAGAGAAAAAGATTTTCGTAGAGAGCTTTTGTTGTATGGTCTGCTCAGATAAAAAGGTAGCGAAAGAAGAGATAGATTTTTTGAAAAATATCGGCAAAATGTATGAAATTCCCGAAAAAGACATTGTTGCCATCATGAAAAATCTGAATCGCGAAGAGGTTTTGGCAAAGGTCAGCACGATTACTGAGCGTAAAAAAGCGTTGCAGCTGATAAAAGAGTTATGTTATTTAGCAAATTCTGACAGAGGTCTGGATGATGAGGAGATAGATTTCATCATTGATATGGCCGAACGCCTGAATATCGAAAATGAAAAAATAAAACAAATTAACAAATGGGTATTAGACAAGATTGTCCTTCTTAAAACGGGGGATATCATACTCGAAAACGAGTAAATTCTCGAAAACGGGTAATATTATTTTGTAACATATCAACGTCGGCCCCTGCCTTATAGCCGGCGTATTTTTTTGCTGCATCGAAATCTGTTTGCAGCGGCTGCCAAGTCCGTATTAAGAATAAATGGGCTCGTCTGTTCCAATTTATTGCTGTTTGTTCCCAATATCTCCCTACTGGATACAGGCTGCCGTTTTTTGCAAATTTTCTTTGCAAAAGCGGGATGTTTGTGTTATAGTATAAAAAATAATGCAGCAGAGGGCAAATCAATGGGTGAGAATATCAGTCATGCGGAGCTTTTTCGGATTATAAACCGTGCTGTTGCCGGCTGTGCAAATCATAAAAATATTCCTGTAAATACTGAAATTTCCATTTTCCGTGAACGTTATGCCTATCGTCTGGAACAAAATCGGCAGCTGGATATTTTTGAAGAAACGCTTCCCCAAAATAAAGAATTGACAGATGCCGTAGATTTCTGTGATAACCTTGAAGCCTATAGGCAGGCAACGGATATTGATGCTAACGAGAACGATGAACTTGAAGAATGGCAATGCCGCCGTATATACAAAGGGATAGAGCGGTATCGCCGGCATATTTCGCCCGAAAACCTTGCGATGTTAAACATTTTGGAGTACAATATCAAACGCCGCCTTCCGGAATATCGGGAATTGCTGTTGCTTGAAGAATACAATCGGGAAGCATGCCGCATACATGATCTTAAATTGGGATATAATCGTCGCCGTCGTCAAAACCAAAGTGTTTCAAAAGACTATGAATGGGCTGCTTTGGGTTTCTTCAAAGAGGTCTTGCACGATGAAAATCTGAAAAAAATTAAAGGCTGTCCGGAAAAGCTGGCACTGTATATGAACAGTTTAAGAATAGTTGACTGCCTGCCTGCCGAAAAATATAATCGTACTGCCAAGTTTAAATTAAAATATGATTTAAATTATGCCGTAAAAATAACAGCCGAAACGCTGAGCCGAGCCGAGTCGGATTTCCAACAAGCCCAAATGTATACAGAATTGGCCCAAAAAGCCGGATATGAGCAAAAGCGTTATTTAACGGCAATAGAACGCATAAATTTCTTTAAAGAAAATAAAGGTGCACACGATTCATCTGTTGCGGGAGGAACTTCCTCTCCTGCCGGAAATAAAAGCTTTAGAGGGAAACAGGAGATGTCCGTAGCAGCAAGAAATAAACGGGCATACGAGGAATGGCTTTATCGGTAAGCCTGCCGAATATTGCTGATGTTGCAGCCTAAATGTTGCACCTAAAACATTTTTTTATTAAAAGCTTGTTCGCCATAGATTTGAATGTCGATAACAAAAAAGAGTTCCAAGCATATGCTCGGAACTCTTCTTAATTTTGATGCGGTTTAACGCAATACTGCGTTTCCCTCTGCTAACCACTCAGCCTCGTTATAGAGAACCCAGTAGTCGTACTCTGAGTTCATTTTCTTATCCACATTAAATTCAGGACAAGAAAATTTAACAGTGCAGATAATCGGATAACGCAAGTATTCCTTACCGTTTTCCTTTGCAGAAACGCCACTCTGTACGTTCTCGCCATTGTCCCAAGGACGATCCAGCCAAAGGCCGGTTTCACTATCATAACGATAGCTGTTGTCCTTGTGATGTTTAATGGAAAATCCATTAAACTTCATGGTCAGAACAACCGGCTTCAGCGCAATCTCACCGAGTTTTTCATCAGTAAAAAAGCCACTGAAACTATTACAGCTTCCCACGGGATCCATTGTGTCTTCGGGATTGCTCTCGGACACAATGTTAAAGTGGAATTCGCTGGAAGAACGGGTAATCGTCCATCCGCCTTCAACGACTGTAGAGTCGTTAGAAGTTTCATACGAATTGCGTTTCAGCTGTTTCGTATGATTTGTGAATTCTTTCTGATAGAGTTTATATCCCTTTGACATAGCCAAAGAAACATTTCTCCATTCCGCGGGAGCAACCTTGTTGAAATTATAGGTGCGAACCGTATCTTTCGATACTTCTTCACCCATATACACTGCTGTGTATATGTCTTTAATTTCAACGTTGAAATCCACAACACCATCCTCAGATAATGTTGTTTCATTCTTAACTACAGTTGAGTGGGAATACTCCCAATTAATGAACTCTTCGTCCTCCTTGGGTACTTCCGGCTTTTCAGCAGGAGTTTCCGGCAGAGAAGCCATTAATACGCTTTCCTCACCAGAACATGCAGAGAACATTGCAACACTTAATAAAACTGCGACAAAGAAGAACAAATTTTTCTTCATAATGTCACGCCATCCTCAAACTGTTTCCAGTTGTTTACTATGACGTTATAATTTGAATAGCATCTGACTATTGGGGGCAATTTCAATAGAATCTTTCAATCGGTTAACCTGAGGTACTGTGCTTCGCTCGCGGTGGCTCTTGTCGTATGGCTCTTCAATTAAAATATCTCTTCATTGCTGTCCGGTACTTCCAGATGCGTCTGTTTATAATCATTTTAAAAAGTGAACTAAAGCCGCATCAAGTTTATAATAATAAAAAATAAAACTTAGAAACAGAATAATTCACTTTAGGATTTTAATATACCATATTTTTAACCTTTCGTCAAGCCTTTGCCGATTCGTTTTTTGGCATTTTCTGCTAAAAAAAGCAAAAAAATGCATTTTTTTAATTCTTTCTGTGTTTTTTTCCGGCAGCCTGATTTGTTTCCTGAACCATAAAAAACGCCCGGAATCGTAAAATTCCGGGCGGGTGGATTCAGAAGCTTTTTTTAGTTTTTTTATGCGGATTTTGCTTCGTGTTCAGGTTCAAAAGCATCATCAGAATCAACGCTTTTAACATGCCATATCTTGTCGGCGTATTCGGCAACGGCTCTGTCGCTCGAAAAATAACCGACTTTCGCAACGTTATAAATAGCTTTTTTCGCCCATTCGTCCTGCTTAAGATATGCTTTTTCTGCCTCTTTCATAGCATTGTTGAATGCTTCCAAATCAGCCAAAACAAAGAAGTAATCGCGATTTAGTAATTCGTCAAAAATAGGCTTAAACAGCGACGGAGAATCCTTTTCGCAGAAGAGGTTTGAGTTAATCGCATTCAAGATGCGTTTAATATACTCAGATTCTTCATAAATTTTGCGCGGATTATATGTCGGGCGCATTTCCTGAATCTCATTCTCGCGCAGGCCGAACAGGAAGAAATTGTCTTCACCGACGGCTTCGCGGATTTCAATATTCGCACCGTCGTATGTCCCGACCGTCAAAGCGCCGTTTAAAGCAAATTTCATATTGCCCGTGCCGGAAGCTTCAAAGCCGGCCGTTGAAATCTGCAGGCTGACGTCTGCCGCCGGAATAAGCACTTCCGCAACGGAAACCTTATAGTCCGGGATAAAGACGACTTTCAGAGAGTCTCCGACTTTTGCATCGTTATTGACGACTTGCGCCACATTGTTTATCAGTTTGATAATAAGTTTGGCAAAAGTATAAGACGGTGCCGCTTTTCCCGCAAAAATATATGTTTTGGGACAAATCGGCCGTACGTTGTCGCGTACAATTGCCAGATATTCGCCGATAACCTGCAAGATAGCCATTAACTGCCGCTTATATTCATGAATACGCTTAGCCTGTACTACAAACATGCTGTTTGTCGTAACGGCAACGTTTGTACGCTTAAAGATTTCATGGCGCAGCAGCTCCTTGTTGGTTTTCTTAATTTTCATAAAACGCTTAACAAAATCTGCATCGTCAGCAAAGTCGGCAATTTTGCTCAACAGTTCCAAATGGGAAATCCAGTCTTTGCCGATTTTGTCGGAGATAAGAGTCGCCAAATTCGTATTAGCATGCAAAAGCCAGCGTCTTGGCGTAATGCCGTTGGTAATATTGGTGAATTTTTCCGGCCAGAGTTCATAAAATTCCGGTACCAGCGAGGTCTTAATCAGCTCGGAGTGAATTTTGGCCACGCCGTTAACCGAGAAGGATCCGACGATAGACAGGTTTGCCATACGGATAATCTGTGCATCGCCTTCACCGGAAACAATGGAAACTTTAGCCAGTTTTTCGCTCGTTTCGCCGAATTTTGTTTTCGCAAATTCAATAAATCTGCGGTTTATTTCATAAATAATCTGCAAATGGCGCGGCAGCATATGCTGGAAATACTTGACCGGCCAGGTTTCCAGTGCTTCCGGAAGCAGGGTATGGTTCGTATAGGCAAAGACTTTGGTTACAATGTTCCAGGCCGATTCCCAGTCTTGTCCGTAAACATCGACAAGCAGACGCATCATTTCCACAATGGCAAGCGCCGGGTGGGTATCGTTCAGCTGAATGCATACCGAGTCGGGAAGCTTGTCAAAATCGTTGCTCTTTTCCAAAAATCTTCTGAAAATATCCTGAATCGCGCAGGAAACAAAGAAATATTGCTGTGAAAGCCGGAGTGCCTTGCCGGATTCGATTGCATCAGACGGATAAAGTACTTTTGAAATGGCCTCAGTTTTGATTTTGTCTTCCACCGCTTCAATATAGCCGCCGTTATTGAATATATCAATATCAAATTCGTCGTCGGTTTTTGCCGAAAAAAGCCGTAAATAATTAACCGATTTGCCGTCATATCCGACTATCGGGAAATCATACGGAACGCCGTACAGCGTATGCGTATTGGCCCAAACGTAAGTGTCTTTGCCGCTGGCGTCTTTGTAGGTTTCGACATTGCCGAACATCGGGATGGTTACCTGTCTGTCCGGGCGAGCCAGTTCCCAGGGTGAAAAGTCGGAAAACCAGTCGTCGGCCTGTTCCACCTGCCAGCCGTTTTCAAATTTTTGCTTAAACAGCCCGAACTGATAATTAATCCCATAGCCAAATCCCGGAAGGCCGAGCGACGCCATCGAGTCCAAATAGCAGGCAGCCAGCCTGCCAAGTCCGCCGTTACCCAAAGCCGGGTCATATTCGGTGTCAAAAATTTCTTCCATGGAAATATCCGGAAAACCGTCAATTTTTATGTCTTTTAACAAGTCATAAAGACCGAGGTTATGCAGGTTGTTTTCCAGCGAACGGCCAATCAGGTATTCAATGGAGAGGTAATACACTCTTTTGGCCGACTTTTCATTATAGCGGGCCATTGTGTTGTACATTTCATCCATTGCAAATTCCCGAACCGCCAGAGAAATGGCATACAAAGCCTCTTCTTTGGTAACTTCGCAGGTTCTTTTGCCGATAAAATATTTGATATAATGCTCAATAGAAAGCTTCAGCCGTGCTTTTTTCATTTCATCGCTGATTTCTAATTTACCTTTTTTCAATACACAATCTCCCAAATTAAACATACTTTACTATTCACAAAACTATAGTGAAATAGTTTGAATTTTCGTTAATAATATAAGATTATTTTATAAAATAAAAACCGGGATTGGCGTTTTTTTAACAATTATGTGCTAAAGAAAAAACGAACGAATCTTTTTTGATATGGATAAAAAGGAAAACTTAACGATGAAAAAGCTTAGTCTTCTTGCGCTGGTTCTTACTGTTTCAACCGCGCTTTCTGCAAATGCGGATACACTGGAAACAGCCTTGGCCAAAGCGTATGAATATAATCCTGCGCTTAAAGCCGCCCGCGCTGCAACGGGAGCCGTCGATGAAAACGTAGCGATTGCAAAATCAGGGTATCGCCCGACATTGACCGTAGAAGGCGGATATTCAGATTCGAAGATAAATACAAACAGTACGGTCAACGGGGTTGCGCAGCGTCCGGTAGACGGTTATGAAAGAACCTTGGCCGCAAAGGTGTCGCAGCCGATTTTCAGCGGTTTTAAAACCGTTAATTCCGTCAGTTCTGCCAAAAGTTCCGTAAAAGCAGCGCAGGCCAGTCTTTTGGCAACCGAGCAGGATATTTTGCTCAGTGCGGCAACCGCGTATCTGAACGTAATGCGCGATGAGGCAATTGTAAAACTGCAAAAAAATAATGAAAAACTTTTGAAAAAAGAGCTGGATGAAACCCGCGAGCGTTTCAAAGTCGGTGAAGTTACCACGACCGACGTATCTCAAGCTGAGGCAAGCTACGCGTCCGCCCAATCCCAGCGCATTTCGGCGGAAGGTGATTTGGAAGCGTCAAAAGCTGTTTACAAGCAGATAATCGGCGAAGAGCCGAAAGGAACGGAAGATCCTAAAGCAATTGAAAAAATGTTTCCGAAAAGTATGGATGAGGCGTTGAATTATGCCAGGATTCACAATTATGACCTGAATGCTGCCAAACATAACCTGAAAGCAAAAAAATATGATGTCAAAACCAATCAGGGGGATTTGCTGCCGTCTGTAAATGCTTATGCAATGGCCGGACGTATCAAAACTCAGGATTACCAGTACGATAAAAATCCGACTAACAATTCGGTCGAGCTTGGCGTAAATTTCTCGATTCCTCTCTATAATGCGGGTTCCAGCCGGGCAAAAATCCGCCAGAGCAAATATTATCGCTGGCAGGCTCAGGAAGACCTGCTAAATACACAGGACGCCCTGTATTCCGATATTACCAGCTATTGGGAGTATTTGAGTGCGAATAAAGCCAAAATTAAATCGGTAAAAGCACAGATTAAGGCCTATCAGGTTGCCTTAAACGGTGTACGGGAAGAGGAAGCCCTAGGCAATCGTACTGTTCTTGATGTCTTAAACCAATATCAGTACTTGTTAAACTCTGAAGTGGAAGAAGTTACAACCCGGCATGACTATTATGTTTCCGGCTTGGGCTTGCTGCAGGCTATGGGTAAGTTGACGGCCAAAGACCTGAACTTAAAAGTTGATTTATATGACGCTGATGCTAAATATGAAGAAACATCGGGAAAGTGGCTTTCAACCAGTATAGATAAAGAATAACGGAGAAATAAATGTCAGAACGCGAAGATATTGACGATGCAACGGCAACGCTTCGCCAGAGCGTTATTGAAGCAAAAAGCAACAGGCACTGCCTGCGGGATTTCAGCGGGGAGGTTTTTGAACTGACACCGGATATGCTTGTCAGCGAAAACAGTTTTAATCCGGAAGAAAAATCTGAATTAGCTGGAGTCGCAGAATGTATTTTGCATAAATATGCAAAATTGCTTTCTATTGCAAAATAAAAGCAGTTCTGTATGAAGCAAACTGTTAAAAGCAGGTGCGGCAGCACCTGCTTTTATTTATTTCTTCAAATTCTCCGTTGCGTTTCAGGCAAGAACATATGGCAGCATATCACCGGCAGACTCTTGCCACAGTCAAAGCGTCAACAGATTTTGCCCCTGCTTTTTTTAAGACTTTGGCACATTCTTTCAGAGTTGACCCTGTTGTAAACACGTCATCAATAAGAACAATGCGCTTTCCTTTGATATTTTCAGGATGGGCAACTTCAAAGGCATTTCGAACGTTTTTCAACCGTTGTTTGCCGCTGCAATGAACCTGCGGCAGCGTGTGGCGGGTTTTCTTCAGCGATTTGTAATCGACGGGAATACCGCATAATTTGGATAAGCCTGCGCTTAAAACGGCAGATTGATTGTATTTTCTTTTAAACATGCGGGTATAGTGCAGCGGAACAGGAATAATCAAGTCAACTCCGGCATTAAAAATATCTTTTCCAGCCATATACAGCCACCGCGCCAATAACATTTTATTTTCTACGTGATCAAAAAACTTAAAGTCCAAAATTAATTTTTTTGAATGGTCGTTGTATTCAACGGCCGCCCGGCACAAACGAAAAGGCATTCTTTTACTGAGGCATTCTGCACAGTAATAAGAGCTGTTAACCGTTTCGGGAAAAGGCCTGCCGCATTTCTTGCAGTAAGGCCTGCTTATAAAGTCAATTTTAGTAAAGCAGTCGGAACATAAGCTGTTATCGGAGTGAATTTCTTTTCCGCACAATAAACAACGCGGCGGCAGCAAGATATCTAACAGTAAACGCAGCCACTTTGTCATAACTGCATAAGTTCGTCTTTTAGCAAATTGATATCGTCAACGACAATCATGCCGGCTTTCCGGAGAATGCTTTTTTTATCCTCGGCCGTAGTTATGCCGCGGCATAAAATTTCCGGAGCCAGGCCTTTATTATCGGACAGAGGTGTCGGATCGTCAAGAATTAGGGCAATTATCGGCTTTTTCTTATTTTGCGCCATATAAAATTCTGCTGCTTCAATTTCATAATTTCCACCGATTCCACCAATTAAAATAATTGCTTTGGTATCCTCATCGTTGTTGAACTGTTTGATTATTTCAACAAAACTCGTTCCTAGAATAACATCATCGCCCAAACCAATAACGGTAGATTCGCCAAATCCGGCTTTGTTAATTTCGAGAACGACTTCATAAGTCAAAGTTGATGAACGGGATATGATGCCAATATTTCCGCCTTTATGGATACTGTCGGGAAAAATGCCCATATACGCTTCCTGTGGCGTAATAACTCCCGGCGTGTTGGGGCCGATAAGAATGGTAGATGATTGTTGGAGCTCATGTTTTATCTCCATCATATCGCTGACGGGAATACCGGAAGTAATCACAACGACCAGTTTTAATCCGGCATGGATGGCCTCCAAAATAGCGGTTTTGGCATATTTTGCCGGTACAAACACAATTGACGCCTCAGCACCGGTTTTGTCTTTCGCCTCTTGTACGGTTCCGAACAAGGGGACGCCCAAATAAGAGCTTTCATTCTTATTCGGAACAACGCCAGCCACAATTCGTGTGCCATACTTCATCGCCCTTTGAATATGGAAGGAAGCCTGTGTTCCGGTAATGCCCTGAACCATTATTTTCGTATTTTTGTTAACGAGTACCGCCATTACAAATCCTCCTCAATAGCGCTTTTTAAGAGCGTAAGTCCTTCAAGCGTATCAGATGCAATAGACAAAGGCAGTCCGGATTTTTGTAAAATTTCAGTAGCCTCGTTTTTATTTGTCCCTTCAAAACGCACAACCAGAGGAATGTTAAGCCCTAAATCGTTTGCAACGGTAATAATGCCGTCCGCAATAAGATTACAGCGTAAAAAACCGCCGAGAATGTTTATAAGGATGCCGTCAACTTTGGGATTTGTCATAATAAGTTTTATGCTTGCGGCGATTTTATCCCTGTCAACACCGCCTTTCAAATTAAGAAAACATGCTGTTTCCATGCCCATCTTTTGAGCTTGATTGATTGTACTTAGAGCGAGGCCGTCGCCATTGACGATAATACCTATGCCGCTTTCCAGCTCTTTATATTGAAAACCGTATTTTGCAGCCGTTAATTCTCTTTCTTCCGTTTCGGAGTCATCTGACATCTTTACAATATCCGGGTGCCTGTATAAAGCATTGCCGTCAAAGATGATTTTGGCGTCAAGCGCCCAGACTTCCCCGTTCTTGCTGATGCCAATCGGATTAATCTCAAGCATGGTTGCGTCATAACTGTAAAATACTTTCAGCATTCTGTTCAAAAATGCTTTTAAACCGGTTGTATTAAGCTGGGTTTGCATAAAATCCGTAATTAGGGACAGCTGCTCATGTTTTATTTCCTTCTGCAGCCCCAGATTTATTTTTAATAATTTGTCAGGGTGGTCGATAGCCAGTTTGACGATATCGTCATCATCTTTCTCTGTAACAGGCGCTATCAACAGGACAGTTGATGCTGCTACCCAGTCCACAACAAGCCCCAGATAAAATTTTTTCACGGTTTTTATAAATTCTTCAACATACACTCTGCTGACAAGTCGTCCCTTGGCGCCGGTTTGGTTTGTAACCAAAAGGTTTTCCAACATTTCGTCGGCATTTTCATAAACCTCGTCCAAAGTTTTGGAAAGTCTGATTCCTCCCTTGCGCCCGGCCCTCTTGTCTGAAAACTTCCCTACATCGCGGGAACCGGCCTGAATTTGCGCTTTAACAACCCAGGGACCGAACTCAGATATCTTTTCTGCTGCACTTTTGGCTTCCGCGGGTGTATACGCCACCAAACCGTATGGAACGTTAATCCCGGCTTTCTTAAAAATCTTTTTTGCCTGATATTCGTGAATGTTCATTCTGTCCCTTTAGTGCTTGTGCGGCATAATATTTAATCTTGTCTACCATTGAAAGCATACCGCTGCGCCGATTGGGCGTAATATGCTCCCTTAATCCCATTTTATCAAAAATTTCTTCAACATCAATATCTAAAATTTCTTGTGCAGACTTATCTTTAAATATTTCCAGAACGACGGCAATAATTCCGCGGACGATAATGGCATCGCTGTCGCCTTCAAAACTGATGCCGTTTTCACTATAATGAGGGATAATCCAAACCTGGGATTGGCAGCCGGGAACTTTCCATTCGTCTTTTTTTTGCTCATCGCTGAAACGGGGAAGCTGGCCGCCAAGTTCTATAAGATATTTATAGCGGTCTTCCCAGCCATCCAAAAATGAAAAATCGTCAATTAAGCTTTCAATACTCATCTGCCGTATCCTTTGCTAAATCATTTCCAACATCATTCTGGCATCATCACTCAGCCTTTCGAGTGTCCATGCCGGTTCCCAGACGACTTCGACCTCCACTTTCCCGACCCCGGGAACTCCGGCAGTTGCATCAGCAACCTGTTGCGGTAAAATTCCGGCAACGGGGCAGCCGGGAGCAGTCAGGGACATATCTATATGCAAATTGCCGCAGTCTTCTTGATTTATTTTATAAATAAGCCCGAGGTCATAAACATTGATTGGTATTTCGGGGTCAAATACGGTTTTTATTGCTTCTACAATATCGTACATCTTCGCTTTTGTTTGGCCAACAGTAAGTTCTTGCCCTGCGTATGCCTTATAAACAGGCAATTCTTCAACGCTCATCGCATCAAGGAGTTGTGCTTCGGTTTCATCAATCAGTTCTTCGGTATTATCAGTCATCATTTTTCTTTTAGCTAAAAAAGTCCTTTGCTTTGTATAAAGCTTTTATAAATTCATCAATATCTTCTTTTATGGTATAAATGCCAAGAGAGGCTCTGGCAAGAGAAGTGTATCCCAGATAATTGACCAGTGGCTCGGCACAAAAATGCCCTGTCCGGATTGCAATTCCCTCTTTTCCTAAAATAAAAGCCAAATCCTGCGGGTGTATGCCGTCTATGGCAAATGAAAAAACACCGCCCTTTTCTTTTGCTGCTCCCAAAATCTTAAGCCCGCTTATTTCTGACATTTGCTTCGTTGCATAATCCGTCAGATTGTTTTCATATTCTTCAATCTCATTAAAGTCAAACTGCATAAGATAGTTTAATGAAGCACCTAAGCCGATAGCCTGTACGATAGCGGGAGTTCCGGCTTCAAAACGGGCAGGAGGGTTTGTAAAAAATGTTTTTTCATAACTGACATGTTCAATCATATCACCGCCGTACTGATAAGGCGGCATATCGGCAAGCAAATCATATTTACCATAAAGGATGCCGATACCCGTAGGTCCGTATACCTTATGTCCGGAAAATGCCAGAAAATCACAGTTAAAATCTTTCACGTCTATTTTTTTATGTACCGCAAACTGACAGGCATCTATTAATACCTTTGCGCCGACATTATGCGCCGCGGTACAAATCTGCTTGACCGGGAAAACTGTTCCCAAAACATTAGACATTGCTGTAACGGCGACAATTTTGGTATTTTCGTTCAGCGAGTCGGTAAATTTATTCCACGAAAAACTTCCGTCTTCTTCCAAATCAAAATAAACCAGTTTGGCGCCGGTCTTGGCTGCCCATTGCTGCCACGTTACCAGGTTGGCATGATGCTCGGCACGGGAGAGGAGAATTTCATCGCCCGGTTTTAATGTCATTGCCCCGAAAGTCGCTGCAATCAAATTAATCCCTTCTGTTGCACTGCGTGTAAAAATAATTTCTTCCGGCTTTTCAGCGTTAATGAAATGTGCCGCAGATTGTCTGGCTTTTTCATAATTTTCGGTTGCTTTTTCTGAAAGCCAGTAGCTTCCGCGGTGAACGTTTGCATATTCGTCTAAATACGCCTTTCGGATTTCTTCCAGCATCACGAATGGCTTTTGCGCCGATGCTGCCGTGTCCAGATATGTATTGCGTTTCCCTTCTATCAGTCTGTCCAGAATGGGAAAATCTTTTCTGATTTTATATGCATCAAACATGTTATTACCCCAAAAAATTAGAGATAAGATAAATCCTATCTCTAATTTTTTCAACCTCAAAACTATTTAAAACAAGCTAATTATTCAATAATCATTGCTGTTAATTCCGCTTCCGAGGCAACCTGCCCGTCAACCATGGCTGTTCCCTTGAATACAAAGATATTCCGGCGAGCTTTAATTTTTTCAACGTGGATTCTCAACTGGTCTCCCGGTTTAACCTGTTTTCTGAATTTAACCCCGTCAATACCCATAAACAAAACCGAGCGCTTGGATTCGGCGTAATTTTCATCTTTCGATATAACCGCAATGCCTGCCGCCTGTGCCATTGCTTCAATCTGTAAAACGCCCGGCATAATCGGATTTCCTGGGAAATGCCCCTGAAAAAATTCTTCGTTTATTGTAACGTTTTTAATGCCGACGCCTTTTTCTCCCGGTACTTCTACTTCAAAACGGTCAACCAGCAAAAAGGGATACCTGTGCGGCAGCATTTTCATAATTTCTTCAATATGATAAACTTTCACGATTTCTGACATAATGTAGTCTCCTTTGTTATTTTTTACTGTTTTTTTGCAAAAATGCGACCTGACGCATAAAATCTTTAAAAGGTACTGTTGGCGTTCCCATGACAATTGCACCGGGCTCAATATCCCGCATAACGCCGGATTGTGCTCCGATTTGTGCACCGCTGCCGACATTCAGGTGGTCGGCAAAACCCGTCTGTCCTCCGCACACGACATAATCGCCAAACGTGCAGCTTCCTGCAATTCCCGTTTGGGCGACAAGTATGCAGTAATTCCCGATTTTGTCATTATGCGCAATTTGCACCAGATTATCGACACGGCAGCCGTTCCCGATAATCGTGTCGTCCAAAGCGCCTCGGTCAATGCAGGTATTTGCTCCGATTTCAACATCATTACCGATAATAACCCGTCCGATTTGGGGAATTCTCTTATGCTGCCCGTCAACAACGGAAAAACCAAATCCGTCTTGTCCGATGCGTGCCCCTGTATAAATATAACAGTCGTTTCCCATCAGGCAGTAAGCTATACTCGCGTTATTGCCGATTCGACAGTTGTTGCCAATCTTACAGCCTCTGGAGATAACCGCATTAGCCTCTATGATACAGTTATCACCGATAGTTACGTCGTCTTCAACAACGGCGTGTGAACCAATAAAACAGCCTTTGCCTATTTTTGCCGTTTTGGCAACGGTAGCACTTTCCGCAATACCGGAAACTGGTTTGTGCTCGGAATAAAAGGCACTGATTAGGCGGATAAAGGACAATTTAGGATTGCTGCATGTTAAAATGATAACTCCTTCCGGAACAAGATGAGCCAACTCTGCTGTAGAAATGCAGGCTTTTGCTTTTATTCCGGCCGCTTTATCCTTATTTTTCCTGTCATAAAAGAAACACAAATCTTCGCTGCCGGCACTTTCAATGGAGCAGATATTTTCAATAAGCTCATTTTCTTTTCCGGCAGTTACCAGTTCTGCCTCGGCAATCCGGGCAATTTCCCTAATGCTTTTTTTGCCGCTGTAATTATAAAAAACAGTATCAGCCATTAATTTATTCCTTCATTACAAACTTGTACCAAAGTTCAAACGGAATACTTCTGTTTCATCGTAATCCTGCTTAACAATCGGGAAACCGAAGTCGATATCGATTTTACCCATCGGCGATGTCCACTCGAAACCAAAACCAATGGCAACACGTGGGCTGGAGGAATAGTCGACATCGGAAGTGTTGATGTTGTCCGGCTTGCCTGTTGTGCCGACGTCAACAAATGTCCGGCCTCTGATACCGAGCTCATCCAATCCCATCGGGAAAGCCAATTCGGCACCGCCGTACAGCATCCAGTTGCCGCCCAATGCGTCTTTGGTAACTTTATCGCGTGCACTGATACCGCCGGTTTCAAAACCGCGCATTGTATTGCCGCCGAGGAAATAACGCTGCGCCAGACGAACGTCTTCCCCGCCGTAACCAGCAATATATCCGCCGTTGATGAAGAACTTAAAGGTGTAATAGTCGGACAATGTATAGAATTTATATGCTTTCGCGTCAAATTTCAAATATTTGTCATCACCTCCGAGACCGGAAATGTCATTACCAAACGATAAGTAGTAACCTTCGCGCGGCTTCATAATATTGTCGCGTTTGTCATAAACGATGGTCTGCCCGATAACGGAGTCGATGGCGTCGCCTTCTTCTTCCTGAATATATTTGGACGCGCTGCTGACATTTTTAATTTTATCCTGTTTCAGGGTATAACGGACATACTGGCTTAAATCGTCGGTATAATTCCAGCCGAAACGTAATCTGCCGCCCATGGTATCCATGTCATAGTTGCTCTCATCCTGATAATCTTCGGTCTGATAGAACAAGTCTGTACCGGCGCTGAGACGGCGATCCATAAAGTACGGCTCGGTAAAACTGAAACTGTAATCGGTAGAACGTTGGGAAACGCCTGCATTCAAGCTGACTTGCTGACCTTTGCCGAGGAAGTTGTTTTCGGTAATCCCCGCACGGATTAGTGCCCCGTTAACGGTAGAATAGCCGACGCCGACATTGAAATAGCCCGTAGATTTTTCTTCAACATTGACATTAATGTCTGCTTTATCATAATCAACGCGCTCGGTATCAATGTCTACCTTGCTGAAATAATTCAGCCGTTCGACGTTTCTTCTCGATTCCCTAATCTTGGCGACGTTGAAAACATTGCCTTCGGAAATACGAAATTCGCGTCTGATAACCTCATCAAGCGTTCTGGTATTGCCTGTAATATTGATTCTGTTTACGAAAACTTTTGCATTTTCTTTAATATCGAAAACAACACTGAGCTTTCCTGTTTCTCTGTCTTTGTAAATATTGGGAACAACCTCGACAAAAACAAAACCTTTGCGGGAAAGCTCCTCGGTCAGAGCATTGACGGTTTTTTCTATTTCATCGGAATTGTACCAGTTTCCTGTTTTGAATGTAACATATTTGTACCATTGGTTGGCATCAATATCCGGTACTGTCGATTTAATTTGAATGTCATTAATGGTATAACGTTTTCCTTCATCAATCGTAAAGGTAAGGATAAAAGAAGTTTTATCTCTGGACAGTTCGGCGATTGCTGAAACAACAGCAAAATCTGCATATCCGTGCCGGTTGTAGAAACGCCGCAGCAATTCTTGGTCATAGTTCATTTTTTCACGGTCAAAATTTTCCGCACTTGAAAACAGTCTGTACCAGCGGCTTTCCTTGCTCATAATTTCGCTTTGCAGGTCTTTTCCTGTATAGTGTTTATTGCCAATAAAGTTAATGGTGTCAATTTTTGCTTCCGGACCTTCTTCAATCTCAAAAATCAAATCTACGCGGTTTTCTGATTTTTTAATAATTTTCGGCTCAACAGATACGCCATATCTCCCGGCACGCTTATAGACGTCCAAAATTCTCTGAACGTCTTGTTGAACTTTGGCTTTGCTGAAAACTGAGCGGGGAGCAGACTGGACTTCTGATTCAAGAATTTTATCGTCAATCTTGTCGTTGCCGTCAAAGGCCATGACGCCGATTACCGGATTCTCCTTAACGTTAATGACAAGCGTATTGCCTTTGGTGTCGAAACTGATGTCGCTGAACAGGCCCGTATCATATAACCGTTTCAAAGCTTCATTAAGCTCTTCGGTCGAAACCGGCTTGTTTGTGCTGATGCCCGCATAGGACAAGGCAGTTTCCTTCTCTACGCGTTGAAGTCCGTTAATGTTAATGTTGCTGATAACTCCTTGCGCCATGGCATTAGAACAAACGGCCAGTGCCAGCAACGAAATCCCCGCTAATTTAAACTTCATCTTTTAATCCTTACAAGCTATTCAAACCATCTTGTTATGAGGTGCTTGATATCATTCCATGTTGCAAACACCATCAAAAACAAAATAAAACCAAGGCCTATCTTAAACAAATAATCTCTGAACTTTGTATTAAGCTCCCGCCTCGAAACTATTTCTAACAAATAAATTACAACATGTCCACCATCTAATACGGGGATTGGGAATAAGTTGATAAGCCCCAGATTAATGGACAACAGCGCCATAAAATATAAAAAGTCCAATATGCCGCGTGTGCGGGATATATCACCCGACATTTCCGCAATACGGATAATGCCGCCGACATCCTCGCCGGATCGTTCTCCCGTTAACATCTGTCCGACACCACGTAAAGTCATATCTGTAACGTTGTAGACTTCTTCGGCCGCTTTTTTTACGGATGCACCGAAGTTGAAATTATCCTTGATAATTTTAAACTGCTTTGCTTCTCCCTTAATGCCTATCATTCTGCGCTTAATCGGCTTTTCAGATTCGTCAAAGGCATATTCCATGTCTTTTAAAGGAACGGTAAGAACAAGCTGCTGGTTGTTACGTTCAATTTTCAAATTAACGTCATTGACCGCAATACTGACTTCTTTGCTGATGTCCGACCAGTCGTTAATTTTCTGGTTGTTGATTTCAAGAATCTTGTCGCCCTTTATAATGCCGGCTTTTTCCGCAGGGCTTTCTTTGATAACTTCGGATACAATCGGTGGAATGTCATAGCTTCCGACAAAATAAAACAGACCGAAAAAGGTGATAAATGCAAAGAGGTAATTAAACAAAGGCCCTGCAATGGCAATCGCCAGTTTTTTATACGGAGTTTGAGTTGCAAAAAGGTGTTTTTGCTCTTCCTCTGTGTACTTGCTCAAATCGACGTCGGATGTTGACGAGGATTCGTCTGCATCGCCTAAAAACTGGCAATATCCGCCTAACGGTATTGCCGAGATTTTCCATACGGTACCTTTTTTGTCTGTGCGGCTCCACAATTCTTTGCCAAATCCGATGGAAAAAGCGCTGACGCTGACCCCCAGGGAACGGGCAACGATAAAATGGCCGAATTCATGTACAAAAACCAAAACGCCGAGAAGGACAAGAAAGGGGATGACATAATGAATAATATTTAATATCCACTCCATAATTTTGTTCCTTTAATTGCTAAGTGAAACTAAGGTAAAGTAACAATAGACAATCGGTGCGGCAAATATCAGGCCGTCAATTCTGTCAAATACGCCGCCGTGTCCGGGAATCAGAGAACTGCTGTCCTTTACGCCCAGATGTCTTTTTATGGCAGATTCTGCAAGGTCGCCAATTTGAGCCACAATTGCAATCATGGCTCCGAGCTGGGCAAATTTAAGCTGTTCGCTTAACGGCATCGGCAGGTTAAAAATATTTTTAACGGTAAACATGTAAATAAAACTGACAGCAACTGCAAGGACAACACCTCCGACAAGTCCCGACCAGGTTTTGTTTGGGCTTATTTTCGGAGCCAGCTTCGGTCCCTTTAAGGAAGAGCCGACAATGTATCCGCCGATATCAACCCCCCAAACCATCAGCATAAACCATAATGTCATGACAAAGCTTCCTTTTTCTCCGGGGATACTGCCGAAAGTGTCAAACAGGTAATATATCCAGTACAGGGCGCCGACGCCGATAGAAATATAAGGAACACCGAGTGTGAGGAGCTTACGATGCTGCTCTTCTTTGGCTTTAATAAAAACAAAAAGCGTCGTTAATGCAATTGTCGCAATGAGCACCCAGCGGTTAAATACCAACAGGGAACACCCCATTGCAAAAGTATAGCATACGGCATAAACGCTTGATTTCTTGTTGGATACCATTGAAGCCCATTCCCAGGAAAGCATTGCGCCGACAATAAAGACAAGAATATCAACATACGGATGCCCGGACTGTAGTGCACCGATAACAATCGGAATCATTATAAGTGACGTCAGTATCCTCTTTTGCAATGATGTCAGTTCAGTTTTTGCCATACCTTCTCTCCCTGTGATTAAATTTATTGATAATGTCCCAAAGCTCGTCTTTGCCAAAGTCAGGCCATAAAGTGTTTGTAAAAAACAACTCTGTATATGCTGACTGCCAGAGCAGATAATTGCTGATTCTCTGCTCTCCGCTGGTTCTGATTAAAACGTCCGGATCCGGAATTTCTTTTGTATATAATTCTTCGGAAAAGACATCTTGTGTAATTTGGCTGATGTCCATGCTCCCTTCTTTTACTTTTGCGGCGATTTTTTTGACCGCAGACAAAATTTCCTGCCGCGAACCGTAAGACAGGGCTATGCATAATGTCAGGTCTGTATTCTTCTCGGATTCTTTTTCGAGAAATGTCATCTTTGCCTGAATGCTGTCGGACAGCATATATCTTTCTCCGATAAAAACAATGCGGACATTATTGTCCATGATTTCTTTCAGTTCTTTATCCAGATATTCGTTCAGCAGCTGCATCAAGGCATCAACTTCATCTTTGGAACGTTGCCAGTTTTCTGTGGAAAAAGCGTACAATGTCAAATACTTTACGCCGGACTCTTTCATTGCACGGGTAATTTTAACAACGTTTTCCGCTCCTTTTTTATGCCCGAAAGTTCTGGGCATCCCTCTTTTTTTTGCCCAGCGGCCGTTGCCGTCCATGATAATGGCAATATGCCTGCATATATTTTTTGTATCCATCGTTATTTAGACTTGTAAAATATCTTTTTCTTTTTGATCCAGCATGTCATCGATTTTTTTGATGGAGTCGTCAGTCAGTTTCTGAATCTCGGTGCCATATCTCTTTTCGTCGTCTTCGGAAATCAGATTGTCTTTTTTCAACTTTTTTACTTCGTCAAGAGCATCTCTGCGGATATTCCTGATGGCTATTTTATTCTGTTCCGCATATTTTCCGGCAACTTTAACCAGTTCTTTTCTTCTTTCTTCGGAAAGTGGAGGAATTGGGATGCGGATAAGCTGTCCGTCAGATACCGGATTAAGCCCGAGGTCGGACTCTCTCAGGGCTTTTTCAACAGCTTTGGCGATTCCTTTGTCCCAGACGCTGACGGAAAGGGTACGCGCATCCGGAACGCTGACTGTACCGACTTGGGCTATCGGTGTTGGGGTTCCGTATGCTTCAACCATAATGTTGTCTAAAAGGCTGGCATGAGCTCTTCCGGCTCTCAGGCCGCCAAAATCATTGCGCAATGTTTCCAGTGTCTTTTCCATGCGCTCTGTCGTATCGGTCTTTATTTCGTTAAAATCAGTCATGTTTCCTCGCTTTGTCTTATTTTATGATAGTGTAGTTGCCTTTACCGCTTAATGCGTTTGTCAGCGAATTTTCATTTTCCTGTTTAAAAACGATAATAGGCAGCTTGTTTTCTCTTGCCATGGATATTGCTGTCATGTCCATAACCTTAAGTTCTTTGGCGATAACATCGTCATAAGAAACTTCCGTATAGCGTTTTGCTTCCGGATTCTTCTTGGGGTCGCTGTCATAAACGCCGTCAACTTGAGTGGCTTTGAATAATGCGTCGCATTCGGCTTCCAGAGCGCGCAATGTTGCTCCGGTATCTGTGGTGAAATACGGATTCCCTGTTCCTCCTGCAAAAATAACCACGACACCGTCAGCAAGCATCTGTTGAGCGGCCCTGTAAGAGTATGTTTCGGCAATTTGCGGTACGCTCAGCCCGGATAAAATTTCGGCCCGGATTCCTTTGCTGTTCAATGCACTTTTCAAAAACAGGGCATTAATGACTGTTGCCAACATTCCGGCCTGATCGGCAACCGGGCGGCGAATGATTTCATTTGTGTTGTTTACGCCGCGGTAAAAATTCCCTCCGCCGATAACGATGCAGAGTTCAAGCCCTGTATTGCGAATATTACGTATACTTTCCGAAACGGTGTTTAGAACGTTTTCGTCAATGCCGAACGGTTGGTCGCCCATCAATCCTTCGCCGGAAAGTTTCAAAAGGATTCTTTTAAATTTTTTTTTCATAATCTCCCCATAATGCAATGTTTGGTATCATATTAAACAATTAAATCGCTTTGTCATTATTTTTTTATTCCTAATGTACAAAAAGATAAAATATTCATAAGATTGTAAAAATACCCACCGGATTATAAAATAAGTTGAAATTTAAGCTCTTTTCTCTAACATAAGGCAAAATTAAATTACGGGAGATAAAAAATGTCTGCAGGACTGATATATGGATTGAGTGCATTGTTTGGGTATTTTGTCGGCTCGATTCCTTTTGGACTTATTTTGACCAGGCTTGCAGGGTATGGCGATATTCGCAAAATCGGTTCAGGAAATATCGGGGCAACGAATGTGCTGCGGACGGGGAATAAAACGCTTGCGCTTTTGACGGTTCTTTGCGATGCGTTTAAAGCAGGTGCTGCAGCAGCAATTGCCGGAACTGTTGTCGGCGGCGATTCTCCCGAGGCGGTTACGGCTTCCCTGACGGCCGGAGCATTCGGCGTTTTGGGGCATAACTTCCCCGTATGGCTGAAATTTAAAGGCGGAAAAGGTGTTGCCTCAACATTCGGTTTTATTCTTGTAACCTGCTGGCCGGTAGCTGTTATTGCTCTTGGTATCTGGCTGGTTATGGCGTTTGCGTTCAGGTATTCGTCCCTTTCGGCACTGACGGCGGCCGTATTTGTTCCGGTGGCGTCGTATTTTCTGGCGCCGTCTTTAGAATATACTGTTGTGTACGCACTGGTCGTATTGCTTGTCATTGTCCGGCACCATGGCAATATTCGCCGCCTTCTGAACGGGGAAGAAAGCAAAATTAAACTAAAGAAACAATAAGCAGTAGAAGACAGACCGGTGAACAGAGAAAATTTAATATCCTGCATTCAACTTATTAATACGCCGGGAATAGGCCCGATAGGGTTCAGAAAACTGTTGCGGCAATTTGGTAGTGCGGAAAACGCGCTGTCTGCGCTTTCGCGGAAAAAAGAAGTTTTTTCGCGCCGAAAAGCCGAAGAAGAGATTATGACAGCGGAGTTAAAGCATGTTGAAATTATCACGGCAGAAGATGAGGCTTATCCCTATAATCTGAAACAAATTGAAGATTTTCCGCCGATTCTCTATGCCAAAGGAAATATTGAACTGCTTAAAAACGACAATATGCTGGCGGTGGTCGGTTCACGCAGTGCTTCATTGAGTGCGTTAAAACTTGCCGGAAGAATTGCTGCGGATATTGCTCGGAAAGACGTGGTTGTCGTATCGGGGATGGCTCGCGGTATTGACGCGGCGGCACATCAAGGAGCCTTGGAAGCCGATGGCGGGACGATAGCTGTGCTGGGAACGGGGATAGATGTCGTTTATCCTCTGGAAAATGAAAAATTATATAATAAATTGGTTCAAAACGGCTTGGTCTTGACGGAATATCCGTTTCATACCAAGCCGCAGGCAACAAATTTCCCGCGGCGTAACCGGATAGTTTCCGGGCTAAGCAAGGGTGTGCTGGTTATTGAAGCCGGGGTTCGCTCGGGCTCTCTGATAACGGCGCATCAGGCTTTGGAACAGGGACGGGATGTTTATGCCGTCCCCGGGGCGCCTTATGACGGGCGGGCATCTGGCTGCAACAAGTTATTAAAGGAAGGCGCGATTTTGGTGGATGATGCCGACGATGTGCTGGATAATTTTGATTTTTCTCCGGTTACATTTGCGCCGCGCCATGTCAAAGAACCCGAAACCGCCGATTTGTTTGAATATTCGCTTGACAATACGGAAAATAATTCCGATATTCCTGAACAAAGCGGCGACGAATATTCAAAATTGCTGTCATTGGTTTCTGCCAGCGGGGAAGATGTTGACGAGCTTATCCGGGCAATGGGGTTGCCGACGGAAAAAGTTCTGACCATGATTGTTGAACTGGAATTGGATGACCGGCTTATGCGCCTTCCGGGAAACAAGGTCGCTAAAATTTGAGGGATTTTTAGATGAAATTAGTTGTAGTGGAATCACCGGCAAAAGCGAAGACGATTAACAAATATCTGGGCAAGGATTATAAGGTTCTTGCAAGTTACGGTCATATCCGGGATTTGCCGAGCAAAGACGGTTCTGTCGATCCTGAAAAGGACTTTAGCATGATTTGGGAGCTTAGCTCCGGCGGCAAAAAACGTCTGAATGACATTATAACTGCACTCAAAGACTGCGATACGTTAGTCCTCGCATCCGACCCGGATAGAGAAGGGGAAGCTATTGCCTGGCACATACTGGAAGAGTTAAGCGCCAAAAAGAAGTTAAAAGATAAGAAAATTGAGCGAGTCGTTTTCCACGAAATTACCAAACACGCTGTTACCGAAGCTATTCAAAATCCGCGCCAGATAGACGACAATCTTGTTTCGGCATATATGGCTCGCCGTGCTTTGGATTATCTGGTGGGGTTCACGCTTTCTCCGGTCCTTTGGCGTAAATTGCCCGGTTCGAAATCGGCCGGGCGGGTTCAGTCCGTTGCCCTGCGTTTGATTTGTGAACGCGAAATGGAAATTGAGAAGTTCAAGCCCGAAGAGTACTGGACGGTTGATGTTGATTTGGAAACATCTGAAAAAGCGCTTATTCCGTCGCATTTGATAAATCTGGACGGCAAAAAACTTGAAAAATTTGATATTAATACCAAAGAAAAAGCCGAAGATGCCAAAGCAAAAATTGAAGCGCAGGATTTTAAAATTTCCAAAATTGAGCGCAAAAAAGCCAACCGTTATCCGGCGCCGCCGTTCACGACGTCTACGTTACAGCAGGAAGCCGCGCGAAAGCTGCGATTCCCGGCCAAAAAAACCATGCAGGTCGCGCAGCATTTGTATGAAGCCGGTTATATCACTTATATGAGAACCGATGCCGTGAACCTTTCGGTAGAAGCCATTTCTGCCTGCCGGGAAGCAATTTTAAAATACTTTGGTGAAAAGTATCTCCCGAAATCGGCTAAAGAGTACAAGACCAAATCCAAGAATGCTCAGGAGGCACATGAGGCGATTCGCCCGGCGGATGTAATGAATACGCCGAAAAAAATGGAAGAAAAGCTGGATTCGGAGGCATATAAGCTTTATGAACTGATTTGGAAAAGAACCATAGCCTGTCAGATGGAACCTGCCGTTTTGGATAAGGTGGTGATAGATTCTCTGTCCGGCGACGGTAAAATACTGCTGCGAGCTAATGGCCAGGTAATAGCTTTTGATGGTTTTTTGAAATTGTATCAGGAAAGCCGCGACGATGATAACGATGATGATGAAAACCGTCTGCTGCCGAATGTAGAAGTTGACGAAGCCGTCGCCAAAAAGGCGATTAAGCCTGAACAGCATTTTACTACGCCGCCGCCGCGCTTTACGGAAGCAAGCCTTGTTAAAAAACTTGAAGAACTTGGTATCGGGCGTCCGTCGACATATGCATCGATTATTGCCGTTTTGCAAGAACGTAAATATGTAAAAGTAGAAAAAATGCGCTTTATTCCCGAAGACCGCGGGCGTATCGTTACGATTTTCCTTGAAAACTTCTTCAAAAAATATGTTGAATATGATTTCACGGCGCAAATGGAAGAGTTTTTGGATGACGTGTCAGCCGGTTCTATGGAATGGAAAAAGCTGTTAACCGGATTCTGGAACAAATTTTATAAAAATATTCAGGCGGTTCAGCCGTTGCAGGTCAGTGAAGTTATCAATAAAATTGATGAAGTTCTGGCATACCATCTGTTTCCACCGAGAGAAGACGGCTCAGACCCGCGGCTTTGTCCGGAATGTCATAAAGGGCATTTAAGCATAAAACTGGGCAAATTCGGCGCCTTTCTGGGGTGTTCAAACTATCCGGAGTGCAAATATACCATGCCCCTGACTGATATCAAGGAGGAAGAAGAACAGAGCGTAGAGAAAAAGCCCAATCCCGAAGATAAGTTGTTGGGCAGCCATAACAGCCTGAACGTTTATCTGAAAAAAGGGCCGTATGGTTATTATGTTCAGCTGGGCGAAGACGCCACGGCCACAACCGAAAAGCCGAAGAGGATTGCTCTGCCCAAATTTATTGCCCCTGAAAATCTGACTTTTGAACAGGCAGAAACGCTGGTTAGTCTGCCGAAAGATTTAGGCGACGGCATAACCGTCAACATCGGTAAATTCGGCCAGTACATCAAACAGGGTTTGAAATCCAGATCCCTGACCGGTAATGACAATATTTTCAACATTACCAGAGAACGGGCCGAAGAACTGCTGAAAGGTGCGGTGGCCAAGCCCGAAGCCAAAGTTCTCGGTCAGCATCCGAAACTAAAGGCGGATATCCTGCTGGCGGCGGGTCGGTACGGGCCGTATATTAAGTGCGGTAAGAACAATTACCGGATTCCTAATGAACTTAAAGGAAAAGAGATTACCGTTGAAGATGCACTTAAAATCATAGACGGTGCAAAGTAAAGTTTCTGGAAACGTATAAAACTTAACAGCCTGCTTTCTAAAGCCAGAGATAAAGGGCGCCTTCGGGTGTCCTTTTTTGTGATACAAATAATCATATACGAATAATCCTCTTGACTAACCGGATAATTTTGTTACTTTAACGACAGCACGATTAAAAATTTAATCGTGTCAGAGCCAGAGATGGCTCGGAGTCTTAGAAAACTCTGTCGTTAGTAGCGGTGCTGGATATAGCATCGTCATATTGTTATCTGCAAAATGCGGAAACAATAGATATATCCCCGACTGTCGAATGGTCGGGGAGGTTCTAGCGTATGTTCAGAAGCTCTGTTGGCTTTAAAGGCTAAAACGGTCATTCCTACTAACATGATTTTCTAACTCTCCGATCGCCTTATTTCAGGCGATTTTTTGTATACTGGAGGACTGTAATGCTGGAAAATCATAATCAATATGGCCGTTCTATGCTGGAGATGTTGGGCGTACTGGCCATTGTCGGGATACTTTCGGTTATCGGTATAAAAAGCTTTCAATACGCCATGGAAAGGCATCGTGTTAATGAATTGGCGGAGGAGTATATCGGCTTTATTCAGAACCTGCTGCCTTATGAAACGGATTTTGTTAAGATTAAAAAAACAAAATCTCCTGAAAAAGCCTTATATTTGGTGCCTTATATCAGAAAGATGAATGTTATTCCGCCCAAATGGCAAGTCGTCAATGGAAATTATTTGCGAGACAGCATAGGGGTCTTGCTTGATCCGCATATGCGTCACGAACCGGGCGGAATAAGAGAGAATAAAATAACCTGGAACTATATATTAAAATCGGCAGAAACCAATGTTCCCTCGCAAAAATTATGCGAAATAATGTATGCACGTATCGTTCTTCCCTATCACGAACTGATAAGTATGGTGGCATATTTTACCGATGAAACCGAGGGGAATTCTTCCGGCGTACACGAATACGGCGACAATTATTGCAACGGAAAAAGCAGACAGTGCATAACAAGCCTGACGCTGACCGATATTCAAGACAGGTGCAGCCGCTGTGAGGACAAAAATAGACGATGCCTGCTGGTCATCAGTTTTTGAACTAAAAAAGGCATTTCGTTTTCTGAAATGCCCTTTCGTTTTCTCTAATAACAAAGCCAGTCTAACCGTTGTATCAGAAAATCCAAGCGGCAATTAAGGCTGTGCACAAATTTTTATCCCACACTTCCCTCAAGCGAGATGTCAATCAGCTTTGCCGCCTCAACCGCAAACTCCATTGGCAGCTTTTGCATAACTTCTTTGCAAAAGCCGTTAACGATAAGGCTGACCGCGTCTTCTTCGGAAAGGCCGCGCTGTTTGCAGTAAAACAACTGTTCCTCGCTGATTTTTGAAGTCGTCGCTTCATGTTCCAGAATGGCGGAATTATTGCTGTTTTCTATGTACGGAACGGTATGCGAACCACAGGTCTGTCCGATAAGCAGGCTGTCGCATTGCGAATAGTTGCGCGCATTGTCGGCATTCTTTCCGACCTTGACCAGCCCGCGGTAAGTCTGGTTTGAAAATCCCGCCGAAATCCCTTTGGAAATAATTTTGGAACTGGTGTTCTTTCCCAGATGAATCATCTTTGTCCCGGTGTCAGCCTGTTGCTTGTTGTTAGTAATGGCAACGGAATAAAACTCGCCTTTTGAATTGTCGCCTTTTAAGACACAGGACGGGTATTTCCAGGTTATGGCGGAACCTGTCTCCACCTGCGTCCACGAAACTTTGGCGTTATCGCCGTCGCACAACGCACGCTTTGTAACAAAGTTATAAACGCCGCCTTTGCCGTCTTTGTCGCCGGGGTACCAGTTCTGCACGGTAGAATATTTGACTTCCGCATCTTTATGCACCACAATTTCCACAATCGCCGCATGCAGCTGGTTTTCGTCGCGCTGTGGTGCCGTGCAGCCTTCAAGGTAGGAAACGTAGCTGCCTTCATCGGCAACAATCAGCGTCCGTTCAAACTGTCCGGTATTTTTTGCGTTGATGCGGAAATAAGTAGAAAGCTCCATCGGGCATTTGACCCCTTTGGGAATATATACAAACGAACCGTCGGTAAAAACGGCCGAATTGAGAGCTGCGAAAAAATTATCGGTGTATGGCACGACCGACCCCAAATACTTCCTGACCAAATCGGGGTGTTCTTTAACCGCCTCGGATATGGAACAGAAAATAATCCCTTGTTTTCTGAGCTGCGCTTTGTAAGTTGTTGCCACCGATACGCTGTCAAACACGGCGTCAACTGCAACCACGCCGGCCAAAACTTCCTGCTCTTTCAGCGGAATGCCGAGCTTGTTGTATGTTTCCAGGAGCTTCGGGTCAACCTCGTCAAGGCTTTTGGGCTTAACGGTCTGTTTCGGTGCCGAGTAATAATATAAATCCTGATAGTCTACCGGCTCATAGCTCAGCTTTGCCCATGTCGGCTCTGTCATCGTCAGCCATTTCCGATAGGCTTTGAGCCGGGAATCCAAAAGCCACTCCGGCTCTTCCTTTTTTTGTGAGATTAACCGGATGATGTCTTCATTCAGCCCTTTGGGGGCAATATCGGACGCAATGTCCGTTACAAAGCCGAATTTATAGTTGTCGCCGCTTTCATCGGCAATATTGGGCAGGCTGCTCATTGTTCCGTTTCCTCATATTCTGTAATTTACCTTTGTATAAAATAATATGGTGTAAAAATCAAGCCGATAATCTTCACCGTCTTGACGAATCCTCAAATATATAGTTCCCGCCGTCTTAACGGATATTTCTGCCGGCAGTCTTCTTTTCTGAGGAATGTTCTGAGAACTCCGTCGGTTTAACGGATATTCCGCCCGGCAGTTTTCTTCTCTGGTTAATGTTCTGATAATCTCCGCCGGTTTAACCAATATTTAGGTATTTTATTATAATACGAAAAGTAATAACAAAGGAAAAACAATGAAAAAAGTCTGGATTACATTGCTTTTTGTTCCTCTGCTTTTCGGCTGTTATGCCCGAAGCGGTGGAATTCCTCTGTTTAACGGCTATGGCTACAACTATGCTCCCGGCAGCGTTGTCGTGCAGAAAGGGGATACGTTATACAGCCTTTCCCGCAAATATCAGGTGCCGCTGCGCGGAATGATAGAAGAAAACAATCTCTCTGCGCCGTATGCTTTAAATATCGGTCAGACGCTCCGCCTGCCGAAACGCCGGACGCACATCGTTGCCAAAGGGGATACGCTGTACGGCATTTCTAAAAAATATAACGTGGATATCACCTCTTTGAGCCGCCTGAACGGTTTGGATGAGCCGTACACGCTCAATGTCGGGCAGGCTCTGGCTTTGCCGGGAAGTTTGGCCGGCAGCGGCAGTTCCGGCGCTTCGTATCAAATAGCGTCTGATTACGGCGGAACGTCAAGCTATTCGTATACTAAAGGGAAGACGGCGGCAAAAAAGGCTTCAAAAACAACATCGTCGGCACAGAAGAAAACGTCTGTGTCCAAAACCAAAGCCAAACCGGCAGCGAAAGCCATTGCCCGCAAAGCGCCGCGCAAAACCGTGTCGACATACCGCAAGAGCAAATTTATCTGGCCGGTAAAAGGAACCGTCGTTTCAAACTTCGGCGTTGTCGGCAAAGGGCGCCGCAACGACGGAATAAACATCAAGGCAGCCACCGGAACTAACGTAAAAGCGGCAGACAAAGGGGTCGTTGCCTATGCCGGCAACGAGCTGAAAGGGTTTGGCAATCTCGTTTTGATAAAACACAGCGATGGCTATATCACCGCATATGCCCACAATCAGCGTTTGTATGTCAAAAAAGGGCAAAAAGTGTTGCGTGGGGAAAAAATTGCAACGGTAGGCAGCACCGGCAGCGTAAATTCGCCGCAGTTGCATTTTGAAGTTCGTGCCGGCAAAAAAGCGGTTAACCCTCGGACATATTTGCCGTAAAATGTTATTCGCCGTCATCTTCCGCGCACCTGCTTTCTCCCCGTTCATTCCGCTTCCTCACCCCAGGGCACCGAGTCCTCTCTCGCTTTGTTAGCCGCTGTATACGGGTAAAAAAGGCTTGCCAAGGGATTAAAAATATGGTAAATTGTTCTATATAAGGCGTAAAAGGCGGTCGTAAAGCTGCATATAACAAGATCAAAAGAGGCGAAAATGGAAGTAACGTTTTTAAGGGAAGAAGACATCTGGGGCGACCGTGCGTTGGAAGTGATACAGGCGTATGGCACCGCCGTAGGCATTTCGGATGTTGCGATTGCCTTGGGAACATGCATGGGCAGCGGCACCAAAAACAGTGCTGGCGTGGCTTCCGGTGTAGCCTGGTCGGCGTCTTCCCACGAAAATGAGGACGTCCGCACCGTCCACTACGACGGCGACAAGTACGACTATATCCCCGACACACGAGAAGCCGCCGGGTGTCCCGCTTTGCCGTTCTCAGCAACATCTTTAATCCGCCCGAACAACGTGAGGGCAATGCGTCTTGCCAACGGCAAGACGGTACAAATTTGCGAATACGGAGCCTATCCGCAAACCGTAGCGCCCAAGTCCGTCAGCCAGGAATTGGAAGCTCAGTACCAGAAAAATGCCCTTAAAACCACCGGCAAAAACTATACTTTCGATTCGGCGGAGCTTGATGCCTACAGTACCGGTTTTACCCCGCGAAACTGTGCGGAGTACAGTTTTGCGGGCAAAAAATATGTCCGTATCGAGGGCAAGCCTTATGACAGCGATTCTATCCTGTCCGACGGCACATCGGTTCAGAAAGGTCAGGCGTATTGGTTTGAGGTTCAGCCGATAGAATGGCTGATGGACCCTAAAGGCACGTGGGTCGCCAGACAGGCGCTGTTCGCCGGCATTCAGTTTGATACTGACAGCAGCTATGACGGCAATTTTGCCAATACGGCAATGTATAATTATCTGCAAACGCATTTCGCCAAAGAAATGGAAGCACAGCGTCAGTTTGAGGAAACCTTGTCGCGTCTTGCGATTCGCAACCGTTATTTCAGTGCGTATGTCAGCGGTTTCGGAAACAATAAGGAGTTTTACCCGAACGGCGACAAACCCGGCTTTACTCCCGCCGCCATTCCGTCCCGGCTCCCCGCGCCCAATGCCTCGTCCGGCCGCACGCCCAATACTCCTGCCGCCAGACTTGCGTCCGATACTCTCGTTTCCGGCGCGCCAAATGCCCCCGTCACGCCCAACACTCCGGTCGTGCCCGTCGTTCCTCTCTCCGGCCCCTTTACTCCCGAAAAAGCCCGCGCCATCATCGCTGTTACCAACGATAAAATATTTATGCGCGACCTGTTGAAGCTCATCGCCGCATTCCCCAAAGAGGAGCAGGGACAATTCAAAAACGTGGTGCTTGAGGTCTTCAGCCCCGCCCGCAGCTCCCGCCCGCAGCCTGCCGAAGTCATCGTACTCGGCAAAAAGCTGGCGGTTTCCGGCGGGTATGAAAAGGAATTGAACCGGGTTTTGCAGGGAGAGGGCGACAGCGGCAACTCCGCTGTTTCATCGTTCGCCTCCCGCCTCGGCAAGTTCTTCGGCGGAAGGTAAGCCCCGCCTGCCGCATCCATCCTCCCTCCTCCCTTCGGCAGCTTCTGTAATGGTGAACAAAACAATTGCCATTATCTTCTTTTGTTGTAAAAACCGTGGTAAATCTGCGAGTTTAATGTTGTGCCGCAGATTTTTTTACCCTAAACTCTCCACAGCATAATTAAATTTTAATGGAGAACACCACAATGTTTATAACAGAAGCTATTGCTGCGACTGAAACGGCTGCTGCTGTAGAGCCGAGCCCGATGGCCGGTTTCCTCATCCAGCTGGTACTTGTTTTTGCAATCTTTTATTTTCTGCTGATTCGTCCTCAGCAAAAGAAGATGAAAGAACATGAGGATATGCTGAACGCAATCAAACCTAAGGACGAAATAATCACCGGCGGCGGCATATATGCCAAAGTTGTCAAAGCCGATGATGCTGTTTTGACGGTGGAAATAGCAAACGGTGTTGAAATCAAAATCTCCCGTTCCAGCGTCAGGGAAGTGGTTTCTGAAACCAAAGAAAATTCGGAAAAAAAATAACTTAACAGAGAGAACGAATAATGTACAAATTATCATTACAAAGAATAGTTATGATTTTGGCGATATGTTTGCTTGGCATATTTTTTGCCGTTCCGAACTTCGTCAAAGATCCTAAAACGACGCTGCCGTCATGGTGGCAGCCTGTAAATCTGGGATTGGATTTGCAGGGCGGTTCCAGTTTGCTGCTTGAAGTGGATATAGATACCGCGTTAAAAGACAGAATGCAGGCTTTGGAAGATTCTGCCCGTGCTTCGCTGAAAGAGGCCAGAATCCGTTATCAAAGCATAAATTCCGGCGCTGACGGGCTGAAGGTAAAAATTGAAAACGCCAATGCCCGTTCCAAGGCACTAACGCCGCTGCGCAAGATGGACGACGGATTGAAGGTCGCTGACAACGGCAGCGGAACGCTTGTCGTTACTTATGATGAACCTGCGTTAAATGAAATCAAAAGAAAGCTGGTCGACCAGTCCATTGAAATTGTCCGTAAGCGTATCGACGAATACGGAACCAATGAACCGATTATTCAGAGCCAGGGATATGGACGTATATTAGTACAGCTGCCGGGTATCCAGAATCCGGAAGAAGTAAAGATTTTGCTCGGCAAAACCGCTAAAATGACATTCCATTTGGTTGACAGTTCGACGACGGCCGCCGAAGCCAAACGCGGTAAGCTGAAAAGTTCTTCGCGCTTAATCCGCGGTATAGAGGGCGAGCAGTATGTTATTGTAAGAAAGCCTGCCGTCGGCGGAGAAACGCTGACCGATGCCGGCGTATCTTTTCAGGACGGAGCTCCTGCTGTCAGCTTTAAGTTTAATAATCTTGGTGCCAAGAAGTTTGGTGAAGTAACCAAAAACAATGTTGGCGAACAGCTGGCAATCGTTTTGGACGACGAGGTTATTTCCGCTCCGACAATTCAATCGGCGATTACGGGCGGTTCGGGCGTTATTACCGGAAATTACACCTCCGAAAGTGCTCAGGAATTGGCTTTGCTTTTGCGTTCCGGTGCTTTGCCTGCTCCGCTGAATATTCTTGAAGAACGGACGGTTGGTGCCGGCTTGGGTGCCGATTCTATCGAAGCCGGAATTTTCGCATCAATAATCGGTTTTATCGGAGTTGTCGTTTTCCTCGTATTGGCGTATGGTCTGTTCGGGGTATTTACAACGATTACCGTTTTTCTGAACCTGTTTTTGATGCTGGGGGCTTTGAGCTTAATCGGTGCAACGCTGACGCTTCCGGGTATTGCCGGTATCATTTTGACAATCGGTATGGCAGTTGACGCAAATGTTCTTATTTTTGAACGTATGCGGGAAGAAGTCAAAAACGGCCGCTCTATAAAAGATGCCGTAGAAAGCGGTTTCTCTATCGCCTGGGGGACGATTATTGACTCGAACCTGACGACGCTTATTGCCGCCGCGGTACTGTTCTATTTTGGCAGCGGTTCTGTCAGAGGCTTTGCCGTAACTCTTGCAATCGGTATTGCAACGTCAATGTTTACGTCCGTAACGGTAACAAGGCTGATTATTGCGGCATGGTTTAACCGCTATAAGCCGAAAGCTTTGCCGATTTAATTGATAAGGAATAACTAAAATGACTATGTTAAAATGGATCACTAAAGACACTAATATCAATTTTATGGGAGCGCGGCACTTTACTTATGCGCTGTCTTCCCTGTTGGTGATATTATCATTTGCCAGTATGTATATCAAAGGGTTTAACTTTGGTATCGATTTCTCTGGCGGCGTATTGATGGAAATAAAGTCAGAGCAGCCGATTAATGTAGAGGAAATCCGCTCCAAATTAAGCGTTGTAAAGCTGGACGAATTAAATTTGCAGACGATTGGCTTGGACGGCAAAGAACTGATGATTCGTGCTCAGGCTGACAATGCGAACGAAGTAGCCCAGCGCAAAGCCGTGGCGGAAATCCGGGAGATATTAGGCAATGGTTACGAATATCGGCGCGTAGAAACCGTTGGGCCTCAGGTGGGCGATGAATTGAAAACGGCAGGAATTATCGCTTCTGTTCTGGCTATTCTGGCGATTGCAATATATATATGGATACGGTTTGAGTGGCAATTTGCCGTTGGTACTTTATTGGGATTGTTTCATGATACCGTAATCACGGTTGGATTGTTGTCGTTTTTCCGGTTTGATTTCAGCTTAACAACGGTTGCTGCGATTCTGACATTGGTAGGTTACTCCGTAAATGACAAGGTTGTAACGTACGACCGTATTCGTGAAAACTTGAAAAAGTATCGTAAAATGCCGCAGGAAGAGCTGATTAACAAAAGCGTTAACGACATCTTCTCCCGTACAATATTGACTGGCGTTACAACGCTTGTTGCCGTTATCCCGTTATATCTGTGGGGCGGCGATGCATTGGAAAGTTTTGCCTTTACGATATTGGCCGGGTTGATTATCGGTACTTATTCTTCAATTTTTGTATCGGCAGCAGTTTTGAATTTGTTTGACTTAAGGGCTGTTAACCACAAAGATGAAGATAATTATTTCGGTTCAATCGGCTAATTTGGCTGAAACATAGCCAAATTCCAAAAGCTCCCCGGTAATTTTTGCCGGGGAGCTTTTGGGTTGAAAGAAATGTTTGTGAACCTAATTATAAAATCTGTGGGCTGCTTGTTTAGTTTGTACTTTGGGAGGAGTAAATTTGCAAAGTTCGGGTGCCCCTTCTACACGTTTAAATACTTCTTCTGCGAAGGCCATTTTAGCAACGTGCGTAATAAAAAGCGGACGTTCTAATTTCAATTTGCCGAGTGTTTCTTCCAGAGCTTCAAAGCTGTCATAAATTGTACCGACAAACATAAGGTTGTCTTTTAATTTATCTCTGCTCGCTTTTTCCATTTTCATACCTCACAAAAATTATAAACCAAACACTGAAAAAGTATGAGTTGGAAAACTTTTTTAAAGCTCTTAATAAAGCTATATTGACACAATAATATTATACAAAAAACCGATTCTAAATCATAAATTTCTGCCGAATTTGTTCACTGTGGTTGAATTTAATGTTTTTGGAGCCCGATACAAAGTGCTTTTTATGCCAATTGTCGGCAACCATACCGACAAGCTCGCTGTCCATTTCATGATGTTCCGCAAAATTAAACCGGTTTGCCAAATCATATACAATATAATTGGCAATATTTACTTTATTCATAACAAACCTCCTCTCAAATTGATGCTATCAATATAAAGAGTTGTTTTTACAAAATAAAGGGATGTAAAACCAATGTCTATGTTTATAAGGTGTTTTTTGCTCTGGACACCTGTATTGATAAACCTAAAGTTCTAGTTTTACTTAATTTTTTATTAAAATCCAGCCTATCCCAGTTTCTCTTTCAGTAGTTTGTTCACAAGTCCGGGATTTGCTTTTCCCTGCGACCGCTTCATTACCTGTCCGACAAACCAGCCGATAAGCGCCGTTTTACCGCCTCTGTAACTTGCAACATTATCCGGATTCGCCGCAAGAACAGCGTCAATAACAGCTTCAATTGCCGAAGTGTCCGTAACTTGTTTCAATCCCCTTTTTTCTACGATTATTTCCGGATCTTCTGACGTCTCGGCCATAATCTCAAAAACATCTTTGGCAATTTTCCCTGAAATGACATCCTTACAGATTAAATCAACAAGTTTTCCCAAATTCTCCGCGCTTACAGGCGAGTTGGCTATATCCAGATTTTTCCTCTTGAGCATGGCAAAAAAATCTCCCATCAGCCAGTTAGCTACTTTCTTGGCATCTCGTCCGTTAGCAGCTTTTTCAAAAAAATCCGCGGTTTCTTTATTTTCGCAAATAACCATTGCATCATAAGGCGTTAAGCCCAACTGCGAAATAAACCGGGATTTTTTTGCATCAGGAAGCTCTATAAGTTCGTCTTTGATTTTATTAATAAAATCATCGCTTAGAACTAACGGAGGCAGATCCGGTTCAGGGAAATAGCGATAATCATGAGCAAATTCTTTTTTGCGCATAACTTTAGTCGACAATGTTGTCGGGTCAAACTGTCTGGTTTCCTGACAAATCTCCCCACCGTTTTCATATACTTCGATATGCCGCCGTGCTTCCGATTCAATTGCCTGCATCACAAATTTAACACTGTTGACGTTTTTCATCTCACAGCGGGTTCTTAATTCGTCTGTGCCATACGGACGAACCGATACGTTGACGTCGCAGCGCATGGAACCTTCATCCATATTGCCGTCGCAGGTTCCAAGATAACGTACAATGGAACGCAGCTTGCGCAGAAAAGCACCTGCTTCTTCAGGCGCTCTGAAATCTGGTTTGGTAACAATTTCCATCAAACCAACGCCGGCTCTGTTCAAATCGATAAAACTTTTGTGCGGATCAATATCGTGAATGGATTTTCCGGCATCCTGCTCAATGTGCATTCTTTCAATTCTGATTCTTTTGCTTTCGCCATCAGGCAAATCAATATCAATATAACCTTCTCCGACAATCGGATATAAAAACTGCGTAATCTGGTACCCTTGGGGGAGATCCGCATAAAAGTAATTTTTGCGGGAAAATTCAGAATATTTATTAATGACAGCATTCAGGCCTAATCCGGTTTTAATAGCCTGATGGACACATTCTGTATTAAGCGTGGGCAGCATTCCCGGCATTCCGGCATCAACAAAAGAAACGTTTTCATTGACGTCATCGCCGAATTCGGTAGAAGCTCCGCTGAAAATTTTAGACTTTGAAATTATCTGGCAATGAATTTCCAATCCGCAGATAATTTCCCATTTTCCTTTTTCCGTTTCAATAATGTATTCTGACATATTTTATATCCTAACAAAATTAGCGCCGCGTTCCAGCTGGTAGGCTGTTTTGAAAATGGTCCCTTCATCAAAAGCTCTGCCGATAAGCTGCATACCTAACGGCAGCCCGTGAGAGGAAAGTCCTATCGGTAAACTTAGAGCTGGAAGTCCGGCAAGGTTGACAGATACCGTAAATACGTCATTTAAATACATGTTTATCGGATTTTCCATCATAGATTTGTCGCCAATGGCAAAGGGTTCAACCGGGCTCGTCGGCGTTAAAATAATATCACACTTTTGAAAAGCTTCGTCAAAATCGTTTTTAATCAGGCGGCGAACCTTTTGTGCCTTCAGGTAATATGCGTCATAATATCCGGCAGACAATACATAAGTACCGATGAGGATGCGGCGTTTGACTTCTTTGCCAAAACCTTCGGTTCTCGTATTTATATAAAGCTCATCAAGGCCGTTGCCGTCAACCCTCAGGCCATATCTGACGCCGTCATACCTCGCAAGGTTGGAAGAAGCTTCTGCCGGCGCAATAACATAATAGGCCGGCAGGGCATATTGCGTATGCGGCAGGCTGATTCTGACAATTTCAGCCCCTGCGGCTTTCAGAATTTCGGCAGCTTTATCCCAATATCCCGCTACTTCGGCACTCAGCCCGTCCGGTCTGTATTCGTCAGGAATTCCAATCTTCAGGCCTTTAATACCTTGTCCGATAAAAGCAGCAAAATCGGGAACTTCTTTTCTGGACGAAGTTGAATCTTTATCGTCATATCCGGCCATGCTGTTGAGCATTAAAGCACAGTCGGTAACGTCCTTGCAAATAGGCCCCGCCTGATCAAGTGAAGATGCAAAAGCAACAATGCCGTAGCGGGAACAGCGTCCGTATGTCGGTTTAATACCGGTAACGCCGCAAAAAGCGGATGGTTCGCGAATGGAGCCGCCGGTATCTGTACCTGTTGCTGCAGCACACATCTTTGCGGCTACGGCGGCGGCCGAACCGCCGGAAGAACCTCCGGCAACAAGCGGCTTTTCTTTGCTCCACGGGTTAATTGCCGGTCCGAAATAACTTGTTTCGTTACTTCCTCCCATTGCAAATTCGTCCATATTCAGCTTGCCGAGAAACAAAGCCCCGTCGTCAAGCAGGTTTTGCGTAACTGTCGATTCGTAAGGCGGTATAAAATTTTCAAGAATATGTGAACAAGCCGTCGTTCTCAAATCTTTGGTGCAAAACAAATCTTTTATGCCCAGAGGGATACCCTCCAGTTTACGGTTTGAACCGTCGGCATATTTGGTCTCTGCGGCTTTAGCCTTTTCTAAAGCCTGCTCGCCCGCTGTTGTAATATAGGCATTATATTTTTTATTGCTTTCCATTGATTCGATATAAGCCTGCGTAAGCTCAACAGGTGAGATTTCTCTGCGTTTAAGTTTTACAAGGGCTTCGCTAATAGTCAAATCTGTCAGTGTATTCATCTTGTTTACTCCACAACCTTGGGCACGACAAAATAGCCGAATTCCTGCGCCGGTGCATTTTTTAGAATTTGCTCGCTCATTTGCCCGGCTGTTATATTATCCTGCCTTAAAGTCAGTGCTTCGTCATTTACCGACACAAGCGGTTCAACATTGTCTGTATTGACCTCTCCGAGCTTTTCTACCCATTCCAGAATGTTGTTAAATTCAATTTTCGTTTCTTCAAGCTTTTCAGGTTCAACCTTGAGCCGGGCCAGAAAAGCAACCTTTCTAACTGTTTCGTTGTCCACAGACATTGGCATTCTCCTTGCAAAATACCCTAATTTTCTATCACTGCCAGCTTTTTTTGCAAGTTTAAATTTTCCCAAAACGGAAAAAAGTGGATGCGCATTTCAGGTAATATTTTTCTTGCCAAAATATTTTTTCTTGTATCTAATAGAAATGTTTTAAATATATGGGTAGAAGTCATGCAGTTTAAAATACGCGACGTTTTTCTGAACCACCCGTTAATTTGTTTTTGTGTAATTCATTTTCTCATTTGGGGGTTCCTCCCTTTTTTCAGAACAGGAGCGCCGATGGACAGTATGGAGGCTGTCTGGTGGGGAAAGTTTTGTGTTTGGGGAACAAATAAGCACCCTCCGCTGTCCGGCTTTCCCGCTTATGGCATATATCTGTTATTTTCCGAAAATATTAAAGCAGTCTATATACTGAGTCAAATTTGTATAACGGTAGGTTTCTGCTTTATTTATAAACTGGCATCTTTGCTGCTGGAACAAAGAAAAGCTGTTCTTTCGGTGATGCTGTTGGAAGGTTGCGTTTTTTATGGATTTTGTTCTCCGGAATACAATGTTAATGTTATGTCGTTGGCTCTTTGGCCTGCTGTTGCATATTTCTTTTACCGAGCCGTAACGGAAAATACGTTGTGCCTGTGGTGCCTGGCTGCAATCGCCTGTGCAGCGAATTTTCTGAATAAATATACTGCTGCATGGCAGCTTTTGGGATGTGCCGGTTTTTTGTTTTTCACGCCGGAAGGGCGGAATACGCTCAAATCATATCGTCCGTATGTCGCTCTTGCTGCTTTTCTTTTGCTAATCTTTCCTCATTTTTATTGGCTGTGGCAGCATGATTTTATGGTTATTGAATATTTTTCTTCACGCAGCGGGGGAGTGTATGGTCAGGAAATGCCTCTTTGGGAAAATGTTTTGCACCATTTAATCAGCCCGGCAGAGTTTCTGGTGTCAATGCTGTTTTATGGTGCGGGAACGTTGGCGTTGTTTTTTGCTTTTAGCCGGAGTTTGGAACCGGAGGAAATAGATTTGGGCAGTCGCCGGTTTCTGTTTTGGCTTGGTCTTTTCCCTCTATTGTTGGTATTGGCATATGGCTTGATAAGCGGCAGCCCCGTAAAAAGCATGTGGGGATATCCTCTGTTCTGTCTTTTGGGAATAATGCTGTTTAAATTTGTTAAATTTAATATGTCCGTAGAAATGTTTATAAAATTGCAAAAAGCCGTTTATATATTAATGGCTGTTTATGCGGCTGTATACGGAGTGGTTTTGCTGCTGAGCAACAGCCCGAAATATAATCTCGACGGCAGAAAGTTTGCTGCCGAATACACCAAATTGTGGCACAATCAAATGTCCCGTCCGCTAAAATATGTAGCCGGAGAAGTATGGCTTTCCGGGCTTATGGCACTGGAAAGCCCAGATAAGCCGGCACCGGTGATATGGGGTGAGCCTTGGCGCAATCCTTGGATAGATTCTGAAAGTTTTAAGAGAAACGGCGCTTTGGTTTTTGCAGAAAGCAGGGAAGAATATAATGCCTATATGTCCGGCAGTCAGCAAAAGGCAGCGCCTCCCGAAGAAATTGTATTGCAATTTGAAAATATTTTTGGGAAGAAAAGGAAGAAAAAAATTTATTACGGTTTTCTGCGGGGAGAACGGCTATGACGAAAAAAATTATCAGTATCGTGATTTCGGCATATAACGAAGAAGGGAACATAAACGAACTCTACAAGCAGCTGTTACAGAACACAAAAGAAAAAGACTGCCGCTATAAATATGAATTTGTTTTTGTTAATGACGGTTCAACAGATAAGACGTTGGGGAAGATAAAAGCGCTCCAACATCATGACAGTGATGTCCGCATCGTAAATCTTAAACGCAACTTTGGACATGAAATTGCCATGACAGCCGGAATGGATCACGCTTTGGGTGATGCCGTCATTTTTATGGATGCCGATTTGCAGCATCCTCCGGTTTATATTCCGCAAATGGTGGAGCTGTGGACAGCAGGAGCGGAAATTGTTTTAAGCCGCCGGATTGATAATTTGGCGACCGGAAAAATTTATAATTTTTGCTCTGCTGTTTTTTATAAAATCCTAAATTGGCTGTCTGATACAAAGATTCCTGCCAAAAGCCCGGATTTTCGTTTAATTGACCGGCGGTATGTGGATTTTCTAAAAGGCTTTAACGAACACGACCGGCTTTTTCGCGGGCTGTTGAACTGGATTATGCCGACGGATAAGGTAAAAGTGATAGAGTTTATAGCGCCGGAACGGTTTAGCGGAAAGTCAAAATACAATTTTTTCAAAAGCTTTTCTTTGGCGACAGATAGTATTATTCAGTTTTCGGTGAGACCTTTGCGGCTTGCCACATACATAGGGTTATTCGGGGCATTGATTTCACTGGTGATGGCTGTGTATGTTATTATTGAATATTATATAATCCAGCATCGTACACCGGGATATGCTACGATAATGGTAACATTGTCTTTTCTCGGATCTGTTATTCTCATAGCTTTGGGCATTATCGGCGAATACATCGGCAAAATCCACATGGAAGTAAAGAAACGCCCTTTATATATGGCAGATTATCTGATTGTTCCGCCTTCGAAATTAAGAAAATCAGATGGAGACGGTGTATTTAAAAGAAAAAGGAAGCTGAGTAAAATATATGGTTGAGATTATAGTAAACGCAGATGATTTTGGTATAAGCAAAGGCGTAAATTACGCTGTATTTAAAGGTGGAATGTTTGGAATCCTTAATTCAGCAAGTTTGATGGTTAATCAAAAATATACAGAAGATGCAGTTCGGATAAGCAAAGCGGTGCCACAGCTTAAAATAGGGTTGCACTTAAATTTTACAAACGGATATTCTACAGCATCTGCGGAAAAGGTTCCATTGCTGACTGACGGAAACAGGAAGTTTGTTAACGGCTTTATTAAATTGCTCTTGTTAACGCTGTTGCAGCCCCGAAAGATGAAGTATCAGATTTGGCGGGAGGTGGAGGCCCAGATATTGGAAATGAAAAAATATCAGCTCTCTCCGGTTCATGTCGATGGACACCGCCATATCCAGATGATACCGCTTTTCTATAAAATTGTGGCCAAAAATTGTAAAAAATACAAAATACCGCGGATACGTCTTGTAAATGAAGACATTTTTCACACGTGGAAAACGCAAGGAGTATTTGCAGGGATAAAAAATGGCGGTATCATTAAATACATGGTGCTAAAGATAATGACACTGTATTTAAAACAGGTAACGCCGGTTTATTTTTTCAGTATTTTGTTTTCCTGCCGGATAACACCGGAATGTATGCGTAAAATACGTATTCCTAAAAAGTGGAATGCGATAGAGATAATGGTTCATCCGGGAATGCCGGAAGTTGATAAAAAAGATTTGTATGGTATTTCTGATAAAAATATCTTATCCTCAAACAGGCAGAGGGAATTGGAAGCAGTTCTTGATAAAAATTGTTTGAAAGATATTGTAAAATGATTGTGGAAACATATAGGCGTTTGGAGAATTTTTGGTTTAGCATAAATCAGAAAATCCGTTTTCTGCTTGTTGGCGGTTTTAATACTGGAACGTCTTTTTTGATATATTACGCCTTCCTGTATATAACGCAGGGGCGGGAACAAGTGTCGCTGTTGCTGATGAATGTTATCAACATTAATATTTCTATTATGACAATGCGCTACTATGTTTTTCAAAGCAAAGGAAATTTTGGCAGAGAATATGCAAAGGCGTTTTCTTCTTATATTCTGCTCTATTTTATAAATACTGGGTTGTTGGCTTTTTTTGTAAGAGTTATACACTTCAAAGAATGGCTTCCTGCTGACAGTATTATTTTGATGTTGCCAAATTTAAATAAGGCGGCAGCCCAGCTTTGCTGTATTGTCATTATTACCTTTTTGACATTTTTTATTCATAAATACTTCTCATTTCGCAAAAATATATAATATATTATTATTTTTGCGACAATGTTTACTAATTGTTAAATATATTTTCTTAATTTGTAACTGAAATGTCCGGAGGACGTTTCGGGGTTTGAAAGCCTCTCTAATGACGCACAATGTAAAGGCGAAACTTTGCATGCCTTCAGTCGTGGACTGGAAGGCGGTAAAATAAGCCATAGTGGTGAATATACCGCACTGTATCATTGGACAGCTTTCAACTTCCAGTCATCTTTTTATTAAGAAGGCTCATTTTATATCTATTTGTTCGGATGTTATATTTTATACTTGGAAAATCAGGATTCGCAAAATTCCAAAAAACTTTTCATTATCTTTTTTTTGCCATATCCGTCAAAAATGACTTCACACTTGTCTCCGTCAACCCCGGTAATTCGTCCGTAGCCGAAACTGGAATGATGGACGCGGGTTCCTGTTAGTGGCGAAGTTTTTTTCGTTTGGTAAAAATAATCGTTTTTTACCTTTTTATAAGACGTTTCGTCGTCCTGAAACATATCATAAGCGGCGCTTTCATAACTGTCGAAATATCCGCCCTTGTCTGTCTTTTTATAGCCGCCATTATATCGGGAGCCGTAACTGCTGCGGTATCCTCCGGCATATCCGTCGTCATAATTGCCATAATGTTTGGAGTGTTGTCCAGAAGAATACGAATTAGAATAATTGTTGTTGTTTTTGCTGTAAGCGCTTGTATTTCCTGAAACAGATCCATAGCCGGTATTATTGATAAGTTCAATGCACGACGGAGGTAGCTCGTTTAAAAAACGTGAAGGCATATTGTTTTGCCACTGCCCGTATAATTTGCGGTTGAATGCCATGGTAATATATAAAAGCCTGCGTGCGCGCGTAATGGCAACATATGCCAGGCGGCGCTCTTCTTCTATGCCGCCGTCGTCGCCATCAAGGCATTTTTGATGCGGAAAAATCCCTTCTTCCCAGCCGGGAAGAAACACGGCGTCAAACTCAAGTCCTTTGGCAGCGTGCAAAGTCGAAACGATAACCTTATTGGCGTTATCGTTATATTCGTTGTCAATGACTAAACTGACGTGCTCCAAAAATTCCGCAAGGTTTGGATAATTTTCCTCGTCGCTCATAACGCTGATAAGTTCTTTTATATTTTCAATCCTGCCCGGTGCTTCAACAGATTTATCCTGTTCCAACATGGCCATGTACCCGGATTCGTCAACAATGGTTTCGGCAAATTCGCCCAACGGTATTGCCTGCATTATTCGCCGCCATTCCGTCATAAGATTGATGAAATTTTCCAAAGCGTTTTTTGTTTTACCGCTAAAAGTCCCTTCGGAAGTCATACTTACCATTGCCTGATAAAGAGGAATCGCATCTGCTTTGGCTCTGTTTCTGAATTTGTCGATTGTCTTTTCTCCGATTCCTCTGGCCGGCTTGTTGATAATTCTCTCAAATGCCAAATCATCGCTTGGTTGCAGTACCAGCCGGAAATAAGCCAGCATATCCCGGATTTCGGCACGCTCATAGAATTTCAAGCCCCCGACAACTTTATAGGGGATTCCTTCTTTAATAAAACATTCTTCAAATGCCCGGGTTTGAGAAGCAGTCCTGACCAGAACGGCCATTTGTTCATAATCAAAATCGTTGTATTTCAGTCTTTGAATTTCCTGAGTAATATATTTTGCTTCATCGTCGCCGCTGTAAGTGCTGACTACTTTGATTTTTTCATTATTGCAGGAAGAAACAGGGCTGTGCTCAGCCACTTTAAGCGTTTTCCCCAAACGTTTGGTGTTATGGCTGATGACAGCAGAAGCTGCCGTCAGAATATTGGCGACTGACCGATAATTTCGTTCCAGGCGGATGGTAACTGCTTCCGGAAAATCTTCCGTAAATTTCAGGATGTTTTCAATCTTGGCTCCTCTCCAGGAATAAATGGATTGGTCATCATCGCCGACGCAGCAGATATTACGGTATTTTTGCGACAATAAACGGAGAAGCAGATATTGTGTTACGTTTGTATCTTGGTATTCGTCAACCATGATGTATTTGAACCTTTCCTGATATTCTTTAAGAATGTCGGGATTTTTTTGCAGAATATCCAGCACGTATAATAAAATATCTCCAAAGTCGACACAGTTTAGTTCAATAAGCCTGGTCTGATATTCTTTGTAAATAAATACGGTGATATTTGTCTTAAAATCATTTGTAATCCGGTCGATAGTCAGCCCTTTGTCTTTAAAACGGGAAATCTTTTCCAAAACAGACTGCGGAGTATATTGTTTTTCATCAATGCTGTTGTCCTGAAGAATTTTTTTTATAACCCGCTTTTGGTCATCTTCGCCGAGAATTGTAAAGTTAGGCTTCAATCCGGCAAGTTCTGGGTATTTGCGTAATATTTTAACGCAAATGCTGTGAAAAGTGCCCAGCCATACATTGTTAACGGTTTCGCCGATAAATTGCCGAACCCTTTCTTTCATTTCGTTTGCCGCTCGGTTCGTGAAAGTAACAACCAGGCAGTTCCAAGGTCTGACATTGTTGTTTTGCAAAATATAAGCCAATCGGGTTGTCAGAACCTTGGTTTTGCCCGTTCCTGCACCGGCAAGAACCAACAAAGGGCCTTCGGTTTGTCTGACAGCATCCTTTTGCTCGGGGTTTAGTCCGTCCAAAAAAGCAGGCTCCGGTTTTAAAGCGCTGATATTGTCATAAATCGGCGCAGCACTTTCGTCATTGTCGTCGCTAAAGTCAAAAATGTTACTCATCTTGCAAAATTTCTTGTTTTTTGTTTCGTAAAATCCTATATGTTACCTTATACAGGATAAATCCGGAATGAAAAGCATTTTGTTAAATTTTAGAACAGAAATAAAACATTTGGGGGTATGATGAGCGAAGTTAAAGAAAAAATTATCGCATTGCAGAAATATCTGGATAGCCGGATTATCGGCCAGAAAGAACTGGTCAGAAAGCTGGTGATTACGCTGTTGGCAGACGGACATGCGCTGCTGGAAGGTGCCCCGGGGCTTGCTAAAACTAAGGCGATAAAAACGCTTTCCGAATGTATTCGTGCAACGTATAACCGAATTCAGTTTACGCCGGATTTGCTCCCGTCCGATATAACCGGAAGCGATATTTATATTGCGGAACGGTGTGAGTTTGAATTTCGAAAAGGCCCGATTTTTGCCAATCTTGTTCTTGCGGATGAAATCAACCGGGCGCCGGCTAAGGTGCAGTCGGCTTTGCTTGAGGCAATGGCTGAACGGCAGGTTAGCGTCGGCGGCAAACAGTATCGTCTTCCTGATTTGTTTATGGTTTTGGCAACTCAAAATCCTATTGAACAGGAAGGAACTTACAATCTTCCCGAAGCGCAATTGGATCGTTTTTTGATGTATATAAAGATAGATCAGCCGGATGCTGATACCGAGCGGAAAATCCTTAAGCTTGTCCGTACGGAACAGCGCGAAACAAAGGAACAGGATCCTGCATGGCAGGAGTTTTCCAAAACAGTAGGAAAAATAGCAGTGGAAGATATATTGACAGCCCGCCGCGAAGTATTGTCAATGCACGTTAGTGAAAGTTTGGAGGAATATCTTGTTCAGCTGATAGTGGCGACACGGAAACCCGAAAAATACGATGCGTCTTTGCGAGATAAAATATTGTTTGGTGCCAGTCCGCGGGCAACGATAGCTCTTGATAAATGTGCTAAGATAAATGCATGGCTGGACGGCCGCGATTTTGTAACGCCGGAAGATATTCATGCCGTTATATATGATGTTTTGCGTCATCGTATTATTTTGAGTTTTGAAGCACAGGCTGACGGCTTGACGACCGATGACATTATTGCCTCTTTGTTAAAAACAGTGCCCCTTCCTTAATGTATGAAAATAAACGGTGTATTTAAATGGTGTGCCTAGATGTTTTTTAAGAACGGGAATAAGACGGAAAACCAATTAAAAGGTCTGTATGCAGGGATAGATGAGCTTATTTCTCAGCGCAGATATTTGCCATATATCCGCCAACGCCATAACAGTGTAACATCATATCAGGCAGGGGATATCCGGTCGGCATTCAAAGGGCGCGGCATGGAACTTGAAGAGGTACGGGCATACGGTTACGGAGATGATGTCAGGGATATTGACTGGCGCGTAACCGCTCGCAAAGGCGATACCTATACCAAGATATTTTCAGAAGAAAAAGACCGCGAAGTATATGCTGTGTTAGATTTGTCGCCGTATATGCTTTTTGGAACCAGAAAAGAGTTAAAATCTGTATCTGCGGCAAAAATTGCAGCTCTGCTGGGGTGGCAAAGCCTTGCCAATAAGGACCGTTTCGGAGCGTTGCTTTTCAATGGAAAGGAAACTCGGGTATTTAAACCGCAAAATAATCAGAAAGGACTGATGGCGGTATTTAAGGCGATAGAAACCGCCGGCTTGGATGCTCTGTCATCGGCAAAAAAGGATAATGGTAACAAAATTGCCGAAAATAAAGGGCTGGCTGAGCCGTTGAATTTTTTGCAATATAATCTGAAAAGCCGGGCGATGATTTTTATTATCAGCGATTTTAACAATATTGATGATGAAGCTAAAAAGGTTTTGGCAGCGCTAAGCCGAAACAGCAGGGTTTATTGCATAAATGTTTATGATTTGATTGAGGAAATCGCTCCCGAAAAAGGCGAGTATCTGGCTCAGTATGACGGCGAAAAACTTATTTTTAACACGTCGCCTCAAAATTTTCGAGAAACATATGCAAAATATTTTGCCACCCAAAGGAAAGAAATGGAAAATTTTTGCAAACGTTTTGATTGTTATTTTCTGAATATTCGGACTGACCGTCCTCTGTATAAGCAGCTAAAAATTTTATAACAAAGTTATCTTGCAATAGATTATTTTTCCGGTTAGACTGACGTTAAGGAAATAAGAGAGGGCTGAAGATGTACAAATTAAAATCAGGCATAGCATATATAACAGCCGCAGCCGTTATTGTTGCGCTTTGGTTATATTGGATTTCAAACCGGGTATCCGTCAGCGTGATTGTGCCGGTGTATAATTCCGAAAAATTTTTATCCCGTTGCTTAGACAGCATTGTAGCCCAAAAAGGAAGTTTTGAAATTATCGCCGTAAATGACGGTTCGACAGACAAGTCGAGGCAGATATTGGAGGCGTATGCCCAAAAATATAAAAACATTATTGTTGTAAATCAGGAAAATAAAGGTGTGTCTGCGGCACGGAATCAGGGAATGGCAAAGGCCGACGGTAAATATATAACGTTTGTTGACAGCGATGACTGGCTCGAACCAGATGCATTGGCTCGGGCAGTTTCTATTTTGCGGCAAGATTCTCCGGATATTTTGTTAGTGGGGTTTTATGATGTGTATGACCATGAATGGGTACGGCGTACCGGAGGAGAGGCAGCTGTTAGCGAAGCTCCCGAAGAAGCAAAATTTCCAACACGAAAGTTGGATAAGTTGGCGCTTTTTTCCCCGTTTCAAGCCCAAGATGCGCATAGCGACCTGTTCTATGCGGGAACAGGTGTACGCGGGCAGTTTTTTAAAAACGAATTTGTGAAAAAAAATAAATTATCATTCCCTCTGGGAGTAAAATGCGGAGAAGACGATGTCTTTGTATATCGTTCTTTTTTACACAATCCTTTGATTTCGATATTACCGGAACCGTTGTATAGCTACCGGAATCGGGTGGACAGTTTGGCCAAAGCCGAAAGTATAATTACCGATAACCGCAAAACCCTTGCCTTGCTACAAAAAACGGAAGAATATCAAAAGGCGGGGCGGCGGACACAAATGCTTATAAATGATACATGGCTTTCATGGACGATTTTAGGTATTAGCAATTTGGCTCGCCACGGAGCATCTTTGGCGGCAGGACTTGAAGAGGCGTATCAGGCCTATAATACGTTCTCAGCCTATAATACGGAAGAAAGAAAATCATGCCGGAATTTAGAGCGGCTCCGAAAAATTTTGTTTAACTATTCCCGCTGAAAATCAAGTTTTCAATAGATAGTCGTCCTTTGCTTAATCGGTTTCTTTAATACGTTCAATTTCAGCGCCGACGCTTTTTAGTTTTTCTTCCAGCTTTTCATACCCTCTGTCAAGGTGATAAACGCGGTTGACAATAGTTTCTCCTTCAGCCGCCAAGCCGGCAAGAATCAGGGCAAAAGAGGCGCGCAGATCCGTTGCCATGACCGGAGCACCCGAAAGCTTTTCAACGCCGCGGACGATAGCTGATGCATGCCCGTGAATATTGATGTTTGCCCCCATACGGCAAAGTTCCGGCACATGCATAAAACGGTTTTCCCAAATGCTTTCCGTAACCAGGGAGGCTCCGTTTGCAACAGTCATTAAGGCCATAAACTGTGCCTGCAAATCGGTCGGAAATCCAGGGTAATAATCAGTGTAAATATCTTCTCCTACAATCGTTTTGCCTATGCCGTCAATGATAATAGAATGCTCTTTTTCTTCAACGCCGACACCCATTTTTTCCAAAACCCGCAATGGCTGTTGCAAATGTTCAGACCGGGCATTAACCAATTCGATTCTGCCATGGGTAATTGCTGCGGCAATGGCGTATGAACCAGCCTCGATTCTGTCTGAAACAACAGGAAGCTCGGCACCGTGCAGCTCTTTAACGCCTTCAATAGTCAGAATAGATGTGTCTCTGCCTTCAATTTTTGCCCCCATCAGGTTTAAAAGGTCGATTAAGTTGGAAATTTCCGGCTCCTTTGCGGCATTTTCTATTCTGGTGGTGCCATTAGCCAGTGTTGCTGCCATCAAAATATTACAGGTAGCGCCGACAGAGGCCTTGCTGAAAATAATATGTGCTCCGCTTAAACCTTCAGGCGCATCGGCAACGACATATCCGTTTTTAATTTCAATCTTTGCACCCATCTGTTCCAAAGAAGAAAGATGAATGTCTATCGGTCTTGCTCCGATTGCACATCCGCCGGGAAGAGAAAGTTCCGCATGTCTGAATCTGGCCAGCAACGGTCCTAGAACATAATAAGAGGCGCGCATTTTTCTGACAAAATCATACGGGGCAATAAGCTCTTTGATTTCATCCGCCTGATATGTATAGGTTGTGGAAATATGAGATTCAAATAATTCTTCTTTTTCGGAAATTTTGATTCCGAGGTATTTTAAAAGACCGTTCAAGAACGTAATATCAGAAAGAGCGGGAACATTCTTTAAAATGACTTTGTCATTAGTTAAAAGAGCTGCGCAAATCAAAGGAAGTGCAGCATTTTTTGCGCCGCTGATATATATTTTGCCGTTAAGCTGGTTTCCGCCGATAATTTTAATCTTATCCATCTTAAATGTTCCCGTTCTGACTATAAAAAATTAATTTGAGTGCTGAATCGTTTTTTTGTCTTTTTCTGATTTCAAAGCCTGTTCCTGCTGTTTTCTTTTTTCCAGATTTTTCTTCAACGCTCTGGCTTCTTTTTCAAAACGCGTGTTTTGAATACTCTTTTTGCTGTTTTCTTTTGGCATGATTGCTCCGTTTTCAAGGGTAGTATTATATGCTTTATATAATAAGGCACAATTGTATATAATTTATTAAGGAAATAAATATGTATTTTATATTGAGGATAATTTTTATTTGGCTTAAAACAAAAAGTTATTAAAAAAATCCCAAATGAATGAAAATTTTTCTTGCATAAATAAAAAAAACTGCTATAAAAACTTTCGTTAAACGATGCGGGTATAGCTCAGGGGTAGAGCGCAACCTTGCCAAGGTTGATGTCGTGGGTCCGAATCCCATTGCCCGCTCCAATTTGTAAGTAAACCGATAGGTTATAAATAGATAGAAAGAGCACATGTTATATGTTATCAGTGCTCTTTTTTTATAATCAAAAAAGTAGATTTCTGATTAACCAAATATCAATATAAACGTGCTACTGCTAATACAGCTGTAGGCAGAAAATATTGTTTAGTATAAATGGAAAAAGTAATGGGATTATTTGGTAAAGATAAAACGGAAAACAAAACCACGCCGGCGTCGCAGGAAAAAGCACCTGCGGTGGATATTCAGGGGCGTGTCGTCAGAAGTTCAACAATGAGCAGTGCTTCTCTATTGCACAGTGAAGCAAAAACGACATCTCCCAAACCGGCGTTTGCTGATGATTTGCCTAAAATGGTAAATGATGTTAATTTTTCAGATTTATATATTACGCCCGATAAGAAAAGCTATATCTGGAGCGGTAAGAGCAACAGCGGGTTAAAAGTCGGAAAATTTATTGACATACAGGATTTTATCACTGCTGTAGAAGAAAAATACGATGGAAAAAACAGCAGTTATTCTTTGCGTTACAAAGGAAGAAATTACCGTATTGAAAGGACTGTGGCACTTGAAGGAGAACAGTTCTGCGCACGAAAAATGCCGACGGAAATTCCTGATTTGGAAAAGCTGGGAATTCCCGGCGGAGTATATCGCCAGCTGATTAGTCTGGCACCCAAAAGCGGTTTGATATTATTTGCCGGAGCAACCGGAACCGGTAAAAGTACATCAATTTCCGCCCTGATAAAAAAATATCTCCAGACGGAAGGCGGATATGCCTTTACTATTGAAGACCCGATAGAAATGCCGCTTGACGGTGTCTATCAGACCGAAAACGGAGATCTGGGACTTTGTAAACAAACCACGCCGCCTGACGGCATTTGGGAAGAAGGAATTAAGTCGGCATTGCGCTCCAAGCCCCGTTACATTTATTTGGGAGAGATTCGTTCTCCTGAGGCGGCTGTTGAATTGCTGCGTGCGGCAACGTCGGGGCATCTGGTGCTTTCCACCATTCATGCCAACAATGTCGGCGATGCAATTAATGCTCTGGCAAAATATGCGGCGTCAAGCGGCATCAGCGAAGAAATGGCTTATGAGCTTATGGCAAACGGGTTGCTGGCTTGCATTCATCAGAATTTGATAGGTTCGCCGCGACGCTTGCAATTAGAAGCATTATTTGCCAATCCGGATATTAATGCCGGCTGTCAGGTTCGAGCAATGCTTCGCACCGGAAAGTTGAACCTTGCGACAATTATGGAAGCCCAGAAGACGAAATTGGAAAGAGGGCTGCCGTTATTTGATGTCTATAACAGTTAAAGCAAAAAAGCCGCTCTGTAAACGGAGCGGCTTTTATTTTAGATGCGGACTATTTTGATTGTGGGTTTGAGTGCAGTCGTTTAGCCGCGGCTTTCGGCAAATTTTTTCTCCCATTCGGGGATTTTAAAGCCGATGAGGATAAAGTCGTCGCTGATAACCAGAGGCCGTTTAACCAACATGCCGTTACTGCCGAGTAATTCCAGTTTTTCATCGTCAGCCATGGAGGGAAGTTTATTTTTTAAATCCATGGATTTATAAAGGAGTCCGCTGGTGTTAAAAAAGCTTTTTAACGGCAGTCCCGCGATTTTCTGCCACTTTTTTAGCTCGTCCGCTGTCGGGTGCTGCTCTGTAATATGGCGGTCATCAAAAGCAATTTGATGATCTTGGAGCCACTTTTTTGCTTTTTGGCAAGTGGTGCATTTGGGATATTCAATAAACAATACTTTTTTCATGAAACCTCCGGAAAATAATTTATTGCAGCCAAAGTCTAAATGTATTTTATTTTAAACGCAATTAGTTTAGAAAAAACTGAATTACCCGTTGATAAGCAAAAAGTTGATAATATATAGGCGTTAAAGATAACCGAGAGATAAAAATGCATAAACTTTCCGTCTATATGATAACTTTTAATGAAGAAAAACGGCTGGAGAAAACGCTGCAGGCGGCGAGTCGCGTTGCCGATGAGATAATTATTATTGACAGCGGCAGCAGGGATAAAACCGGGGAAATTGCCCGGAAATACGGTGCAAAGTTTTATTATCACGATTGGCACAGCTTTGCCGCGCAAAAAAATTATGCACAAAGTAAATGTGCCAACGAGTGGTTGCTTTCTTTAGATGCTGATGAAGTTTTGTCAGAAGGTCTGATTCGCGAAATAAATCAAATAAAATCAGAACAGTATCCTCAATTTAATGTATACAAAATTAAAATCGGAGAAATGTTCCCGGGATTTCAAAAACCCCGTCCGGGAACTAAAAAATATAATTTAGAGCGGCTTTATCATCGTGATTATGCCGATATGCCCGCGGATAGAATGACTAAAGACCGCCTTGTCCTAAAACAAGGCGCGGCGGTAGGGCAGCTTAAAGGAACAATATATCATTATTCTTATCTCAGTTTGAGCCATCAGGTCAGCAAGTTAAACCGTTTTACCGACCAGGTTTTGCAAACGGCGGTGGCTGAAAACAAAAAATATGGCCAAATACGCTTGGCGACGGAATTTTTCCGCCAGTTTATTTGCTATTATATCATAAAAAGGAATTTTTTAAACGGTCGTTGGGGATTTGTATCATCAGTCAATCATGCATATTTTCGTTTTTTAAAGATTGCAAAATGGTTTGAATACCAAAATACAAATAAGGAAACAAAATAAAAGGCACCGTTTTGGGGTGCCGGAGAAAATTGTTCTTAAAATTTTTTTCTTTTTGCCGCAAGCAGGCAAAAGCAAAGGCAGCCCAAAGGAACTGTTGCCGGAATCCATAAGGATGTTTGCCCGGTAAGATACGCCAGTACACAGATAAGCCCTAAAATCAGAGCAAAAATAAATCCGAAAACAAGCATCACGGCAGAATGGTACTTTCTTTTAATGTCAGGATTTCCGTCTGCAAGTTTGACTTCGGGATGTTTCTTTTCAAATCTCCAAAAATACAATGCTGCTCCGCTGCATAAAACAATGCCGGTCAGGCACCAAACTAATAGAATTGAATTTAATTCTTTCATAACGCAATAATTTAAATAAACTTACATATCTGCAATTAAAATAACGATATACAAAATATTTGCAAGAATTATTTGCTCCGAATTTTTATGTTCGGCACCTTTGGGCTTCAGAATGTGCCCGAATTTTCATTGCGGTTTAAAATGCATGGCTGCAGAATTTATGCAAAACCTTTGTCCAGTCGGAGTCGGACCGTCTGTAAACAGATGGCCGAGGTGTGAGTTGCATTCGGCACAGATAACTTCAGTTCTGGACATTCCATGGCTGAAATCGGGAACTAAGCTTACACTGCCAGGAATCGCTTCGTCAAAACTTGGCCAGCCGCTGCCGGAATCAAATTTGCTGTCGGAAATAAAAATTGGATTACCGCAGGCGCCGCATACAAAAATTCCGTCTTCATCAATATGCAGGAGAGAGCCGCTGAAAGGCTTTTCCGTACCTTTTTCCCTTAAAATGCGGTATTGCTCGGGTGTCAACAGTTCCCGCCATTCATGGTCTGTTTTATCTTTTTCGGCTTTGTCCGTTTCTTTATTGTCAAAAATGGAGCATTTACTTTTTCCTCGTTTTGCCAAGTATTTCTGATGATATTCTTCCGCCGGATAAAATGTCTGTTCGGGCAAAACCTGCGTAACTACGGGAGTTCTGTATATTCCGGATTCGTTTATTTGCCGGATTTTGGCCAATGCGGCAGCTTCCTGTTCTTCATTGGCCGTAAAAATGGCCGAACGGTATTGGGTTCCGATGTCAGGCCCCTGCCTGTTCAGAGTTGTCGGATTGTGGCTGGCAAAATAAATGTCCAAAAGTTTATCGTAGCTGACAATCGTTTCATCAAAATTAACCAAAACAGCTTCTGCATGGTTTGTATCTTCTCTGCAGATTCTTTCATATGACGGATTCTCCAAAGTTCCGCCGGTATAGCCGGCTAGTGTGGAAACAACCCCGTCTACGGCGTCAAATGCAGCTTGTACGCCCCAAAAACAGCCGGCGGCAAAAATTGCGTGTGACAATTCCATTTGTTTTCCCTTTCCCTTTTCCTTATATCATTACGTCTTGTTTTCTGCGTGCCGGTAATAATATATGCCGTTTTTTTTCGTATTAATCCGTATCTATTCCATTGTTCTGGTAGCCGTCTCTGCAAATACTGTATCTATGGAAACGTTTGGGCAAAAACGGATAGAACTCTAAAATTGTTTGGAAATTTAGCCGGAAAATAATAATGATAAAATAAAAAACCGCTGATGTGGGGAAACAACAGCGGGGGTGGTTTGTTAATGTTTAAGATATATATTTAGGTTTAGACTTTTTTCTTCTTATTTAAACTTAATATAACATATTTTTCCGGTATCTTCAAGAAAAAAGTTAATAGAAAGTTTAAAATTTAAAATAGATTCAATAAGTTCTTGAATCTTAAAAAGATACTCTATATCCTTCCTCCGTTTACTTTTTATCGGAGGAGAATAATGTACCAGTCATATTGTGGGATTGATTTTGGCACGACCAATTCGGCTGTATCTGTTGTAACACAAGGGAAGACTCCTGAATTGATTCGTTTCGGGAAGGGGAAAGAAACGATTCCGACGGCGATTTTTTTCCCGGAAGAAAATACATATTGCCCCACGTTTGGCGATGAGGCCGTCGCTCAATATATTAACGGGGCTGTCGGACGGTTTATGCGTTCGCTGAAACGAATCCTTGGAACGGATTTAATGGATATGAAAACGGAAGTTAATGATATCCGTCTGAGTTATGAAGACATAATTCTTCGTTTTTTGAAATATCTGAAAGAAACAGCAGAAAAACAAATCGAAAAAACACTGGATAGTGTTGTTCTGGGACGCCCGGTTCATTTTCAGGATTTTGCTCCGGATTCGGATGCTAAGGCAGAAGCTGTTTTGCGCAAAATAGCAGTTAATGCCGGGTTTAAGGAAATAAGCTTCCAATATGAGCCTTTGGCCGCCGCATTTGCTCATGAAACCCGACTCCGGCATGAACAACTGGCTTGTGTAATAGATATAGGCGGAGGAACGTCAGATTTTAGCGTGATTCGTCTGTCGCCTCAAAAACGAAATAGTCAGAATCGGAAAAAAGACATCCTTGCTAATGCTGGAATACGTATCGGCGGTAATGACTTTGACCGGGACTTGTCTGTCAGGGGATTTATGCCGGGGTTGGGATACGGTACGATGTTAAAGCCGAATCCGTATAATGGCCGTATTCTTCCTGTTCCCTTTTCTCCTTATGTAACATTGTCGGAATGGAGCAGTATCAACAGTCTTTATGCATATAAGGAAAAAGAAGCCGTTCGTAAATTATATGAAGAGTCGGCAGAACCGGATAAGGTAGGAGTCTTATACGAAATTATAAAAAAAGAATTGGGACACACATTTCTTAATAAAGTAGAGAAAGCGAAAATTGAGCTGTCCGATAATAAAGTCATAAAAAGTTGTTTAGACTTTCTTTCCCGGATGCCGGAGATAGAAATCGATTTGGAAAGCTTTGAAGATGCCATCGATAATGATGTCCGGAAGATAAGCATCGCTTTGGAAGATTGTCTGAAAGCGGCGTCCGTATCTTATTCAGAAATAGAATTGGTTATTTTAACAGGTGGCTCCACGGAAATTCCTTATATAAAGAGAAAAATAAAACAACTGTTTCCCTTTGCGGCGTTATCTGATGCCAAGAAGTTCTCATCAGTTGCAACGGGGCTGGCTTATGAAGGAATGATTCGTTATGGATGATTTTTTTTTACGAGGATAAAAGGGAATATAAGAGGGTATTAGAGGGGGTAGG